>OUNM010457657.1_pt1 | contig 18468 bp, 11 predicted proteins | sample 1769961 | NCBI WGS metagenome assembly OUNM01 (sample SAMEA3914820, study PRJEB12502) | metagenome | biome: forest; material: soil | place: USA | collected 2012-03-12 | depth 0.3 m
CCGTCTCCCCCTCGACCCGTCTCCCGCCCCTTGTCGTCTGGTGATGGCCCATGCGAACGAAGAAGCCTCTGCCGGACAGCCCTGAAGCCTTTCCTCATTGATCGCCCGAGAGATCCGGCTGTCCTTGCTCGAGCCTTGGTCGCTCTTCTCTGCATCCACCAGCACACACCCACACACACTCACCAAAGACGGCGAGAGTGCGGTTCTCGCGCTTAACGGCACAAGCGCCCTCATGCACGTTGTCGATGCTCCCCGCGGTCCCCTCGCGACATGCCCAGTCCAGCATCCCGTACCGAGCCAGTGGGCGGCTACGCAGTCATGCTGGTCTCGTTGCAACCCACCATCAAGGATCTGCCCACACCAAAGGTCCCGAGAAATGCGATGCTCTCCGGAGCTGCAGTTCCTGGGAGACGCCAGACAGACTAGACATAAGCCAAGACGCAGCTGATGTGGTAAGCGTGCATCTGGCACCCTTGCTTGCATGACGGTGGCTCCCACCATACCGGTTGACAAACAGATGACTCTTCGCCAGTAGGGTCCTGGACACACATACAGGATCGCGCTGGCCAGCCGTGCCTCCTGCTTGTCAGACGAGCACCCAGCAAGGAGCCTCTGGGAGGCGGATATGGGCAGAAAGGGGGCAGCCGGCCACCGCGATCCGGGACGGTGTGCGCCGGAACCTGCGCTTCTTTTCTGAGCAACAAGGCGGTGCCCGGCCGTCGGCTTCCCGAGGGCTCTGTTCCGGGTACCGGATTACCGCGAGCTACGGTCGTCGGCGGCATTCTGGTCCACCCAGGACAAAATGTGGCTTCACCGGGCGGCAGTTGGAAGACCCGCGTCTGTTGAAGAGGGTGTCCAGGGTCCCGCGAATGAGACTGACAGTCGCGGCTATCGTCTGCGTCTGTGTCGCGGCAAAAAAGAACTCAAGCCAGAGCCCGCGCGTCCCGCCTACCAGCGTCCGCGTACCAGCACGGGTCGGGCACCGAAGAGGTGGGTGTCGAGTCTCGTCGCCTGTGTGTGTCGCCAGGTACAAAGCCAGGTACCTCTCGGGGACTTGCATCTTTTGGGAGGTTGGTCCCCGATTCTGCAGAGGCACGCCTCCGACAGGGCCAGCGAATGCAGTCCCATCACGCGTCCCCACGACCGCCTTGCCGGCCCTTCCCCTCACCCACCCCTGATCTCACCCCTGCACTCTTGGAGCTGACAAGGGTGAGGGGGTACCACCTAAGCCTCTCTCCTGCAAAGAGCGCCAAGCCTGTATGTATCTGCGATCTCCCCCGTGCGTTCCCATCCCCCATCCAGCTGCGCGACTTGCTCTGTGGGCCGTCTGAATGTAGCAGCGCCGCAGACGTGCCGCGCAGAATGCTTCGGGACCCGTTGTCAACGGGGATGGAGGCACGCGGTTCCTTCGGGCCCGGCACTGTGGCCGTCTGGCTCCTGCGTCCCCTGTTTCCCTACCGCTCCCGACCGGTTGAGCCTTGTTTTCTGTCTCCTCCACGCGCAGTCCTCTCCTTGTCACTTCTCTTCTTCGTACTGTTCACCTTCTCCGCCCTCTCCTGCTCTGCCCTGCACCTGCAGGAGTAGCCGCGCGTGTACTGCGTGTACTGCGTGTAGTGCGTGTACGTACTCTCGCCGCACCCGACCCAGACTCTGTCCCTCTGGTGTTTGTCCCCCCCCCCCCCTTCGACTGCTGCAGCCTCTCTCCACTCGTTTCAGCAGTCCAACAGGGCTGTGCAGTCCCAACTTGGCGTCGAACTTCCATTTCGAGAAGACTGTTGCCGCCTGTCATGGCTAGTCTCAGCTTTATAATGGATGTCACCGACGACAGCCAGACCGAGGGTCGACCCCCCCTCAATAAAAGGGACAGGGGCCCAAACAAGCCGGCCAGTGCCGGTCCCCTCCATGAACCACCACCCTCCAACCCACAACCGGACCCAAACCATGCCAGTAGTCCTGGCCTGGCCCTTCCCGAGCAGGATATCAAGCGGGCCGTCCCCGCTGGCCAGATCAAACGACGCAGTGCTTCCCTTCGAGGTCCCAAGTCGTCGTCCACTGCGCCAACCTCGGGGACACAACCAAGCACGAGGACCGGAGTCGCCGTCATAGTCTCGCCCTCGTCCTCACCGTCCTTGTCAACATCCACTGCCCGGCCGTCGACATCACGCCGTCGGAGCACGGCAAGCATCGACTCGATGGACCGGTCACGATATGGCTCGGTGCCCTCGTCTTCGGTGGGCGGGGGCCTGCAACGGCCAGTACCTCCTTATCCCGCGACATCACAATACGCTCCCAAGATCACGCCGAAGACGGGACGGGTCAGCAAGGCGAAGAAGGGGTTGCCGGTCCACATCTGCGACATCTGCAGGCCGCCCAAGGTACGGACTTCCCCGTCCCTTCCCACTCGCGTGCTCGTTGCGCACGAGGACTGACAGCAGACGATATAGACCTTCACTCGAGCCGAGCATCTCAGGTAACGACCTCTACCCCCTCCCTTAAATATCTACAGACGCTCATATTCCCAGACGACATCAGTTGGGCCACGGCGCGCCGCAGTTCCAGTGCTCCGGCTGTGATAGGTCGTTCCATCGAGCCGACCTACTGACGCGACATCAGCAAAAACAGTGCGTGTGTCGCGGCCCTCGGAGTTTCTCATGTCTTGCTAACGGCCGCAGCAGCGAGCACGATGGTGACGATGACATGTCGAGGATGGATTCCGAACATCCAAGCCCGCACCCATCCCCCGCGGCGCTCTCTTTTCGAGGTCAACACTCGCCAGGAACACCTAACCCCGGGTCGACCGTCTCTCGTTCAGCATCCGAGATCCCACCGACACCCAATCTCGCCGAGGGCAACCAACAAGGCTTCTCGCAGCTTGGCAACTCCGCACACGGAAGCAATGCCGTCTACAGGGCAGGCCCTCGGTCCTCGTCACAGGATTTCCACACCGCCTACACCCTCTCTCCAACAATATCCATCGTCAACCCGACGCAGTCGTCCTCGATAACGAACCATTATCACGGCAGCATTGGGGGCTATCAACCCAGGACCAGCCAGCCATCGATCTACGTGGTCACCCAGGGTCTCCAGCCACCCAGCCTGCAACAGCCGACGGACCTACCAGAGCTGCACGCCCCGTCACCGAACCCGTCGTCGGCCACAGACAGTACTTTTTCGACGCCCATATCAGACGTCGCCCGGATTTCGGGTCCCTGGGGGCGTGGACACCGGTCGCCGACTTCTGACCGGGCCTACTCCCACCGCCTCTCGCCATATCCCGGCACAGCACCACGAGGGCTCCAAACGTCCGGTCCGGAGGTCGAAGGCATCCCGGCGCTGCAGCCTCCGTTGTTCATCGACTCGTTTCCAAACCCGCCATCGTCGGGACACGCCTTTGGTGCCACGCTCAGCGTGCCGTCGTCCATGGCATACTCCACTGCTAGTCCAAGCCACCACCATCCATCTCTGAGTGCCTCCTCGACCAGCACGATCCGCCCGTACCAACACCACCAACATCAGCAGGCCGACCTGCTCTCGTTCCGCAGCCCGACGCCGCCATTAAGGGCATCGTCCCAGGCCGGCGAGGTTCTCATGACGACGGCACCCAGCCTGAACCACTTGGACGCGATGGCGGGCCTCGATCGACGCAAGCGGCTCGCCATGGAGGCTCATCACGGCCTGCTTGGCTCACCAGGGATTGGATCGCTGGACGTGCTGGGACTCGCCGCGGCATACGGCGGCAGCAGCAGCGCAGCCAGCCCGCACCCCGACAATGCCAGCCACAGCAGCGGCATCGCCGCCGAGCTCGACTTGGCTCTCGGAGGCGGGTGTGCCATGCCGGCGACCTCCTCGATGACCATCCCGCTACCCGCACCAGTCCGCGCCGCCATCCCGCGCTACCTCGACATCTACTGGGCCCAGGTCGACCCGGTGCTGCCGCTCATCCACCGACAGTCGGTGGGCGACGACCTGGAAGACGTCCTGCGATGCTCCATGGCGGCCGTGGCGACTCAGAACCTCGACGACAGGGAGGACCGCACCCGGGGAAACCAACTGCACGAGTTTGCATGGCAGGAGGTGAAGCGGGTGAGTGACGGACTCGTGGCCAGCTCTCAATAGGCGCCTCCCCGCTGACAGCCCTACGCGTCGTCGCAATCAACGTTAGATACCCCAATGGAGCCTTCAGACCATGCAGGCCATCCTCCTGTGCGAGTATTTTGCGCGCTTCCGGGGCCGCAAGGCCGTCACGCGACCGTCGAAGCCGTTTGAGTCCCTGTATTCGAGGGTGAGTACTCTGCGGTCTTTTCCTATGCCGCCGTCCTCGGCGCTCGTCGAGGACAGCGGGCTCTGGCTCGTCGACACCTCTGCCTGGTCCCCTGTTTCTTCCTCGGCGTCGTCGGACTCGTCCTTCTGTGACGCCATGACACCCAACACCGCCACCGCCGCCATGTCTCCTTTTGCCCTGCAGCACCTGCGGCCGTTCCAGGCCCCTGCTCCCTGGGCCAGTTTTCCTCCTCCCCGGGCTCGGTCGTCGGTCGCTTCACCTTCACCCTTTGGACACACTTCCTTTTCTTCGTCCGATCCGTCTTCTCTGGCTTTCCACATGCCTCAGTCACTGGGGAGTAATCTTAACCCTAATGTCTCTCATCCCTCCAACTCTCGTTCCCGAGCACGCCCCTCATGGTCCACTCTCTTTGCCTCTGATCGCCACAGCCCGGCGTCGGACCGGGGCCCCTCTCTTTCTCTCACGGTTCCTCTCCAGGTTCCCGGACAGACATACTCACAGTGTGTTGCCAACTCACAGGTCCTGTACCAGAACCCGGCCCTCCTGGGCCATGCCGTGCTCGCCGCGGACCGGGACCCCCTGTGCATCCGGGACCGATGGCAGCACTGGATCGACACCGAGTCCCGCCGCCGGCTCTTCGCGGCGTGCTTCTTCAGCGACGGCCACGCCGCCATCTACCAGCAGCAGCGCCGCACTCAGGACACCGACGGCGCCCTCGAGCAGATTCCCCTCCTCGGCCGCAGCACCAAGCTGTGGGAGGCGTCCACGGCCGAAGAGTGGGTCACCGTCCTGGCCGCCGACCCGGGCGCGCTCCAGCCGGACCACATTCCCCCGCTCGAGCACCTCACCCAAGACGACGTGCTGCGGCGCCCCCCGATCGACCGCATGCTCATTCTCAGCGTGCTGGCGCAGCGCCTGCCGCGCCGCCAGCGCGCCCCCTCTCTCTCCCCGCACACTTCCCCGTCCCCGGAGATGGACCCGCACATGCAGTACGTCGGCAGCCAGTTCAACCCGGACCAGCAGCAGCAGCAACCCTTCCACCTCTACCCCGCGCACCACCACTCCCAAGCCGACTACCCGCTCGACGCCGAAGAGCGCATCAACACGCTCTTCCCGGCCTGTCCCATCGCCAACACGTACCTGGCGCTGCACCACACCCCGCTGCGCGACCTGCTCGCCGTGGGCGGCGACTCGTGGGTGTTTTCGCAAAAGGTCCTGCCCGCGACGTCGTTTGTCGAGCATCAGAAACGGCTGCGGTTGTGGGTCACCTCCACCGCGTCCCCTGCCTCTGGTATCACCTCTTCGCCGAACCACGGCAACAACCACAACTACCACCCCAACAGCCACAACCACCCCAACAACAGCAACACCTCCAGCACTAATAACATCACCGCCCCAACATCAACAAATATGACCGGCGGCGATGTAATAAAAGCAACAATCTACGCCGCCCGCGCAATCCTAGCCTTCCTCGACCGCGAGCTCTGCCAGCCCCAGCCGCAACATCAACAAGGTGGTGCAACTGCCGCCTGGTCAGCAGACATGTCGGATTACTGGGCCATGTACGTGTGTGCGCTGGTTGTTTGGGCGTTTTGTCATTCTGTTAGGAACGGGGGTTCTAATGGTTCCAATGGGACTGGGATTGAGGGGGGCGGTGGTGTGGATAGTCCTGCTGCTGGTGGTGGTGGTTCTGTTTCTGCTGCTTCTTCCGTGGAGGGGATCGCTGGTGCTGCTGTTGGTGGCGGTGGTGGTGGTAGTAACAGAGGGGACGAAGAGGCTTCTGCTGTCGCGTGGCTGCGGATGGTTGCGTCGGCTTCGACGGTGGGCGAGGGGCCGCGCGCCGCGGAGGAGGTGCTGCGGTTGCGCGGGCGGAGGGGCGCGGGCGGCGTGGTGGGGTTGGTGAGGAGACGGTTGGAGGGGGATTGTGTGGGTGGGAGGAGTCGGCTGTATGTGGATGCTGTTGGGGTACTGAGGAAGGTTGAGGAGGGGGGCGGGTGGAAGTGGTTTTGATGCCCGCGGGGCGTCAGTATTCTTTGGGGCTTTCCTTCGGTGGTGTGTTGTTGCTGGTGTTGTTTGTTGGTTTGCATAACCACCGCCCCTTTCCTTTCCGGCCACCCCTTTTTCCCTTTCGTGGGTCACAGACACAGTTGGCTCTTCCTGGCCTTCGCCTCCCCGACGACCCAGGAACTCACCCATCTTTTTTCTTTTTTTTTTTGCTTCAGCTTCTTTCCCTCTCCAGGGCAGGCCTTACTTTCACTCGTCGCAAACCCGGCGAGCATTTCTCCCGTTTCACTCTTTTTCAAAACATTTCAACCAGCCTGGGTCTAATGGATAGACGGATACCACGCATCACAGGCAGGCAGGCGGGCGGTTCTTTTCTTCCTTTCGCTTCCCTTCTTCCTTCTTTCTCTCACTCATCTTTACGGCATACGGGCATGTCTGGGCAGTACACACTTGAGATACCACGGTGCGGCAAAAGCAGTTGGATCGGGTTGGCTTGGTTGGTTGGTTGAGTCCATTCTTTTTCTTCCACTTCACCATTCTGAAGCGAGCATCATTTTCTGTCTCTATCGGACACCCTTCGGGAGGGCATGGCAACGAACACGACTTTTTCTTCTTTTTCTCATTTTCTTACCTTTTTCTTTCTCATTCTTCTGATTGGCAGCCTCAACTCTGCCATTTATCCATGTACTGTTATGTATCACTGCTTGTTTTTTTAGGCTCTGCCTTTGCATGTACCTTTTGGCTTATTCGCGACGGAAGCATGGAAGCGACGAGGATAATCTAATGATAGATGAACATGTAATGATGATGCTGGTGGAGCACAGGGAGATCTTGTCAGCAAGAGAGGCAATAATGGAACTTTTGAAATACGTTGATGGATTTCTATTTGTGCCGAGTTTGGTGGTCAGATCTAATGTAACATGACCGAGCACTTCTGTGTTAAATATAACTTAGATTGAGTCTAAAACCCTCTGCTTTTCCCCTCTACCCGCCCTGTGGTATCCCAAGCGCCATGTGTTAAAACACGCACACCACATCCGAGTTGATCAAAATGCTCCCCTGAGCTGCCCCGCCTGATGACACCAACGCCAGTAAGACCAGTACGAACCATGGGTATAAATCTGTCTTGTTGTTTAGAACAAGCCGTCGATCTCGCCCGTCTCGGGATCGACATCGACGTTGAGGTAGCCGGGGGCGGTCGGCAGGCCAGGGATCGTCTGGATGTCGGCAGCCAGGGCGTAGAGGTAGCCGGCACCGGCAGCCATGCGGACATCGCGGATGGGCACCGTGAAACCGGTGGGAGCACCCTTGAGGTCGGGGTCGTGGCTGAGCGAGTACTGCGTCTTGGCGATGCAGATGGGAAGGTTTGCGAAGCCCTGGCGCGTGTACGTGTCGACCTTCTTCTGAGCGAGCTCGCTGAACTCGACGGCCGAGGCGCCGTACATGTCGCGGGCAATCTTCTCGATGCGCTCCTGCACAGTGCCGTCGAGGCTGTAGAGCAGCTTGAAGTCCTTGGGCTTCTCAGACGCGGCGATGACGGCGTGAGCAAGGTCGACAGCGCCCTTGCCGCCTTCAGCCCAGTGGTTGGCGAGGACCGCGTCCTCAGCGCCAGCCTTGACAGCCTCCTCACGGATGACATCAATCTCGGCCTGGGTGTCGCTCGAGAACTTGTTGATGGTGACCAGGACAGGCACGCCATATGACCTGGCGTTGGCAACGTGCTTCGCGAGGTTGACGCAGCCCTTGCGCAGCACCTCGACGTTCTCCTCCCGGTACACAGCGTGAAGAGGAGCGCCGGGGGCGATGGGCGGGCCGCCTCCGTGAACCTTGAGGGCACGGACGGTGGCGACCACGACAACCACGTCCGGGACGAGGCCCGAGGTGCGGCACTTGATGTTGAAGAAGCGCTCGCCACCCATGGTGAAGTCGAAGCCCGCTTCGGTCACAACGAAGCCGGCCTTGGACGAGTGGTCCTCGTCCGGCTCGGTGCCGGCAAGCTTCAGGGCCATCTTGTCGGCCAGAATCGAGCTGTTGCCGATGCTGATGTTGGCAAAGGGACCCGCGTGCACAAAGACAGGGGTGCCTTCCAAGCTCTGCATCAGGTTCGGCTTGGTCGCGTCCTTCATCAGAGCGGCAAGCGCGCCGCCGGCGCCAACGTCGTCGCAGGTGATGGGCTCGCCGCTCCTGGAGCTGGCGACGACCATCCTGCCGAGACGCTCGCGCAAGTCTCCAAGGCTGGTGCTCAGGGCCAGGATGGCCATGCACTCGCTGGCCACCGAGATGTCGAAGCCCGTCTGGCGGCTGTGACCCTTCTCGGTGGGCGCGTTTCCAACGACGATGCCGCGCAGGTGCCTGTCGTTGACATCTAGGACGCGCCGCCAAGTGATGGTGTCAGGGTCGATGTCGAGACGAGCAAAACGACGGATCTCCTCCTCGGTCAGCGAATCGGGATCCGTCTTGTCAATGCCCACCTTCTTCAGGCGACGCAACATGACAGGCGCGAAGGTCCTCTTGCCGTTCTTGGCCGGGACGAGACGCTTGTACAGGGCGGCGTCTTTCTGGGTGTTCTCGTGGAACATGCGAGTATCAATGGCAGCGGCCAGGAGGTTGTTCGCAGCCGTGATGGCATGGATATCGCCAGTCAGATGCATGTTGAACTCATCCATGGGGATGACCTGGCTGTAGCCACCGCCGGCAGCACCACCCTTGATGCCGAACGTCGGGCCCTGGCTGGGCTGCCGCACGTTGGCAAAGGTGACGCGGCCGACGTGGGCGCCCAGCGCCTGGGCGAGACCCATCGTCGTCGTAGACTTGCCCTCACCCAGCGGGGTAGGGGTGATTCCAGTGACCACAACATAGCGGCCATCACGACGGTGGCCGAGGCGCTTGAGGAGGCTGAGATCGACCTTGGCCTTGTATGCGCCGTATGGCTCCAGCTCGGAACCCGAGATGCCAATCTCCTTGGCGATCTGGGTGATAGGCTTGGGGGCCTGAGCGCGGGAGATGGCGATATCAGAGGGCACGGGGTCGAGGAGCTTGAGATGAAGCGGCACGACGTGCCTCTGCTTTTCCGCGTGGAAGGTTTGCGTTGCGGCGTCGACGACGTTGTGTAGGAGCATGGCGACAGTCATGGGGCCGACGCCGCCCGGGACGGGGGTGAGGTGAGAGGCGACCTGGGCGGCCGACTCGGCGTCGACATCACCCACCAGGCGCTGGCCGGACTTCTTGGTGGCGTCAGGGATGTAGTTGGTCCCCACGTCAATGACGACCACGCCCGGCTTGAGCTGCTCGCCTCGGACAAAGCCGGGCTTCCCAATGGCGACGACGAGCACGTCGGCGTTCTTGAGGTACTGATCCAGATCCTTGGTCTTGGAGTGGCAGACGGTGACGGTGGCATCGGCGTTCTTCAGGAGGTAGCTGACGGGGCTCCCGACGATGTCGCTCCTCCCGAGAACGACGGCGTTCTTGCCGGAGAGCTCGACGCCGGCCTCCTCGAGGAGCACCATGACGCCCTTGGGGGTGCAGGGAACGAAGAAGGGGTTGCCGCCACGCTTGGCCAGCTCGCCGATGTTGTGGGTGCCGAAACCGTCGACATCCTTCTCGTTGGCCACGGCCGAGGTGACATTGTACTCGGAGACGTGCTGCGGGAGCGGCAGCTGCACTAGGATGCCGTGGACGGCCGGGTCGTTGTTGAGAGCGACAACGCGGGCGACGAGCTCAGCCTCAGTAGCCTCCTCGTCGAACTTGATCAACTCGCACGCGATGCCACACTGGCAGCCAGGCAAGACTCGTCAGATTCCATCTCAGCCCGTGTGTGAGGGATTGCTTACCTCCTCGGCGGCCTTGAGCTTCATGCGCACATAGGTGGCTGCGGGACATCGCAGTGTCAGTGGCCGTCAGGGGCCGTCAGGGGCAGTCATCGCGGTCAGTGGAGCTTACACGAGTCGGAGCGGTCGCCCACTGCAGCAGGCCGTGGCGGTTAGCTTCAGCCACGGATCGAGATTGATTGCATGCAACGCACCTTGGATGATTTTGAGACACGGCTGGAAGCGCGGGTTGATGGCCTTTTTCTCTGCGATCTCGGCCTGCAGGCGCTCGCGCACCTTGCGGGCAATCGCCGTTCCGTCGATCTTTGCTGCGGCCATGGCGGGTGCGGAACTGGAGAAGGCCCTGGGGGAGTCTGCGGGCGGGCGGTGGTGATGCTGACGCAAAAAACCGATGGTGTGGCTGCCGCCGCGGACGGTTGGGCTGGAGACGGATGGAGCTGATGGAGCCCCGCGAAGGGTGGGACGCCGCGGGGCAGCGGAGCCTATGCCAGCCGAGGGAGGTCGCCGAAAGCCGGCCTCGCTTGTGCTCGTGCTTGTGGTGCTTGTGCTTGTGTTGACTTCTTCACAGTCACAGGCTGTGTCCAGTGCCGTGGTTGCGATTCCGACGCTACGAGTAATCCCTGACTGGCGGAATCGGCTGGGCCGCGAGTGACGTGTGAGACCCAGAGGCGAAGCCCGCTGGGCGAGGCGTGAGATGGTCATGGCCGCGATGACTGTGATCGTCGTGTCGAAGGAGCGTGGCTGGCTTCCTTCGGCGCCGCTTCTGCTCGTTGACTGTTGACTCGACCTTGTTTTCCGCGGATAACACCGGCACCCGGTTCAACCAGCCAATTGGTCCTCGAGAGGCAAAAAGAGAACAATGGTGACTCTCGGCTTGGATCCCTGCGTATATAAAGGGCCGGTGGAGAGCTCTCGGCTGAGTCACGGCTGTCTCGACACAGAGTTTGCTCCGTCAAAACCGGGGACGGGGATCGGGATCGGGACCATGTGAAGCTACGGAAGCTACAGACAGGTTTCTGCGGAGGCGAGACAGTAAATAGCAGAACAACCCACGCCCAGCCATGCTGGCCACATCGCCTGCAGCTGCTGCATCTGCGTTGCTTTTAGAAACCGAAGGCTGAGAGTCCGTGGGCCGGGACCAGAAAAATCCCCCACTGCATCAGTTGACACACGGATTGACACACGGGACCCAAGCCGGCGTTGCTCTGCCGTGCCGGGAACGGAAAGGTGTCCGGTTTGCTGTAAAGTGTGTTGCAGCGGGGAGCGGGCGCCGGCCGGGACATCCGCAGAATGGGATGCGGAGGGGCGCCGAGGGGCACTTGTTGTGTTGTCTAATTATTTCGCTGCCCACCCGGAGGCAAAAAGACTCAGCACTGAAATCCGCCGGCTGTTGGCGAGGTGGGTGTAACGCTGACGGTTGAGTCGACATTTCGCCTTTGACTCAAGAACAAGAACGAACAGCCTGGAACCCACCGGCCCTGCCTGGAAAGAGAAGGCGGTCAGGCATCCCTGGAAAAGCGCTAGCAATGTATGACTCCACCGCGCTTGTGGTGGGGCAGGCATCCCCCGGGTGACAGCGGTGGCCTATCGGCGCCGCGCACAATCTGCGGAAAAATTACTGGGCGTCCAAATCCATCCGGCGAAGAAAGCAACGCCCTGAAAGAGACCAGACCCGCCCCGCAATAGCTCGCAAAGGCTCGCAACGACGCTCCGGCACCGACATCCTGCATTTCCTCTACCTTACGAATAACGTCCACCATCCCGACACCCCGACTCACCGACTGACCGACCGTCGATACCGCCAAAATGAGGCCCATCCTGTTGGCGGGCCACGAGCGTGCCCTCACCCAAATCAAGTCGGTCGCCCCCCCACCCACCCCGAGTTGCCAGTTGGTCGAGGGAGACGCTGAGCTCTGGATCTGACCCATTTACCGTGTTGCAGATATAACCCCGATGGCGATCTCATCTTCTCCGTCTCCAAGGACCAGATCATCTGCGTCTGGAAGGCACACAACGGCGAGCGTCTCGGCACCTACCGCGGCCACCAGGGCGCCATCTGGACCATCGACGTCGACCCCACGTCCACCATCCTCGCCTCCGGCTCTGCCGACAACACAATCCGCCTCTGGGACATCAAGACGGGCAAGTGCCTCAAGACATGGGACTTCCCGACGGCCGTCAAGCGCGTCGAGTTCAACGAGGACGGCACCAAGCTGCTGGGCGTGACCGAGAAGCGCATGGGGCACCTGGGCACCATCGTCGTCTTCGACGTCAAGATCGACGTCGACGCCGAGCAGACCGACGAGAAGGAGCTGACGATTGTGTGCGAGGAGAGCAAGGCCACCGTGGCCGGGTGGAGCTATCTGAGCCAGTACATCATCGCCGGCCACGAGGACGGCTCCGTCTCGCAGTACGACGGCAAGACGGGTGACCTGATCTACAACATCCCGGTCCACGAGCTCAACCAACCAATCACCGATCTCCAGTGGTCAACAGACCGCACATACTTTATCACGGCCTCAAAAGACAAGACCTCCAAGGTGCGTCTCTTGCAATATCCCATCCCCAGAATACCACCGCTAACCCCTCTCCCGCAGCTCATCTCCGCCAAAGACCTCGAAGTCCTCAAGACCTACCCCGCCGACACCCCCCTTAACAGCGCAACCATCACCCCCAAGAAGGACTTTGTCATCCTGGGCGGCGGCCAGGCCGCCATGGACGTGACGACGACGGCCGCCCGGCAGGGCAAGTTCGAGGCGCGCTTCTACCACAAGATCTTCGAGGACGAGATCGGCCGCGTGCGCGGCCACTTCGGCCCGCTCAACACCGTCGCCGCCGACCCCACGGGCAAGGGCTACGCCAGCGGCGGCGAGGACGGCTACGTGCGCGTGCACGCCTTCGACAAGGGCTACTACGACTTCTTGTACGAGGTCGAGCGGGAGAGGCAGAACAGGCTAGCGGCCGCCAGCGCTTGAGGGTGAGGATTGTCGTTTGGGGGAGAGAAGGACGGCGGCGGTGGTGTTGGTGGTGGTGGTTCGGCATTTACTATGGCGTTCAGGGACAAAGCTGGGGGGCGGCGGATCAAGGGGGGGAGAGGAGAAGGGGATATCCAGACATCCTCTTTCTCTTACTTTGGAAGAAAAAAAGATTGGTTCTTCGCGCCCAAGCAAGGTGGTTTAGTTTGCTCATGTAGACTCGGTCGTGCGTGCTCCTCGGTTAGGATGCGGATACCCCCTACATTGGCCTGTCTTTGACCTGTTCCGTTGCTTCCACCTTGTTGTGCATGAGAAGGCCCAAAACAAGGCACAAGGAACACATGTTCAACACAGCCTAGAAGCTATTCCTATTATTCCTCGTGAGAACCCAGTGTGCGTGTGTGTGTGTGTATCTATCTGCAGCAGCAACAACAAAAGCCCACTAGCAAAAGTCACGAAATAGCTATCTCTCTCTCTCCACGGAAGAAAGCAAGCCACCCGCCCAAGAACGCCTCCCTCCCGACTCTAGCACCCCAGGATTGTCCACCCCCATCGTGACGTGACAAGCGATTGTTGTGCCACCAGAGAACAGGGAAAAAATGACAGTACAGCAAAGAGGAAAGAAAGAAGAAAGGAAAACCGTCACAACCGCCCAGCTGACATGCGAAATCGTACCGAGGCTACTCTATCCCATGCATCCACGCCTCTCGGCCACTTTTGTATCATCTTCTTCACAACATCTACTTCTTCTTGCCCTTGGCCTTGGACTTGGAGCCCGCGGCATTCGAGTTGGTCGACACAACACTGGACGCCCGCGAGGGGGAGGTCGAGTTGGCCTTGCTGCCCGTGGCTGACTTTACATTGTCGAGAGCCTTATTCTGTCGGGGTGGGTTAGCGCACATGCAATGAATGTGAAGATAGGAACGAACGATTGGGGATGCTCACCTTGACGCCATTCGCCTTGGTCTTCTTCTTGGCAGGGGCCAAGCCGAGGATGCTGTCCTCGTCGTTCTCGTCGTCGTCCAGCTCGCGCTTGACCTTGCCGTTCACGCCGTTCGGCTTGGTGGTGTTGACATCCTCAAACTCCTTGACCACCGTGGTGAGCAGCGTGTTGCAGCGGCGCCCGAGCTCCGTCGGCGTGCGGCTCAAAAAGAACCAGTCGAATCGGAACAGCGGGCTCTCGCGGATCTCGTCCCGGATCCGCTCGTAGATGCCCTCCGAGTCCACGCCGTGCTTGTCCAGGAGCACCAGCAGGAACCGGTCCTCTTCTTCCGTGTACACTTTCTTGTTGGTGGTCGAGACAGAGTAGCTGATCTTGAGCTGCTGCAGCGGCACGCGGTACTGGCTCATCTTCTTGCGCAGCATCTTGCGCTGGTGCTCAATCTTGCGCATCCGCTCCTCGCCGTCCTCGATGATCTTGATGTACTTGTTGTAGTCGGCGATCTCGGTGTAGCGCTGCCAGAACACCTTGGCGTACGCCTTGATCTCCTGGGGCGTCTTGCTGTCGACTTCCTGGGCAATCCCCTCGTAGTCGGAACGGCCAGAGCGCCCAGAGCCGTTGATAAACTGCTGGAAATCACGCCTGTTCCAATCACCAAACCCTTGTTGGGCAAGCCGCTGCTTTTCCTCTTGCTCCTCCTCGGTGAGCGGCGTCGCGCTGTCAATCTCCTGCTGGTCAAGCGCTCGCTCGGCCTCCCGCTCTGACAGGTTATCGTCGTCGCCATCTGTGAGGGGGACCTTGTATCCAATCTCCTTGCGGTAGTACGCCGTCTCCCGATCCTGCAGGTCGCGGAGCTGGGGAGGGTAGAACTGGTAGTCGTGGACTGGAACTTGCTTGGGGGCGCGGGGCGCCTTGGGCTTCGCATCGGCTGTTCTGCCACCGGTGTGCAGTGCCTGCTTGTAGTACTTGTCGATGGAGTAAATCTGCTCTTTGCGCTCACGCTTGGCCGGGTTGATCCAGCTGATGCCGATGTCCTTCTTGCGCGCGGCAAAGTCCTCTCCATTCCATTCATACGCCGACTCCGAAGTGAACTTTTGGAGATCGTCAATGCCAAGCTTCTCGTACCTGGCATTGAGCTCCTTGGTGCGGGATTCACCAGCCTGCAGAATCGCGTCGATATCGTCGTCGTTCAGGTCATCCTTGTCTCCCAGTGCGCCGAACGCGCCCTTTGTCTGGAACACCTTCTCGGCGCCGTGCTGGATCATGGAGAGCAGCTCGTCCTTGTTTGCAGCAGCCTTAGCAGCGGCTTGGGCACGGCCTTGTTGAATGACCAGCTGGTCGAGGCGCAACTTCTGGGCCGCACGCTCCAAGACCTTCTCCTCGATCGCATTGTCCGTGACGAAGCGGTAAACAACCACCTGCTTCGTTTGACCGATGCGGTGAGCGCGGTCCATGGCCTGCAGATCGGCCTGCGGGTTCCAGTCGCTGTCGTAGAGAACAACGATGTCGGCCGTGGTCAGATTGATGCCGAGACCGCCGGCTCTTGTCGTCAACAGGAAGATGAACTTCTCTGAGCCCGGCTTGTTGTACTCATCAATGGCGGCAATGCGATCTTCATGAGCGGTGCTGCCGTCAATGCGGCTGTACTTGTAGCCTCTGAACACGCAGTAGTCTTCCAGGATATCGAGGAGACGGCTCATCTGGGAAAAGATGAGAACACGGCTGCCCTGCTTCTCCATCCTCTTCAACAACTTGTCGAGGACCATCATCTTGCCAGCGTTGTCCACGAGATGCTCGTCGGTCGTATACGGCGGGCCCGGCTCGGCGCCCTCAAAGAGGTAAGGGTGGTTGCAGCACTTCCGAAGCTGCATGACGATGTTGAGCAACCGCGTCTTGGACTCGCGTTTGCCGCCGGCCCCGTTGACAGCGTCGATATCCTTCTCGAGAATCTTCTGGTACCACTTGACCTGCATCTCCGACATACCAATGTAGACGTTGACCTCTTTCTTGGGGAGCAGGCTCTTTTCCACGTCGCTCTTGACACGGCGAAGCAGGAAAGGCCGGAGCACGCGGTGCAGCTGCTGAACCACCGTGTCCTGGTCGCGATCCTGGCCCGAGAACCACTGGTCGAATGCTTCCGAATCCCCAAACACGTCAGGGAGCAGGAAGTTGAGGAGCGCCCAAAGCTCGTGCAGGTTGTTTTGGAGAGGAGTGCCGGTGATCAGCAGGCGGTTCCTCGAGTTGAACATGCGGATGACCTGGGCAAGCGACGACTCCTCGTTCTTGATGCGATGGGCTTCATCGATGATGATGTACTCCCAAGCGAACTTCCTGAGGTGGGCCTTTTCGCGGAGAATCATCTCGTAACTGGTGACGCAGACATCAAAGTTCTCGTCAACCAGCCGGTCGTTGATGAGCTGGTGGCGCTCCTCCTTGGCGCCCTGCAGAACGAGCACGTTGACATCCGGGGTCCACCTGGCAAACTCGCGGTTCCAGTTGTCCAGGGTCGACTTGGGCACGATGACCAGGTGAGGGCCCGTGATTCCCATGATGTGGCGCAGGTAGCCCAGGAAGGAGATGGTCTGCAGGGTCTTGCCCAAACCCATCTCATCGGCAAGGATGCCCGAAATGCCGTTCTCGTGGAGCGAAATCAACCAGTTCAAACCGGCGACCTGGTAGTCCCTCATGGTGCCGTGGACGAAGGAAGGCGAATCGCGGAAGACGGTCTCGGCGGAGCCGCCGTGCTTCTCGTCCTTAAGCAACTCGGCATCTTCTTCGGCTTCGGTCCGGCGGCGTCTATCGCTAGTCGCACCGCCCTGGCGACCTCCGCCCTTCTTCTGCTTGGCCGCCTCTTCATTTTGGCGATCGATCTCGGCCATGATATCGCGAATCTTGGGGTCCGGGTTGGTCTCGATGAAGTGGCGAAACAGGTCGGTGAGACCGAGCAGGTATCGGAATCGGCGAAGTGTGTCATCCTCCTGTTCAAGAGTCAGTCTGCAACTCGTTCTTGGCCACGGCCGGAGAGGCTCTGTCCCACCTTTGACTCGCCCAGCCTGTCGTGCTTCTTGCCAAAGATGCTCCTACGTAACTGGTTGGCCTCCGACCGCCTCTTGCGGCCATCGGTGAGCGGTTCGCCAACCACGCTGCTGGCGGTGGTATTGGGATTCGTGTCGGAATCGGTGTAGTCGGGGGTCTCGTCGACATCCTGAAGAATTCACGGTCAGCGGGACGGCCAATGCTACCACAGCCGAGCTGACAGGCAGGGGAGCAAAAAGTGCGCGCAAGCATGCTCACCATCTCGTCGACCGTCCGTGACGGATAAGCCGGCTCGGGCGCGTCGGCCATTGAGGTGTCGGTGTCGTTGCCGCTCTGTCGCGAACGGGGGGCCATGCTGGCGAGGGTGCCCTCTATCGAGGGCGAGACTGCGGTACGCGACTTAGACGCGCTCAGGCGTATAAGTCAAGTTTCTAAGTGGTTGCGCGCGGCGAGTAGGGGTCTCCTGATTGTTCGGCAAGGTTTGCGCGATGATTGCAGGCCTCGTGGCTGGGATTCGCGACGGGAACGAGGAAGGGTGAGAGGAAGGCGGTTTGAAGATGGGTGGGTGCTGGGCAGGGTGCGAATTTCTGAGGTCGAGGAACCCCAAAAAGGGCCAAACCGCGTCCCCAGCCAATCACAGGCGCCAGCGGGCGGAGGGGATTAAACGGCGGTCGACTCAAGACTCTTCAGCCAAGAAACTGGCAGGAAGTGGCGGGCGATGGAACCGTGGGTTGACATTGGCTCCCAGATGTTTTCCTGAAACAAGAGTAGTTCTCGAAATTTCTAAAACAAAAGCCCTTCTATTTCTGAACTGCCGCCGAGTTCTTCAAGTCTTGAACAAACCAAGGGATGAAAGCGTCATCCAGGGTTAGGGTATCCATTCAGGTCGAGCTCGGCAGAGCGATTACATAAAGCACCCTTCCAAGAGCCAAGGCGACGGGAACACGTGCCGCACCCCACAACCCCACCAGGGCATCGTGACTTCGACCGAGCCCTGCAGCCAATCAGGGCGCGTCTGTTGCTTCTTTGCTTCATTCCGGCTCTCGGTGCTGTGGCGGCAGATGACAACAGGGCACAGCGACCTGACATGACAGCTCGTTCGCTCGCTCCCTGCAGGCCTGCACCTTCATCAACTTTTCTGCTGCATTTGCATGACGACGGCCCAACGCCATCGAGAAGAAACACGACGCTTCTTTCCTCAACACCCGGAACTCGACCTCGATCCAGGTATTGTGTATATTACCCGGTCCGACTGCAACCTCGAGTCCACATCGTCGTCCCCCCTGCAGACCAGCTCCAGGCTGGGTCGGTCTCCGCTCTCCGCTCTGGCCCACATTCATCACCTTGCAAGGCCTTTGTCGGGTTAGTGAAAACCCCTCATCAGCCGGCGGCCTTCGAGATCCC
>OUNM010648986.1_pt1 | contig 18462 bp, 17 predicted proteins | sample 1769961 | NCBI WGS metagenome assembly OUNM01 (sample SAMEA3914820, study PRJEB12502) | metagenome | biome: forest; material: soil | place: USA | collected 2012-03-12 | depth 0.3 m
GTCCTTCTCGACGTGCTTGCGGTACTCGTCCAGCGTGGTGGCGCCGACGCAGTGCAGCTCGCCGCGCGCCAGGGCGGGCTTCAAGAGGTTCGAGGCGTCCATCGCCCCGTCCGACTTGCCCGCCCCGACCAGCGTGTGCATCTCGTCGATGAACAGGATGATCGAGCCTTCGGCCGCCGTGGTCTCGGCCAGCACGGCCTTCAGGCGCTCCTCGAACTCGCCGCGATACTTCGCGCCGGCGATCAGGCTGCCCATGTCCAGCGACAGCAGGCGCTTGTCCTTTAGGCTCTCGGGCACGTCGCCATTGATGATGCGCAGGGCCAGGCCTTCGACGATGGCGGTCTTGCCGACGCCGGGCTCGCCGATCAGGACGGGGTTGTTCTTGGTGCGGCGCGACAGGACCTGGATCGTGCGGCGGATCTCTTCGTCGCGGCCGATCACGGGATCCAGCTTGCCGTCGCGGGCGGCGGCCGTCAGGTCGCGGGCGTAGCGCTTCAGCGCCTCATAGCCTTCCTCGGCATTGGCGCTGTCGGCGGTGCGGCCCTTGCGGATGGCGTTGGCGGCGGTCTCCAGGGCCTGAGCCGAAACGCCGGCTTCCTTGAAGAGCTTGGCGGCGTCCGCGCCTTCCTTGGCGATGGCGATCAGCAGGCGCTCGGTCGTGACGAACGCATCGCCGGCCGTCTTGGCGCCCTTCTCGGCCTCGGCGAAGACGCGGGCCGTGTCGGGCTTCATGTAGAGTTGGCCGCCAGCGCCGTCGACGCGCGGGGTCTTGGAGAGCAGCGTTTCGACGCCGCCGTCCAGGGTGTCGGGGCGGCCGCCGGCGCTCGTGATCAAGGCGCGGGAAAGGCCATCCTTCTCTTCGAGCAGGACTTTCAGCAGGTGTTCGGGCGCGAATTGCTGGTGACCGCGCGCCAGGGCCAGGCTCTGGGCCGACTGGATGGCCTGCTTGGCGCGGTCCGAATAGAGGTCGATGTTCATGTGTCTAAGGTGTCCCCTTGCTAGGCGGATCGGGGCCTGCCGCCTCTGCTGAGCACGGCTGGTCCCGGTGGGGCATTTAGGTGTGGCTCAAGTGACACACAAGGGTCACCAGCCCCGGCTGGCCAGATAACGTTCCAGCTGGGAAATCCGCACCGCGTCGGACGGGTGTGTCGAGCTCAATTCGCCGCCGCCGGACTTGCCGCCGTTCTGGGCGTCCTGGGCCTGCATCTTCTCCCACAGGCGCACGGCCTCGCGCGGGCGGTAGCCGGCCCGCTGCATGAAGTCGACGCCCAGGCGGTCGGCCTCCAGCTCCTGCTTGCGCGAGAACGGCAGCAGCACGCCGTACTGGGCCGCCTTGCCGCCGTGGTCCTTCAGCAGCTTGCCGAAGTCGCTGCTGCCCGCCGCCGCGCCGGCGATCTCCAGCAGGATCTTCGAGGTCGTCTCCTGCGAGGCGCGCTCGGCGGCGTGGTGGGCCACGACGTGGCCGGCCTCGTGGCCGATCACCGCGGCCAGCTGGTCGTCGTTGTCGACCATGTCCAGCAAGCCCACCGTCACCCCGACATGGCCGCCGGGCAGCACGAAGGCGTTGGGCGCCTCGTCCAGGAAGACGGCGTAGTCCCACGGGCGGTTCGACAGCCCTGCCGCTGCGATCACCCGCTGGCCCACGGCCCGCACCCGGGCGTTCTTGCGCGGCTCCTTGGAGGTGTAGCTGGTGCGCAGCGTATCGGCCCAAGCCTTCTCGCCGTCGGCGGCCAGGTTCTCGTCCTTGACGATCAGCAACTGGTCGCGGCCCAGGTCGGCGTTGTAGGCGCAGCCGGAGAGGGCCGACGCCGACAGGGCGAAGACGAGAGCCAACGGCAGGGTCGAACGGCGAAGGGAAGCCATGGCGCTCTGTTGTGTTCCAAACTCGACAGTAAGCGTTATCGGCGGCGATATCGTGGCGCGCAACCTCCGCGTCTTCCTTCTCCCCTCGCGGGAGAAGACGTCATCCGCAGGATGACAGATGAGGGGTTGAAAGGCTTGTCCGGAAAGTTCTGAGAGACCCCTCACCCGGCCCTCCAGGCCACCCTCTCCCGCAAGGGAAGAGGGAGACTAGTCGTCTAACCCCTTTCCCGCTCGCGCCTTCAGGTCGGCGATCAGGGTGCGCATGGCCCAGCCGGTGGCCTTGGCGATCTGTTCGCCAGACAGGCCCCAGTGGTCGCGCATCTCCAGCCAGGGCGTGGTGTGCAGCACCTGCAGCACGGCCGTGGCCAGGTCCTGGTCCTCCGGCGGCAGGTCGTTGACCAGGTCGGCGGTCGCGTGGCGGTAGGCCTCCTGTCGGGCCGGGTTGTCCGACATCCGCATGGCCCGCCCCTGGGGCGTGGAGCGCACCAGGGTAGTGATCGGGGCGATGCTGTCGAAGCCGGTATAGATGTCGCGCAGAGTCCCCGTCAGGTCGGCCTCCGACTTCGGGAAGGCCACCTTCGGCCCGGCTCGTTCGCGCACCCGCTCGGTGGCCCCGGCCAGCAGGGCCTCGCGGTCGGGGAAGTAGCGGTAGACCGTCCGCCGCCCCACGCCCGCGCGCTCGGCGATCAGGTCGTGATTGATGTCCATCCGCCCTTCGGAGAGCAGGTCGATCACCGCGTCGACGAGGCGCGTGCGCGTATCGTCCTTCTTCTGCTCGCGGGCCCCGGCGATTTTTACGCTGTCACTGTCCATGAAGGCTCGTCTAGAGCGCGGCACAATTTGTGTCAAATTTCGATTGACACTTTTTGTGCCACATTGCATTGAGCGCTCCACGAACCGCAAAGGGGATAACGATGCTCTTCCACATGTCGATCGCCGCGCGCGATCCGCAGCACGTCGCCGAGGTGATCGCCGAGTTCTGGGGCGGCCAGGCGTTTCCGTTCCCGCCCGTGTCGGACAACGGCTGGATCGCTGTGGCCGGCGACGCGCGCGGTACGGCGCTGGAGGTCTATCCGGCCGACGTCGTGCTGCGCGAACAGGCTGGCGACGCCGACGCTTACGGCGAGGCCACCGGCCAGGTCGCCTACACCGCCACCCACGGCGCCATCGCCACCGAGCTGGATGTCGACACCGTCCTGGCCATCGCCGCCCGCGAAGGCTGGCCCGCCAAGTACCGCAAGCGCGGCGGCATGTTCGGCGTCGTCGAGCTGTGGATCGAGGGCCGCCAGATGATGGAGATTCTCACGCCGGAGATGCAGGCCGAATACCAGGCCAGCATGAGCTTCGAGACGTGGGGGCGGATCCGGGACGCAGTGGCGGCGGGCGCGGCGGTGCAGGTTTAGGCGCCATGACTAGCCTATAAAACCACCGTCATTCCCGCCCTTGTGCCGGGAACCCCTGGTTCAGCTAGCACGTGAGACGCAAGCGACGTGCTCAGCACGTCGCCCCTTCTGCCCTTGCGGCGGATAGAGGGGTTCCCGCCACAAGGGCGGGAATGACGGTGGTATGGAGTGCATCCCAAAACAAAAAGGGAGCCGTTTTCACGGCTCCCTTTCTCATGTCTTCGATCCGGGTTCGGATCAGGCCTCTTCCGACTCCGAGCCGGCCGGAGCGCCTTCGCCCGCTTCGAAGCTGCGCGGGGCGCGGCGGCGGCGGGGTTTCTTGACCTCTTCGGTGGCGGCCTCGGCGACCGGCGCGGGCGCTTCGGCGGCCGGAGCGGCCTCCACGGCGCGTTCGGTCTTGCGACCCAGGAACGCCGGGGCGTGGCTGACGTCGCCGTCCTGGCTGCGCAGCACCGGCGAGCTTTCGCTGGCCGAGGCGGCGCTGGACGACGGCAGCGGCGAGGCTTCCGGCTCGATCACGGCCATCGGGTCGCGGTCGCCGCGCGGCTGCCAGTCGCGATCACGGTCGCGGTTGCGATCGCGGTCACGGCCACGACGGCGGCCTTCGCGGACCTCGCCCTCGCCGCCCTGCGGCTGGGTTTCGCCCTCGGCGGCGGCTGGACGGTCTTCACGCGGACGATCGTCGCGGTCGCGGAAGCGGTCCTCGCGAGGACGGTCGTCGCGCGGGCGATCGTCACGGGGCCGGTCATCACGCGGGCGGTCGTCACGCGGACGATCATCGCGGTTGCGATCGCGGTCGTCGCGGTCACGCCAGCGGTCGCGGCGGCCTTCGCCGTCACGGTTGTCGCGGGGGCGGTCATCACGGGGACGATCATCACGCGGACGGTCGTCGCGGTTGCGATCCCGGTCGCGGTTGTCGCGATTGTCGAAATTGCGGTCGCGATCGCGGTTGCGGTCGCGGTTCTCGAAGCGGTCGCGGCGCTGTTCGCCGCCTTCACCGCCCTCGCCGCCTTCGCCCTGGCCCTCGGCCGGAGCCGGCGTCTCGACGGCCTCGACCTCTTCGGGCTCGGCCTCGAAGTCGATCTCATAGGCCGCGTAGACGTCCTTGCCGACGATGTCGGACACCGGACGATTCGGCTGGATGGCGCGCAGGACGCGGAAATAGTGCTCGGCGTGCTGCAGGTAGTTCTCGGCCAGCACGCGGTCGCCGGACGACGAGGCGTCGCGGGCCAGCTGCTGGTACTTCTCATAGACGCTTTGGGCGGCGCCGCGCACCTTCACGCCGTCGGGCCCGTTCGAGTCGAACGCGCGATTGGCGTTGTGCTGCTGAGGCTTGCCACCGCTTCCGCCGCGATTGTTGCGGCCGCGCTGGCGCTTCATGCCCTTGAAATCTCTCATGTTCTCTTCTGAACCTGTCCGGAGGTCAGTCTTGCGCTGGCGCGTCCGGCCTTGCTGGTCTCTGAGCGGGTCGAACCCTGTTGAGTTTCAGAGACACTGGTTTCCGTAGAGCCCCCGCCCTGCTTTTGGGCGCGGCGACCGGCGGACCGGGCGCGCCTGCCAGGGGAGCCTCACAAGCCCCTGACACCTAAGGTGTCAGCGACGCCTGCTTTTCCCGTCACCTGGCGATCTGGAAGGGGACATGACTCGTCTAACGGTTCACGCCCCGGTTTCCAAGGGATTTTTCACCCCGGTGACGACACGGTCGTGCGTCGACAGGTCCTTGATCGTTTTGACCTCCTGGGCGCCCGCCTCGCGGAACAGGGCCTCGACGGCCTTGGACTGGTCGAAGCCGATCTCGACGGCGAACATGCCGGCGGGCTTCAGCACCCGCAGGATCTCCGGCGCCAGCAGGCGATAGGCGTCCAGGCCGTCGGCCCCGCCGTCCAGGGCTAGGCGCGGTTCGTGGTCGCGGACCTCCGGCTCCAGGGTCTCGATGTCGGCTGTCGGGATATAGGGCGGGTTGGAGACCACGAGGTCGAAGCTCGCGTCGCCCAGGCCCGCGGTCCAATCGCCGTGCATGAAGGCGGCGCGGGTGTTGAGGTCCAGGCTGGCGGCGTTGTCGCGCGCCACGGCCAGGGCCTCGCTGGACGCGTCGATCCCCAGCCCCTTGGCCGCCGGCCGCTCGGCCAGCACCGCCAGGAGGATCGTGCCCGAGCCGACGCCCAGGTCCAGCATCGAGAACGGCATGGCCTCGGGGAAGGCCTTCAGCACCTCGTCGACGATGACCTCGGTCTCGGGACGGGGCGTCAGGACGTTCTTGTTCACCTGCAGCAGGATCTTCCAGAAACCCTTGCGGCCGATGATGTGGCTGACCGGCTCGCGGCGCGCGCGGCGGGACAGATAATCCTCGAGGGTCGCTTCCTGCTCGGCCGTCAGCTCGCGATAGGGATCGGTGACGATCTCGGTGCGGGTGACGTTCGCCGCCACCTCCAGCATCAGGCGCGCGTCGATGGACGGTTGGTCGATGCCGGCGTCCTTCAGACGATCCTTGGCGGCGGTCCAGGCTTTGACGAGGGTCAGGGTCATGGGCGGGGTTTAGCGTGTTGGAATGGGGGTGGCGAGATTGAACGTGGTACCAGTTTTTGGTATTTTGTCGTCATGGCCAGCAAGAATACCTCCGTGAGCCTGGGCGACCACTTCCAGGCCTTCATCGACGGACAGGTCGCCGACGGCCGTTACGGCTCCGCGAGCGAAGTTGTGCGGGCGGGGCTGCGGCTGCTTGAGACCCAGGAGACAAAGCTAGCCGCACTTCGAGCCGCCTTGATCGAAGGTGAAGAAAGCGGCTTCATCGAAGACTTCGATTTCGACAAATTTCTTGCTGAACTCAATGCTGAGCATAGCCACCTCCCGTGAGCCGCTATGACCTTTCGTCCCTTGCTCGTCTTGATCTACGCGAGATCTGGATTTTCACGGCAGAGAAATGGGGGCGACGAAAGGCTGACAACTATCTCGACGAAATTAGGTCGACGATTGGGATCGTCGCCGATGACTATCGCGTCGGACTTCAGTTCGACCCATCTGATCCTGACCTACGACGTGCTCTCGTAAGATCGCACGCCATCTTCTATCGCGTTGCTGGCGAGAACGTTCGGATCCTTCGCGTCCTGCACCAAGCCATGGACGCGGGCAGCCATCTGAACTGATCAGCTCAACACCACCTCATCCCCCTCCGCCACCACCCCGCCCTGCGTGACCTTCAGGTAGATCCCGCACAGCATGTGGCCGTAGGCGTCGAACAGCGCCTTGACGAGCTCGACGTCGCGCTCGGCGGTCGTGGGATCGACGTGGGTGGCGGCGCAGCGGACGATGGGCTTCAGGACCTCGGCGGTCGCGCCGCCGACGGTCATCACCCGGCCGGTCCAGTCGTTCTCGACCCAGGCCGGCCAGCCCTCGACATAGAGATTGGCGCGGAAGCGCAGCGGATCCAGGGGACGACCGACGCGCGCCGCCAGGTCTCGCACGCTGGCCAGGTTGACGATCGAGACATAGCCCGAGCGGCTGTCCATGAACCGGTGCGCGCCCGGCCCCTCGATCACCTTCAGCGGCCCCGTCGCCTCTTCGCCCAGCAGGTCGGCGAGCCAGGCTTCGAAGCCGGCGCGGCCCGCGTCGGTGCGCAGGTCGCCGGCGAAGTCGGGACGCCCCTCCGCCCGGGCGGCCAGCACGCCGCTGGCCGCGTCATAGGCCGTGCGGGCCTTGGCCACGGCGGGGATCTTGGCCAGCACGGCGAAACGCATCTTCGACAGGTGGGTCGGCGCCTCGGGATCGAAACCGCTGGGACCGTCCTCGACCGCGTAGAGCCGATCGCAGGGAAAGCACAGCCCCTCGGTCAATTCGGCCGAGACCAGGCGTTCGGGCGTGAAGCCCTTGACGGGGTGGCGATAGAGCGAGGCGATCCGGGCGTCCATGGCGGCGAAGATCGGGCTTCATCCCCAGGCTGGCAAGGCTTGGCGCGGAACGGAGCGGCGCCGTCGGGGTTTCCCTGGCCTGGAGGGCGCAGCATGGCCGACGCTTCGAAGCGTCCGATCTTTTCCTGGTTGAAGTCGCGCCCGTACCACCTGGCGCCGTGGATCCTGCTGCTGGCCGCCGCGCCGTTCGCCCTGCCGCGTCGCCAGGCCGAAGAGCCCGCCGAGCCTCCGCCAGAGCCCCACCTTCCCCCGCCCGGCCTCTCGGAAGACCGCGCCCTGCCGCCCGCCGAATTCGACGCCGCCGAGCCGCGTCGGGGCCGCGCCGCCACGCGCCCGACAGCCATCCCGCTGCTGGGCTGGCGCGACATCCTGTGGCGCACGGCGCGCGAGATCGGCGATGATCGCCTGCCGGCCGTGGCCGGGGGCGTGACCTTCTACACCTTGCTGGCCTTGATCCCGGCGATCGGCGCCTTCGTGTCGCTGTACGGCCTGTTCGCCGACGTGGCCGAGGTGGAAAAGCAGCTGCGCGGCATGGCCGGCGTCTTTCCGCCCAGCGTCATCCAGATCGTCGGCGAGCAGATGACCCGCCTGGCCGAGCAGAAGGGCGGCAAGCTGGGCGTGGCCTTCGTCGTCTCGCTGCTGCTGTCGGTGTGGAGCGCCACGGCCAGCATGCGGGCCCTCTTCGACGGGCTGAACATCGCCTATGACGAGGACGAGAAGCGCTCGATGGTCCGCCGCATCCCGATGACCTACGGCTTCACCCTGTGCGCCCTGGCCTATGCCGTGATCGCGTCCGGCGTGCTGATCGCCACGCCCGTGGCGCTGAAGATGGCGCGGCTGTCGGTGCTGGAGCCGATCCTGGCCCCGGTGCGCTGGCTCAGCGTGCTGGCCATGACCGCCGTCGCCTTCGCCGTGCTGTACCGCTTCGCGCCCAGCCGAGCCAAGGCGCGCTGGCGGTGGATCTGGATCGGCGCGGCCTTCGCGGCGGCCGCCTGGCTGGTCGGGTCGCTGGGCTTTTCGATCTATGTCAACCAGATCGCCCACTACGACGTCACCTACGGCACGCTGGGCGCGGTGATCGCCTTCATGGTCTGGGTGTGGTTCTCGATCATGGCCATCCTGGTCGGGGCCGAGCTGAACGCCGAGATCGAACACCAGACCGCCGTCGACTCCACCACGGGCCCGCCCCTGCCGATGGGCGCGCGCGGCGCGGCCATGGCCGACACGGTGGGCCTGGCCTTCCATCCTTGGGAGATGATCAAGCGCGAAGCCGGCGGGGTGCGACGCGCAGCGGATGGGGCGTGGAAGCGGGTGCGGCGGCGGTGAATATGAATCTCCTCCCCCACTGGGGGAGGTGGCCCGGAGGGCCGGAGGGGGCAGCTCGGCTTATGCCGGCGATGCCCCCTCAGTCGCTCCGCGACAGCTCCCCCAACAGGGGAGCAGATTCCCAGGCTTGACCGCCGGAATCGGGTTGTCCCGCCCTGCCAGCATTCCTAGCTTCCGGACCTTCACCGCCCAGGACCGCTCCATGCCGCTGCTCGCCCCGCACCAGGATCACGAACTGGCCCACCTCGCCGTGCTGGTGAACTCGGCCTATCGCGGCGAACTGGCGGAAAAGGGCTGGACCAGCGAGAGCTATCTGCTGGGCGGCCAGCGGACGGACGAGGCGTCCTTGCGCGCCGACCTCGCCGCCAATCCGGGCTCGACCCTGCTGACCCTGCGCGACGCCGAGGGCGACCAGCCCCACGCCTGCGTCTGGATCCAACCGGCGCAGAACGACGCCTGGTATGTCGGCATGGTCACCGTCTCGCCCCTGCGGCAGGCCGGCGGCATCGGCCGCACCATGCTGGAGGCGGCCGAGGCCTATGCGCGCGAGCGCGGCGGCAGGACCATGGAGATGACCGTCATCTCGGTGCGCGACACCCTGATCGCCTGGTATGAGCGCCGCGGCTATCGCCTGACCGGCGCCACCGAGCCCTTCCCTTATGGCGACGAGCGCTTCGGCGTGCCCCAGCGCGACGACCTGCATTTCGTGCTTATGGAAAAGGCGCTCTAGAGGCGCTAGCGTCCGGGGACACGCCGGCCTTCCCGGCGAGGATCCCCCACCATGAAACGCTACATCCTGACCGGCGCCCCGGGCGCTGGGAAAACCGTGCTGCTGCGCGCCCTGGAACGCGCCGGCCACGCCGTGGTCGAGGAGGCCGCGACCGACGTCATCGCGCTGGCGCAGGCCGAGGGCGTGGCCGAGCCCTGGACCGATCCGGGCTTCGTCGACGCGATCGTGCGCTTGCAGATCCAGCGAGAGATGCGCGCCGCCGGCGATCCGATCTTCTTCGACCGCTCGCCGGTCTGCGCCCTGGCCCTGGCGCGGTTCCTGGGCCATCCCGTCTCGCCCCTGCTGGCGACCGAGCTGGCGCGGATCGCGGCGGAGGGCGTCTATCAGCGGCGGGTGTTCCTGGTGCGCGGCCTGGGCTTCATCACGCCCACGGCGGCGCGGCGGATCGGGCTGGAGGAGGCGCGCGCGTTCGAGGCCGCGCACGAGGCGGCGTACCGGGAGCTGGGGTTCGAACTGGTTTCGGTGGCGGCGGGGTCGGTGGGCGAGCGGGTGAAGGCGGTGCTGGCCCGCATTACCGAACCTTAAGTAGCCCCGCCACGCCCCCTGCCCTCACATGCCGCGTTCTCTCACAGGGGCTTTTCATGCAGTTCGCAGTCCGCGCGGCCGTCGGCGTCGCGCTCGCGTTTTCCGTCGTCGCGTCCGCCCAGGCGGCGGTCACGCCCGTGCCCGTCGGCCAGCCGTTGGCGCGGTTCGACAAGATCAAGCCGGCCGTCCATCGCTATCTGCGCTACAAGCAGGTGGGCGACACGATCCAGCCGATGGACGTCTGGACCCGCGAGATCCGCATCGAGCCCGACGCGGCCGGGATCAAGCGCCTGCACATCGTCCAGCACTGGGACAGCGCGGTGGCCGGCGCCGGCCGGACGCTGGACTCGTGGTTCGAGCTCGGCACTTTCCGCCCCTACACCCACGTGCGCGTCACCACCAAGGACGGCCAGAGCAAGGTCGAGGGCTTCGACTTCAAGCCCGACCGCGTCGTCGGCCTGAAGGACCTGCCGAACAACACCACCGCCGCCTACGACGTCGCCTCGCCCCAGCCGACGTTCAATTTCGAGACCGACACCGAGTTCCTGCAGGCCCTGCCGCTGGCGGCCGGCTACGAGGCGTCGATCGTCTTCCACCATCCGGGCGGCGGGCCGCCGGCGCCGTATCTGTTCAAGGTGACCGGCTCGGAGATGCTGACCAACAGCGCCGGCGCCAAGGTCGACTGCTGGGTGATGACCACCGACTACAACCAGCCCCAGGGCAAGCCGACCCAGTTCTACCTGGCCAAGGACAGCCAGGTGGTGGTGAAGGTGATCTCGTACGCGCCGGACGGGTCGGTGTGGGTGAAGGACCTGCTGTGGTAGCTCACAAAGCACGTGTCATCCCGGCCGCAGCGTAGCGGAGAGCCGGGACCCAGGGGCAACCGCTCTATGCTTGGCCCCTGGGTCCCGGATCGCGCAGGCGCGTCCGGGATGACACGGATTTTGTAACCCTAGACCACCGCCCGCGACCGCTCCGCCACCTCGTTCGACAAAGCCGCGGCCACCACGCCCAGCGCCCCGCGCAGGGTCTCCCGGTCCGGCGCGGCGCCCAGGCAGACGCGCACGCCGCTCTCCAGCGCCGGATCCACGGCCGGCGCGTCGGGCGGCGTCACCTCGACCCCGCCGCGCAGGGCCCGGCCGGCCACGCGCTCGGCGTCCAGCTCGTTCATCGGCAGCCATAGGTGCGGGGCGAACGGCGTGCGCGGCGCCTCGACCGCGCCGCCCAGCATCTCTAGCGCCATCGCCTGGCGCACGGCCATCTCGTCACGGATTTCGGCGACGATCTGGTCGGCCGAGCCGTCCTCGATCCACTGGGTGGCGATCAGGCCGCCGAAGCCCGACGGCGCGTAGTTGAGCGCCCGCACCGCGTCCGACACCCGCTCCAGCAAGGCCGCGTTCGGCGCGACCAGATAGCCGGCCCGCAGGCCCGGCCCCAGGATCTTGGAGACGCCCGAGACGTGGAACGTCCGCTCGGGGGCCAGCAGGGCGAAGGGCGGCGGCGCGCCGGGGGCGTAGGCGGCGTAGATGTCGTCCTCGACGATGATCAGGTCGTGCTTGCGCGCGATCGCGGCGATGTCTTCGCGGCGGGCCAGGCTCATGATCCGGCCCGTGGGGTTCTGCAGGGTGGGCAGGATCGACAGCACCCGCGCGCCGGTCTCGCGCACGGCGGCCTCCAGGGCGTCCGGACGCAGGCCTTCTTCGTCCATGGCCACGCCCTTCAGGCGCCAGCCGTGATGGGCGGCGAGGGCCTTCTGGCCGTTGTAGGTGGCCGGCTCGACCAGCACCGTGTCGCCCGGACGGGTCACCGCGCCGAGCGCCAGGGCCAGGGCCTGCTGGGCGCCGCCGCAGCAGACCAGACGCGTCCAGTCCGCCCCCTGGAAACTGCCGACGCGCGACAGCCAGGCCGCGCCCGCCCGCCGCTGGGTCTCGTGTCCCGCCGCCGGGGCGTAGGCCAGGTGCTCCAGCAGGTCGGACCGGCGGCGCAGGCGGGCCAGGGCCTCGGGCAGACGCGTTCCGGCCGGCGTCGTGGGGGCGATGTTCTGGACGAGGTTGACCGGCCCCTCGCGTTCGAGTGCGCGTAGCGTGGCCGGCGCGTTGACGAAGCTGCCGCGGCCCACATGGGCGCTGACCAGCCCCGCCTTCTCGGCCTCGACATAGGCCCGCGTCACCGTGCCCAGGCCCAAGCCCAGGCGGTAGGCCAGGTCGCGCTGCGGCGGCAGGCGCACGCCGGCGGCCAGCGCGCCCGAGGCGATGTCGGCCCGCAGCGCCGTCACCAGCCGCTCGTACAGCGGGGCCGCGCCCTCGGGAATGCTGGGGGTCCAAGCCGCGGGAGGCATGGATGTCTCCTATATTGTCACGATAACAATATGCAATTTGACTCTCGATACAATGGAAATCATCACGGTGACACCTGGAGACACCGGAGGCCGTGATGACGCCCCAACTGCTGCTTGCGTACGCTCTGTTCTGCTTCGCCACCGCCGGCACGCCCGGCCCGAACAACATGCTGCTGCTGGCGTCCGGCGCGAATTTCGGCCTGCGCCGCACCGCGCCGCAGATCCTCGGGATCAGCGCGGGCCTGGGCTTCATGGTGCTGGCGATGGGCGTGGGCCTGGGCGGCGTGTTCAAGGCCTATCCGGTGCTGCACGAGGTGCTGCGCTGGGTCGGCGCGGCCTACATGCTGTGGCTGGCCTGGAAGATCGGGACGTCCCGCACGGTCAGCGACAAGGCGTTGGGCAAGCCGATGACCTTCCTGCAGGCGGCGGCGTTCCAGTGGGTGAACCCCAAGGCCTGGGTCATGGCCCTGGGCGCGGTGACGACCTATGCGCCGGAGGGCTCGGGCTGGACGATTGTACCGCTGCTGGCCGGGACCTTCATGCTGGTCGGCGCGCCGTGCAGCACGGCCTGGGCGGGCTTTGGCCAGGGCCTGCGACCGTTCCTGGACCGGCCGGCGGTGCTGCGGACGTTCAATGTCACTATGGCGGCGTTGCTGATTGTCTCGCTGTATCCGCTGGTGACCGAGGGGCGTTCGAAGCCATCCGCGATCCGCACCGTGGCGGTTGAAGGTCCGCCGCTGCCGGTGATGCATTCGCACGGGTAGGCAAACCAACTGCCAATCCAGCGTGTCATCCCGGCCGCAGCGTAGCGGAGAGCCGGGACCCAGGGGCCGCCTCACCGCCACTCGCCCCTGGGTCCCGGGTCGGCTTCGCCGCCCGGGATGACACAGGATTTGCGTCTTGAAGAGGCTTGCCCCAGGTTCACCGCAAGGAGACTCCCCATGCGCCTGCTGCTCGCCCTCACCGCCGCCGCCCTGGTCGCCACGGCCGCTCAGGCCCAGGAGCTGAAGGTCACCGTCGCCGGGCGCGACAGCGTGGTTCTGACGGCGAAAGACCTGGCCGCCCTGCCCCGCGCCAAGGCGACGATCCAGGTCAAGGGCGCCTCCGTCACCTACGAGGGCGCGCGCCTGGATGCCGTGCTGGCCCAGGCCGGCGTGGTGCATGGCGAGCGCCTGATGGGCCGCTTCCTCAATCAGGTGGTGGTCGCCCGCGCCAAGGACGGCTTCTTCAGCGTGCTGTCCCTGGCCGAGACCGACCCGGTCTACCGCACCAACCCGGTGGTGGTGGCCGACACTGTCAACGGCCATGCGCTGGACGACCGCGAAGGGCCTTACCGCCTGGTGGTGGACGGCGACCTGCGCCCCTCGCGCGCGCCGCGCCAACTGGTGTCGATCGAAGTCAAACCGGCGTTCTGAGAACGCTGGACACCGGCCGCCAAACCCGAAACCTTGGCGCGAAACCGCGTGAGGGCTGTCGTGACCGAATTTCTCCTGAACCGCCGCGTCCTGCTGACCGGCGCCGTCGCCCTGGCCGCCACGCCCGCCCTGGCCCGCGTCGCGACCTCGACCACCACGATCCAGGTCGGCGGGCGTGACGTCGAACTAACCATCGCCAAGCCCGAGGTCCAGAAGGGCGTGGTGATCTTCTCGCACGGGGCCGGCAGCGCCACGACCAGCTATCCGGGCCTGTTCGACGCCTGGACCAAGGCAGGCTTCCTGGTGGTCGCGCCGATGCACGTCGACTCGCTGAGCCATCCCAAGCACGCCAGCTACGACCTGCGCGCGGCCTTCCCGCTGCGGATCGCCGACCTGGCCGCCGCCACCGCCTGGGCCGCCAAGACCGCGCCAGGCCTGCCGATGGCCTCGGCCGGACACTCGTACGGCTCGCTGATGTCGCTGATCCGCGGTGGGGCGCTGGAGGGAATGCTGCATGCCCGCGACCCGAACGTGAAGGCGGTGCTGTGCTTCTCCAGCGCCGGCATCGTGCCCGGCCTGATCGGTCCGGACGCCTATGCGACGCTCACTGGCCCGATGCTGATGATCACCGGCGACAAGGACGTCCTGGCCGGCAGCTTCACCGACTGGCATGACCATCTGCGCCCGTTCGAGACCAGCCCGGCCGGCGAGAAATACGCCTGGATCGGCAAGGGCGTCGACCACGGCCTGGCCCACGGACGGGAGCCCAGCCCGGCGCTGGCGGAGGCCACGGCGCTGAGCGTCAGCTACCTGAAGGCCGAGGTGCTGGGCGACAAGGACGCGCGGATCGTGCTGGCCGCCAGCGGGTCGAACGCGGTGGCGGAATTTAGAAGGCGGTAGGACGGCCGGCTCAGCAGGCCCCCACCGGACCACACTTCGTGTGGTCGTCCGCCCCCGGGAGGGGGCGGAAGGTGTTTCTTCTTCCCCCTCCGGGGGAGGAGCGCCGAAGGCGCGGAGGGGGCCCATAACCGCCCCCTCCCCTTTTACCTTAGGCTTCCGCCCGCACCCGCTCCGGCCCGATCCCCAGGAAGTCCCGCTTGCCCAGCGGCACACCCTGGTTGCGCAGGATGTCGTAGGCGGTCACCACGTGGAAATGGAAGTTCGGCAGCACGAACTCCAGCAGGTACTCCACGCCCGTGAAGCCCAGCTTCACCGGACCGGCCGGCACCACGATGTCGCGGTCGGCGGCGCCGTCGAAGGCCGAGGCGGGGATGCTTTCGACATAGGCCAGGGTCTTGGCGACGCGTTCCTGCAGCTGGGCGAAGGTGGTCTCCTCGTCCGCGAACAGCGGGGCGTCGACGGCGGCCAGGCGGGCGACGGCGCCCTTGGCGGTGTCGGAGGCGCGCTGGATCTGGCCCGACAAGGGCAGCATGTCTTCATAGAGGCGCACCTGGACATAGGCGTCGGGGCTGGTCCCGGCGGCCTCGGCATGGGCCTTGGCCTTGTCGAGCAGCGCCGACAGGTTCGTAAGGCCGCGCGCGATCGTGGTCACGGCGACGTGCTGGATGGAGACGGACATGGGTGATTTCCCTCGCTGGCTCATTCGGAACCTTCCGGCCGAGCTGCCTTGCGAGTTAGACACGCTTATGAGCGTTTTCAATAAGGACTGATGACAAACCCTGTCAGCAGTCTCGCGCCAGGCCTCAGGCCTCGACCGTCGGCCGCACGCGGCCGCCGCCGGCCACCAGCGCGTCGATGCGGTCGGCCGGCGTGGGCGCGCTGAACAGGAAGCCCTGGGCCTGGGCGCAGCCGATCTCCTTGAGCTGGGCGCGCTGGGCGTCGGTCTCGACCCCCTCGGCGATCACCGACAGCTTCAGGGCCTTGGCCAGGCGGACGATGGCCGAGACCACCGCGCCGGCCTCCTTGTCCTCGCCCAGGGGCGTGATGAAGCTGCGGTCGATCTTGATCTTGTCGATCGGATAGCGCCGCAGATAGCTCAGCGAGCTGTAGCCGGTGCCGAAGTCGTCCAGGGCCAGCGAGAAGCCCATGGCCCGCAGGCGCTCGATGGCCCGGTGGGTGGTCTCGTCGTCGCCCAGAAGCGCGCCCTCGGTGATCTCCAGCTCGATCTGGCGCGGATTGGCGCCGGTCTCCAGCAGCAGCGCGCCGACCAGGTCGGGGAAGTCGGCCTGCTTCATCTGCAGGGCCGAGACATTGACGGCGACCTTCAGGTCCTTCCAGCGGCGGCTGTCGGCGAAGGCGCGGCGCATGACCAGGCGGCCCAGCTCGTCGATCAGGCCGCAGTCCTCGGCCAGGGGCACGAAGGCCGCGGGCGAGATCGGCCCCTTCTCGGGATGGGTCCAGCGGGCCAGGGCCTCGACCCCGACCATCTGGCCCAGGGCGTCGACCTGCGGCTGGTAGGCCAGCCAGACGCCGCCGTCCGCCAGGGCCTTGCGCAGGTCGGCCTCCAGCCCGCGACGGGCCTTCAGCGCCGCGTCCATCTCGGCCTCGAAGAAGCAGAAGCGGCCGCGCCCCTCGTCCTTGGCGCGATAGAGGGCGACATCGGCGCGGCGAGCGGCCTCGACGGCGCCGATATGGGCCTCGGCCTGCTCGATCAACGCCACGCCGACAGAGCCGCCGATGAACACCGCGCCGCACGACAGCTCGACCGCGCCGGCCAGGGCCGTCACCAGCCGCTCGGCCAAGGCGGCCGCGCCATTGGGGTCGAGATCGACGGCGAGCACGGCGAACTCGTCGCCGCCCAGCCGAGCCACGGTCTCGTTCTGGCGGCACACCTCGCGCAGGCGCTCGGCCATGGCGATGATCAGCTCGTCGCCGACCGCGTGGCCGTGGGTGTCGTTGATCGCCTTGAAGCGGTCGAGGTCGATGGCCAGCACGGCGGCGGCGCCGCGACGTCGCGACAGGCCGTCGATCGCCTGGCGCAGGCGCTCTTCGAACAGCACGCGGTTGGGCAGGCCCGTCAGGGCGTCGTGCAGGGCCATGTGCTTGGCCCGCGCCTCGCTGGCCACCAGACCCTCGGCGATCCGGCGGCTGCGGCGGGCGAAGACCAAGACGGCGACGGCCAGGCCGCCCACGACCAGCAGGATCGGCAGCACGGCCTTGCGCAGCAGGCGCTGGCCCGGATGCGGCGGCGACCAGTCCAGGGTGGCGACGATCCGGCCCTTCAGGTCGCGCAGCGGCAGGTGGGCGTCGCCTTCCTGGGCGGTGGCGTCGCCGTCGTGCAGGTGGATGCCGGCCAACAGGAAGCGGTTGGAGAAGTTCTCCAGGAACGGCGCGTCCAGCTTCAGGGCCGTGACGATCACCGGGGCGCGACGGCCATGCACCAGGGTCTTGCCGAAGTCGGGTTGCACCAGGCTGGCGGTGACCAGATAGGCCTCGCCGTCCAGCCTCTCGACGGCGCTGACCTGCACGGCGTTGGAGACCAGCCCGCCGTCCGCACGCGGACCACTGGGACGCGCCATGGTCGCTTCGCGACGGCGCACCTGGTCCAGCAGCGGCGCGAAGGCCGGGACGTGGCGCTCGTAATAGGCGGCCGACATCTCCTCGCCGATCTCTTCGCTGAAGACCGGCTGGTCCTTGGCGTCGACGACGAAGATCAGATCGAAACCCGACTGACCCAGCAGATAGGCGCCGACGTTCTCGCGCGCCCAGGCCGGATCGAAGCGGTTGGCCAGGTGTTCGACGGCCTCGTCCCAGACGGTCTGGGGCGTGATGCTGCGTTCGATGTCGGAGGTGCGGGCGGCCATGCCGCGGGCCACCAGGCTTTCCTCGTGATCCAGCGCGTCGCGATCGACGCGGCCGGCGATCAGGAACAGCACCGCGACCAGCACGCCGACCGTCAGCATCGCCATGCCCGCCAGAGGCATGGACAGACGTGTCTCCAGCCGCTTCATCGTCGCTAAGGGTCCCCACCCACAAAAGAAACTTGGCCTCAAGCCTTCGCAGGCAAAGGCTAAGCTGCGGCTAACACCGGTTTCGGACAAACTGTCGCAGGGCCGACATTGGCGGGCGCCGCCGACGACGCGCCAGGAACATTCCCTTCGGCCCGGAAAGGCTCTAGAGAGACCGACCTTCCCAATCAGCTTTGCGACGTCTCCCCTTGCGACTGCCCCAGGCCCGCCTCGACCAGGTTCTCGACCGTTTCCGCGAAGTGGAGGCCCGCATGGGCGCGGCCACCGACGGGACCGAGATCGTCAAGCTCTCCAAGGAGCACGCCGAGCTGCGCCCGGTGGCCGAGGCTGTCGAGCTTCTCGCAAAGAAGCACGCTGAGCGGATTGAACTTGAAGCGATGTCTGCCGATCCGGGCTTGGAAGATATGGTCCGCGAAGAAATCCAATCGCTAGACCAGCAGGTTCCCCTGCTCGAACACGAGCTAGCCCTCATGCTGGCCCCCAAGGACAAGGACGAGAACGCCTCGGCCATCTTGGAAGTGCGCGCCGGCACCGGCGGCGACGAGGCCGCCCTGTTCGCCGGCGACCTCTTCCGCATGTACCAGCGCTACGCCACCCTGCAGGGCTGGCGCGTCGAGATCGACAGCATCTCGGAAGGCGAGATGGGCGGCTTCAAGGAAATCGTCGCCTCGATCACCGGCGACGGCGTGTTCGGCCGGCTGAAGTTCGAGAGCGGCGTCCACCGCGTGCAGCGCGTGCCGGCCACGGAAGCGCAGGGCCGCATCCACACCTCGGCCGCCACCGTCGCGGTGCTGCCGGAAGCCGAAGACGTCGAGATCGACATCAAGGAAAGCGACCTGCGGATCGACACCTATCGCTCGTCGGGCGCCGGCGGCCAGCACGTCAACAAGACCGACTCGGCCGTGCGCATCACCCACTTGCCCACTGGCGTGGTGGTGACCTCCTCGGAAAAGTCGCAGCACCAGAAC
>OUNM011065257.1_pt1 | contig 18458 bp, 16 predicted proteins | sample 1769961 | NCBI WGS metagenome assembly OUNM01 (sample SAMEA3914820, study PRJEB12502) | metagenome | biome: forest; material: soil | place: USA | collected 2012-03-12 | depth 0.3 m
CAACCACCGGACGGAAGAGCCGGGTTTTACGAGTAAGGCGGCATCGCCGCCCTGCGTGGGAGGATAAATGGCGACGGTAGACATCCGTGACGTCCGCAAGGCGTTCGGGCCGTTCGAAGTTCTGCACGGCGTAAGCGTTGATATCGCAGACGGCGAGTTCGTGGTTTTGGTTGGCCCCTCGGGCTGCGGCAAATCCACCTTGCTGCGCATGCTGGCAGGTCTGGAGAACATCACCTCCGGCGAGATCGCGATCGGCAACAAGGTGGTGAACCAGGTCCCGCCCAAGGACCGCGACATCGCCATGGTGTTCCAGAATTACGCGCTCTATCCGCACATGACCGTGTTCGACAACATGGCCTTCTCGCTCACTCTGGCGAAGGCGCCGAAGTCGGTGATGGAGCAGGAAGTCGGACGCGCCGCCAAGATCCTGGGCCTCGAGTCGCTGCTGCAGCGCTTCCCGCGCCAGCTCTCGGGTGGCCAGCGCCAGCGCGTCGCCATGGGCCGCGCGATCGTCCGCAACCCGCAGGTCTTCCTGTTCGACGAGCCGCTCTCCAACCTCGACGCCAAGCTGCGCGTGCAGATGCGCGCGGAGATCAAGGAACTGCACCAGCGGCTCAAGGTGACGACGGTCTACGTCACGCACGACCAGATCGAGGCCATGACCATGGCCGACAAGATCGTCGTGATGAACGGCGGCAACATCGAGCAGATGGGGCGGCCGCTCGATCTCTACGACCGGCCGGCCAACCTGTTCGTCGCGGGCTTCATCGGATCGCCCGCGATGAACCTGGTGAAAGGCACGGTTTCGAACGGCGCGCTGCGCATGGAGGACGGCACGGCCTGGCCGTTGCCGAGCAACGGCGCGGCGCCAAAGGAAGGGCCTGCCGTCTACGGCGTGCGGCCCGAGCACCTGATGATCGACCCCCAAGGCATTCCGGCCACTGTCCAGGTGGTCGAGCCGACCGGTTCGGAAACCCAGGTCCTGATGCGCATCGGCGGCCAGGCGGTCATCGGTGCGTTCCGCGAGCGCGTGTCGGCCAAGCCGGGAGAGATCCTGCCGGTGCGACCCAATCCGGCGCTCGTCCATCTGTTCGACCAGCAAACTGGTCAGCGGCTCTAGTCAAAGAACGATTTACGGAGGAAACGACAATGGCGTTCATCATCAAGCGGCGCGACGTCCTGCTGGGCAGCACGGCAGCCATGGGCATGGCGCTGGCGCGGCAGGCGACCGGCCAGGACATTCCTAAGGCCGATGTTGCGGCATTCAAGCCGGCGATCGAGAAGGGCGCCACGCTGCGCCTGCTGCGCCCGGCGCGGTTCGTGGAACCCGACGAGGTGATCTTCCGCGCCAACAGCGCCAAGTTCGCCAAGGAATTCGGCGTCGAAGTGAAGGTCGACCTGGTGGGCTGGGAAGACATCCGCCAGCAGACGGCGGTGTCGGCCAACACCGGCGCCGGTCCCGACATCATCCTGGGCTGGGCGGAAGATCCGCACATCTATGCCGACAAGGTGATCGAGCTGTCCGACGTGGCCGAGTATCTCGGCAAGAAGTACGGCGGGTGGATGTTCCTCGGCGAGAAGTTCGGCAAGAGGGCCAAGACCAACAACTGGATCGGCCTGCCGATGGGCGGCTCGGGCGGACCGCTGGTCTATCGCAAGTCGGCGCTCAAGGAAGCGGGCCACGACAAGATCCCCGCCGACCACGCGGGCTTCCTCAAGCTCTGCCAGGACCTCAAGAAGATCAACAAGCCGGCGGGCTTCGCGCTCGGCAACGCGGTGGGCGACGCCAACGGCTTCGCCAACTGGATGCTGTGGAGCCACGGCGGCGCGCTGGTCGATGACGACGGCAAGGTCATCCTCAACAGCAAGGAGACCGTCAACGCGCTGAACTTCGTGAAGGAGCTCTATCCGAGCTTCGTGTCGGGCACGATGTCGTGGAACGACATCAGCAACAACCGCGCCTATGCATCGAACGAGCTGTTCCTCACCTCCAACGGCGTGTCGCTCTACTTCTCGCTGAAGAACGATCCCGCGACCAAGGCGATCGCCGACGACACCGAGCATGCACCGCTGGTGCAGGGCCTCGCGACCTCGGCGCCGATGTCGGCCACCATCCTGAACAGCATGGTGTTCAAGCATTCGAAGTTCCCGAACGCCGCCAAGGCCTATCTCGCCTTCATGATGGAAGCCGAGCAGTACGATCCGTGGCTGACCGGGTGCCTCGGCTACTGGTCGCATCCGCTCAAGGCCTACGACAAGAGCAAGGTATGGGACAGCGATCCCAAGATCGCGCTCTATCGCGAGACGATGAACAACAAGTACTGGAGCGGCTACAAGGGTCCGATCACCCAGGCCGCCGGCACGGTGGCGGCGGAGTACATCCTCGTCCAGATGTTCGCCTCGGTGGCGTCCGGACAGGCGACGCCCGCCGACGCCGCCAAGGAAGCCGAGCGCCGCACCAAGCGCTACTACCGCTAAGACGCAGGAACGGCGCGGCCGGGAAACCGGTCGCGCCGGTCTCCGGCCTTTCGAGGGAAGCATGACCGCCACCACGATGACCGACTGGACCCGCGCCCGGCCACAGCCCAACTGGCTGGTGCGCTTGTTCGACTACAAGCCGTTCCTGGTCTTCATGTGCCTGCTGCCGGCCTGCGGTCTGCTGCTGGTGTTCCTCACCTATCCGCTCGGGCTCGGCATCTGGCTGTCGTTCACCGACACCAAGATCGGCGGCGCCGGCAAGTACATCGGCCTCGACAACTTCGAATACCTGCTCGAGGACCCACAGTTCTGGGGCGCGGTCTTCTACAGCGTCTTCTATACCGCCGTCGCCACCTTCGGGAAATTCGGGCTGGGCCTTTGGCTCGCGCTGCTGCTCAACAACCACGTTCCGTTCAAGAGCCTGCTGCGCGCCATCATCCTGCTGCCGTGGATCGTGCCGACCGTCTTGTCGGCGCTGGCCTTCTGGTGGCTCTACGATCCGCAGTTCTCGATCTTCTCCTATCTCGCCGTCGACGTCCTGCACATCCGGGACAAGCCCTTCGACTTCCTCAGCACGACGTGGCCGGCGCGCTGGTCGCTGATCGCGGCCAACATCTGGCGCGGCATTCCCTTCGTCGCGATCTCGCTGCTGGCCGGCCTGCAGACGATCTCGCCGTCGCTCTACGAGGCGGCATTGCTCGACGGTTCGACGGCGTGGCAGCGCTTCCGCTACATCACCTTCCCGCTGCTGTTGCCGATCCTGGCGATCGTGATGACCTTCTCGATCATCTTCACCTTCACCGATTTCCAGCTGGTCTACGCGATCACGCGCGGCGGGCCGCTGAACTCGACCCATCTCATGGCGACGCTGGCCTTCCAGCGCGGCATCTCTGGCGGCGAGCTGGGCGAGGGCGCCGCGATCGCGGTGGCGATGATCCCGTTCCTGGTCGCGGCCACCTTGTTCAGTTACTTCGCCCTGGCGCGTCGCAAGTGGCAGCAGGGAGAAGCCAATGACTGACACGACTCCCGCCGCAGTCCGGTCGACGGCGACGGTCTCGCCCGACCAGATGGCGTGGGACAGCCGCACGCGGCGGTTCGTCACCATCTACCTGCCGCTCGCCCTGTTCGTGATCGTGCTGCTGTTCCCGTTCTATTGGATGACGATCACGTCGTTCAAGCCGAACGCCGAGCTCTACGACTACAAGAAGTACAATCCGTTCTGGATCGGCAGCCCGACCCTCGAACACATCAAGAAGCTGCTGTTCGGCACCGCCTATCCGCGCTGGCTGATGGTGACGATGGGCGTGGCGATCTGCTCGACCACGCTGTCGCTGTTCTCCAGCGTGCTGGCGGCCTACGCCATCCAGCGGCTGCGCTTCAAGGGCAGCCAGTATGTCGGCCTCGCGATCTACCTGGCCTACCTCGTGCCGCCGTCCATCCTGTTCATTCCGTTGGCGACCACGATCTACCAGCTAGGCCTGTTCGACTCGCCCTTGGCGCTGATCCTGACCTACCCGACCTTCCTGGTGCCGTTCAGCACCTGGCTGCTGATCGGCTACTTCAAGTCGATCCCGTACGAGCTGGAGGAGTGCGCGCTGATCGATGGCGCAACGCGGTTGCAGATCCTGCGGCGCATCACCTTGCCGCTGGCGGTGCCGGGCCTGATCTCGGCCGGCATTTTCTCGTTCACGCTCAGCTGGAACGAGTTCATCTACGCGTTGGCCTTCATCCAGAGCAGCGAGAAGAAGACCGTGTCGGTCGCCATCCTGACCGAACTGGTTTCCGGCGATGTCTACCAGTGGGGCTCGCTGATGGCGGGCTCGCTGCTGGGCTCGCTTCCCGTCGCGATCTTCTACTCGTTCTTCGTGGACTACTACGTATCCTCGCTCACGGGCGCCGTGAAGGAATAGGATGCACTGGGGGATCGATCTCGACACGGTCCTGCGCATGATCGCCGCGGTGATCGCGGGCGGGGCGATCGGCGTCAATCGCGACATTCACGGCAAGCCGACCGGCGTCCGCGCCCATGCGCTGGTGTCCCTCGGCGCGGCTGTCCTGGTGATCGCGGGAAGTGGCCCGCTGATTGGCGCCGATCACCCGGACGCGCTCAGCCGCGTCATCCAGGGCATCGTGGCCGGTATCGGCTTTCTGGGTGCAGGTGTAATCCTGCGCGGTGCCACTGGCCTGCACGTCTATCACCTCGTCACGGCGGCATCTCTGTGGGTCACGACCGGACTCGGCGTGCTCTGTGGCCTCGGCGAATATCTTGTCGCCGGTGCGGCGACGATCCTCGTGCTGATCGTCCTCGTGGGCGGTCTGCCCATCGACCGCTGGCTTTTCGGCCGCAAAGGCGTCGAGAACGACGATCGCGAATGACTATGCCGTCGGCGACGGCGGCCCACCCGGATGGCTCGGCGGCTGCGGTGGCGTGACCTCCGGAGCGGGCGTGCCAGGCACGGGCATCTCCGGTGGAATGGGCTGGGTCTTGCCGGGCGGCGGCGGAGCGGTCGGCACCGGATCGCCGGCGGGAACAGGGTTCTCAATCCTCGTCATGGCACTCTCTCTCGTGATGCAATACAGGAATGCCCGCCGGCGGCGGGCATTCCCTCCTTGCGATGAATGGCGCGATCAGCCGTTAGCGGTCCTCACCGTGGCTATCCTTGTGCGCATCCTTGTCCTTGGTCTGCCCGCCGGGCTTCTGACCGGGCTTCTGGCCCTGCTGGTGCTGTTGCTCGCGCTGCTGTTGCTCACGCTGCTGTTGCGACGGGTTCTGATTCTTGTTCTGGTTCATTCAGCTCCTCCACGTTCGCTTGCGACGGCCGACATGGTCGTCGTGAAGAAAACGCCCCCGGAAGGAGGCCGGTTGCTCTCAGCCTAACCCGTTGAAATCGCGTCGATTTGTGCGGGTTTTGCGGCCAGGGCGTGATGACTTTCGGTCGACTCGCGCGTCGGCCCATCACAGGCGCCGCTTCGCTGCGGGAGCTGGGCCGACGCGAAAAGCCAAAGTCACCACGCTTTATTTGATTGGGCCCGCGAGCGCGGCGCCGGGGCGGGTGCCGACGTAGGTGACCTCGAGTCCCAGTATCTGGCGCAAGGCGTTGGGCATCATCAGCGCACCGAGATCGGCCAGGCTCGCGCCCTTTGCCGGCGTGAGCCGGATCGTGATCGGCCCCTTGGGGGCCTTCCAGTCGCCGACGAACGAGGCGACCGCATCGAACGCCTTGATCGAGTCAGCATCTTGTTGGCCCGCGAGACTCGCGATGGTCGTCAGGGCCAGCGACACCAATCCTTCCGGTTTGGCGCCTTGGGCCTTGGCGTTTGCTGCAAGGACATGGGCGATGATGCCCTTGTCGTCGATGACGAGAAGCGCGTTCTGCAGCCGGCCGCTGTCCCTGGCGTCGTCCACGTCGCTTGCCTTGCCGTTGATGCCGTCCATCACGAGCGAGAGAGACACGCGGCCCTGGCCGCGCAGGCCGATCTCGAGCGTGTTGAGCGTGAGGCGCTTGGCGGCGCCATCGAACCTGTAGTCCAGCGCCAGATCGGCCGGCGCCTTCGGCAGGCCGTAGGCGGCCAGGGATTTGGCGGCATTGTCGTCGCCGGTCACGCCCTCGAGCTTCAGCTTGATGAACTGCGGCAGGTCTTCGCTGGTCTCTTTCAGGTGGTCGAAATCGATCGCATCGACCGTCACCTTGTCGATATTGACCGTGCTCGGCTTGTTGTCGGTCTCCGGACTGGGCGGCATCACCACGACCACGTCGTTCAGCACGAAGCCCTGGTCGCCCAGCGCCTCGCCGGTGCGATAGGTGAACTTCTGCACCTCGAGCTGCGGTTTGATCTCGCGTTCGAAGCGCTGCAGGCCGTTGTCGGCCATCGCCGCCGGCGTGAACGCCAGCAGGGCGGCGAGGAGGAGAAGGACGCGGGTCATGTGCCGGCTCCGATCGCGCGCCGGGCGAGTTGGGTGTCGACGCAGGCCTCGAAGGCGATGTCGCGGCTCAAGGTGCCGAAGGCGCGCATCGCGGCATGCAGCCGGTCGTAGCCTTCGCGGCGCACCACCGGATCGGATCCCCACAGCTCCAGTGCGCGATAACGGTCGATTGCCGCGGCAAAGAGCGGTGGCTCCACGTCGGGAAAGTATGAAGTCAGCAGGCGCGCGATCTCCGCCGCCGGCGCCTGGCTGAACCACTGCAAGGTGCGATACATGCCGCGGGTCATGGCCAGCAGCTCGTCGGCGCGGCGCGTCAGGGTCTCGCGGCGCGTGACCAGTGTCGTGTAGGCGGTGAGGCCGCGCGTCGCCGCGGCATTCCAGATGTGGCCGGCGCCTGAAGCGACGAGCCGCTCGGCATAGGGCTGGAAAACCTGGATCACGTCGATGCTGCCCGCCCGCAGCGCCGCCTCGTTCTCGGCCATCGTCCTGTCGGTGATGCGGTCGAGGCTGTCTGGATCGACGCCTGCGCCCCTGATGTCGTTGGCGAGACAGATCCAGGGGGTCGGCACCTCGGACACGGTGCCGAGCTTTAATCCGACGAGATCGGAGAAGCGGAAATCGGGCCTGGGCCTGGAGCCGATCAGGAAGAAGGGGTCGCGCGCCACCACATCGCAGAAGCAGACGAGATCGGCACCGGGTTCGCGATCCTGCACGATCATCACGCGCAACGGTCCGCCCCACATCACATCGACCTCGCCCGCTCGCAACGCCTTGGCGGCGGCCTCGGGGCTGGGCGAAGGTTTCAGGATCACCTCGACGCCTTCGTCGCGAAAGGCGCCTGTCGCATAGGCGGCATAGAATGGCGAATAGAAGAACGCGCGGAAATTCTCGGACAGGACGATCGGCATTACTGTTTCTCGAGCCTCATTGGCTGTGATCTTACGGCCGAAAGGGTCCAACCGCCCCTGTTTTCGATGCAACGGGCTGGGGGACCCGACGTTATTTCCGACGGGAGAGAGAATTCGCTCAGGAGGACGTGATGAACAAGCGACTGATGGTGCTCGCGCTCGCCGCTCTTGCCGGTATCGCGGGCGTGGCCAATGCCCAGACCTATGACCCCAGCATGACGCGTGGCGAGCGCCGCGAGGAGATGCGGGAAGAGCGCCGGATGAACGACACTCATCCGACGGCGTTCAAGGACGAGTATGGCTTCCGGTATGACGCCCAGGGCGATCGTCTCGATGCCAGCGGTCGCGTCATGCCCCCGCCGGTGACGCCGCCGGGTACGCCGGCGTTGCGCTGAGCCGCGTTGCGTCGCGGATAAACCACAAAGATCAAGGCCCGGCGGTCAAAAGGATTGCCGGGCCTTTTTCGTTAGGCCTGCAACCCCGTTGCTCCCATCCGGTTGGGCTCTTACAGTTTCGCCGGGCAAGACAAAGAAATATGGGGAGAGCGAAATGGACATCAGGAATTTGCGCCGCCGTCAGGCCATGGGATTGGCCGGGGGACTGGCGAGCGCCGCCGCCATGGCCGGCATCGGGCCGGCCTTCGGGCAGGAGCCGCCCAAGCCCGCGCAGATCGTCGTCAACCATTCGGGCGGCTCGATGGGCGCTGCGATGCGCAAGGCGTTCTTCGCCGGCTACGAGAAGAAGTACGGAATCCGTGTCGTCGAAACCAGCCCGGCCGATTTCGGCAAGCTGCGCGCCATGGTCGACTCCGGAAACGTCGAGTGGGACGTCACCGAGATCGGCGGGCAGGATGCGATCCGCGCCACGGAGATGAAGCTTGTCGAGAAGATCGACGACAAGATCGTCGACCGCTCGAAGTATCCCGAGAAGGCGCGCACGCCCTACGTCTTCGCCTCGTCGGTCTACACCACGATCATCGGCTATCGCACCGACGTCTTCAAAGACGGGAACCAGCCCAAGAGCTGGGCCGACTGGTGGGACGTCAAGAAATTCCCCGGCGCGCGCTCGATGCGCAATCATCCGACGGACAATCTCGAGTTCGCGCTGATCGCCGACGGCGTGCCGATGGACAAGATCTATCCGATCGACTTCGACCGCGCCTTCAGGAAACTCGACCAGATCAAGCCGCACATCTCGGTATGGTGGTCGACCGGCCAGCAGCCCGCGCAGCTCCTGCTCGACAAGGAAGTCGTGCTGGCGACCGGCTGGAACGGCCGCTTCTACGACGTCATCAAGAAGGGCGGCCCGATCGCCATCGAATGGAACCAGGGCGCGCTGAAGCAAGGCAGCTTCGTGATCCCGCGCGGCGCCAAGAACGCCTATTGGGGCCAGAAGATGCTGGCCGAGATGTCGGTCCCGCAGCAGCAGGCGATCTATGCCAGCGAGCTGGGTTACCCGGGCCTCAATCTCGAATCGCTGAACTACGTCGACGCCAAGGTGAAGCCCTTCCTGCCGACGCAGTACATCGACAAGCAGTTCTGGATCGACGACGCATGGTACGCCGCCAACGGCACCAAGGCATTGGAGCTGTGGAACGCCTGGCAACTGAAGAAGGCGTAGGGAGTGCAAGCTCGCTCGGCTGATCTGAAGGTCGCAAACCTGCAGAAGCGCTTCGGAGAGGTCGCGGCGCTGGACGGCGTCTCGCTCGACATCGCGTCGGGCGAGTTGCTGACCATCCTGGGTCCCAGCGGTTCGGGCAAGACGACCCTGCTCAAGGTCGTGGCGGGTTTCGAGAAGTCCGACGCCGGCACGGTGCGGATCGACGGGACCGACATCACGGCGCTGGCGCCGGCGCGCCGCGACATCGGCATGGTGTTCCAGAACTACGCGCTGTTCCCGCATCTCACGGTGTGGGCCAACGTGGCGTTCCCGCTCGAGATGCGCAACGTCGGCAAGGCGGAGATCGTGCGCCGCGTGGACGAGGCGCTGCAGCTCGTCGAACTGGGCGGCTACGACAAGCGGCTACCCAAGCAGCTCTCGGGTGGCCAGCAGCAGCGGGTGGCGCTGGCGCGCGCCATCGTCTTCGGTCCGCGCCTGCTGCTGCTCGACGAGCCGTTCGGTGCGCTCGACCGCAAGCTGCGCGAGACCATGCAGCTCGAGGTGCGGCGGCTGCAGCGCCGTCTCGGCCTCACCACCGTCTTCATCACCCACGACCAGGAGGAGGCGCTCGTCCTGTCCGATCGCATTGCGGTGATGAACAGGGGCCGCATCCAGCAGGTCGCGACGACGACGGAGATCTACGAGCGGCCGGCCAACGACTTCGTCGCGGACTTCGTGGGCGAGAGCAACATCTTCCGCGGCACGGTGACCGAGCCCGGCGTCGTGTCGCTCGAGGGCGGCCGGCGGCTGCTGGTGAACAGCACCGTGCGGACCGTCGGCGCGCGCCTGGGCGTGCTGATGCGGCCGGAGCGGTTCGGCCAGGGCGCCAACGTCTTTGCCGGCGAGGTCAAGGAAGCGGTCTATCTCGGCAGCTCGATCAAGCTCCGGATCGCCAGCGACGACGGCCTCGAGCTGGTGGTGCGCCAGCCGGCGCGCGGAACCCTGCCGGCGCCCGGCGCGCGGGTCAGCATCGCGATCGATCCCGGGGACATCCATGTCTTTGCATAGGCTGACCGGCATGGGACCGGCGCTGCCGGCGCTCGTGCTGCTGTTTGTCTTCTTCCTGTTCCCGGTCGTGCGCATGCTGGGTTTCAGCATCGAGGGCGGCACGCTCGACTGGTATACAAAGGCGCTGACCGAGGGCCTCTACCTCCAGGTGTTCTGGAACACCTTCGAAATAGCGTTGTTCGTGACGGTCATCTGCCTGCTGCTGGGCTATCCGCTGGGCTTCCTGCTCGCGACCACGACCCCCGGCTGGGCGACCTTGGGCTTCATCTTCGTGCTGCTGCCGCTGTGGACCTCCGTGCTGGTGCGCACCTACGCCTGGATGGTGCTGCTCGGTCGCAACGGCGTCTTCAACCGCATGCTGCTCGAATGGGGTGTGATCGCCGATCCGCTGCCGCTGCTCAATAATTTCACCGGCGTGTTGATCGGCATGGTGCATGTGCTGCTGCCCTACATGGTCCTGCCGGTCTATGGCGCGGTGCGGCGCGTCGATCCGGCGCTGGTCGCCGCGGCCGAAGGGCTGGGCGCTTCCAATGCCCGCATCTTCCGGCGGGTCTACCTGCCGCTCACCCTGCCCGGGATTTTCGCGGGCGCGGTGATCGTGTTCGTACTGTCGCTCGGCTTCTTCATCACGCCGGCGCTGCTGGGCGGCGGACGGGTCATGATGCTGGCCGTCCTGATCGAGCAGCAGGTCCACGAGACGCTCAATTGGGCGTTTGCGGCGGCGCTCTCGGCGGTGCTGCTGGCCGTGACCTTGCTGGTCTATGCTGTGACCCAGCGCTTCAATCGGACGGGAGCCGAGGCATGAGCCGTCGCGCCCTCGTCGTGGTCTGTGCGGCCGTCTACATCTTCCTGATGCTGCCGCTGCTGGTGGTGTTCCCGATCTCGCTCAGCTCGGCTGCCTACATGCAGTTCCCGCCGCCCGGCCTCAGCTGGCAGTGGTATGAGCGCTATTTCGACGATCCACAGTGGATCGATGCCACGGTGCGCTCCTTATATATAGGCGCAGCGACGGCCATCCTCGCCCTGGCGCTGGGCGTGCCGCTGGCTTTCAGCCTGGTGCGCACGAAGTTCATCGGTCGCGTGCTGGTCGACCGGCTGGCGCTGGCGCCGTTGATCGTGCCGACCATCATCCTCTCGGTCTCGCTCTACGGCCTGTTCGCCAGGCTGAAGCTGATCGGCGAATGGTACGGGCTGGTGATCGCCCACACCGTGCTCGCCCTGCCGTTCGTCGTGCTGGTGATGAGCGCGGGCCTGCGCGACTTCGACCGCGGGCTCGAGCAGGCGGCCGAGGGGCTGGGCGCCAGCCGGGTGCGCACGCTGCTGCGCGTGACCTTGCCGCTGCTGCGTCCCAGCCTGGTCTCGGCGGGGCTGCTCGCCTTCATCTCGTCGTTCGACGAGCTGGTCGTGGCGCTCTTCCTGGCCGGTCCCAACATGACCTTGCCGAAGAAGATGTTCGACAACATCCTGATGGAGATCGATCCTACCATCGCCGCGGTTTCGGTGATGCAGATCCTGCTGGTATCGATCGTGCTGGTATTGATTGGCCGCTTCGGACGGGGCCTGAGCGCCAGTTCACGTTGATCAGTGCGCGTTGAGTTGAGGGGAGTTCCATGGCCGACAGCATCTTCCACAAGGACTTCAAGACCATGCCGTGGTGGTGGGAGTGGTGGCACCCCAACAACGAGCTGTCGCAGGACCCGCCGCTCAAGACCGACGTGCTGGTGGTGGGCGGGGGCTACGGCGGCCTGTCGACCGCGCTCGAACTGGCGCGCTCGGGCGTCGACGTCACCGTGCTCGAACGCGGCGACTTCGGCGTCGGCGCCTCGACGCGCAACGGCGGCGGCGTCAGCGGCGGCACGACCATGGGCAAGGGATTTTCCGGCAAGGGCGTCGGCGGCGATCCCGAGGCCTGGAAGAAGATCATGCAGCGCATGCTGACCGATGCCGCCGACTCGCTGGCCCAGGTCGAGACGGTGATCCGGCGCGAAGGCATCGAGTGCCACTGGCGCATGAACGGCCGTTTCAGCGGCGCCTATACCCCGCGCCATTTCGCCGAACAGGCGGCCAGGGTCGCCACCTACAACAGCACCGCGAGCCTCGGCACCTACATGATCCCGCGCGAGCAGCAGCGCGAGGAGATCGCCTCGGACTATTACTATGGTGGCATGGTCGTCGAGCGCACCGGCCAGCTCCACCCCGCGCTCTACTATGGCGGCCTGCTGAAGGTCGCCAGCCGCGCCGGGGCCAAGCTCTGCGCGAATTGCGACGCGGAGAAGATCGAACGCAAGACCAATGGCTTCACGGTGCTCACCAGCAAGGGACCGATCGAGGCGCGCGAGGTGGTGATCGCCACCAACGGCTATACCGGCGACGTGACACCGACGCTGAAGCGGCGGCTCATTCCCGTGGCGAGCCACATCATCGCCACCGAGGAGCTGCCTGAGGATCTGGTGCAGAGCCTGATCCCCAAGAACCGCGTGGTAAGCGATACCAAGCGCGTGCTCTGCTACTACCGCCAGTCGCCCGACAACAAGCGCGTGATCTTCGGCGGCCGCGCGCGCTTCACCCAGGTGACGCCGGAGGTGAGCGCCCCCGTGCTGCACGGCTACATGCTGGAGCGCTGGCCGCAGCTCAAGGGCGTGAAGGTGACCCACGCCTGGACCGGCAACGTGGCCTTTGCCTTCGACTTCCTGCCGCACATGGGCAAGGAGCAGGGCATGCACTACCTGATGGCCTGCAACGGCTCGGGCGTCGCCATGATGTCCTATCTCGGCTACCAGACCGCGCGGAAGATCGTGGGCGGCTCGAACCAGCCGATCAACGCCTTCGACGAGCAGGATTTCCCGTCGGTGCCGTTCTACAACGGCAATCCCGAATGGATCCTGCCCTTCGTCGGCGCCTGGTATCGCACGCGCGACTGGATCGACCGCAGGATGTCGTGAGCCGCGCCTAGCGGTCGGAGATCAGGCGCTCGCGGCCGAGCGGCGTCACGCCGAGGCGTCCGTCCGTCATGGCGATCAGTTCGAGTTCGAACAATCGCGCGTGATGTTCCTGCGGCAGGCTGAGGATCTTGCCGTCCGCGAAATCGCGCAGCGATGCCAATTCACTTTGTTTCAGGGGCGCGATCAGGCCGCGCGGCGACATTCGAATGTCGCGAACCATGTTGGCCTCCAATGTGTCGCGTTAGAACGCGGCACATCGGCGGAGGTTGGATATGTTATTACCAAGGCGGCGGGAACTGCCCCTGAATCCGCAAATTTCAGCGGCCTTGCACCGCGTGCAACACAGGCTGTGAATTGAGCAGGGAAACGAGGACCTGCTCGAGCGCCTGGGCCTCGACCGGCTTTTGCAGCAGCGGCACGTTGGCATAGCGACGGTCGATGCTGTCGCGCTGATAGCCGGTGAGAAAGGCGAACGGCACGCCGCGGGTGATCAGAAGATCGGCCAACGGTTCGGCGAGCTCGCCGGCGAGATTGAAATCGAGGAGCGCGCCATCGAGGCGCTCGGTCTTTGCGGCGGCGAGCCCGTCGGCCAGGCGGCCGTGCGGGCCGACGACGATCGCGCCGAGGTGCTCCAGTATCCGCTGCGCCATCAGACCGACGAGGAATTCATCCTCCACCATCAGGATCCGCTTGCCCGCCAGGCTGCGGGGTCTGGCGCCCGATGCTTTCGTCGGGGCCTGTGTAGCGGACGCAGCCGGCTCGGGATTGACGATCTGCGCCCGCGGAATCGCCAACCGGCAGTTCAAGCCGCCCTCGGTCCAGTCGTAGACGACGCCGCCGCGGAACTGGGCCTCGATGCTCGAGCGAACGATGCTGAGACCGAAGCCGAGCGAGGAGGGGGGCGACGTCGGCGGGCCGCCGCTCTCGGTCCAGTCGATCTGCAGGCCGTTCGGCGTGATCGACCAGCCAACGCGCAACTTGCCGCCTTCGACGGACAGGGCGCCGTACTTGGCGGCGTTGGTCGCGAGCTCGTGCAGGGCAAGCGCCACGGCCTGCGCCGTTGCCGGCAGCAGCATCGCGATCGGCCCCTCGGCGGAGACGCGATCGCGGTCGTTGGTGCGATAAGGCGCCATCTCCTCGTCGACGATCCGGCGAAGTTCGGCCCCCTCCCAGTGCGTGGCCGACAGGAGATTGTGGGTCGCGGCCAGCGCGTGGATGCGGCCTTCGACCGTGGCGATGAACTCGGGCGTGGTCTTGGCCTTGGTGAGGCGTAGCACGGACAACACGACCGCCAGGGTGTTCTTGGCGCGATGGTCGACCTCGCGGGCGAGCAGGAGCTGGCGTTCCTCGGCGCGCTTTCGATCGGTGATGTCGACGCTGACCCCGTTCAGGCGCACCACGTTGCCTTCGGAGTCGCGGGTGATCGCGGCCGAGCCATAGCACCAGCGCATCTCGCCGTCGGGGCGCACGATCCGGAATTCCGACTGATAGCGATCGCCCGGGGCGGTCAGGCCGCCCGCCAGCGGGTGCTTGTCGCGATCCTCGGGATGGACGATGTCGAGGATCTGCTGGCGGGTCGGATTGCGGATCTCCGGCGCGACCGCATAGATGCGGTGTTGTCCGGCGTCCCATTCGAGATTGGCAGTCAGCGGGTCGTATTCCCACGATCCCATGTCGCCGGCGGAAAGGGCGAGCGAACGCCGTTCCTCGCTGAGGCGCAGGCGCTCGGTCTGGGCCTCGAGCTCGGCCGTGCGCGCCGTGACCCGTTGCTCCAGTTCGGCGTTGAGTGTCTCGAGCTGGCGCGTCTTGCGGTAGAGCTCGACGAAGACCTTGACCTTGGCGCGCAGCACCTCCGGCACGACCGGCACGGTGACGTAGTCGACGGCGCCGATCTCGTAACCGCGCAGCCGGTCGGTCTCGGCGATCTGCACGCCCGAGACGAAGATCATGGCAAGTTTCTGGAAGCGCGGATGCTCGCGGATCATGGCGGCGAGCTGGAAGCCGTCGATCTGGGGCATCACCACGTCGATCAGCACGACGGCAATGTCGTTCTTGAGCAGGAGGCCGAGCGCTTCGTGCGGCGAGTTGGCCTTGATCAGGTTCTCGCCCAGCTCGCCCAGGATGACCTCGTAGCTGAGCAGCTTCGCCGGCTGGTCGTCGACCAGCAGGATGTTGACCTTGTCCAACGGGACGTCCGGAAGGGATCCGTCGGACATCTAGCGGTGCAGCCAGAGGCGGAGCGCGCTGAACAACTGCTCGGTGTTGACCGGCTTGGCGAGATAGTCGGAGGCGCCCGCCTCCAGGCACTTCTCGCGGTCGCCCTTCATCGCCTTGGCGGTGAGCGCGATGATCGGCAGCCGTCGCAGCGCGGGCTTGCCGCGGATCTGGGCGATCGTCTCGTATCCGTCCATCTCCGGCATCATGATGTCCATCAGGACGATCGCGACCTCGGGCGATTTCTCGAGGATCGAGATCGCCTCCTGACCGGTCGTCGCCGTCAGCACGTTCATGTTGCGACGCTCCAGGGCGCTCGACAGGGCGAAGATATTGCGCGTGTCGTCGTCGACCACCAGCACGGTGCGGCCGGCCAGCATCTCGTCGGAGGCATGCAGGCGCTCGAGCATGCGCTGCTTCTCGACCGGCAGGTCGGACGCGACCTGGTGGAGGAACAGGGCGGTCTCGTCGAACAGCCGTTCGGGCGAGGCCGCGCCCTTGACCACGATCGAGCGCGCCACGGTGTGGAGGCGGGCGTCTTCCTCAGGCGTGAGGTCGCGGCCGGTGAAGACGACGACCGGGAGGTCGGCGAGCGCCTCGTCCCTCTGGATTTCCTCCAGCACCTCGAAGCCCGACATGTCGGGCAGGCGCAGGTCGAGGACCAGGCAGTCGAATCCGCCGGTGCGCAGCCTGTCGAGGGCGGCGCGGCCGCTGTCCACCGAATCGATTTCGATGTCGGGATGCGACAGGAGCGCGGTGATGCCGACCCGCTCGGCCTCGTTGTCCTCGGCGATCAGCAGCCGCTTCTTGCGCGGCTTCACGTAGTTGCTGATGCGCGAGAGGGCCGCGTTCAGCCCTTCCGCCGTGGTGGGCTTGTTCAAGTAGGAGAAGGCGCCGCGCGCCAGGCCCTGCTGGCGGTCCTCGTCCATGCTCAGGATCTGGACGGGGATGTGGCGCGTCTCGAGCGTGCGCTTGAACTGGCTGAGCACGTTCCAGCCCAGCATGTCGGGCAGGAAGATGTCGAGCGACATGGCAACCGGCTTGTATTCGAGCGCCAGGTCGAGCGCCTCCGCGCCGCGCGACGTGACGAGTGCCTTCAGCCCGGCGGCGTGTGCGGCGTCGACCAGGATGCCGGCGTAGTTCGGATCGTCCTCGACGATCAGCAGCGAACGTTCGCCGGGCTCGAGGTTGTGGCGGTCGTCAGGGAACTGATCGACCAGCGCATCCGGCAGGGCGGCCTGCGGGATCGGCTGGCTGCCCGGCCCCGACGCGCGCACGGCGGTGCGCGGGCCGGTGTACATGGTGGGCAGGAAGAGGGTGAAGGTGCTGCCCATGCCGGGCGTGCTGCGCAGCGCCAACTCGCCCCCGAGCAGGGTCGCAAGCTCGCGGCTGATCGCAAGGCCGAGACCCGTGCCGCCGTACTTCCGGCTGGTCGAGGCGTCGGCCTGCTGGAAGGCCTCGAACACGATCTTCTGCTTCTCCACCGGGATGCCGACACCCGTGTCGGTGACCTCGAAGGCCACCACCGAGCTTGCCTGGTTCAAGGCCGTGTTGTCCGGACGCCAGCCGCCACGGACCGGCACCACGCGCAGCCGGACGCTGCCCTGGGCGGTGAACTTGAGCGCGTTGGACAACAGGTTCTTGAGGATCTGCTGCAGGCGCTTGGAGTCGGTCACCAGGCTGCGGCTGAGATTGGCATCGACCTGGACGTCGAACGTCAGGCCCTGCGACTCCGCCTGGTGACGGAACGGCCGCGCCACGGTCTCGGTCACGTTGGTGAAGAAGATCTCCTCGGCATCGACGGTGACGGTGCCCGATTCGATCTTGGACAGGTCGAGGATGTCGCTGATCAGGTTCAGGAGGTCGGTGCCGGCGCCATGGATGGTGCGGGCGAATTCGACCTGCTTGGCCTTGAGGTTGCCCTCCGGATTGTCGGCCAGCTGCTGGCCCAGGATCAGGATCGAGTTGAGCGGCGTGCGCAGCTCGTGGCTCATGTTGGCCAGGAACTCCGACTTGTAGCGCGAGGTCAGTGCGAGCTCGGTGGCCTTTTCTTCCACCGCGCGGCGGGCCTGCTCGATCTCCTGGTTGGCGCGCTCGACCTCGTCGTTGCGCTCGGCGAGCTGCTGGGCCTTCTGCTCCAGCTGCTCGTTGGTCTGCTGCAGCTCGCCCTGCTGGGTCTGCAGCTCGGAGGCCAGCTTCTGGCTCTGCTGCAGGAGGTCCTCGGTCTGCATGGTGGCTTCGATCGAGTTCAGCACGATGCCGATCGAGGCGGTGAGCTGCTCGAGGAAGGCGATCTGCAGCTCGGTGAAATGGCTGAGCGAGGCGAGCTCGATGACCGCCTTGACCTGTCCCTCGAACAGCACCGGCAGCACGATGATGCTCTTGGGCGAGGCCTTGAACAGGCCCGATGTGATCGGTCGTACGGCCGAGGGCATGTCGGAGATCAGGATCTGCCGTCTGTCGGCGGCGCACTGGCCGATCAGCCCCTCGCCGACCCGGATCGTCTCGGGATGGCTGGCGCCGGCGGAGTCGGCATAGACCGAGAGCAGGCGCAGGCTGGAGTCGTTCTCGTTCTGCACCTGGTAGATCACCGCCTGGTGCGCGCCGACCAGCGGCGACAGTTCCGACAGCATGAGGCGGCCGACGATGCCGAGATCCCGCTGGCCCTGCAGCATGTTGGTGAACTTGGCGAGGTTGGTCTTCAGCCAATCCTGCTCGGTATTGTGCTCCGTCGTGAGACGGAGGTTGTCGATCATGGTGTTGAGCTTGTCCTTGAGCTCGGCCACCTCGCCCAGGGCGTCGACCTGAATGGAGCGCGTCAGGTCGCCCTTGGTCACGGCGGTGGCCACCTCGGCGATGGCACGGACCTGGGTGGTGAGGTTCGCCGCCAGCATGTTCACGTTGCCCGTCAGGTCCTTCCAGGTACCGGCGACACCTGGCACCTGGGCCTGGCCGCCCAGCTTGCCTTCGGTGCCGACCTCGCGCGCCATGCGCGTCACTTCGCCCGCGAAGCCGTTCAACTGGTCCACCATGGTATTGATGGTCTCCTTCAGCTGAAGGATCTCGCCGCGCACGTCGACGGTGATCTTCTTCGACAGGTCGCCGTTGGCCACCGCCGTGGTCACCTCGGCGATGTTGCGCACCTGAGTCGTGAGATTCGCCGCCAGCATGTTCACGTTGTCGGTCAGGTCCTTCCAGGTACCGGCGACCCCCGGCACCTGGGCCTGGCCGCCGAGTTTACCCTCGGTGCCGACCTCGCGCGCCACGCGGGTCACTTCGCCCGCGAAGCCGTTCAGCTGATCGACCATCACGTTGATGGTCTCC
>OUNM010015193.1_pt1 | contig 18451 bp, 15 predicted proteins | sample 1769961 | NCBI WGS metagenome assembly OUNM01 (sample SAMEA3914820, study PRJEB12502) | metagenome | biome: forest; material: soil | place: USA | collected 2012-03-12 | depth 0.3 m
CATTTCGGCGAGCAGGCGGAAGAGCAGCGACGGCGGCTCACGCGGTCTCTCGAAGAGGTCGCCCCCGACCAGGCGCGGGAGCTGCGCGAGAGCGTGGTCCCGGAGCCGGCGACGCCGCCGAGCACGCGAAGCATCCCGCGCGCGCTCTCGAGCATGGCGAGCGTGGCGGACGCGACGGGCGCGAACAAGGCGCTCGACTCGGACGTGTCGGTCGCAGACGAAACGGGCCGCGAGGCCAAACGCGAACGCGCGAGCAAGGGCGTCGAAACCGGCGCAGCGACGGCGCGCGGGTCGGGACCGTGGGTCTGGGTGATCGCGGCGGCGTCGCTCATCGGCGGCGTGGGCATCTGGCGAGCGTCGAGCGGTGAGAGCGCGCACGTCGGCCCGGCGTCGTCCGCGACGTCGTCCTCGCCCTCGACCTCGACCCCGACCCCGACCTCGTCCTCATCCTCTGCCTCGACCGCGACCCCGTCCTCGTCCTCGACCTCGACCCCGTCCTCATCCTCTGCCTCGACCGCATCCGCAATCGCGTCCGCGTCCGCGTCCGCGCCCGCGTCCGCGGTCGCATCCGCATCCGCGCCGCCATCGACGCCCACCGCCGCGTCCGCCGCAGCGCTCGCGCGCGCTCCCCTGCCCGCCGTCGCGACGCGCTCCGCGTCTCCGGCGACCACGCCTCCATCGACCGCCCCCGCGCGCCCGTCATCCGCGTCCAACGCATCGCCTCCCGCGACGCCTCCGTCGTCGAAGCCTCCGACGGCAACGCCTCCCGCCACCGCCAAACCGCCGCCCGATGTCGACGACCATCCCTTCTGATCGTCGACGCGCCGCGCGCCACGCCACCGGTCTCGCCATCGCAGCCGCGCTGTCGCTCGCCTCGATGCGGGCGCAAGCCGATCCGGGCCCCGCATCCTCTGGCTCTCCCGCACTCGCTCCCGCACTCGCTCCCGCACTCGCTCCCGCGCCCGCACTCGCTCCCGCGCCCGCACTCGCTCCCGCTCCCGCGCCCGCTCTCGCTCCCGCTCCCGCTCCCGCTCCCGCACCCGCACCCGCTCCCGCTCCCGCCAACCCCCTCGACAGCCTCCGCGAACGCTTCCGCGAAGGCATGGACAAATACAAATCGGGCGCATTCGCCGACGCGATCCTGATCTGGGAAGCCATCTATCGCGAGCTCGGCGCCGACAAGGGCTATCGCCTCGCGTTCGATCTCGCGCGCGCGTACGACGCGCTCGGCGATCTCATCAAGGCCGCCGATCACTACGAGAGCTACCTCGAAGGCGTGTCGCGTCGCCGCGCAGAGGGCGAGCTCCTCGAAGCCAACGTCGAGCGGCAGGAGGAGATCGCGCGCGATCGCCTCGACAAGATCGCCGGCATCAAGGCGCGCATCCGCGTGAAGGCAGGGCAGAAGCAGCCCGTCATCGTGCAGGTCGACAACGCTCCGCCGCGCGTGGCCGGCTTCACCGTCTACGTCGAGCCCGGCGCGCACACCGTGACGTTCGGCACCGGCGCCGACGCCGACGTTCGTCGTCTCGTGACGGAGCGCGGCGCAGTCGTCGACGTCGAGCCACGTGCCGACGTTCCCGCGCCGTTGGTGGAGCCTCGCTTCGAGACGCGCGTCGAGCACCCGTTCTCACCGCTCGTGCTCTGGGTGAGCGCCGGCGTGGCAGTCGCCTCGCTCGTCGTGCCGGCGATCACCTACGCGCACGCGCTCTCCGTGAAGAGCGACTACGACTCCCCTTCGACCTCGGCGACCGACAAGCTGGCGCTCGCGAACGACTACGACTCCGCGCGGACGAACGCGTATGCGTCGATCATCGTCCCGGCCGTGTTCACCGCTGCCGCCGCGAGCTTTGCCGTGTGGTACGTGCTCGGCACGAAGGAGACGCGCGTCCCGATCCCGACGCCGTCCATCACGACGACGGGCGCCGCGTTGAACCTGAGCGCGCGGTTCTGATCAGCGCCACATCGAGCGCGGAACCTCGCCGACGCCGATGAAGCCGAGGCCCACCGTCGACCAGCCTTCGTCGAGCAACCAGGTCCACGCGCGCTCCCCGGCGGGAGGCTCTGGAGGGATGGGCTCGCGTCGATGCATCCATCCATCGAACCACCGCGCCGACGAGCATGGGTCGATGAGACCCACCTCCCATTCGCCGTGCTTCAAGTGGTTGTTGAGGACGTACACGATCGCGTTGCGGACCTCGCTCGGCGTGGTGAGCTCGCGTCGATGATACGAATCGCCCCAGATTTTCCCGCGCCGCCGCGTCATGATTCGGCGATTGATGCGCATCGCGACGCGCACCGCAAAGCTCTTCATGCCGTTGGTGAGCGAGAGCGCATCGTCGGCTTCGACGAGCATGTGCAGATGATCGTTCTGGATCGAATAGTGAACGATGCGAAAACCGTCTCGTCGCGTATGACCGATGGCCTCGCGCAGCAGGTCGTGGAGACGCTCGACGCGGAGGCTCGGTAGGCCCTTCGCGCGCCGCATGGTGACGTGCACGGGGTTGTACGAGGCATGCGCGGGCCGCTTCCGATGCGGAACCTTGCGTCGGAGCGCCGCCTTGCGGCCCGCACCCGGCCGCGGGCCACCGTGCGTGTGTCGATCCGCGAAAGAGAGCTGCTCGCCCTTCGGCGGCAGCGGCATGCGTGCCTTCGCCGGGCGGCCAGGTCGAGCGCGCGTGCGCCGCGCTCTGCGACGCGCTGCGTCCGAGGGGTCCATCCCCCAGATCCGTTGCCGAACGTCCATTTTGGTTGGGGCAATACTAAGTCCGACGCGCAAGTGTGCAAGAGGTGGCGTCGAGATTCGGCGAAATTTCGGCCTGATTTGACGTTTGCGGGCTCGCACGGGCGCCCACGTCGAGAGAGAGAGAGAGAGAGAGAGAGAGAGAAGAGACAGGCGGCTGTCACGGCGCGCGCAGCCCGGGCCAGCCCTCGGGGCCCAGGGCGCGCGCCGCGCCAGCCTTCGTGGACCCGAGCGCCCCCGACAACGTGGAAGAAATGAGAAAGAACGGCCGCGCGCGACCAGCGCAAACGACATTGGATGGGGAGGTCAACGCATCCGACCGGGCAACGCGTTGTGCACCGCGGCGCGGCGAGCCGCTATCTACTTCTTCTCTTCGTAGATCAGCTCCACGTCGCCCACGAGGAGCACGTCGCCCGGGTTCAGCTTCTTCGGCGCGGTGCCGAGCGGGAGGCCGTTCACCTTCGTCACGTTCGTCGAGCCCAGGTCGCACGCCCAGAACTCGCCCTCCAGCGCATAGATCTCCGCGTGGCGTCGCGAGACCATGTCGCTCACGATCGCGACGTCCGCGCTCGCCGTGCGGCCGATCACGCACTCCTCCTTCAAGCGATGCCGCTTGCCGGCCTCCACACCGTTCTTCACGCACACGTACGCTTCGGGGTAATTGCCCGCCGTGTGCTCCATCAGCTTCGAGCTCGCCGCGCCTCGCGAGCTCGCGGCCGGCGGCGCGTGCATGGCCAGCTTCGAGGCGATCGCGCTCTTGCGGAACATCGCATACGCCTCCTGGTCCGGCTTGCGCTCCATCGCCATCGCCTCGTCGACGAGCAGCTCGTAGGCCTCGCCGAGCGGCGTGCTCTCGCCCACCACGAACCCCGGCACCCGCTCGATCTCCGCGAGCACCTTACGCAGCAGCGTCGCCGCGCCTCCGAAGTTGCCACGGTCCGCGAGCGCCCGCGCTTCGTCGCGGCTCCGATCGGCCCGCACCAGCATGATGCGCGTCGCCGCCTCCGCCACCACCGCCGGCTCGTGGTTCGCGATCTCCGCGTTCACGTCGTGCGTCAGCTTCGACACTTCGGCCGCAGGCGCGCCCGGACGGCGCCACGACAGCTCCAGCTTCGCGACGTCGAGCAAGAAGCGCTGCGCCCCCGGCGCCTTCATCGCGAGCTCCGCCACCACCACGCGACGCGTGCCCGGCACCATGTCCGGGAGCGAGAGCGTCAGGCCGGCGCGACCGAAGCGCGTCGGCTCACCGCCGAGCATCCGCACCACCTCGACGCCCGCGCCCGGCGCGATGGCCAGCTCGATTCCGTCCGCCACCACGTCCGCCTGCGCACCGAGCGCACGCGCGAATGCCCGCGCGCACGTCGCCGGATCCGCCACGAGCTCGTAGCCGCCGCCTCCGGCATCGCCGATCGCGCTGAGGATGTCCTCGTCGTGCTTCGCGCCGTAGCCGAGCACGGAGAACGACGTCCGCGGCCGATGCTTCTGCACCACCGCGCGCAGCGCCTCCGCCGTCGTCGCGCCCTGGTTCGGCTCGCCGTCCGAGAGCAACACCACGCCGCGACGGCGCCCCTCCTCGACCGGACCCATGATCTCGACCGCCAGATCGAGCCCCGCCTCGACGTTGGTGTGACCCTCCGCGAAGAGCCGCGAGACGCGCGAGCGGACGAGCTTCTTCCCCGCCGCGTCGACCGCGACCGGCGGAGAAACGCACGTCGCGCCGCTCGAGAACGCGACCACGCCCACGCGATCCTCGACGCGCAGCGCGTCGAGCAGGCGATCGACCGAATGGATCACCTGATCGATGGGTGTACCTTGCATCGATCCCGAGACGTCGATCGCGAGCACCGTCGTCGCTGGCGGCCTCTGCCCTTCCAACGCCTCTCCGGGACCAGCCTCGAGCTCCACGACGAGATGCATGCGCGCGTCCACGTCCGGTCGCACCGACGACCGGTCGAGCCAGACCTTCAGTGAGAGCGCCATGCCTCAGACTGTAGCGCGTGCTCGTCTCAGAATCGCATCGCGCCGAGCACGTCCGCGAAGTCGTCCGTCCACACCTTCTGCTTCGGCGGCGGCGTGAGCCTGTGCCAGTCCTTGTTCTTGGCCTGGATCGCGGAGAGCGCGGCGTCCGACGTACTCAAGACCACCCAGTGCGAGGGCGTCTTCTCCGCCTCTTTCTCCGCCGGCGTGACCTCGCGATCGATGCGCCCGATCGCGAGCATGCCGGCGTCGTTCGCGAGCGCCGCGAAGATCGGCTCGAGCCGCACGTGCCGGTTCGAGATGTGCGCGAGCAGGATGCCGTCGGGCGAAAGCGCGCGCCGATAGATCACGAGCGCCTCACGCGTGACGAGATGCAGCGGAATGGCGTCGGAGCTGAACGCGTCGAGGACGAGCAGATCGAAGCGTGCTGCCGGTCCCTCGCGCAGACGGAGCCGCGCGTCGCCCTCCTCGATGGCCACCGTCGCCGTGCTCGGCACGCTCGAGAGGTACGTGAAGTACTTCTTCGCGATGTCGATGTCGCGCGGGTTCAGCTCGAAGAACGTCCACGCGTCTCCCGGGCGCGCATACGACGCGAGCGAGCCCACGCCGAGGCCGATCGCGCCGATGCGCTGCGGCGCGCGCTCGGCGGGCTCGCCACCGCCGGGCGCGGGAGCGGGCGCGGAACCCGGCGCGAGCGCGGGCAAAGGCCCCAGCACGTCACCCGCGGGCCCCGTCGGGTAGTAGTACGTGAGCGGCATGTGCGCGGCCCTCGGATCGAGGCTCTGCGCGCCGTGAATGGTGCTGCCCGACAGCAAGATGAGAAAGTGCTCGGTCGGATCGCGGCGCACCTTGAGCACGCCGAAGAAGTCGCGCTCCTTGTGCACCGTGTTGCCGGTGAGACCGCCGTGCATCGTGCCCACCATCAAGATGCCGCCGATCGCGACGGCATAGCGGATCGGCCGCTTCGACCAGAAGAACGCGACCAGCACCGGCAGCGTGTACATCCAGATGACGGAGTGCGTCGGGCTCGCGTTCGTGTATTCGCCGATCTTCACGAGGACGAACGTGACCGCGGTGAGCCCCAGCGCGTAGCCGATGTCCTTGCGACGTGCGTTCGCCTTCTCGTCCTTCTCGTCCGGCGCACGCTCGATGGCGACGCGCGCCAGGCATACGAGGGCGATCGCGATCGGATATTCGAGCAGATCGTTGAACACGACCGGCGCGACGAGGCCGTTGAACGCGCCGCCGAGGACGCCGCCCACCGAGAGCAGGAGATAGAACTCGGTGAGGCGCGTGTGATGCGGCCGCCGGATGGCCAGCGCGCGATGGCACACGACGCTCGCGACGAAGAGCAAGACGAGATGCAGCGCCACGACGAGCCACGCCGGCCCGAGCGTCTCGGCGAGGTAGCTGATCGTGACCACCGCCGCGAGGAGCGCCAGCGTGCGCGACGCTGCCGACGGCGACACCACTTGCTTCTTCGCGAACGCGACGATGAACGACGCGAGATAGAGAGCGAGCGGAACCACCCACAAGAGCGGCACGCTCGCGAGATCGGTCGTGACGAACTCGGTCGCGCCGAGGAGCAGGCTCGACGGCGCGAACGCGAGCGCAAGCCACACGAGGCGCTCGCGCCACACCGGCTGCGGACCGCGCGCCGCGCGCTCCGACACGGGCGGAGGCAGCGAGCTCGGCGACTTGGAGGGCGGCGGCTTCGAAGACGCCGGTCCGGGGTCGAGCGCGACGTCCTCCGACATCGTGACTCCCGCCGGCGCCGGCGTGGCGTCGACGCGCGGCGGATGCTTCTTCCGCAGCGCCGTGATCGCGCAGATCACGACGAGGATCGCGTAGCCCGCGAACGCGACGTGCAGCGCGCGGCTCTGCTCCTTGAGCGCGAGGAACGGCTCGACCGCGAACGGATAGCCGAGCAGCGCCACCATGCTCCCGGCATTGCTTGCAGCATACAAGTGATAGGGGTCGGTCTCGCCGAGCTCCGCGTACCAGCGCTGCAACAGCGGCGAGGTCGTCGACAGCACGAAGAACGGCAGGCCCACCGAGCGGAGCAGCACGACGAGCAGCCCGAGCGACCGGCTCTTCTCGGTGAGGGTCTCGACGAGCCGCTCGTCGACCACGATCGGCAGCACGAAGAACGCCGACGCCACCAGCGCGAGCTGGAGCATCACCTGCGTACGCACCGGCAGGCGCGAGCCGACCATGTGCGCGTAGAAGTAGCCGCCGAGGACGAGCGCCTGGAAGCAGAGCGAGCACAGGATCCACACCTGCGGAGCGCCACCGAGCAGCGGCACGATCATGCGCGCGACCATCGGCTGGCACGCGAAGAGGAGTGTCGCGCTCACGAAGAGAGTGACAGCGAACCGCGAGATCACGTCACCCCTTCTCGATGCCGTACTTGCGGAGGTACGCGCGCACGTGGTGCCGCTCCATCCCGCTCTGGCGCGCCATCTCGCTGACGTTGCCCTTGGCGGCGCGCGAGAGCTGCGTGAAATACTCGCGCTCGAACGAGGCGATCGAGCTGCGTTTCGCCTCCGCGAACGCGGTCTGGGCGGCGCTGCCGCCGCGCTGCGGCTCGTCGGCGACGGAGTCGCGTGCGAGCGTGAGCACGTCGTCGATCGCGTCGGGCGTGTCGGCGAGCGTCGCCGCGACCTGCGCGACGTTCACGAGCTCGCGCACGTTGCCGGGCCAGTCGTACGAGCCGAGGCGCCGCTCGATCCAGTCCTCCACCACCGTTGCTGCGGCCGGCTTTCCGGCGCGCTTGCAGATCTCGGCGACGAGCAGCGGCAGATCGTCGAGGCGCTCGCGCAGCGCGGGCAGCTCGACGCGCACCTGCGCGATGCGGAAGAAGAGGTCGCTCCGGAAGCGTCCCGCGTTCATCTCGACGCCGAGATCGCGCCGCGTCGCCGCGAGGACGCGCACGTCGATGGGCTCGAGCGTGTTGCCGCCCACGCGCTTCACCTGGCGCTCGGCGAGGACGCGCAAGAGCTTCGGTTGCAGCTCGAGGGGCAGCTCTCCGAGCTCGTCGAGGAAGAGTGTTCCGCCGTGCGCCTCGGCGAGCGCGCCCTTCTTGCGCTCGGTGGCGCCGGTGAACACGCCCTTCTCGTGACCGAAGAGGATGCTCTCGGCGAGGCTCGCCGGGATCGAGCCGCAGTCGAGCGCGACGAAGGGACCGCTCTTGCGATCGCTTGCATCATGCACGCTCTTCGCGACGACCTCCTTGCCCGTGCCGGTCTCGCCGAGGATCAGGATCGACAGCGGCGTGTTGGCGACCTTCTCGAGCACGCCGAAGACACGGCGCATCTTCGGCGAAGAGCCGACGAGGTCGCCGAAGCGATCGGAGAAGCCGACGTCGACGCGCTGCTTGCCGGTGGTGGGCTCGATGGTGATGCGCGTGGAGCCGACGAGCACCTCCGCCGCCGTGGTGATCACGCCTTCACGGATGCGAACCGAGCCGACGAAGGTGCCATTGGTGCTGCCGAGGTCTTTGACGAGCACGCCCTCGTTCACGGCGCGGAGCTCGCAGTGCAGAGCGCTCACCTCGGGATCGCCGAGGCGGATCTGCGCGCCCTCGTCGCGGCCCACGACGAGCGGGTCGACGTCGATCGCGATCTCCTTGCCGTCGGGCGTGCGGGCGATGCCGCCCCGGACGAACCAGTGAAGGACGCGTGCGCGCGTAGCTCCTTGCGTCATGAGCTTCTCACACCTCCTTTCTCGCACACGCGACGCGCCGGGGGAACGGCATCCGGCCTTCGCCGGGTCCGGTGGACGTCCGCGCGTCCACCCCCCGCGTCATGGCGACCCGTAAAAATCGCGGTGGATCGCATCGCGCTCCCCCCTCGGCCGTGGCATGTTGACTGCATCGAGATCGACGTCTCGGATCGCCGCCGCCGGAGGAGTCTCTTCATGCATTCGTCCGCTTCGCACGCCGTGCTGACGGGCTTGCTCGTTCTGGGCGGGCTCACGTTCTCGGCGGGATGCAAGAAGGACGGCGGGACGACGCCCCCCGACCCGGCCGCGGAGGATCCGCAGGCGCTCGCAGAGGACGGGACGGACTCGGCAGCCGCCGAGACCGACACCGAGGTCGTCACGTCTTCGCTCGTGTCGGCGACGCCCACGAGCGGGTCGCTCACGCTCGCGTCGAGCAGCGATCTGTCGGGCGGCGAGGTCTCGACCGCGACGGTGGGCGACGGCGCGAAGGCGCTCTACTTCCCCAAGGGCTGCCTCACGGTCACGAGCAACGACGCGGCGAAGAGCGTCACGTACGACTTCGCCGGCTGCGTCGGACCGAACGGCATCTTCAACATCACCGGCCGCGTGGTCGCGACGTATGCAACGGCTCCCGGAATGCTGACGCTCGATCTCGTCGGCAACGATCTCCGCGTGAACCGCTCGGTCGTCGACTGGACCGCGCACGCGGACATCAGCTCCGCGGGTCTCGCACGTCAGATGGACTGGAAGGGCATGCTCTCCGGCACCACCGCGCGCGGCAAGACGTTCTCACGCACCAATACGAAGACCGTCACGTGGCGCTTCGGTGAGCGCTGCTACGGAGTCACCGGCATCTCGGAGGGCAACGTCCGCGATCGCTACCTGCGCACGGAGATCACGGACTTCCGTCGCTGCCAGGGCGCGTGCCCCGAGGCGGGCGGCAAGATCACGATCTCGAACGCGTCGAAGGTGAAGGTCGAGATCACCTTCGACGGCACGTCGACGGCGACCTACACTTCGGGGAAGCTCACGACGACGTTCGATCTCGCATGCAAAGGCTGAAGCTCCTCTCGATCATGACCATCAGCCTCGCGGTGTGCGCGTGCAGTCGGCGCGACGACGATCGTGCGATCAGCGCGGCTCCCGACCTCGCCGCCGCGTCGTCTGCGAAGGCGATCCCCGCCTCCCCTCCGCAAGCCGACGTGCCAGGCGCGTCCGCCAATCCGCTGGCGATGCAGCTCAAGCACGACGGCGTCCCCGCGCCCGCCGCGTCCGCGCCGGCGCCCGCGGACAGTGTCGATCCCTGTGCACCCCCGGAGCGCACCGGCCCGCTCGCGATGCGCCTCCGCCACGACGGCCCACCGCCGCCGCCCGGTCAGCGCAATCCGCTCTGCATGCGCATCAAGTAACGCTGCGCGTTCTCGGTCGCGCCGCGCTCGCGAGGTCTTCAGTCTTCGGAGGCGCCGCCCGGGGGCGCGGTCTCGCCGTCGCTCTCGCCACCGCTGCCCGCTTCGAGCGGAGGCGGAGGCGCCGACTTGTGCGTTCCGGAGAGGCCCGTGAACTCGAGGCCGACGATGACGCCGTCCGGCTCTTCCTGGACCCAGACCACGCGGCTCGGACGCAGGAGCACCTCGTCGGTGCCGATCGCGACGTCGAAGCTCTGACCGAGAACGACCTTGTCCTCGAGGATGGCGCGGACGCCTCCTCGGCTCACGTTGAGCGCCCAGCCCTCGAGGGTCTCGCCCTCCTTGGACTTCAAGGTCACTCGCTCCGTCACTTCGCGCCGCGCGCCGCCGCGACGCATCGCGTGGACGCCGCTGGGCATCTTGATGCCTTGGGCCGGGGTCGGAGTGGTCTTCTTCGTCACGGCGTCACCCCGAGAGTAGCAGAGGCGGCTCGTGATCGAGCAAGTCCTCGGCCTTTTTGGGCCGGGATTGCCCAGGGCAAAGCAGGTGTTGACGCACGAGGCGCTTTCGCCAGAATGTAGGACAGCCGTGCTCCGAGCATTCCCGTGACAGCAGCGCCCACGCCCGCCACCCCGCAGCAACTGAAGAAGGCGCTCATCGCGAGCGGCTTCGAGGTGTTCAGGACCCTTCCCGAGGAGGTCGTCCTTGCCGAGCGCGTGAGGGAAAACCTGATCCTCGACTCCGGCGTTCGCGTCGGCCCGCTAGGCGACGGACGCGTTCGCGTGCGCCTCGTGCTTCGTGGACAACGCTCTGACTTCCCCGGCGACGAGGAGACCGCTCTCTTCGAGCGCGTCCGCAAGCTCGCCGAGCCGGCGCTCGCGCACGGCTTTGCCGAGGTTTCGACGAACGTGAACGCCGTGAAGGATCCGGCGGACCCCGAGCGCACGCTCGACACGTTCTACGAGGTGTTCCTCGCGCACGAGGTCGCAACGCTCGAGGACGCCGTTCCAGTCCTGAAATTCGCGCTCGGGCTCGAAAAAGCCGTGCTGCAGTCGACGCCCAAAACCTAAGATCTCGCGAATAGAAACGGGGTGGGGTCCGTGTTATGAGCCGGCGCGCTCATGCTCGACTTCTTTCGGCAAAAGGGACTCACGTCGGTCATCTACGGCGTGATCATCGTCGGAATGATCCTCGTCTTCATCCTCGGCTTCAATCCGAGCGCGGGGAAGAAGACCGGATCCGTGAGCGAGGCGTGCGCCGCGCGCGTCCACGGATCGTGCATCGAGCCCAAGGCGCATCGCGCCGCGTATCGCCTCGTGTTCTCGCGTGGCACCGGGAGCATGAAGCAGGCGACGGCGTCGCGCATCGTCCTCGAGGGTCTCATCGAGCGCGAGCTGCTCGGGATCGAGGCGTCGCGTCTCGGCCTCACCGTCAGTGAAGACGAGATCACGGACAGCATCTTCCACGGGTTCGTCCTCGTCAGCCTGCCGAGCGACCAGATCCAGATGCAGCAGAGCCTCGGCATCATGGACGGCCGCGTGAACGTCGGCTTCAAGGACGCGAAGACGAAGCAGTTCGACATGAAGACGTACGAGCGCATGGTGAAGCAGATCACCGGCCGCTCGCCGCAGGAGTTCCGCGAGTGGCAAGGCCGCGAGATCCTCGCCGCCAAGATGCGCGATCTGATCAAGGCGCCCGTGCGCGTCGCCGAGGACGAGGCGCTCGACCGCTACAAGACGGAGCGCACCACGTCGACCGTCAACTACGTCGTCGTCCGTCGCAGCTGGCTCGAGAAGTATGCGATCCCGGCCGAGCAGAAGGACATCGACGCCTGGTCGAAGGACAAGGTCAATCTCGCGCAAATCAAGGTGCCGGTGCGGCACATCCTCGTGAAGTTCCCCGGCGAAGCGCCCGCGGATCACGACGCCGCGAAGGCGAAGGCGCAGGGCATCTTCGACCGCGTGAAGAAGGGTGAGGACTTCACGAAGCTCGCGAAGGAGTTCTCGGACGATCCCGGGAGCAAGGACAAGGGGGGCATGTACCCCGGCGAGATGGTCGAGCAGTTCGTCGAGCCGTTCAAGAACGCGGTCAACTCGGTGAAGCCCGGCGAGCTCGTTCCCACGCTCGTCGAGACGCAGTTCGGCTACCACATCATCCGTCGCGACGACGCCAGCAAGGAAGACATCCTCAAGGCGTACCGCTCGTCGAAGTCGCTCGAGCTCTCGAAGACCGTCGCCGCGAAGATCGCCGCCGACATGAAGGCCGGCAAGTCGGGCGACGACGCGATCAAGGCTGCCATCGCGCAGTACGCGACGGTCAAGCCCGCCGCCCCCGCCGCTCCCAAGCCGGCGGCCGGCGCGGGTGACGCAGGCAAGGGCACGACCGCCGCTGGCGATGCCGGCGCGGCGGACGCGGCCCCGGCCGCGCCCGTCTACACCGCGGACACGGATCCGGAGCGCCCGCAGCTCAACACGTCGAGCGCGTTCAACCGCGGTGGCGATCCGATCCCGGCGATCTCGGGCGAGGCCTCGCAGGCCGTCACGAGCTTCGCGTTCGGCGCCGGCTCCAAGGTCGGCGACGTCACGACGGATCCGATCCGCACCGACGACGGCTTCCTCGTGGTCCAGCTCAAGGAGCAGAAGCCCGCGACGAAGGAAGAGTTCGACAAGGAGCGCGACCAGTACATGCAGCAGCTCCTCTTCGCGAAGAAGGCAGAGGCGCTCGGCAACTACACGCGCCGCCTTCGCGAGGCGAACAAGGGCGAGATCAAGATCGACGACAACAACGTCATGGGCGCGAAGTCGGACGCCGGACCGACCAACGACGAAGACGACGGCGAAGGCCCCTGAGCGTGAGCGTGGGTGAGCGGCCTCCGCATCCGTTCGCACAGACGACGCTGGGCAACGGCCTGCGCGTCATCGTTGCTCCGCAGCCGCAGCTCCATCGCGCGCACGTGGCGCTCTACGTGCGCGTCGGCTCGCGGTTCGAGACGCCGGTCACGAACGGGCTGAGCCATTTCCTCGAGCACATGCTCTATCGCGGCACGCCCACGCTCACGACGGCGCACGACGTGAACCACGCGTTCGAGAGCCTCGGCGGCTATCTCTACGCCGCGACGCAGACCGATTTCGGCGTGTTCTCGGTGACGGCGCCGAGCGAGTCCGTCGCCGAGACGAGCCGTCTCTTCGGGGACGTGCTGGCGCAGCCGACGTTCAACGACATCGAGATCGAGAAGGGCATCGTCTGCGAGGAGATCCTCGAGGACCTCGACGACGAAGGCCGGCAGGTCGACGCCGACAACCTCTCGCGCTCGCTCATCTACCCCACGCATCCGCTCGGCTACACGATCACCGGCGACGAGAAGCGCGTGCGCTCGTTCGATTTGCCGATGCTACGCGCGCATCATGCGCGCCATTACAACGCGTCGAACAGCGTGCTCGCGTTCTCCGGCGCGGTCGATCCCACCGAAGCGATGAAGCTCGCGGAGAAGTGGTTCTCGTCGCTTCCGAAGGGCGAGCCGGTCACGACGGATGCGCCGGTGCACACGCAGAAGAAGCCGCGCCTCCAGATCGTCGAGAACGTGTCGAGCCAGACCGAGCTGCGCGTCTGCTTTCGCGCGGTGCCCGAAGCGTCCGAGCATCGGCCCGCGATGGACATGCTCATGCGCATCCTCGACGACGGAATGTCGACGCGGCTCTACCATCGCATCTGCGATTCGAAGGGCCTCTGCTACGACGTCGGCGCGTCGTTCGACGGCTACGAGGACGACGGCATCCTCGACTTCATGGCCGGCGTGCAACATGCACGCACTTCGGTCGTGACGCGCGAGATCATCGACATGCTGTGCGATCTCGCGAAGCACGGGCCGAGCGAAGACGAGGTCGCCAAGGCCAAGCGCCGCAACGCGTGGGAGATGAAGTCGACCTACGACTCTCCGGAGGATCTCGCCGGCTTCTACGCGGGCGGGCTCCTCTTCGATCGCTTCGAGACGCCGGAGGAGCGGCTCGCGGCGAATCAGGCGGTGACGCCGAAGCGCCTGCGCGACATGGCCGAGCTACTCGCGCAGCCGGAGCGCCTCAACGTGCTCGCGGTCGGTCTGCTCGAAGACGGCGAGGACGATCGCCTCGAAGACGTGGTGAAGGGGTTCAAAGGGGTGCGCTGAATTCTGGTCACACTCTCGCCGCCGTGGGCGACGAGAGGTCGTGATCGCAGCGATTCGCCCGTTCGCGTTCGTGCTCTCTCTGCTCCTCCCGCTCGGCGCAGCTCCCGCGCCTCCCGCGCCTTCCGCGCTCGCGCCGCGGCTCAAGAACGCGGCGCTCGCGAGCCCGATGCCCAAAGGCTGGCTCGGCGGATGGGGCGGCGATACCGGGCTCGACATCGCGGGCGACCACCTCGAGGTGTTCGCGCTCGCGGCCGGCACGCTCGACTACTCCGAATGGGGACACACCCGCTGGACGACCGGCAAGGACACCGCGTTCAGCGTGCGTCTCGCGCTCGACGAGCCGATCGTGTGGAAGAGCGCCGCCGAAGGAGCGGAGCGGCGCATTACCCATGTATATTACACCCACCTATCGAAGGTCGACACGCTCCAGCGCGAAGGCAGCGCGAACCGGAAGCATGTCGCAGCCGGCGAGCGCATCGGCGTGTCCGGGATCGGCAACGGCACGCCGCATCTGCATCTCGGGCTCTTGCTCGACAACCAGGTCGAGCAGGACTCGTGGGAGTTCATCTTGAGAGAGCACGAGGTCCGCAAGGTCCTCGGCGACTACAAGAACGGCGTGCGCCTGCCCTGACTCGGTGTGGCGCTCGTCACGGAACGGGCGGGCGCACGATCCCGCATCGCCGGAAGAGCTCATCGACGAACGCAGGGCTCGTCTCGACGTGGGCGGTGGACGAGCCCCAGCGGCCGACGACGCGCGCCTTCCGCTTGCCGATGACGACGCCGCGACGAAACAGGTAGACGGCGAGCGCTCCCATCGCGAGCGCGATCGCCGCGAACACCGCAGCGGCGCCGAACGAAGGCACCCGGGAGAACGCGATGAGGATCGCGATCCATCCACAAAACAGCGCGATCGGCAGCGGAACGAGCACCGCGACGACGCAATCGACGATCCCGAGCTTTCGCCAGACGGCAATCGACACGACGTCGCCGTACGCGATCGACGTCTGCTCGATCGGTGACAGCGCCATGACCGGATCGAGCGTGCCCGCATGGATCCCCGGCGGCTCGAGCGTCGCGAACTGGTACGTGACCACCGCCGACCAGCGGAGCGGGATGCGCGGCGACGCCGGATGAAACGGCGCAGGAACGACGGCCGCATCCAGCGCCGGCCCGGCGCTCAGCGTGAAACGTTTTTGGCAGCCCGCGCACGTCTGCACGGAGGGACTCGGGTTCGACGGACATCCGCACCACGGACACCCGAGCGCCACGGCGAGCGGCGTGGGCGGAGCCGGCACCATCATCATGCTGATTCGCCTCGCGCGCCGAAGTGCTCGAGCAGGAGCGGCGCCAGTGCCTCCGGCTGCGTCCAGTGCACCATGTGCCCCGCGCTCGGGAGATCGACATGCTTGCAGTCTGCAAACGCCGCGATGCGCTCCGCCTCGTCGGGCGGGTGATAACCCTGCGGGCCGCCCGTCACGAAGAGCACCGGGCAGGTCACCTTCTTCGCGAACTCGACGAACAGCTTCGCGAAGAACGGCATCGGCGCGGTCGTGCGATGCAGCGGATCGAAATGCCACGCCACGCGTCCGTCGCCCGCGCCCGCATCCGCGGCGAGATGAGGCAAGCGATGCGCGAGCACCTTCGGATCGACGCTCGGATGATTCGCCGCCATGCGCCGCAGCGCCTCGTCGGGCGAGAACGTCGGCCTCCCCTTCCCCCGCGCCCGCGCGGCGCGCACCTGATCGATCCATCCGCGCATGCGCACCGGACCGACCTCGTACGGGTTGTCGGGCGGCCCCACGCCTTCGACGAGCGCGAGTCGCGCGACACGCTCGGGGAACGTGCCGGCGAAGAGCGTCGAGATCGTTCCGCCCATCGAGTGACCGACGAGCGCGATCGGTTCGCCCGGCGACAGTGTGTCGACGAGATCGGCGAGGTCGAACACGTAATCGACGAAGTGGTAGTAGCTGCCCTTCGGCGCGCGCGCCCCGTCACCGAACCCGCGCATGTCCGGCGCGAGGACGCGCAAGCCCTTCGCGGCGAGCGCCGGCGCGACGAGATCCCATGTCCCGCCTGCATCCATGTAGCCGTGCACGAGCACGACGGTGCGCACGGCGCCCGACCGCGATCCGGATGCCTCCCACTCGAGAACGTGGTGGTCCAGCTCGTTGGCGTGCACTCGTAGCGAGGTCGGCGTCGGCATCTGTGGAACCCGGAGAGCGCACAGCGTACTCTGGCGCCGACCCATGGCGCATACGATCACGCTGATACCGGGGGACGGAATCGGACCCGAGGTCGCGAACGCGACGCGGCGTGTGCTCGAGGCCTCCGGCGTGAAGATCGAGTGGGAGGTCCAGGAAGCGGGCGCTGCCATCGCGGAGAAGCGCGGCACCACGCTGCCGGACGAGGTGCTCACCTCCATTCGCAGGAACAAGGTCGCGCTCAAGGGCCCGATCGGCACGCCCATCGGCAAGGGCTTCCGCTCCGTCAACGTCACGCTGCGGCAAGCGCTCGACCTCTACGCGAACGTCCGTCCGATCCGCAGCCTCCCCGGCATCGAGCCGCGCTTCGAGGGCACGGACATCGTCATCGTGCGCGAGAACACCGAGGACCTCTACGCCGGCCTCGAGCTCATGATCATGCCGGGCGTGGCGCAGTCGATCAAGCTGATCACCGAGAAGGCGTGCACGCGCATCTGCGAGTACGCGTTCGACTACGCCGTGAAGATGCAGCGCAAGCGCGTCTCCGTCGTCCACAAGGCGAACATCATGAAGCTCTCGGACGGGCTTCTCCTCGAGGCCTTCCGCAAGGTGGCGCTGAAGTACCCGCGCATCGAGCCGTACGAGATCATCGTCGACGCGTGCGCCATGAACATGGTCCGAAACGCGAACAAGCTCGACGTCATCGTCACGGAGAACCTCTACGGCGACATCCTCAGCGATCTCGGCGCAGGCCTCGTGGGCGGCCTCGGCATCGTTCCGGGCGCGAACATCGGCCTCGAGTGCGCCGTGTTCGAGGCCGTGCACGGCACCGCTCCGGACATCGCCGGTCAGGGCATCGCGAATCCCACCGCGCTCATCCAGAGCGGCGTGATGATGCTCCACCATCTCGGCGAGCACGCCGCCGCGACCAAGATCGAGAAGGGCCTGCTCGCCACATTCGAGTCCGGCGTACGTACCGTCGACCTCGGCGGTCAGGTCGGCACCGAGGAGCTCACGCGCATCCTCTGCGAAGCGATCGGGCGCGCCTGATCATCCGAGCGAGAGGGCCGTGAACGAGCACCACGCTCTCGTCTTCCTGCTGTCCATTGCCGTGCTGCTCGGGGTGGCGCGGCTGCTCGGCGAGGTCGCGCGTGCGCTCGGGCTGCCGCTCGTGGTCGGCGAGATCGTCGCCGGTGTGCTGCTCGGCGCGACCGGCCTCCGCCGCATCGCGCCCGGCGCGCACGCGTTCTTGTTTCCGGCCGGACCACCGGCGGAGATGCTCTCCGGCTACACGACGATTGCCGTCGTGTTGTTGCTCGTCGTCGCGGGCCTCGAGGTCGACCTCGCGATCGTGAAGAAGCGCGGACGCAGCGCGCTCAGCGTGGCCGTGCTCGGCATGGTGCTGCCGATGGCGGGCGGCCTCGCGCTCGGCTATCTCGCGCCCGACGCCGTCCTCGTCCATCCCGAGCAGCGCGGCCTGTTCGCGATCTTCCTCGGCGTGGCGCTGTCGATCTCCGCGCTGCCCGTGATCGCGAAGACGCTCCTCGATCTCGGTCTCTTCAAGACCGACATCGGTCTGCTCGTGATGACCGCCGCGATGATCAACGACCTCGTCGGCTGGCTCGCGTTCAGCGTGCTGCTCGGACCGATGCGCGGCGGCAGCGTCGATTTCGGTCGCCTCGCGACCACGGTCGGGATCGCCGTCGTCTTCGGAGCATTCTGTCTGTTCGTGGGGCGCCGGCTCGTCGATCGGCTGCTCCGGCAGATCGAGATGCAGGCCGATCTCGCGCCCGGTCGCGTGCTGTCCCTGTTGATCGTCGTCGCGATCCTCGGCGCCAGCGTCACGCAGGCGATCGGGATCCATGCGGTCCTCGGCGGGTTCATCGTCGGCGTGACGGTCGGCGGCTCGCCGAAGCTGCGCGAGCGGACGCGTCAGACGATCCAGCAGTTCGTCACGAACGTCTTCGCGCCGGTGTTCTTCGCGTCGGTCGCGTTGCGGGTCGATTTCGTCGCGAGCTTCGATCTCGGGCTGTGCGCGATCGTCTTCGCCGTCGCGTCGGTCGCGAAGGTGGTGGGGTGCGGCTTGGGCGCGCGGCTCTCGGGCATGCCGTGGCGAGAGTCGCTCGTGGTCGGCTTCGGGCTGAACGCGCGCGGCGCGATCGAGATCATCCTCGCGCTGCTCGCGCGCGAGGCCGGTGTCATCGACGATCGCGTGTTCGTCGCGCTCGTGGCGATGGCGATC
>OUNM010370692.1_pt1 | contig 18447 bp, 15 predicted proteins | sample 1769961 | NCBI WGS metagenome assembly OUNM01 (sample SAMEA3914820, study PRJEB12502) | metagenome | biome: forest; material: soil | place: USA | collected 2012-03-12 | depth 0.3 m
ATGGCGAGGCGGCCAAGGTCTACGCCGACGCGCAAGCCGCCCGCGAAGCACGGGCTAAACAACGTGTCGTAAACCGATGCCGCTCCGCCCTCCTGGTCGAGCGAGTTCCTGGCAAGGGCCATCAGTGGGTTGTGCTCTTAGGCAAGAAGCAGCGGTATCGCGATCAGGAGGGGGAGATGTGGTGGCACTCGCTCGTCAACCTTAGGCTGCGAGAGGCCGAAGAGACGGCCCATGGCATAAAGTGGCTCGGCCAAGAAAGGGTCATCCCGGACCAGGAAGGGGCGATCCCCTACTGCTGGCTAACCGTAACTTCGCTGGCGCCCGGCGGTAGCCCGGTTGCGCTGACTCTATCGCGCGGAGAAGGAATGCAAAATCAGCCAGTCGACTTTCGGTTCTACCGCCTCAACGCGGGTGGCCTTCGCCGACCGATCCAGTTCTCTTCCGACCACGACCTGCGCCTCCTCCCCGCTACCTCGCGGCGGGGACTGCGCCTCCTGGTGACGCCCAGCTACAAGAACTATTGGGCCGATGTATACGAATGGAAAGGCGGGAGGTTCGTCTTTGCCAATCAAACCAGTCCCGACCTCTTCCCCCTCGCTCCGCAAAACGAGAAATATACGAACTACTGGCTAGCCTTGGATGCCTCAGCAAGGTGTTGCATCGCGGGACGATGGAAGGAGGCGCTCAACTTCTGCCGTCAGGCCCTGCCTCTTTGCCAAAAGGAAGCCCGTGGTTTCGAACCCAACCCATCCGGTTGGAATGGCTGGAGGGGTAGTCCGATCGAGGCGGCAAAGCAGATTCGCTTGCGCATCCGCTGGCTGGAACTCGGTGACCATAACCACGCCCTCCTCTACCGCCCCCACGATTTTGACTATCAGGTCCCGCCATATAAACTTGGGCGGTCGAAGCCAAATGGATAACCGGTGCTTATCATGTTGATTTCGCCCCATCCCACTCCGGCCGCCGCCGCCCTCGCCTGGGCCGATCGGCTGTATCGGGATGCTGCAACGTTTCCACAAACTTATCCCGACGTCAGGGTTGAGGATGCGCTTGAGGCGTATCGCCAAGTCGAGCGCCGGTATCCGCGCTCTACCGGTTTACGCCTGGGCATCGGGAACTGCCTTATGTCGATGGGTCTCTTCGAGGATGCGGCCTTGGTGTTTCCCACCGGTCCGAGCAAAACCGAGGCCCTTCATCGAATTCGATTGAAAAAGCGATGCGCCCACTTTGCAAAGGGCCGTTCAGTTCTCCAGTTGGAGCGAATCCCTGGCACTACCAACGGATGGGTGGCATTGCTGGGGCAAAGAGAGGACGCCCGAAAGTTCGAACCTCGCGACCGATGGTTCTCCCTATCGGTGGTGGGGATCCTCCACCTCCGCGAAAGACCCAAAGGATTTGAGGTCGCGGGAAAGGAACGTCCTATCCCAGATCCGGAGCCTCCCGGTCCGTACTGCCGGCTTGCTGTAACCGACCTCGGCCCGGGACGTAGTCCAGCGGCGATCGTGGTTCAACCCGGTCTCGGAATGCAATACGAGCCGAAACAGATTCGAATCTACCGGATCACCCGCGCCGGCCTAAGCCGCCCCATGCAGTTTATGTCGGAGCATCAGTCGCGGCTGGTTCCCTCGACAAACCGGAGGGGCTTTCGAATGCTTCTTACACCGGGATACAAAAACGACTGGGCCGATGTCTACGAGTGGAAGAACGAGAGATTTGTCCTTGCGAATCGAGAAAGCGGCGACCTCTACCGTCAGACCGGATCGGATCGGGAGTTTACCGATCCATCATTTGGAGACCCAAAATCGTTGGACAGTAGCTACGAACCATGGGCAAAACGGGCGGCGATCTCAACAATCCTTGGGAGCCGCCAGAGGGCCATCCACGCGTGGAGGCAGGCCGCCGTGGCATGTAGGATCGCGGTTCGAATGGGAACGGACTATCCGCGTGCAACCTGGTACGGCGATGCCAAAACGAATCTGGCCCAGATCCTCCGCCGAATCCGGTGGCTTCAACGGGGAGAGCTAACTCACCCATTGCTCTATCGGCCGTGCGATTCCGATTTGCAGGTCCCGCCGTACAAACTGGGTCACGCGGGAGATTCTCGATGATCGTTCATACGGAACAAGCCGCCCTCGTGTGGGCGGATCGGCTCTACCACTCTTCGGCTCCAATCCCATCTGAGGAAACTCCGGAGACCGCCCTCGCCGCATACCGGCAGATCGAACACCGGTACGGATCGTCTCGCGCATCAAAAATTGGGCGCGCTAGGTGCCTTCTCCGCCTGGGTAGGTATGAAGAGGCGGCCACCCTCCTTCCTCCCGGCCCGCAACGGGCTGACACCTTGCGACGTGCATCGATTGTTCGGATGCTCAAACCCATCCTCAATGGACGTTCCATCCTGCAGATAGAACCCGTACGCGGGATACCCGCTCACTGGGTCGCTTTGGCCAGCCGCAAGATTGACCAAGACGGTAAGGCCGCGTTTTCCCAGGCGGTGGTCATGGAGCTGGTCGACCATCCGACGGAGGTTCGAGTGGTGGGCAAGCAATGGAGAATCCCCGATCAGCAGGAAGGGCCTCCTTTCTTTGCCCTTGCGACAATCCGTCTCGATCCAAACGGAAACCCCGCCGCCTTGGTCGTCAGACGGGGAGAAGGGATGCAATACAAGCCATTGGAGATGCGTATCTATCGCATCGACCCTTCCGGTCTTCGTTCACCCATTCAGTTCTTTTCCGAACACGCTTCGCGTATGGTGGTTGCCACGGCAAATCGCGGCTTTCGCATCCTCGTCAGTCCAGGATACAAATACGACTGGTCCGATGTTTACGAATGGAGGAGAGGTCGGTTCGAGTTGGCAAACGAACGAAGCCCGGAACTCTACCGAAGATTTTCTGACCACCCGGAGTTCTTTAGATACCGCCATAAGGACCGGAATTCGAGCTATGAGGAATGGATGGACGACGCCGCTCTCGCTACCATTCGTGAGTCTCGGTCAAGAGCTATCGATGCTTGGGAGCGTGCCGCTCGATCGTATCGGGCTTACGTCCGAGCCGGCGCGAATGCTCCCTACCAAGTGTTCTTCTACGGAGACGCCGAGAACAACTATCAACAGATCCTCCTCCGAATCAAATGGTTGCGACACGGAGAGCTGCATCACCTATTGCTTTATCGCCCTTACGACTTCGAAATTCAGGCCTGGCCCTATCGCCTCGGTTGGTCCTCGGAAATCGAAGAAAAGAAGTCCGAAGAATCGCTCCGCAAGCGAAAGTAACCGGTTAAGTTTCACTAATTTCTGAAATCTCGCGGTACAATAACTTCGTGAACGCGGAACGCGTCGTCGGTCAAGAGTTGCTTCCCATCCTCAAAAAGGTGGAAGACGGCACTCGCTTAAGTTTCGAGGACGGGATGCTCCTTGCGACCACTCAGAACCTGAGTGGGGTTGGCTACCTGGCCAACATCGTGCGAGAGCGCCGGCATGGCGCGCGGACCTACTACGTCCGCAACCAGCACATCAACTACACGAACATCTGCAATAAGTTCTGTAAGTTCTGCTCCTTCTATGCCAAGAAGGGCGGTCCGGCGCCCTACCAGATGACGTTGGACACCGTCCGCGAGCGGTTGGAGTGGCACAAAGATGTCGCGCTGACCGAGATCCACATGGTCGGGGGTATCAACCCGCGGCTTCCCTACTCCTACTATATGGACCTCGTCCGGTTGGTCAAAGAGGTCCGCCCTGAAGTTCACGTCAAGGCGTTCACCGCCGTCGAGATCGTCGAGATCGCCCGCCAAGGCGGCGTCACCGTGGATCAGGCCTTAGCCGACCTTATTGAAGCCGGACTCGATTCCCTCCCCGGCGGTGGCATCGAGATCCTGAGCGAGCGGGTCCACAAACTGCTGTTCGGCAAGAAGCTAAATGGCGACGAGTGGAAGGATGTGGCCCGCGCGGCCTCGAAGCTCGGCCTCAAACAGTATGCAACCATGCTCTACGGCCATGTCGAGACCGTCGAGGAACGCGTCGACCATCTCGTCCAGCTCCGCGAGCTCCAAGACGAGACGGGCAACTTTCTAACGATGACTCCGCTCAGCTTCCACCCGGAGAACACCGAGCTTTCCGAGATCGCAAACCCCACGGCGGAAGACGATCTGCGAGCCATTGCCCTTAGCCGGTTGATGCTCGACAACTTCGAGCACATCAAGAGCTTCTGGATCATGAACACCGTGCCGGTCACGCAGATGGCCCTCTGGTACGGCGCCGACGACGCGGACGGCCTCGTTCACGAATACGAGATCACCTACAAGGAAGGAGAATGGGGCAACAAGTCTCAGGTTCTTACCCACTCGAACATGATCAAGATGATCGAAGAGGCGGGACGGATTCCCGTCGAAAGAGATTCTCTCTACCGGGAGATCGTCCGCGAGCCGGTGGTCGAGCGGGAGCCGATGACTCCGCTCGCGGTGAGATAATTAGGCCTGGGGCACAATACCCCAGGGACGCATGGGCTGAAAGCCCATGCCACGATTACTTTCGTCGTCGTCGAAGCACCACCAAACCACCCAAGCCGAGAGCAGCGATGGAGGAAGGCTCCGGCACCGCTTGCACGGACCCGATCGATCGGCCGACGAACGCGAAAGTCAGCGAATCGTTCTTCTTCACCTTGATCGAAAAGTCCGTGATCCCGGCAAACCCGTCCGTGTCGAACGTGGTGTTGGCAAGCAGCAGCGAACTTCCGGCGGTGACCCCGTTCCCCGGCGAGTGAGCATCCGAAAGGGCCAGGCCATGGTCCAACGGATTGTGGCTCCCTATGTTGACTAGTTGGTCGAGCTTGAGGCGAAGGTCGATGAAGACCGCGCTGGAAGTCGTGTTCGTCAACGTAAACGTCCACTTGCCCCGAGCGAGAGCCTCCGCCGCGCTGCCGACGTCCGTCGCTTCACCCGTCACGAATGAATCGATCGTGAAACGATCGACATCGTTTCCGCCAAACTTGACCTGAGAGTCGGCAATACCGGTTCCGAGAACCGCGGTGTCCTTGTTCTTATCCTTATCCGCGCCAAGCGTAACGCCAGCGGGAAGAGCTCCAAACTTCAAAACGAGATGCGTTTCCCCAGTAAACGAGACCGCGGATGCGGCCGACGCGAAGGCCCCAACCAAAATGGCCGGAAGGATGACATTTCGTAAAAACATTAGCGTACGGCGCAATATTACTCCTGCCAATCCCGGCGGAGGTACCAGCTCAAAAATAAAGCAAGTATAAATACCTGTTTACACGGAAAGCTCTCGTACGATGGTCGCCCACTTCGAGGCGAGACCCGTCGCTTCCGACTGGCCAATGGCCTCCACGTGCAGATGGACGACCGGCTCCAACACGTCTGGACGAATCAGCACCCAACCATCCGATTCCCGGACCTTGAGGCCGTCGACCGTTTCCACCGCGTTCCCACTCGCCCGCTCGGAAAGGCGTCGCATCAGCGCGCCACGGGCCTCCCAGCCCACCGCCACCAGCTCTTTGGCCAGGAAAAATCTGGGGAGCTCCGCTACCCGATCGTGCAGGCTGGTTCGAGCTGCGGAGAGCATGGTAATTAGCCGAGCGAACGCGTAGGCCGCATCGAAGCCTGGATGCAGCACCGGGAAAGCGAACCCGCCGTGCTCGTCGCCCGCCATATCCGCGCCGCCGTCGATCCCCATCTCGAGCAGTGACCGTACATCGGTTTTGGAACGCGTGATCGATGCGCCCGCGTGGGTCAGCACCGACTCAAGCCGGTCCGGCGCGAGGATCGAAAGCGCGATGACCGCCCCCGGCTTCGCGTCCGCGACCAGGCTGGTGAGGACCCCCAGAAGCTCCGTCCCGCCCAGAGCATTTCCGGCCCCGTCCACCACGGTCATTCGCTCACCCTCCTGGGTGAAGAGAACCCCGAGATCGTAGCCCAGCGTGCCCACGATGTGGCCCAGGTTCTTGGTGTGCGACTCGATCTCGCTCTCGTTTCGAGGCGCCCGCTTGGCATCGTTAAATGCGTTGAGCGAGATCGACTCCACATTCAACCGCTCCAGCATCGCCGGATAGAAGGTGCCAAAGCTTGAGTAGCCGTAGTCGCAGACCACCTTTAGCCGACGCCCCTGCGGCGGATCTCCCAGGTGGCGGAAGAAGTCGGTCTGGTACTCCTCAACGGCCCGACTGGCAAACTCAATTTGGCCGAGGTCGTCCGGGTCGGTTCGGTTGTAATCCTCGCGGAAGAAGGCGCTCTCCACCTTTCGCTCCAGTTTGCGGGAGAGATATGCGCCCCGGCTGTCAAACATCTCCACGAGCGTGACGCGCTGGTTTCCGGGAAGCTTTCGAACCGCGATCGCGCCCGCCGCCCCGCTGGCTTTGATAAAATGGCGGGCCACCGGCAGCGCCGCGCTGCGGAGGTCGAGCACGTCGCACCCGACGCTGAGCAGCGACGAGATAAGGGCCCGCTTGATCATTCGCGAAGAGCGCGTCGAGTCGCGGCTCGTGATGATCCGGCAGGGCGGTCCCATCACCGAGCCGAACGCGGCCCCAAGGCGGCAAGCAAAGTCGGGGGTGATTTCGAGGTTCGAAAGACCGGCAACGCCCAACTCTCGGAAGAGATTTCCGCGCCACTTGCCCCCCGTCACCACGCTCATGGTCACCCGGGCGCCGCGCTCGATCATCTTGTCCGGGAAGATCTTCACCCGAGGCGCGATAGAAGCTCCGGCATCGAGGGCGCTCCGGTCCCCCACCACCGCGTCCTCGTTTACCGTCACGTCCCGTTTCAGCATCGCGCGGGAGCAAATGATCGCAGAATGGACTCGGGTTCGATAGCCGATATAGGCTCCTTCCCAAATCACGGAACGGTCAACGTTTGCCCCTTCCTCAACGGTGGTGCTGTCGCCGATGCAGGTGTACGGGCCCACCCGGGCCAACGCCTTGACCCGCACATTCCGGCCAAGACAGACCGGCGGAACGAGGATCGCCGTCGGGTCGATGGTAGTATTGGCACCGCAGAAAACGCCTTCCGCCCGCTCTTCACCCGGAATGGGCAACTCAACCTTGCCGCTCAGGAGATCTTCCTGGGCCTCCCGATATTGAGAGAGCGAACCTACGTCCGCCCAATAGTCCTCCATCACGTACCCGACCATCGGGCGACCTTCCTCAAGAAGCTGGGGGAAAATGTCGGAGCTCCAATCGTACGAAGTGTCAGGCTTCATGAGATCCAAGATCTCCGGCTCCAGAATGTACATTCCCGTGTTCACCGTGTCGCTAAACACCTCGGACCAGGTGGGCTTCTCTAGGAAGCGCTGAATCCGGCCATCGTCGTCGGTAACCACCACCCCGAACTCCAGCGGGTTGGGCACCCGGGCCAGGATGAGGGTCGCGACCGCCCCCTTCTCCCGATGGTAAGCCAAGGCCTTCCCGATATCGAGGTCTGTCAGAGCGTCGCCGGAAACGATGAGAAACGTACCGTCGCGAAGAAATGCCTCCGCCTTCTTCACCGATCCCGCAGTCCCCAAGGGAACGACCTCCGTGGAGTACCGCATCCGGACGCCGAAGTCGGAACCGTCACCGAAATATTCGACGATCTCTTCGCCCAGATAGTAGAGCGTTGCAACGATCTCGTCGACACCGTGGCGCGCGAGGTGGCGCACGATGTGCTCCATGATCGGTCGATTCGCAACCGGGACCAACGGCTTGGGCCGCCCCGAAGTTAACGGACGAAGCCTCGATCCTTCCCCGCCCGCCATGACCACCGCGCGCATGGTTGCAGGTTACTGGTTTGCCTTCACTTTCGGCTTCACCAGCGACAGATTTCGCAAGAACAATAGCCTACTTGCGACTTCCTGAGTGTTCTCTTAACGCCGCGACGATTTGAGAAGCTTTCACCTCGCGGGCAAGACCAAGCGCGCTTTTCCCTTTTCGGCTCACCAAGGTCGGATTTGCTCCCCGATCCAGGAGGAGACGAAGGATGGGATAGTTCTTTCGGTAGGACGCCTTCATCAGGGCCGTCTCCCCGTTGAACGGCTCCCGCGCGTCGATCTTCGCCCCCAGATCTAACAGCCGCCGCACGTTGGCCAGTTTGCCCCGGTCGGCGGCATCGACGATGGGCGGTCTTCCTCCTGGCGCACCGTCCATCTTCGCCCCATGCTTGAGAAGATAGTCTGCCGCCGGACCAAAGTCGAAAGCCGCCATGCTGAAGGCCGTACAACCAAAAGAATCGCTGCGATCGACCTTGGCGCCTCGATCGACCAAGAAGCGGACCATCGCAAGTGAGTTCGTGGCCGCGGCCGCCATCAGCAAACTCTCCCCATCCATATAGGTTCTCTCGATGTCCATCCCACGGCCGAGCATGTTCTGAACCTTCTTCAGATCTCCCGCCCGAACGGCGCGATAGAGTCCGCCGTAGTCGTCGGGATTTGTCCGGGCGTCCGCCGCGATCTTCGGCTTCTGCATAGCAACAAGGAGCGAGATCCCGATCATTTCTCTTTTCGACGATCGGTCTGGGTCGGAAGCTACGTCTAGGCTATTGTTGAATCTTGACCGGCACCACGCGGAACCCGGCTAGCGAAGCCGGACCACCGGTCTTTGAAGAGATGCGGATAAACCTCACGCGTTGAACCGGCGCCCGATAGGCGACCCAACCCCCGTCAGCGCGGTTGCGGCGCGCCCAACCGCTGTTCGCCTCGGAGGCCCAAGGCAACGCGTCTTCCGGCTTTTGCCCCGTTGAGTAGACGAAGATGTCGTACTTCGACCAAAAAGGCCCTTCGCCCGGTTTCAGCGCGATCTCACCGAGGGTCCGGTCCCGGCCAAGATCGATCTCGACCCAGCTTCCGGCTTTCTCCGGCAACGCCGCCGCGGTCGCATCGTCGCCGTCCGTCACCGCCGCTAGCTTCGCGGGATCGGTGCCCGTCGAGTCGCTAACGATCCGGTCTTTCGCGAGATCCGATCCCGATTCGAGCGCCAGCATCGGCAGATCCAGATGCACATCCATTAGCACAGCGGGCGAACCCGACCGACGGTACGCGTCGCTCAATCGCCAGGCTTTAATGAATCCCGTCTCGGTAATCCCATGCTGGGTCGCCCGAAGCGAAATCGTTCCGTTGGCCAGATTCGGCTGGAGCGCCCCGAAGGGACCATCCGGGCCGCGGTTCGGCAACACCAACGTCCCGCTGGGCGAGGTCGTCATCTTGACTGCGGTCGCCCCAGGCTGCTCCACCATCACTTCAAGGCCAGAAAGTGAACGGCCAACCAGGTCGACGACTCGCAACAGCGTCGCGCGCGGCATCGGCAACGGGGCGCTGGGGTCGTTTAGCCGACCCACGTCGGTTGCGCAGAGAAGACCTGTCGGCTCCAGGAGCGCGGTCTCCGTGGCCGGGTCCGGATACGGCTCGTATGGAAGCGTCAACTTCCCGGGCAGGGTGCCTTCAAACCGAGTATCGCCGTAACCCATCAAGCCTGGGTAGAGGTCTTCACTTCCTCGCCCACCTTGCGAACCCTGAGCAGTGACTTGAGGCAGCCCAAGCTGTTTTCCGATCTGCCGAAGCGCATCGGGCAAGGTCGCCGCACCGTCTTCCGACACCTCCGCACTCGCTAATCGGACGCGTGATTTCACGCCCTCCGGGGCGAAGGAGAACCGGCTTTGCTGGGCTACCGTCTCGTTCCAGAACCGGACGATCGCCTGAGCATCGAGGCGCGGCGAAACACGAAGGGTGACCGGTTTACCGGTGGTGAACACGTCCAACCGGTCGTTGGCCGGGTCCGCGTCGCCGGCCGCCGGCGACAACGAAAGCCCCAAACTTGGAACCTGTAGGTCGTTGCTCGGCTCCGGTCCGGCGAACGTCAGTGTCGTTTCCGCATTCGGGGCAAGCGACTTGTCCAGGACAATATCCGCTCCCGACTTTCCGTCCGCCCACCAGACGGCCCGAGCAGGTGGTGCGACGGCGGAACCGACGTTTTTAATTCGCGCTACCCACTTGCCATCGGTCTTGTTGATGGATGCCACTTCGAGATCCGGATGAGTGACGTCGATCTGGGCGACCGGTTCGGTAGTGAGAACCAGTTTCGGGCGGCCGCTCGGCGACTGGCTGCTGAAGAATTCAACGTTGCCCTCAAAGGCAAGCGCGAAACCGTGGTTGGACGAAGGCCGGGTCAGCCAGTTTTGGACGGTCGGACCAAGGCCGGAAATCGTGAAGCTTCGCTCGGCAACCGCTCCCGTCGCTCCATCGATCGCCGTGCCTCCCGGGGTTCCCGGAGACGGCCAAGCAACGATGCCCGCCCGCCGCTCGTTCCAAGTCGCCGCCCCGCGGGCCGGGCCGGTCTTGGGCTTTATGTCGGTCGCCTTCGTTTCGAGATTGTTGATGATTCGCGACAGCGAAGCCACCGGCCCCTCTCCCCAAGGCAGATCGACGGCCGTGACACCCTTGAGTTTAGGAATGTCGCCTCCGCTAGGAGCCAGTACCAGGGTAGCCGCGGTCACACGGCGACTCGGACCGACCATTCGCTGAAGATCGCCAAAACGAATCAGAATCGTCCGGCCGTCGCCGCCCAAGAGAGTAAAACCGCCGCCGTGGTCTTCGTTCGCCTCAGTTCGGTCGAGATAGGCGTCTTCGACCGCCCAGTATCCCGGTGCGGCCAACGGCGCCCCCCGGTAGAGTTCGACGTTCGCACTCTGCATCGCGACCGTCGGAAGGACGAGGAGCATCCCTCTAGGGTACCTATGGTCTCCCTTGGCGGATGCCCTTAGCCGACCATCGACGCGACCTTCGTCCCCACCCAAGGCCCAAATTTGAATCCGTGGCCACTGCACGCCGAGACCACCAGCGTCTTTGCATCAAGCGCGTGAAACAGAAAGCCTTCGTCCTCGGTGACCGTGTAAAGACAGCCGGAAGCGCCAACGATTTCCGGTAGATCGATGCCCAGGCGACGGCGCGCAAACCTCGCGATCGCCTCGATCATCATGGCCGGCGGTTCGCGAGAAGGCTCGTCCGGATCAACCTCCGCCCCCGGACGATGGCTGCCGATCTTAGCCCCGGGGCCGTGAGCAGGAAAACCGTACAGAAGATCGGAGCCTTCTTCGATCCAGACCGGACCGGTAAGCGGAGCGACCAGTTGAGCCGTTGCCTGAAGCGTAACCCGAACCGGAGCCTTCGGCCAGAAGTGGCGAACCCAAGGACCGGCGCAGACGACGACCCGGTCGAAGATGTCCAGATTCTCGCCTTCGGTCGCGATATGCTCGACACCCGCTGCGAGCGCCAACTCGTAAGTCGCCCGAAGCGCCACATCGGCAGCAACCCAGCCCGCTTCCGGAACGAAGACCGCTCCCTCCTCGGCCGAAAAGTCAAACTGCGGAAGGATCTCGTGCGCTTCCCGCGCGTCCAGCCGACGCTGGGCGACATTCTGGATGGCGAGCGCTTCGCTTAGCCCGCCGACGTACTCGCCGTCTCGGGGACCGAAGCAGAGGAGTCCGACTTCGTGGAAAAGGTCTTGACCACTTGCTCGCTCAAGCTCTCGCCAAAGCGGATAGGCCTCGGTCATCAGACCGGTGTGGTAGGCGTCCGGGTAAGCCCGGCGTACAATGCGACTCGGACCGTGAGACGATCCAAGCCCGTGACCCACGGGACGTGGGTCGAACAAGACGATGCGATGGCCCTTTTCGGCGAGGCGGCGAGCGGCACTGAGGCCATGAATTCCCGCGCCAACGACCGCGACGTCCAAGCGGTTACTTCTTGGCTGCGGTCTTCTTTGCGGCCGGCTTGTTGGCGTACTGCTCGCGGAGCGCCTTAGCGGCTTCCTTGATCTTCTGCTCTTTGCGCTGGCGGCGCGACCGGATTTCCTTGTTGCGGACTCTCATCGTAGGAGAGAGGATACCCGGAGGAAGTTGGGATTGACGATTCACGAATTTACGACTGCCTTTTAGCCAGCAAACCTAGTCAATCGTCATCCGGTCACCGCGTCCACCAATAGTCATCCTCCAGACGCGAGCGGTATTCGGTCTCAAGGAACGGCGCATCGTTGACCCCCAATTTATTGAAGGTGCCCCGCCAGCCCTCCTTCCCCGCAACCCCTTCGTTCAGCAACTCCTTCTTGCCAAAAGCAATCCGCTCTTCCGCGGTATCGCGAGCCCGGTGGATGGCCGCGGGATAGACCTTCAGCTTGCCGAAACGAGCGTTCATTCGGTCGATCGCTTCGCTCATCCCGACGATGTTCCCTTTCCGTTCGTCGAAGAGGCTGGGCGTCACCCCTTGGGTCGGCTTGAGGTGGGTCAGGGCGGCCCACACCTTGATCGGGCTCTCAAAATTCCGCTTTGGCCACTCGGCCGCCAATGCCTCGGCTAACGAAGTCGAGTCTTGCCGGGGAGGAAGAGGAACGTAGGCTTCCCAACTCTTGCGGATCCCCACGACCCCAAACGAGAGCCCTTCCGTCCAAAGATTCTCCGATCGAAGACGCATCGCTGCTTTGTACAGCAGACGAATGAGGACCGTCCGCGTCCCTTCGTCCGTCCGAAGGTCCGGTGGCAAGACATGGCTGTGGGAGAAGCTGCCGCGCGGGTTGGTCGCCATCGGCATGTCCATCCCGCGCAACAGATACCACCACCGCTCGCCGACGATGCTTCCAAAAGCGCGGGTCATCTCGTAGCGCGAAGCCGCGCACATCGCCTCCGTCGTCACGATGCCCTGCGCGTTCAACCGAGCCTGCATCCGCCGGTTGATCCCCGGAAAGTCCGTAAGCTTCAGTTCAAGAAGACGATGCGGAAGGTCTGCGGCCTCGATCACGACCAAGCCGTCCGGCTTCTCTAGCTCCGTCGCCACCTTAGCCAAAAACTGATTCGGAGCGATCCCGATGGAGCAACAGATCGCATCCCCCACCCGATCCCAGATCGCCTGTTTGATCTTGTGCGCCAAGGTTCGCGCCACTTCGGGCGTCCGTTCGACGCCAAGAAGCCGGAAGCTCATCTCATCGATATACGGATTCTCGTGGATCGGCAGAACCGTCTGCACGACGTCCTTGATGCGTCGATGGTAGGCCTCGTAAATCGAGTGATCGCTACTGACGACCTGCAGGTCGGGGCACATCTGCTTCGCCTCCCGGATCATCGTGCCGCACTTGATCCCATATTTCCGCGCCTCATAGTTGGCGGAAATACAGCACGTGGAATCCACGTTCATCGGAGCTACCGCGATCGGCATCCCTCTGATCTCCGGACGTTCCTGCTCTTCGATGCTGGCGAAGTACGAGTTAAAGTCGAGGAAAAGATAACTGAGGGGCCGATCACGCTGTTCAATTGGCAGCGTGCCGTCGACCATGCCTATATAGTAGACGAATATTTACTATTTTAGAGAAGCATTTCCAAACTAATCATCGTCAGCCCCCCAACGTCACGTCTTGCTTCGCATACCAGCGAAGCGCCTCATAAAACTGCTCGGCCTCATAGTCCGGCCATAGGTCGTCCACGACATAGAAGTCCGAGTAGACCGTCTGCACCGGCAGCATTCCGCTTAGCCGTCTCATCCCGCCCCACCGAACCATGAGGTCAATTCGGGAGACGTCGGCACTCGCAAGCCTTTCGTGAATCGAGCCCTTACCCGGTCGATCCAAGGCCGTTCGAAGATCCCACTCCCACCCGTAGTTGACCAGCATGTTGACCCTCATCCCTTCACCAAGCCGGTCCTCGACGTAGGGAACCAAAGCCTCGGGGAACATCGACGAAGTCGCGTCGCCCACCACCCGTAGGGCAATCTTCCGTTCGCAGGCGCTGTCCACGAATCCCACGCAGGCCGCCGCAAAAGCCTCCCGCTGGTCACGGGGACGTTTTGTATTGTCCGTCGTAAACCCATAAACCGAAACCTCCTCGATCCCCAGATCGAGGCACTCATCGAGCATCACAAGCCCGCGTTCGAGCCCCGCCGCATAACCAAGGCCAGGATGAAGACCCCGCGCCCGCGCCCAACGGCGGTTCCCGTCAGGAATTAGCCCGACGTGCTTAGGAAGACGTGAAAATTTAGGCATCAATCAGAAGGCGTCTCAAAATCTATCGAAAAATTAACTCAGCCCCTCGATGCCAAGCTCTTTCATCTTCAGAATCCCGGTGATCTCGTCTAGCGTCATGTCGGTCTTCAGAACGTGCTTGAAACCCATATCGATCAGACCGAAAATCTCCAGCAGCGCCTCAAGCCGTCCCCGAAGAACCTTCGTCTCCTCGTGCTGATCGTCGACCGGAAGCATTCCGAGGACTTCGCGAATTGCGTCGGCTGTAGGATCGAGCTCGCGTCGCTTCCGTTCCCTAACGACCCGCAGAAACATCTGATAAGGGTCCGTATCCGAGATATAAACGTCCTTCCGATCTCCGGGCTGGCGGAAGCGACGAACGATGCCCCAATCCATCAACTCGCGCAGATTCATACTCGCGTTGCCACGAGAGATCTGCAGCCGATCCATGATCTCGTTGACCTCAAGTGGAACACCGCTGACGAACAACAGCGCATGGATCTGCGCCATCGTGCGGTTGATCCCCCAATTGGAACTCATCCGCCCCCACTCGAGAATGAACTGCTCCTGCGCCTTCTCCAGCGCCGTGCTGGGCGGCCGAGGCGAGCTCAGCACATCGTCCGGGCTGTCGTCTTCGATGTCGGGGATGGCCATGAGATCTCCTTGAGGGTACCGCTTGGAAAGTGTAAGCGGTTAGCGGCGAAGGGTTGGCGGTTCCGACAGCGCCGCCAACCCGCTAAACGATTTCCGCCAAGCCAAACCGGTCGTGCAACGTCCGCACCGCCCGGTTCGTCTCGCTTTCCGGGATCAGAACGCTCAACGAAAAGTCGCTGTCCCCTGTCTGCAACACCGGAATACTCTCCCCGTGCAGCGTCGAAAGCACCCGGAAGAACAAACCTGGCTGCTGCATAAACTCGTGCCCGACCAGGCTCACCATCGTGCAGCCCTCGACCAGCGACGCCACGATCCGCTTCACCGTGCCAAGCGGCGCCAGAAGCTGCGCCTGAGTCTCGACCTCGCGGCTCGCCCCGCCGATCTGGAACAGGTAGACCGTCTTCCGCTCATCCCCCATCGGGATCACCAATCCGTCTAACACGTCCTGAACCACCGGGTACTGATCGCGCGGAACGGCGAAGCCCGTGGAGTTCGGGTTCATGTTCAACATGAACAGGTTGATGTCGTACCGCGCCATCGTCTCGTAGATGCGCGCCTCAAGCGCCACGCGGTCGCTCGTCTCCGTGCCCGAAAGGTCGAACTGGAGATAGACCAGCTTGCCCGTATGCGTAACGCCCGTCGCCCGCCGGCCCGGATGCTGATCGCGCGGCACGATCACCGTGCCCTCGTCCTCCGTAAAGGTGTTCTTCACCCACAACGGAATGTTGTAGGCCATGGCGATCTCCGCCGCGCGGGGATGGACCACCTTCGCGCCAAGGTGCGCGATCTCCGCGACCTCGTCATAAGTCACCTTCCGGAGCGTGTTGGCATGCTTGACCGCATCCGGGTCGGCCGTCTTGATCCCGTCGACGTCCGTATAGATCTCGACCGCCTCCGCGCTCAAGGCCGCGCCAAGCGCGCTTCCCGTCGTATCACTGCCGCCCCGCCCGAGGGTCGTCAGCTCCGCCCCCGGCGAACCGTCCTCCTTCGTAAAGACGCCTTGGAAGCCGCAGACCACCGGGATCGAACCGGCTTCGCAAGCCCGAAACAGCCCCGTAGGCTTGATGCTCACGATCCGCGCGTTCCCGTAAACGCCGTCCGTCCGAATCCCCGCCTGCCCCCCGCGAAACGCCTGGGCGGAGTGGCCCAAGGTCTTCAATGTGTGGGCAAAAATCACCGCGCTAAGGATCTCCCCGCAAGCGATCAGCATGTCCAACTCTCGCGCATCCGGCTCGACGCTCGGATCGATCTCCCGCAGAAGGTTAATCAGCGTATCCGTCGCATACGGCGCGCCCCGGCGGCCGATCGCGCTGACCACCACCACCGGCCGATAGCCCTGCTCCTTCGCCTGAACGACGCGCTGGGCCGAAGCCATCCGGGCCTCGGGGGTGGCGACGCTGGTGCCGCCGAACTTCATGACTTTGATTTTCATTGGGTAGGGAGTTAGGAGATTAGGGAGTTAGGGAATTAGGAAGTTAGGAGCCGAACTTGCCTTGATAGAAGTTTATCTGTTTGCACCCCGCACCTTTGGGCCTCCCTAACTTCCAAACCCCTAACTCCCAAATTCCCTAACTTCCTAACCCCCTGATCTCCTAGCTCCCTAATCTCCTAACTCCCTAACGCAGCATCCGCGCGAAGGCCGCGTCCAAGACCACGCTGTTGCTGCCGTTCTGGACGATCCGGCGGTGCGCATCGGCCAACACCGCCGTCCAGCGAGGATTGGCGTTCGGATCTCGGGCGACCCAAGTCGCCAAGAGGGCCACCACTTCGGCATTTGCCGCGCGGGCGTTCACGCCCTTGGTCTTCTCCAACCGCTCGGCAATCGATCGAACCCGCTCGGTAACCACCAGCGCCTCCGCCCGCCGACGGCTGGGCAACGACCGGGCGAGCTCCGCGAGATCTCGATAAGGCTCCGGGTTCGCAAGGATCTCCGCCAACCGCCCCGGCGCCCCCTCCGCAAAAATGAGATCTTCCGGCAACGCCTCGGGGTGAGCCAATCGAAGCTCGTCCGCGTCGGGCAACGCGCACGCTACCGAAAGACACCGCGAGCGGATCGTCGGCAGCAAGCTGCCCACACTGTTGGTGGTCAGGATCAGCTTCGCATGAGGGTGCGGCTCCTCCAAGGTCTTGAGCAGCGCGTTCGCCGCCGCGCCCTGCATCCGCTCCGCATCGTGAAGAATCGCCACCTTGTGACGGGCAAAAATAGGCAGGGTGCGAAAGAAGGGCTTCAGCGGGGTCGGATTCTCTTCGTCCAACGGCTCGCCCGTAATGGCGCCCTGCTTGAAGATCCGGCTCGGTCCCGAAGGTCGCAAGTGAAGGAGGTCGGCATTCTTTTCCCGGTCGAACGCGCGGCAAGATTGACACTCGCCGCAAGCGCCGTCGATTCCCGGCTCCCGGCAAAGCCAAGCCTGCGCCAGCAGGTTCGCCAACACCGTCGTGCCTCCACCCGGCGCACCGTATAGCAAAACGGAATGGACCCCCGACTCCGCCCGAGTCAGCCCCATCACCGCCCGCTTCGCCGCTTCAAGCCCCGTCAAATCGTGAAGCCGCTCGGAGGTCGTCACGCTAACACCACAAACCACATCAGAATCGGTGGAACTGCTCGACGTCCATCACGAACATCACCGCACCGCCCACCGGGACCTTGACCGGACTGGGAATGAACGCCCCCGGAGGAGCCGCCTCAAAAGGCATCACGTTGACCAACTGCTCCCGGCTCTGGCTGTTCTCACCAACGAGCTTCTTGAGCGAGGGAAGTTCCGACTCCTCCGCGCCGATCAAAATCGTGGTGTTGCCCTCGCGCAGAAAGCCACCGGTAGAACCGATGACGGTGAACTTAAATCCGGCGCGCAGAAGCTCATCGGTTAAGCGGCCTTTGTCCCGGTTGTGGACGATGCAGACGGCGAGCTTCACGTCCTCATTATAGAACGCAGAAACCCCGTTCGCAGCTTAATCAATAAGCCGCGAACGGGGCATCTTCTACCCAAAGGCAGAGAATTACTGGGTGGTGCCGGCGAACATGCGGTAGATCGCATTGTTGCCCGCAACGCCGTCCACGCTTCGGCGCTCGTAAACCTTACCGAGCGCAACCGACTTGGCCGAACCGTCAACCGCGCAGTAGGTCACGAAACCAGCCTGGCTCGTCGAGTAAGCGTTGACCTTTCCGCCCGCCCAAGTGCCCTGCGTATTCTTGCGACCCCAAGGACCCGCGTAGATCGAAGGCCCCGACCACTGAGGCGAGTTACCAGCTGCCGAGTAAGGGGCGAAGGTAGCCGGAGTCGTATTCGTTCCGGGTGTGTAGCCGCCGCCAAGAAAGCCCATGTCGTAAGCGCCCGCGTCAGAGACAAGGATCACGTCGGAGAGGTGATCGACCGCCGTCTGCGAGAGCGAAGGGTACGAGGTCGTTACGGTGGAGAAGCCGAACACACCATCGACGCGGCCGCTGCCCGGGGCAGTAGCCATCGTGAACGGAGCGGGCGAGCTTGTCACCGCTTGAATCGCGGCCGCCGTCGGCACGACGCCGAAGAACTGAGCCTGCTTCCACTGCTTGGCCATCCCGGAACCGGCAACCGAGCTCTCAAGCGGCGACGTATAGATGTCGCGGTTCTTCGTGTAAGGGAAAACCGATTCCGTCCAAGGCACCGCGTTCAAAGGCGTGGTCGCGAGAGTGGTCGAGGAACCAAAGGCGGCAGCCTGCGCATTGCCGTCTAGGACGTACTGAACGGCGAGCGGGAACACATCGTCGCTGTCCGCCGAGTACTGGAGATGGCCGAGCCCGATCTGCTTGAGGTTGCTCAGATTGGCCGAAGCCTTGGCG
>OUNM010877593.1_pt1 | contig 18442 bp, 15 predicted proteins | sample 1769961 | NCBI WGS metagenome assembly OUNM01 (sample SAMEA3914820, study PRJEB12502) | metagenome | biome: forest; material: soil | place: USA | collected 2012-03-12 | depth 0.3 m
ACGGGCGAGGAGATCGATAGCCTCGCCGCCCGAGAGATTGGGCCAGAGGCTCACGTCTCCCGGGATGCTCGCGACGCGTCGGTGGAGTTCGACGGCGTCAGCCCACGGATGCATGCCCAGGACGCTTGTGCCGCCCGACGACGCGCGGGCCAGCCCGAGCAGGATGCGGAGCGTGGTGGTCTTCCCGGCGCCATTAGGCCCGAGGAAACCGTGAATCTCACCCTCGTGGACCTCCAGGTCGAGGCCGTCGAGCGCCTTGACCCGCCCGAAGTTCTTGTGCAAGTCGATGGTCTCGATGACAGTGTCCATGGCCCTAAACGTACGCAGTTTTCACAAATTTTTGAATGACCGAAAGGCCCTTGTGTTCCCGTGCGGTTCGTGCGTTGTCGTTTCCGTGTCGCGTTCCTATACAGCGTCTATACAGACCCGCAGGCCGCGCTCAGGCGCGACTAGCGGTGCTTGTAGTAGTCCCTCCAGATCAGCCGGTGCACGGGGATGCGGCGGGGCAAAGACCTGAGCCCGGGAATGAAGGGGACCAAGGTCAGGAGCAGCGTCAGGATCACCATGGAAAACACAACCAGGACGTCGGCGTTCAGCGATGATTTGAACGGTTCCACTTGGTAAAGGGCCGAGAACAGCCAGAGCCAGGACTGGCCGGGGTAGTTCCCCGTTTCATTCATCATTCCCCACTGGTCGCCTGTCAGATGCTGGGCGTCGGCGAGGCCGGGGAAGTAGCTGCCGTCGCCGAGGAACAGAATGCTGGCTTTGTAATCGGTGTTGTAGAACGAACCCTTTGAGCTCAGGACCGGATCAAGGGTCCCTTGCTGAGCCATGGCCAGAAGGGCTCCGGTGAGGGCGGGTACCGGGCCGTAGTCGCCGGGCGGAACCTTCGCCGGGTCGTTGTCCGGGGCTTTGCTGAGTGCGTCCGCATATGCGGTGGTCCAGGCGGAGTGTTGCGCGTCGCTTGCCTTGGTCCATTCGTCGATCGCGGCCGGGGGTGTTGGAAGGGTTTGGAGGGGACTAATGACGAAGTCGTTGGCAGTATCGATTGGGAGCCGTACGCCGGAAAGGCTTTGCAGGTCGATCGGGCCGAGTTTTTGCGAGGCATCGGGGGTCGAATTGTAGGGTGGTCCATACCCTGCGGTGGTGCTGGTCCCGCCAAGTTCCGCCGTCGCTGTTGCTACGAAGTCCGCGGGCTGGGCCTGGGCCCAGGATTTGAGGGTCACACTCGGGTCGTCGGGCGAGCTGAAGACTGCGGAGAGCCCCAGGACAAGCAGGCCGACAACGACCACTCCAACAACGAGCTCCTTGAACAGATCGTATTCACGCGACGTGCCGTCCCACGGCCTGCTGGCGATGTCGTTGCGCCTGCGCCACGAGGTTGACACTGGCGACTTGGTCATTTCCGGTGCTCGCTCTCGGTGGCCGGGTTTGGTGTCGCTGGGCGCAGCTGGGCGTCGGATGCCGCAGCTTCCAACGGGGGCACTACGCCGTGCATCCGGACGAGCACGACATGAAGAGCGACGACGACAGCGACGGCCAGGGGAAGGAGCATGATGTGCCACATGAGTATCTGGCCCAGATCGGCGACGTTGAACCAGGCGCCTATACCGACGGCGTTGAGGGCGTCTTTGGCCTGGAAGGCAATCCACTGCGAATCGAAATTTGTTTGAAGCAGGTATCCGGTGAACGCAGTGACGATCGAGACGACGAACGCGAGCATCCCAGTGATCCAGGTCAGCACGCGCCCGCCCCGCCACGCGGCCATCCAGAACTTGCCCCAGAGGTGGATCACCATGAACATGAAGAACAGTTCAACGCTCCACAAATGGGTGCTGTTGATGAAACGACCAAGACTGGAGACATGGAACCAGGTTGGACCATTCAGTGCAAGTACGATGCCGGATCCAATGATGTAGACGAGGGCGGCAACCGCGCCCATGCCGAAAACGTAAATCCAGGACGATACGTAGCTCGGTTGGCCTTCCGGAAGCAACTTTTCCGGCGGGAGCCGGCGCAGGGCCCACGCCCGAGCTTTTCCTGTCCAGGTGGAAAAGCGTGGCTCGCCGCTGTCAGCGGTTGAAATCGGCTCATGGTCAACGGTCATTTCCGGCTCCTTCGGCCCGGAAACGGAATGACCAAAGCGAGAATGAATAGAACGACCATAGTGGCAATGACCACAAGATTGCCGAATTGGATCAGGAAGTCACCCCACTGGAAATAGATTCCGGGATCCGGCATTCCAGCATCTGTGTGTTGTATTCCTAGCATCATTGCCTCTTTCGATGAAAGGCGTTGCGGAGGGTGGGAACCCGCCCTAGAAACGACGCTACAAGGTTGCTGCCGAACGGACACGGGTCTAATGGCCCTACTAGGAGCCTGCTGAAATATCCGGCTAGTTAAGGCGCGGCTATTCTGCCATTTCATTGGGGGAGTGCAAGAGCGGTTCGCAGCTGCGCCCGCCTAGTTCCAACGTCGCAGATGTTCCAGCATATTCATTCCTCGGTAGTGTCGGAACCGATGACTGGGCTTGGTGCCGGGCTTAGGTCGCGACCGTGGGCAGCCCGCGCGGTGGCGGCTCGGGCGACGTGGCTTCGGGCGTGTTCCACGGCGGGCGCCAGATCGGTGAAGAGGTGTTTGTGGTGGCGAAGGGAGTCGAGGACCCCCACCTGGGTGACGAGCCGAAGGTGGCGCTCCTGGATGCCTTTGATCAGCACGGTGATTCCGCGGCGTTCCAGGGCCTGGACGATCTCTGTGATGGTTCTGGCCCCGGTTGCGTCCAGGATCTGTAGTTGGGACATGCGGATGATCACGACGTCGACGTTCCGGATGGCGCTGACCCGCTCCAGGACGCGCTCGGCGGCGGCGAAGAACAGGGCCCCGTCGAGCCGGAAGACGGCGATGTGCTCGTCCCCTTCGTGGACCGGGTCGGGAATTTCCTCCCGGTGCACACCGCTGGAGCGGACCAGGGCGCGCAGGGCGAAGAAGGCGGCGACCGCGATCCCGATTTCCACTGCCTCGATCAGGTCGAAGGACACGGTGATCAGTGCGGTGACGAAGAACACGACTGTGTCGGCGCGGGTTGATCCGATCACGCTGCGCAACGTCCTGAGGGAGACCATGCGTGTCGCGGTGACCATGAGCACCCCGGCCAGCGCGGCAAGGGGGATGCGTGAAACCGGGCCGGTGGCCAGGTACACTACCGCCAAGAGGACCAGTGCATGCGTGATGGCGGCGAGGCGTGTCCGGCCGCCCGAGCGAATGTTCACCGCGGTGCGGGCGATCGCACCTGTGGCCGGCATGCCGCCGAAGAATCCGGACGCGACGGACGCGAGGCCTTGGCCCAGGAGTTCACGGTCCGCGTCGTAGGGGCCGGTATCGGAGATCGACGCCCCGACCCGTGCCGAGAGCAGCGATTCGATCGCGGCCAGGGCCGCGATCGTGGCCGCGGACCCGGCCAGCGAGGTGATCGTCGCCAGGTCCAGGGAGGGCATCATCGGGGCCGGCAGGGAATCGGGCAGGGTTCCTATCTGGGTCACGGGCAGGTCGAGGAACTGCGCGGCCACAGTGGCGATGATGATCGCGATGAGCGAGCCCGGGATCCGGGGATGAATCCGCGGTGAGGCAACCATGATCACCGCAACCAGGGCCACCAGGGCAACCGGGGCAAGAACCGAGGCCGGGGACACGGTGCCGCTGGCCTGGATGGCCGAGATGACGGCGTTGCTGCTGGGCCCGGGCTTGGTGCCGAACGCGGCCGGGACCTGCTGAAGGAAGATGATGACCGCGATTCCGACGGTGAAGCCCTCGATCACCGGCCAGGGCAGGAGCGTCACGACCCGCCCGAGTTTGAGCAGCCCGGCGGCCACCACGATCACCCCGGCGAGGACCGAGACTGCCGCCAGTGCACCGATCCCGTGGGCGGCGATGACCGGGCCCAGGACCACGACCATGGCGCCGGTGGGTCCGGAGACCTGGATATTGGAACCACCGAAAACGGCTGCGATCACGCCGGCGATCACCGCGGTGATCAGTCCGCTGGCCGCGCCCGCGCCGGAGCTGACGCCGAACGCCAGAGCCAGCGGCAACGCGATGATGCCGACGGTGACACCGGCAACCAGGTCCCCTTTCCAGGTACGCGGCAACAGCGCGTAATCCTGCCGCACGGGCAGAAAGGCCCGGGCCGCGACCAGGAACTTCACGGTGTGCCGGCCGCTTCGGCCGGCAAGGGTGCAGTCGCTTCCGAGGACTCAAGCTGAGCCCGGGTGGTGTGCAGCATGTCGTTGAGCAGCAGTCTCGCCACGGAGAGGAGTTCCGCGACCTGTGGGTACGCCAAGGTGTAGAACATCTGCAGCGCCCGTCGCTCTCCCTTGACGAGCTGATATCGGCGCAGCACCGACAGGTGCTGGGACAGGTGCGAGGCCTCCAGGCCCGTTGCGGCCAGCAGCTCCGTCACCGACACCTCCGGCGCCGCCGACAACAGCTCCAGTACCCGGATCCTGACGGGGTGGGCCAGCCCCTTGAACAGATTGGCCTTCACCTCGTACAGCGGTGCCCGGAAATCCGCGAACTCTTCCATGACTGCTCCCTACCCCTCAGCACAAACCCTTGCTTGACTATTTTATGGATCCATCATCCAGCATAACAAGGATTTGAACAGAAAGCCCCGCGGGCGAGGCCTTCCAGATGCACTGCATCGGCAAAGCGCGGATTCGGTGTGTTCCCACCACAGCCATGGAGTATTCGAGTCCGCGGAGGACTTCAGAATGCCATTGGGTGGGAACGGGAAGTGCTTCTTGCTTGGCGGTCCCAGCCGCCGTCAGACAGCTGAACGCTGAGCAACCACGAAAGCCCTGCAAAACCAGCTGGCAGCCATTGGCCGACGAAGCCCCTGACTTTCGACCCTGTCGGGAACCGATCTCCAGGCACAGTCTTGGATCAAGCCGCCAGCGGAGTTGCTGGCGCTTGTTTGGAGTTTCCTGTCGACATCAACGAAGGAGCATCCCATGGAACGGGTCCTCGACAAAGTAGCGCTGGTCAGCGGGGGCGCACGTGGCATTGGAGCCGCTGTCGCATCCCGGCTGCACGGCGAGGGAGCAAAGGTCGTCATAGGCGACATCCTGGACGAGGAGGGAAAGGAAACCGCCGAGCGCATGGGCTCCGGAGCGCTCTACGTTCACCTCGACGTGACTAGTCCCCAGCACTGGGAGGCAGCGGTGGGCGCCGCCGTCGAAACCTTCGGAGGCCTGCACATCCTGGTGAACAACGCCGGGATCGTGAACTTCGCCTCCATCGAGGATTACACCCTGGAGCAATGGAATACCGTCATCGGCGTCAACCTGACCGGCACGTTCAACGGGATCAAGGCTGCAATTCCCGCCCTGAAGGAGTCCAGGGGCGGGTCGATAGTCAATATTTCCTCGATCGCCGGGATCCGGGGTTATGAGCAGATCCCCGGGTACACGGCGTCGAAGTTCGGCGTGCGTGGACTGACCAAGAGTGCAGCGCTGGACCTGGGCCGTCATGGCATCCGGGTCAATTCCGTCCATCCGGGGGTGATCTCCACACCGATGACGGCCGGCATGCAGATGGACATGAGTCACGTCGCACTTAGCCGGGTGGGCCATCCCGGGGAAGTCGCGGACCTCGTCCTGTACCTGGCTTCGAACGAGTCTTCCTTCGTCACCGGGGCCGAGTTCGTGATCGATGGCGGTGATACCGCGGGGACGGTAACCCCATCCGGGGACGAGACCCAGCTGTAGGTGAAGCCTGTGCGATCTTGCTGATAGTCGCAAGGTTTGGCCCAACAGGCGGGTCCAACGGCCCTATCGCAAAGTGCTGGCCGCGTCCATGCTGGAGAGGACTTGAGGCACCGACCATTGAAGGAAGGAATGGATCATGACACCATCCGCTGTCGACCCTGTAAAGGTCCTGAACGAGGAAGAATGCTGGAGCATCCTCTTGGGTGCAACCTTGGGACGGCTGGCACTGAGCATCGCCAACGAACCTGAGATCTATCCCATCAATTTCGTCGCCCACGACGGAAAAATTCTCCTCCGGACAAATCCCGGGGAGAAGCTGTTTGCACTCACCATCAACGACAAAGTTGCGTTTGAGACCGATGGGACAGACGAGCAGTCCGTCTGGAGCGTGGTGGTCAAGGGCAAAGCGCGGCAGTTGGAGTCGGGCGCCGAGATCGAAGCCGCCGAAAGGATTCCACGCCAACAACTGACCTCCCCGAGGAAACGGGTGTTCGTCGAGATTGTTCCGACGTCGATCACCGGGAGGCGCATTCACCGGGGACCGGAAAACGACGAGCTGACCCCCAGCGATTTGTACTGAGACTTCGCCGGCCAACAGGGAGTCTCTAGGATTCATGCGCGTCCGCCCGGCCCGAGGAGCCGTCTGTCCGAGGAACCTGGTATTCAGGCCGGTGGATCATCCCAGATGCATATGGCGTCCGGTGACCTTGTGGGCCTGAATCCGGATGAAGAGATTCCGTGCTCCGCCGGCCCACGGCTCCGCCATGACTTTCCCCCATAGCCTGGTCAGGAGATCCTGGTCCTCAACACGGGATGACGCCCCGCTGACGAGCACTGACCAGCCCTCGCTGCGATCGGCACGTGAATCGTCGATTTGGAAGGACGACTCGAGCGACGGGACTGCCTCGGCGATGGATCCATCCTCTGCCGTGCGGAAGTATATGGACTGGCCGTCGACCAGATAATTCACGGGCAGGATCACCACCCTGCCTTGCTGGACGAAGCCGAAACGGCCGGTGGTGTTTGAGCGCAGGAGATCCCAGCATTGTTCCTGGCTGAGTTCTTCCGCGACGTGCAGTCCGCCGTCAATGCGGCCTGCGTCCATGCTGGGGAGTGACATGTCTGCTCCTATGTCGTTTAGCTCTGTTGCTTGTTCGGCACACGATCGCGGGTATGAGGACCTGCGACTCCCTGCAGCCTATTGAGCGCTCTCCTCCTGCTGTAGGGCCGAAAGGCCCGGCGGTGTGACTAAATGCCCTGTGGGAGGGGCCGGAAACGAGCGACACTGGACGCAGGTACGCAATCCAAGTCAAAGGGAAATTGGCCATGATGTATGGATGGGGTGGAAGCATCGGCATCGGCGGCTGGATCGCCATGGGCCTGATGATGTTGCTGTTCTGGGGTGGCATTGCCACCTTGGTGATCCTCCTGCTGCGGGGGAACCACGCGGGCGGACGGGGTTTCCACGGGCCACCCGATGATGATTCCGAGCGTATCCTCAATGAGCGCTTCGCCCGGGGCGAGATCGATGAAACGGAGCTCACGGCGCGCCGGGCTGCCCTGAGGCGCCGGCAGTGAGCCGGGCTCCCTCGGGGTCCGGGGATACCCGCGCGTTTCGTCGGCGCTGGAACCGGTGAAGTGCTTCGATAGCGAGGATTGCTCCGAGCGCGCTCCCAAGTGCCGTCAGCAGAAGATCGCTCCCGGGCCATTCCAAGCCGAAGAAGTCCTGGAGGAGGGGCACTGCCAGGACAAAGACCAGGCCCAGGTGCATCGCACCGATGATGGCCGCGCGTCGCAGATCGATCGGGCGCGAGATGGCTGCCAGTATCCACAGGCCCGTGAGCGAGAGCGTGAGTACGGAGGCCGTGCGGGTGGCGTTGCTTGTGTGGCCGCCGACAGCCATTGCGTAGACGTTGACGCCAAAGACGGCGGCAGCCACGATGAGCCCTGCGGGTACGGCGAATGAGAGGGAGCGTTTGAGGAATCCGGGGGAGTAGCGGCGGGTGTTGGGCATGAGGGCAAGGAAGAACGCCGGGATTCCGATGGTGAGGCCGTCGGTGGCGGAGAGTTGGCGGGGCAGGAACGGGAACTCCATGAGGAGTGATCCGAAGGTGACGGAGAGGACGACGGCGTAGGCGGTTTTGCTCAGGAACAGGACCGAAACCCGTTCAATATTCGCGATGACGCGCCTGCCCTCCGCGACTACGCCGGGAAGCCTGTCAAAACGCCCGTCCAGGAGGACAAGGCGGGACACTGCCTTGGTAGCAGCCGCGGCTGAGTCCATGGCGATACCGATGTCCGCTTCCTTGAGCGCAAGTGCGTCGTTGACCCCGTCCCCTGTCATCGCGACAGTATGGCCTCCCCGCCGCAGGGCAAGTACCATGTCTCTTTTCTGCGCTGGGGTGACCCGTCCGAATACCACATTGTTCTCCAGGGCTTCCAGCATCAAGTGCGGATCGTTCGGCAGCTCCCGTGCGTCGTACCCGTTTTCCGCGTCCAGGCCGACCTCGCGGCCGACGGCGGCGACGGTGCGGGGATCGTCGCCGGAGACGATCCGCAATTCCACGCCCTCCTCGCGGAAATAGCCGAGGATTCTTGCAGCGTCCGGGCGCACCTTCTCCCGGAAGGTGAGTAGGCAGATTGGGGTACAGCCGGCCGGTGGTTGCTCTTCAGCGGCCTCCTGCACGGCGAGCGGGCCGGGCAAATAGGCCAGGACCAAGGTCCGCAGCCCGGACGAAGCTAGACTGGCTGCTGCCTCAAGGACGCGAGCTGTGCCTGGAGTACCTTCGCGGAGGACTATGTCCGGAGCGCCCAGCACCCAGGTGCCCGAGACGAGTTGGCCTGAGCCGAAGCTGACGGCACTCCATTTCCGTGCAGAGGAGAATCGCGCCGTCGAGCTCGGGCGAAGGGTGGCGTCCGACGGGAAGGCAACGGCGAGACAGCGAGCGGTGGCATTGGCCTGGGGGTCGGCTCCGAACCAGCCCAGAACCTCCCGCCACCCGGGGTCGGGCGACGCGCTCGCTTCGTGGATGGCGTCGAAGACAATCCGACCTTCGGTGAGCGTGCCCGTCTTGTCCAGACAGAGCATGTCCACCCGGGCGAGGCCTTCGACGGCCGCCAGTTCCTGGATCAGGACCTTCGCACGGGCCAGCCGTATCCCGCCGACGGCGAAAGCGACGCTTGTCAGGAGCACCAGGCCCAGAGGGATCATGGCAATGACGCTGGCGACTGCACCCACGGCTCCCGCACTCCAACGTCCCGTGGCGATGGCTTGCTCCCAACCGCCGTTGGCCTGCATTTGCCCGTTGATGACGAGGACCATGACAGGCAATAGCAGCCACGTGATCCAACGCAGGATCCTGTTGAGACTATTGCGGATCTCGGAGTTGACCATGGAGAAGCGCTTGGCCTCGGCGGTCAGCTTGCGCGCGAAGGAGTCGGCGCCGACACGGACCACCCGGGCCGTGCCGTGGCCGGCGACAACGCTGGAACCGGAGAGGACTTCGGATCCCTGTCCCTTGCTGACTGGATTTGATTCGCCAGTGAGGAGCGATTCGTCAATTTCCAGGCCGTCGCTATCGATGATGGAAGCGTCCGCGGGCACTTGGTCGCCGACGCCCAGCAGGAGGACGTCGTCGCGGACGACGTCTTGAATCTCAACATCCTGCGCGGTGCCGTCGCGAACCACCCGGGCCAGGGAGGCGTTGAGAATTGCGAGCCGATCCAAGGACATTTTGGCCCGGTATTCCTGAACGACACCAATGAGGATGTTTCCCGCGGCAGCCAGCCCGAAGAGCGCATCCTTCCACTGGCCCAGAAGAAGCAGCAGGCCGAAGCTGCAGCCCACGATCGCGTTGAACAGCGTCAGGACGTTCGCCCGGAAGATCTGCCACAGCGTTCTGCTTGGAGTGTCTGAAACGGTGTTGGCCAGTCCTGCTTCCTTTCGGGCCATGACCTCAGCGCTGGACAGCCCGAGTTCGATGGGTGGGCGTGTCCCGTAGACGCAGGGATGGTTCAGGGGTGGATGTTGGGTCACATGATTCTTTCCTTGGGACTTAGTGCCTCTCGTACCGACGTCAGGGGCGGGGCGGTGTCCATGCCCAGTCCCGGATTTCCGGGAGGTCTTCGAAGTGCTCGCGGATGTATCGCCCATGTGCATCCAGCTGCCTGCGGCAGAGGTCGACGAGTTCAGCCGCGCCCGTGACCTGCCGGTGAACGCGTCGCAGCGCTTCGATGACCAGGTGGTACCGGCTCATCTTGTTCAGGACCACCATGTCGAAGGGGGTGGTGGTGGTTCCTTGTTCGTTGTAGCCGCGGACGTGGAACCGTTCGGGGCGGGGCCTTCCGTGCAGGAGTTGGTGCAGGGCCCGGGCGTACCCGTGCCAGGCCATGATGACTTCTCCGTCGGCTGTGAACAGTTCTTCGAACTTTTCAGCGGACAGCCCGTGGGGGTGGGTGTCGCGGGGCGGGAGGACCATGGCATCCATGATGTTGACAACGCGGACCGTGAGTTCGGGGAGATGTTTTTGCAGTAACCAGGCTGCGGCAAGTGTCTCTTCGGTGGGGATGTCCCCGGCACAGGCCATGACGACGTCGGGTACGGCCCGGGAGCCGTCGGGCTCCTCGTTACCGGCCCACGACCAGCTGGACGCTCCTGCCGTTGCGTGACGCCTTGCCTCCTCCAGCGTCAGGTATTGCGGGTGCGGTTGTTTGTCCACGACCACCAGGTTCACGTAGTCCTTGCTCCGCAGTATGTGTTCGGCGGTGACCAGGAGGGTGTTGGCGTCCGGAGGCAGGTACACGCGGGTGACGGTTCCAGACAGGGACAGCACAGTGTCGATCAGTCCGGGTCCCTGGTGGCTGAAGCCGTTGTGGTCGTTGCGCCAGCAGGTGGAGGTCAGGAGGATGTTCAGGCTCGGTACGGGTGCGCGCCATTCAAGTTCCCTCGCGTGCTGGAGCCATTTGGCGTGTTGGATGGTCATCGACGCACTGACCATCGCGAAGGCCTCATAGCTGGCAAAAAGTCCATGGCGGCCTGTGAGCAGGTAACCCTCCAGCCAGCCCTGGCACAAATGCTCGGAGAGGACTTCCATGACCCTGCCCTGCGCCGAGACGTGGTCTTCAGCCAGGGCATGCTCACCGTGCCTGGCAGTTTCCAGAAGGCAGCGGTCGGTGGCCTGGAAAACAGCCCCGAGCCGGTTGCTGTTAGTTTCGTCCGGGCAGAAGAGCCGGAACCGGGGATTGGTGGCCGTCGCGATGTAAATGTCCCTGAGCAGTTCCCCCAGCGGTCTGGTGGTTTCATGGATGACCGACCCCCGCGGGGTCGCCGGTACCGCGTACTGTTCCAAGTCGGGGATCTCAAGGGTAGTCCCGTCCCGGTCCGCACGGCCCGCGCCCATGCGGAGACTGCCTTCCGGGGCTAGGGCGGCCAGCTCGGGGACGAGCCGGCCCGCGTTGTCGAAGAGGGTTTCCGGCTGGTAGGAGCGCATCCAGGCTTCCAGCTGGGCCAGGTGTTCCGGATTCTCGCGAACGTTCGCGAGGGGTACTTGGTGGGAACGAAAGGTTCCTTCGACGGGAAGCCCGTCCACCATGGCCGGCCCGGTCCACCCTTTGGGCGTCCGCAGGATGATGGCGGGCCAGTGTGCCGGGCCGTGCACGCCCTGGCTGCGCGCCTTGGATTGCAGTTCGCGGATACGCCCATAAGACTCGTCCATCGCGGTGGCCAAGGCGCGGTGGACCTGCAAAGGATCTTCGCCTGATACGGTCACGGGGTCCCAGCCGTGTGCCTTGAGCAGCGCTTCAACGTCCTCGTTTGTTCTCCGGCCCAGGATGGTCGGGCCGGAGATCTTGTGCCCGTTCAGGTGCAGTATCGGCAGCACGGCACCGTCGCGGGCGGGGTTGAGGAAGGATGGTGCTTTCCATGATGCTTCCAATGGGCCGGTCTCGGCTTCGCCGTCGCCGATAACGCAGGCGACAATCAGCGCGGGGTTGTCCATGGCGGCGCCTGTGGCGTGCATCAAGGAGTAGCCAAGCTCGCCTCCTTCGTGGATGGAACCAGGAGTGGCTGGGCCGACGTGGCTCGATATCCCGCCCGGAGTTGAAAATTGCCGGACAAGTCTCCGGAGCCCCGGGAGGTCCGTCCCCACTTTGGGGTAGATCTCCGAGTATGTGCCTTCAAGATAGACGTTGGCGACGACGGCGGGACCGCCGTGGCCCGGACCCGCAACGAAGAGCACATCGGCGGAGGTTCGCCTGATCAGTCGGTTCAAATGGGCGTAGACCAGCGACAATCCAGGGCTGGTTCCCCAGTGTCCTAGAAGCCGTGGTTTGATGTGGCTTGGCAGCAAGGGTTCCCGCAGCAGCGGGTTTTCCTGGAGGTAGATCTGGGCAACGGTGAGGTAATTGGCCGCGGACCAATACCGGTTCAGCGGCTCGAAGTCCTCGCCCGCAGCTTCAGAGCTTGCTGTTTCCATGGTGTAGCCCCTTCCGGGTTCGACGGCGCGCCGATGGCACGCGTTACCGGTGCCTGGGCCGTTTAGTGTTCACAGTGCTGGTCTTCACGGTGCCAGAGACCCGGCGGCGCGGTTAGGGCCATAGGGCCCTAGGCCTGGGTCAGGTCCCAGCCGAGAATGACGATTGACAGGTGGCGGATCCGCTCCGGGACGCTCCAAGCCACCTACACAACCCCAGCCACAACACTCTCCCGTCCTGCCCAACCACCCAGCCCCGAGCCGTACCCTTATCCCAAGAGCGACTCCCTCAGGCTTGCATTCGAACGGATACGGCATGTCAGATCTCAACGTCCGGGAGCGGCACTCCACGCAGCTGCCGATCACCGATGCCGCGTGCCTCCAGCCGGACGAAGTGCTGGATCAACTGGGGTCCAGACCGGCAGGCCTGACCAACCAAGAAGCCGTGGCGCGTCTGGAAGAACTCGGGCCGAACGCCGTGCGGACGCACCGGGCCAACGGCTGGGCGGTGCTGGGCCGGCAGTTCGCGAGCCCCATCCTTATCCTGCTGATCATCACGGCCGGTCTGTCCCTTTTCCTGGGCGATGCCACGAATTCGATCGTGATCGGCGTGATCCTCCTTGTCAGCGTGGGCTTGGGCTTCACCAACGAATTCCGCGCGGAGCGGGCCTCCGAAGCCCTGCACTCCCGGGTGACCCACCGGACCGTCGTGTTGCGCGACGGAACCACGCAGGACGTCGACGTGACCGCCCTGGTGCCGGGCGACGTCGTACATTTGAGTCTTGGCGCGATCGTCCCGGCCGACATCCGCCTCCTGAGCACCAAGAACCTCCTTTGCGATGAAAGCATCCTGACGGGGGAGTCCCTGCCAACCGGCAAGGATCCGGCCCCGGTGGCGACCGGCTCGTCTCTGGGCGACCTCGCATCCTGTGTCTTCATGGGAACCGTCATCCAGTCCGGCGGCTGCACCGGCGTGGTGGTGGCCACCGGCGGCCGCGCCGAATTCGGCCGGATCGCGCTAGGCCTGGGAGAACGGCAACCCCAAACCGAATTCCAGCTCGGGTTGAAGCGCTTCTCGTTCCTGCTTTTGCAGGTGGCCATCGGGCTCACCACGCTGATCTTCATCGCGAACCTGCTGCTGCACCGCCCGCTCATCGAGTCGCTGCTGTTCTCCTTGGCGATCGCTGTCGGCATCACGCCGCAGCTGCTGCCCGCCGTCGTGAGCACCAGCCTCGCCACGGGCACCCGTCAGCTGGCCCGGCGGAAAGTCCTGGTCAAACGGTTGGTCTGCATCGAGGACCTGGGCGACATGGACATCCTGGTCACCGACAAGACCGGCACCCTCACCGAGGGGCGCATCAGTTTCACCGGCGCGCTGCCCGCCTCCTCGGAAGTGTCCGACGTCGAACTCCTCACCTTGGGTTTGCTGGCCACCGAAACCGACTACGCCGAGGCCAAACAATCCACGGCCGGGCTAAACCCGCTGGACGCCGCACTCTGGGAAAGCGCGGGTGCGGCCGCTTTCGATCCCGCCCGCTTCGAGCGCCTCGACCTGATCGACTTCGACCACCAGCGACGTCGCACCAGCGTGCTGGTGCGGGATGCCGGCGGCCCGGCGCGTCTGGTCACCAAAGGTGCCCCCGAGGACGTCCTCGCCCTCTGCGGGCCGACGTCGCCCGCCGTACAGGCAATGCTGGATGAACAGTTCGACGCCGGATCGCGGGTCGTGGCTGTCGCCACCCGCCCAGCCACCGGGCTCAGTCGCATCACTTCCGATGACGAAAAGGACATGGTCCTGACGGGCTTCCTCATCTTCCTCGACCGGCCCAAGGCAAACGCGAAAGAATCCCTCGAACGGCTGGCCACGCTAGGCATCTCGGTGAAAATCGCCACTGGGGACAACGCCAAAGTCGCCGAAAAAGTATGCTCGGAGCTCGGTGTGCTCTCCGGCGGAACCCTCACCGGTGCAGACGTGGAGGCGCTGTCCGATACCGAGCTGGCCGCCACGGCCCGGGAAGCCACCATTTTTGCCCGCGTCTCGCCCGAGCAAAAAGCCCGCATCATCACGTTGCTGCGCCAAAGCGGTGGGGCGGTGGGTTTCATGGGGGACGGCGTCAACGACGCCCTGGCTCTCCACAAAGCCGACATTGGGATCTCCGTCGACAGTGCAACCGACGTCGCCAAGGACGCAGCCGATGTGGTGCTTTTGGAAAAGGACCTTGGCGTGCTGGCCGAAGGCGTGATGGAGGGGCGGAGGATCTTCGCGAACACCATCAAATACGTGCTGATGGGAACGTCCAGCAACTTCGGCAACATGTTCAGCGCTGCCACGGCGTCGGTCGTGCTGAGCTTCCTGCCCATGCTGCCGGGGCAGATCCTGCTCAACAACCTGCTCTACGACAGCGGCCAGCTGGCCATCCCCGGTGACCGCGTGGACAAGGAACAGCTGCTGGCACCATCGCATTGGAACATCGCCTTCATCCGGCGCTTCATGTTCCTCTTCGGGCCAATCAGCTCACTCTTCGATTTTGCGACCTTCGGGCTCATGCTTTTCGTGTTCGACGCCGTCCCGGGGGAGTTCCGGGCGGGCTGGTTCATCGAATCCATCGCCACGCAGACGCTCATCATTTTCGCCATCAGGACCCGGCGGGTCCCGTTCCTGCGCAGCCGTCCCTCGGCCGGCCTGTTGAGTGCATCCCTGGGCGTCGTGGCCGCAGGGATCTTCCTGCCATCGTCCCCGCTGGCGGGCGTGCTCGGCTTCGACCCGCTGCCGGTGCCGTTCTTCCTGGCTCTGCTGGGGATGGTGGTGATCTACATGGTCATGGTGGAATTCGCCAAGAGCTGGTTCTTCGCCCGGGCCGCACAACAAGCGCCACCACTCACGGCGCCCGTCCGCCGTCGACCGGATACCCACCACATCTCCCGTCGTGCCGCCCGCTTCAGCGCGCCGGTTGTCGAAGTTGTCCCGGGTCGCCCACGGCATCGGGGGCGCAAGTAGCTATATCTGTGGAAGGACGGGGAATGCCCAAGTCAAGTGCAGCATTTTCCTTCTATGTGCTCAGTATTCTGCTGGCCCCGGTCTCGCTCGTCGGCTACGTGATCTGGGTTGTCAAGCTCCTGGCCGCACCGCACTCCGGTGTGTCGACCAGCGCACAGGCACCGCTCTCCGCCAGGTGGGCGATGCACAATTTCGGCGTGCGCTAAGACCAAGCCGCGAACCGGTTGTTGCCGCTGCTGCCGGGGGTTCCTTGGCTGGGCATGCGGCTCGCATTCTGGCCGACGGTTTTCGCGCACCGCGTCACAGGTTTCGTCCCGAAAACCTTTCGGTACCCCTTTGACGGCGAGATACCCCCACAGGCCGAAGCGTCGGCCAGGGTCACGTTCTTCGACGAAGCCGTGGACCGCGCACTTCCTGGGATCGACCAGTTGGTCATCCTCGGCGCGGGCTTCGACACACGCCCGTACCGCCTCCCGCGGGACACTCCCGTCAAGTCCTTCGAGGTGGACGCCCCGAAGACGCAGGCGGTCAAGCGCGACATACTGGACAAGGCAGGAATCGACGTGCGCAAGGTCGCCTTCGTGCCCGCGGACTTCGAGAAGGATGATTGGCTGGCCAAACTCGTGGATGCCGGGTTCGACCTCCGGCGCCCGGCGCTCTTCCTCTGGGAAGGCGTCACTATGTACCTCAACCGGGAAGCGATTGAGGACACGCTGCGCAAGGTCGCGAATTGCGCCGAGGGGAGCTTGCTCGCATTCGACTACTTCACGACGGAGACGCTTGAGTCGAGCATGCTGTACTGGCGATTCGGGAGGGCTGCGGCAAAAGCTGCGGGCGAACCGTTGATGTTCGGCGTGGACAGGACACCGCCGTCGCGGGAGCGCCTAGCCGAACTTCTCCGGTCTTGCGGCTTGGCGCTCCGAGAACAGCTTGGGCTCGGTCGCGAGACCAAGAAGAAGCGCGCGTGGGGCGGCTTCGCGATTGCCGCGGTCGAGTGATGCGGACCAGATCATTCGGCCTGCCCGCAGCCCGGTCTGCGCACGACGGCGGCCGTCGCCTCTGCAATGCCGCGTTCCTCGTCGCAAGGGACGACCAGGACCGAAAACGCCGATCCGTTGGTGCTGATGGGGCGGATACCGGCCTCACTGGAGTGGTTCCTAGCCTCGTCGGCAAAGACTCCGAGGGGCCCGAGCAGCGACATCACCTGTGATCTGAACAGGACGGAATGCTCGCCGATACCGCCAGTAAAGACCAACGCTCCGGCCCCGCCAACAACCATGTTGTAGGCGGCAATATACTTGGCCAACCGGTAGGCGGCCATGTCGGAGGCAAGGATGGCCCGGGGATCCCCATGTTGCGCGGCGTCCAGGACAGCGCGCATGTCCGATGATCCGGCCAGGCCCAGCAGACCTGATCGACGGTTGAGGAGCTCATCTACCTCGTCCGGGGTAAGGCCGCGGCGCTGCAACAAGGTGACAATGGACGGATCGAGATCCCCGGAACGGGTGCCCATCACCAGCCCTTCCAGAGGGGTCATGCCCATTGAGGTGTCGACGCTGCGGCCGTTTTTGACGGCGGTCACAGAGGCGCCATTGCCAAGGTGCGCCACAACGGCGTTGAACGAAGTCAGCGGAACCCCGAGGAACGCCGCCGCCTCGTTGCACGCGATCTCGACCGAGATCCCATGGAAGCCGTAGCGCCGGATCCCGTATTTCCTGTAGAGGTCCTCCGGAACGGCGTAACGGGAGGCCTGTCCGGGCATGGTGTGGTGGAATGCCGTGTCGAAGACTGCTACCTGCGGTGTGTCCGGCCAACGCGCGGCAGCGGCACGCATGCACGCCACACTTGCCTCGTTGTGGAGTGGCGCCAACTCGGCAAGTTCCCCGATGGTCCCCATCACGTCCGGAGTGACGGGGACGGGGGAGCTGAAACGTTCCCCGCCATGAACCACCCGATGACCGACGGCGTCGAGTGGGGTTCCACCGGAAGAGTGCCGAACCGCCTCGTCGATCACATCGAATACACCTCTAAGGAGGTCAGGATCCAGGCGCCCCTCCCGTGGGGCATCAACGACTCGATCCAGCAGGATGCCCCGCTTCGGTCCGGGTGTTCCGATGCACCGCAGCTGGTACTTCAAGGAGGAGGAACCCGGATTCAATACAAGGATCAGCATGCCGATGCCCTTTCGCGACCACACAGCACGGTGACACGAGACATGACACCCTTTGAGGACCATAACCCTGCATCCCCGTTCCCAGGGAGGGCCTTCCGGCCCTAGCGGCTCCCACCAAGGGCCGATGACACTGAAGTGAGACGGCTGCAACATCCTGGAAGGCACGTGCGCTCGTGAAGAAACAGATTCTTGTTGGTGTCGATGGGGCATCGGTGGGCAGCGCTGCTGCGGACTGGGCAGCCGAACGCGCCCGCGATCTTGGTCTTCAGCTGAATTTGGTGCACGCGGTTCCCGAAGCATGGGCGTTCCCCGAGAAAGCCCTCCACGAGAACGCGATCGTGCAGGCCAAGGACTTGCTCAACAGTGAGTCGGCTCGGATCAGCGCGCAGATTCCCGATCTGGACGTGGTCACGACCCTGAGCGCGGGAGAACCCGCCGAGAGCATGCGCACGCTGTCTTCGGACGCTGAGATGGTCGTTGTGGGAACCGACAGGCGCCCCGACAACCACGGCGAGGGATTTGGATCGGTCAGTTTTCAAATTGCCATCATCAGCCATTGCGCCGTCGCGGTGGTCCCTTCAGTCTCGGCCGGGACCAGGTCCGGCGTCGTGGTTGGTGTCGATGGCTCCAGCGATTCCGACCTCGCAATAGAGCTTGCCGCCAACGAGGCGCGGCGGGTGGGTCAGGAACTCGTGGTGGTCCATGCCGGCGGCGATGACGGACCGGCTCCTTCGCCTTCATCTTCTGGAAGCCTCGTCCATGGGGCGCCTTTGGAACCCGGGCTCGAAGGACGCCTGCTGCTCTCCGCAACGGTCCAAGGTCTGACCGGGCGGTACCCTGGCCTGGCGGTGCGAGAAATCCTGGACCTCCAGCGGGCGCCGGCCGAAGCACTCCTGCATGCCAGCGCCCGTGCACAGCTGCTGGTCATCGGTTGCAAAGGAAGAGGCGGGGCGCGAGTACTCGTTGGTTCGGTGGCCCAGCATCTCCTGCTAAATATCCACTGCCCTATGCTCATAACGCGCCCCGCCCTGAATCCGGC
>OUNM010722382.1_pt1 | contig 18439 bp, 10 predicted proteins | sample 1769961 | NCBI WGS metagenome assembly OUNM01 (sample SAMEA3914820, study PRJEB12502) | metagenome | biome: forest; material: soil | place: USA | collected 2012-03-12 | depth 0.3 m
TAGCTGGATCGGCACCACGCCCACAGCGACGCGCGACGCGAGCAAGTTCGCACTGCGCGAGGCAATCGACTTCATCGACGCGCAGATCGGCGACGGGAGCAGGAAGAAGAACTGAACCGAAAAATGTTCGGGTCGGCATGCGCCGCCACCGAACCGATAACAGGGGAGACTATCATGACCATCGACCGCCGTGCTCGCCAGACTCTGGCGCAATCAGTTTCGACATGGGCCATCGCCGTTGGCGCCCTGACAATCGTCCTCGCAGCGCCGGGTGCGGCAGCAGCCACGGCCCCTGCCCCAACCGAGCCGCAGGCATCGCCGACCCAGGCGAGCGACGATCAGATCGACACGAGCAAGGACATCGTCGTCACTGGTTCGCTGATCCAGCGGCCAAACAATACGGCGGTCAGCCCGATCGTCACCGTCGGCGACCAGGCGATCAAGGACAGCGGTACCGCAAACCTGCAGGATGCGCTCAACCAGTTCCCGAGCTTCACCACTGGCGGGAATGCGGCGACCGGCGGTCAGGGCACGGGCGGCCGCGCCTCGATCAACCTTCACGGGCTCGGCACCAACCGCAACCTTGTCCTGCTCGACGGACGCCGCCTGCCGGTCTCCGACATCAACGGCAATGTCGACATCAACATCCTGCCCGAAGCGCTGATCTCCGGGGTGGATGTGATCACCGGCGGCGCGTCGGCGGTCTATGGCTCTGACGCGATGTCGGGCGTCGTCAACTTCAAGACTCTCAGGTCGCTCGACGGCGTGAAGATCGACCTGATGAATTCGATAAGCGAACGCGGCGACGGGTTCAAGTTCAACGGCTCGCTCGTGCTCGGGACTCACTTCAAGGATGACCGGGGCCATGTCATCGCAGCCTTCAGCTATTCCAAGCAGGATCCGATCAACGGTAGCGCCCGCGACTTCTTCCACGCCCAGACGCCCTCCTCCTTCCTCGGCACCAGCACCTTCGTGCCCAGCGCGACCAATGCGCCGACCGCCGCCGCCGAGCAGGCCGTGTTCAGCCATTATGGCGTGACGACCGGGTTCAACCCCCTCCTCAATCTCGGCTTCAACAATGACGGATCACTGTTCGTCCAGACCGGTGGGGTGAACTATCGCGGCCCGACCGACGCCAACGGCTATCTGATCGTCGGCGGCAATGTCCGCATGCCGGTCGGCCAGCAGACCGATTTCTACAATGGTCTCAAGCGCAAGACCGCCTTTCTGAAGGCCGACTACGATCTGGCCCCCGGGCTGACTGCCTATGGCCAGTTCATGTTCGTCGATCTCAATGTCCATACGGCGAGCGGCAACAGCCTCACCCAGTTCGGCACGCTGACGACGATCCCCGTGAGCAACCCCTTCATTCCGCAGGATCTGCGGACGATCCTCGCCTCGCGTCCGTCACCCAATGCACCGTTCACCTGGAACGGTCGCTATGTCGGCGTGCCCTACAAGAACTGGGACGAACATTATCAGATCCAGCAATATCTTGCCGGCATCAAGGGCGACATCGCCTCCGGCTGGACGTTCGACGCCTATGCTTCCTACGACCAGTCCGACCATGACCAGACGCTGCATTACGCAGTGGTCAAGAGCAAGGTTCAGACCCTGCTCAACGCGCCCGACGGCGGCGCTTCACTCTGCGCCGGCGGCTTCAACCCGTTCGGCGACGCCAATACGCGCGGGCTTTCCCAGGCCTGCGTCAATTACATCACCAAGGACGCCTTCTCGCCCGAGAAACTAAGCCAGACCCAGGTGCAGGGCCAGATCAACGGCAAGCTCTTTGATCTTGGCGCCGGCCCGGCGCAGATCGCCTTCGTCGCTGACTATCGCCGCAACACCTATTCCTATGTGCCCGACAGCGACCTCGCCGCGCAGGGCATCGAAGCGGTGATTGCCTCCTCGCCGGCATCGGGCAACATTTCGGTGAAGGAAGCCGCGGCCCAGATCGACATCCCGCTGCTCGCCGACCGGCCCTTCTTCCACGAGCTGGGCATCGGCGCCGCGGTTCGCGTGTCGGACTATTCCTCTTCCGGGACGGTGACCAGCTATGAGGGGGATGCGCGCTGGCGGCCGATCGAATCGGTTCTGTTCCGCGGCAGCTACCAGCGCGCCGTCCGCGCGCCCAATATCGGCGAGTTGTTCACGCCGTCCTCGGGCACCCAGCTCGTCATCGGTACGCCGCCCGGCTCGCTCGGCGACCCGTGCGACGTGCGGTCGACCGCCCGCACCGGTACCAATGGTGCCCAGGTTGCCACCCTGTGCGTGGCGCAGGGCATCCCGGCGGCAGCGATCAGCAGCTACACCTTCCCGACTACCGCGACCGGCCAGACGATCTCGGGCAACCCCAATCTGACGCCCGAGCGCGCCGACACCTTCAATGTCGGCATGGTCTTCAACGCGCCGCGCAACGGCGGCGTCCTCGGCGACGTCTCGCTGTCGGTCGATTACTACAACATCAATATCAAGAACGTGATCTCGACTGTTCCCGGCCTGACCGTGCTATCCAAATGCTTCAACCTGGATGGCTCGAACCCGAGCTATTCGAACACCAATCTCTATTGCGCCTTGATACAGCGCGATGCGAGCGGCCAGCTGGTGACGGTGGCCACCCCCTATCTCAACCTTGGCGGCCTGAAGACCGACGGCATCGAATTCCAGCTGCATTGGGGCATTGCAGCCCCCTTTGTCGGGGCATCGGGCCGGTTCTATGTGGATTCAGCGGTGGGCTGGCTGCACAATTACGGCGTGCAGCTTCTGCCGGGCGCGGCGTTCCTGAACTATACCGGCATCAGCAATGGCGGTGCTGGCACCGGGTCGGTCCCACCCCGCGCGACGCCGACATGGAAGGCGCTGACGACCTTCGGCTATCGGTCGAGCTCGGTCGGGGCGGGCCTGCGCTGGCGATACCAGAACGCGCTTGCCGATGTCAGTTCCGTGCTGACCCCCGCAACGGCCCAGGTCGGCGTTCCTGCCTATTCGCTCTGGGACCTGTTCGGCTCGGTCAAGGTCAACAAACAGTTCGAGCTGCGTGCCGGCGTTACCAATTTGTTCGACAAGGGCCTGCCCTTCGTCGCCAGCTCGCAGAACGGGACTGATACCGCGCTCTATGATCCGATTGGCCGGTCCTTCTATTTCGGCGTGAAGGTCGGATTTTAGCTTTCACCTTGGACCTGACGGTCAGATGGCGGCCAGCGATCGAAAAGGCCGACCGCCATCCGCCTATCCTTCCGCGCCAGGAGCAGGCGCCGTGGTGCGGACTGTTCGGGGACCCCCGCCACTCAATGGATCGGGGCCAGCCTGCGACCATTTCAGCTTTGCCGAAACTGGCTCCAATGAGACGATCGCCGCAGCAAGCGACGGGAAAATCGAATATATCCTTCGCGGCGCCAGATAGCTGCTGTTGCGCATCGACGGTGCCATGCACCCGGCCTGCGTATCTGCTCTGGCATCGATGGAAAGTCAGGATGCGGCCGGACAAACGGATATCCGAAGCCATGACCACGTCGCTTCCCGAATCGATGAGGCGTCACCCCAAGATCGATCGCCCCCCAAAGATGGTCGGGGCGACGGCGGAAACGCCGCAGATTCGATGGCACCCTAACGCCTGGCGCGGGAAACGCCCGAGGCCATGCCGGAATGAACTCGCCGGCTCATTTTTCGCAAAAAGCCTCAAGGGGAACGCCCGCGATTTATCCGGCCCACCAAAGAGCGGCATGAAACTGTCCTGGATAACCTGTCAATTGAAGTCGAGCGATATGTGCGGCACGTCCCCCTGGATCGCGCCCTGCGGCGTCGCATAACCGGTCACCGTCACACCGGTATCGCGACCAATATCGAACATCTCGCCAAGCCCGGCAGGCAAGACGAAGGCGCGTGCGACATGGCCGCTGGCCAGCATCGCGCCTTCGCTCCAAAGCTCGACCGACGCCCCCTTGCCATAGCCTTCCGCCTTGAAGTGGAGGCTAAGCTTCGTCGCACCCTGGGGCAGGCGGCGGGTCGCCGCGATCCGGACAATGTCCTCGGGGTTAGTCGACCGCGCATAGACAAATGTCGGATGCCCCTTGTCCAGATAGAGGCTCCAGCCGGCGAAATGACTGCCGAGCGCCGCAACGACACCTGAAGCGCCCGCGCGATCGAGCCTGAGATCTGCGTCGAGCGTGAAGGACCGGCCCACGAACAGCGGCGAGGTCAAGGTGGGAACGCTCACGTCCTTGCCCCAATAATCGTAATGCGGGAGCACAGCCGGCATTTTTCCACCCCGCGCCCCGCCAAAGCGATGGTCGAGCGGGAACACGTTGTTCTTCGTCGCGACGTCCTGCCAGAGGGCGATCATGGCTTTCATTTGCTCGGGATTTTGCAGGGAGACATCGTCCGCCTGTGAGAAATCCTTGCTGAGGTCATAAAGCGTCCACTGGGTCTTCGGCCGGGGACCGGTGGGCGGCATGTTGGTCCAAGGCAGGCGACCGTCATCGTAGCTCGCCATCCAGCCGTCGCGATAGATCGCAGCCTTGCCGCCGATCTCGAAATATTGGGTCCGCGGCTTGTCGGGCTCGCAGCGGGCAAGGCTCGAAAGGAGGCTCTGCCCATCCATCGGCTTTTGCTGCACGCCATAGACTCTGTCGGGCGCAGGGACATGCGCCGCGTCGAGCAATGTCGGCGCGATATCGACGAGGTGGCTGAACTGGGAGCAGATGCTGCCGGGCTGGGCGATATGGCCCTTCCAGGACAGAATCATGCCATTGCGCGTCGCGCCGAGCATCGACGCATATTGCTTTGTCCAGCGCAGCGGGGTGTTCATTGCCCAGGCCCAGCCGGCAGGATAAGTCTCATAGCTCTCAGGTCCGCCAAGCTTGCTGACGCTTGCAGCGAGCCATGCATCGTCCTCCTCGAGACCGTTAATCTTGCCGATCTCGTTGATTGTGCCGCGCGGCCCAGCCTCGGCGCTCGCACCATTGTCACCTTCGATGACCGCGACAATCGTGTTGTCGAGCACACCCATGCGGCCAAGCTCGTCGACTATGCGACCCAGCTGATCGTCCTGATAGGCGAGCTGGGCGGCCGCGACTTCCATCGTGCGCGCTGCGAACGTCTTCATCTGCGGCGAGAGCGTATCCCAGGCAGGGATGCCGTCCGGGCGCGGCGTCAGCCTGGTACCTGGCGGGATGATTCCGGCGGCAAGCTGGCGCTGAAAGGTCTCCTCACGCATCTTGTCCCAGCCCTGATCGAACCTGCCCTTGAAGCGCGCGATATATACGGCCGGCGCCTGGTGTGGAGCGTGGGTCGAGCCCGGCGCATAATAGACGAAAAAGGGCTTGTCGGGGCTTGCCGCCTTCTGGTTGTGAACCCAGCGAATAGCATCGCTGGCGAGGCGTCCGTCGAGTAATTCAGGCGGCCCGCCGTCATTGGGCAGAAGATTCGTCCCTCTGTAGAGATTGGGCCTCCACTGGTCCGTGCCCCCGCCGATGAAGCCGTAGAAATATTCAAAGCCGAGGCCTGTCGGCCACATGTCGAACGGCCCCGCAGCCGACCCCTCGCCAGTCGGCACATTGTGATGCTTACCGAACATCGCGGTGTTGTAGCCGTTGAGCGTCAGGATTCGTGCGATCGTCGCTGTCGAGGGGGGAATATGGGCTGTGTAGCCGGGAAAGCCCGCTGGCAGATCAGCAAGGTAGCCGGTGGCCGCATTATGGTGATTGCGGCCTGTCAGAAGTGCCGCGCGCGACGGCGAGCAGATGCCCGTGGTGTGGAAACGATTGTAGCGCTCGCCGGAGGCGGCGAGCCTTGCCATGTTCGGCGTCGACACCGGCCCTCCGAACGTGCTCGACATGGCGAAGCCCACATCGTCGCTCATGAACAGGAAGATATTTGGTGCGCCCGCTGGTGCCCGGACCGGCTGGAGCGGAGTCGCCTTTGCGTCCAGGGCATTTTCAGCAATCGTGCCGCTGAACGGCGTTGGGGGAACCGGCAGGCTGCCGCGGACATCCTGTGCCTGGCCCCGGCTCGCCATCACTAGCCCCAGTGCGGCGACGCCGCGCAGCATCCGGTGCCGGATTCGATTGCCCATTTCCCTCTCCTGTCTGCCGTGGCGGCATTCCGACGCGCGCTCATCGAGCGCCGCTTCATTTGATGGACAGGGTAATGTTCCGATACATGTTGTCTAATGCATCTTGCTTCAATCAATGATAACCGGTTTTTATGGATATCGACCTTACACGACTGCGGCATATTGTTGCGATCGCGCGCCGGCGCAGCTTCTCGCGCGCCGCTGAAGAGCTCAATATCACCCAGCCCGCGCTCAGCCGCAGCATCGCGTCGTTCGAACAGCGCTTCGATCTGAAGCTCTTCGATCGCAGTCGCGCCGGCGTCGTGCCGACCGCATTGGGAACATTGGCGATCGCCGAAGCGGAAAATGTGCTGCGCGCGGCGCGCGATCTCGATCTCAACCTGCGCCTTTACGCGAAGGGTGAGGCTGGCAAGGTGTCTATTGGCCTGGGGCCGTTGATGGGCAGCATGTTGCTGCCCTCGCTCGGCAGGCATCTGATGGCGACAAGGCCAGGCTTGCAATTGCGCTTTTCGATCCGAACGGTCGACCAATTGCTGGCGGATCTGCTGGAAGACGAGATTGAGTTGATGGTCGGCAACAGCTGGTCGATCAGCGCCCTGGCCGGACTGGATATCTCAACGATAGGCAGCGTCGAGATCAGTCTTATCGCGCGAAGCGGCCACCCGCTTGCCAGTCAGAGCGGCCTCACCCTTGCGGATCTGCAATGCTTTCCAGTCGCAAGCGCTTCGGCCTTGCCCGTGGCGGGTCTTGCAGGAGCGGCAGGCGCCATCATCTGCGACAATTTTCACATCCTGCGCGAACTGGTACTCGAATCGGATGCGATCTGGATATCGTCCACTGCGTTTGCGGCACGCGACATCGACGAAGGCGAGATGACACGGCTCGAGCCTGTCGATTTCGAGCCGATCATCAGCACTGTTTCCTTGGTGCGGCGCGCGGGACGCACCATGTCTCCCGCCGCGGTCGCGATCACCGACCATATCGAGTTCCTGCTTGCCCCCGCACCGTTGGAGAATCCACGAGGCGATTAACGCTGCGCGTCTGTCCGCGCCGCGCGTTTGACACAGACCAGCTGCACCACGGGCTTGCCCACGAGGTGTCCCTTCGCGGCGCCCTTCAGACTATGATCCGCTTCACGACGCCGACGACACTTCCGGCGGGGTGGCGTTCAATCAAGGGTTTGTCACGCGCCGTCGGCGGGTTCGGGCGCAAATTCGTGACCACCACTACGCGCATTTTGCACCCATGTCCCGACGTTGAACGGCGAGAAGGCATCATCGGCCCAATGCGGAGTCTTGCCCGGAATGCCATATCGGAACGGACGGCCCTCCGGAATATGAAGTGTCCCGAACATCCAGTCATAGATCGATAGGAAGATGCCGAAATTGCGGTAGTTGCCGCCGTCCTTGCCATAGCCGTGATGGCTGTGATGGATACCCGGCGAGATGAAGATATGCTCAAGGCCGCGGAACGCGGGCCCGAACAGGCGGTGACGACGAATCGCGTCGTCCCAGCGGAAATCGCTATGGGTGAAGATGCCCCAGAAGGAGAAGATCGCGACTGCCAGCATCGCCGCTTCCTGCTGGCCAAGATAGATCGCCAGCGAGATCACCCAGGTCAGCCCCGCAACCAGGCCCCAGAACAGGCTGATGCGAAAGTTGAGCAGCACATTGACATATTTGGCGGTATGATGCGTGCGATGCATCCGCCAGAACCAGTCGAACCAGCGTGATCCCTTCATGGCATGGGAACCGCGGTGGACCAGATAGTTGGCTAACTCCGCAAGGAGGATGATAGCGATGAGCGCTGGCACGAAGGGCACGCCGCTCAGCGCGCCTTTGCCAGCCGGCAACAATACTCCGATCAGGAGCGCTACGCCGGCCGCGGCGACAGGGCGCACAGCGGAGCCTATCAAAATGCAGATAATGTTCACGAACCAATCGCTGCGGCTGTAGATTCGGCTGTGCCGGCCAGCCACCAGCTCGGCGATGAAGATCGCGCCAGTGATTGCGAGCACCCAAAGCCCAAGATTTTCCATTCCAAACATTCCTCCTGCCTTGATCATCGCAACAAAGGCATTTGCCGTCCAATGCATAATGACGCCAATTTTCATGCTCCACACGCATCATAAGGGAGGGCTTGGTGTCCTCAGGGAAATGTTCAATGTTCTATTTGCATAACAATTACACATTGAATGCATTGGACGAGCATCGGCGGTGACAGCATACTGTGCTCGGCGGGGTGTTTAGCGCCGACGTTCTCCACACAATGCTGGCCGGGAGGATTATCATATCAATCAGAGCTTTAGTGCGCGGCAAGGAGATATCCAGTCCACGCCCATCGCTAAAAAGATCCCGAGACGACCGCCCACAAGCCATCGCGACGGATTCGCCCGAAGTACGATCGAACTAATAAAAAACTGCATGTCGATGCTATAATCACGTGTCATGCACATCCAGTACGCTGACGGCCAGTTAAATGGCCGCATAGTGATAATAAATATCGGAGGAGGGGATTTAACATCATGAAAAATTCATCTATTTTACTTCTAGCGAGTGTCAGCCTTCTTTCGATTGCTGCGCCGGCGGCTGCGCAGACCGAGCCGACTGTTGCCGCACCGGGCCAGAGCGCCGATGACCTTGCGCTGACTGGTGATATCGTTGTCACCGCGCGACGCCGGGTGGAACTGCTCCAGGACGTGCCGCAGACCGTCAATGTCGTGACCGCGGCACAGGTCGACAAGCTCAATCTGCGTACCTTCACTGACCTTCAGTCGGTCGTTCCGGGTCTGACGCTCACTCAGCAATCGAGCTTCAACAGTTCAGCGACGGTGCGCGGAATCGCTTTCGACCCGGCAGCAAGCGGAAACAACCCCAGCATCGAGTTCTATTTGAACGATGCGCCGATCTCCTCGAACTTCCTCTTCCAGTCGTTATTCGACGTCGGTCAGTTCGAGCTGCAACGCGGGCCACAGGGTACGCTGCGTGGCCGTGCCGCGCCATCGGGCGCGCTCGTTTTCACGACCCGTCTGCCAGATCTCGGCGCGGTCGGAGCGACGTTCAGCAGCACCGTGACCAATCAGGATGCGCAAAAGTTCGAGGGCGCGATGAATATCCCGGTCATCCGGGATGTGCTGGGCATTCGCCTCGCCGGCGTCATCGACAATGGCAAGGGCAACGGCGTCGGTACGATCAAGCAGCTGACCGATCCGGACCACAACCCTGATCCGAAGCGCGACACCAAGGCTTTGCGTGCGACCGTGCTGTTCAAGCCGACCGACTGGCTGTCGGCCAAGCTGATGTACCAGACGCTCAACAGCGAATCCGTCTCCTACGCGCAGGTGCAGTCGCTCTCGCTCGTCACCGGTGTCCCCGCTACGACACAGATCATTCACCCGTTTGATCGCCTTTCGATCGAGGACCAGGGAGCCCGCAACCGACAACACCAGGAAATCTATATCGCCAATGTCGATGTACGGCTGGCCGGCCAGGTGCTGAGCTATGTCGGCTCGTTCAACCGGCAGGACTTCAATTCCTTCGCAACACAGGACACCGGCGACTATTTCGCGCCGCCGCGCATCGCCAACACGACGCGCACGTTCACCGATCCGGCGAACAACGAACCTGTCTGCGCGCAACAGTCGGCAGAGGATGATCTGATACCGACGACCAACAACTTCTTCCAGTGCACCCATGGCATCGCCAAGCGGGAGTCGCACGAAGTCCGCCTGGCCTCGGAAGAGCGTATCGCGGGTATCTTCGACTATGTGATCGGCGGCCTATACGATCACAACGAAACACCGTCGCGGCTGACTTCCGAAACGCCGCTGCTCGCCTCTCCGACCCGTATCGCGTCGGTCAACGTGACGCCGATCGTGCGCGACGGCAGTTCGACCGAAAAGTCCGGGTTCGCAAACCTGACCGCGCATATCGGCAAAGCGATAGAACTCGCCGGGGGCGTCCGCTACATTGATTATCGCGACGTGTCTTCGATCGTGGTCAATAATGTACGCCCCGTCCCGGACGAGGCCGACAAGCTCCACGCCACCATCTATTCGGTTTCTGCCAAGTATCGGTTCAACGACAATTTCATGGTCTACGCCAATATCGGCTCATCCTGGCGCCCGGGATCGCACGGCGTCGGCGATTTCTCGCTCCGTCGATCGGCGCTCGAGTCGAAATTCCTCGATCTGCCGTCGGAGACTTCGACCTCCTATGAAATCGGCGCCAAGACCTCGTTCCTAGACGGGCGCGGCCGCCTCAACATCAGCCTCTATCATCAGAACTTCGACAACTACGCGTATCGCGGCTCGCCTGTCTATTATGTCAACTATACCAGTGTCGGCGGCGTCGTGACCCCTGCGGTGGCCAACTTCAACTTCCTCGCCGCCGTTCCGGTCAAGGTCGATGGCGCGGAGGCGGAAGCCTCGTTCCAGATCATGCGGCGGTGGAGCTTCGGGCTGAATGCCAGCTATGCAAACGGTCGGATCACGAAGGGGACGATTCCCTGCAACGATCTCAACGGCGATGGCGTCCCCGACGCCAACCCGGCGGCACCCACGCTTGCAATATTGCAGGCGGCCCTTGGCACCAACAACATCGCGCAATGTACCGGCTTCAACAGCCGCGCGACGTTCACCCCCAAGTTCTCCGCGAACGCCCAGTCCGAATACAGCTTCGACGTCACCCACAACATGTCTGGTTTCGTCCGCGGGCTGGTCACCCTCTTCGGCGAGACCTCGGGCGATCCGAACAACGACTTCGACAGCGTGCCGGCATACGGGCTATTCAATCTTTATGGTGGCCTGCGTGCGTCGAACGGCGCCTGGGAGGTGTCGCTGTTCGGCAAGAACCTGTTCGGCGAGCGCCAGATATTGTCGACCACCAGCGCACCACTGACCAATTCCCTGACGACGCTGCGGTTCAGTCCGACCGGCCAGGTCATCGGGACGACGGCATCGACCTATGTCTCGGAATATGTGCCGGTGACGGTGACGCTGCCGCGGGAGCTCGGAATCACCCTGCGCGTTGCGCTCGGATCCCGCTAGGCTGCCGCAGATCCGATCCATCGAATCGAACGAGCCGAGGGAGGAGAGGCGGCCACGCCTCTCGGGGCTAAAGCCCCCTCCCCCCAAGGCCTAGAGCGAATCGCGGATCGGAGAGTCTCGCCAAGGCCTTTGACAATGAGTTGCTGCCCACCACGCACTATCGGGACCATCGCCTCGGATCCGGCCACCGTGCCGGTAGCGGCCGCCGTCGGGAAAGGGGCGACGGCGGCCGTGGACTCTCGTATCTGGTGCATGATCCCCGCGGGCGCATATGATGTCGGAGGCGAGGATCCTGACGCAGTGCCGGACGATGGCGAAGGGCCTGTTCGTCGCGTGGAACTCTCGGCATTCCGCATTGCGGAAACCACCGTCACCAATGGCGAATTCGCAGCGTTCGTCGCGGATACAGGGTACCGCACCGACGCCGAGCGTCTCGGCTGGTCGTTCGTATTCCATACGTTGCTGCCTCCGCGTTCGGCCCGGGCCAGACATCGGCGCATGCTGCAGGCGCCCTGGTGGCTTGCCGTGAAAGGTGCCTGCTGGAAATGGCCTGCCGGCAAGGGCAGCCATATCGCCGACAGGGAGCAGCATCCCGTCGTGCATGTATCCTGGAACGACGCGCAGGCCTATTGTGCCTGGGCGGGGGCACGATTGCCGCGCGAAGCCGAATGGGAAGTCGCGGCACGCGGCGGCCTGATCGGCGCGCGCTATCCTTGGGGCGATGATCTTACGCCGCACGGACAGCACCGGTGCAATATCTGGCAGGGTCGCTTTCCCGAGCAGGACACGGCCGATGACGGATTTCACGGAACCGCGCCGGTACGATCTTTTCCGCCGAACGGCCATGGCCTATATGAGGTATCAGGCAATGTCTGGGAATGGTGCGAGGACTGGTTCACCACCGCAGTTGAACCGCGCAGCGGTCGTGACCCCCAAGGACCCCCGAATGGCCATGCCAAAGTGATCCGGGGCGGATCCTTTCTGTGTCACGCCAGCTATTGCAACCGTTATCGGGTGGCGGCGCGGACCTCCAACACAGTTGACAGTGCCAGCTCGAACACTGGATTCCGGGTAGCGACGAGCTGACACCGATTGCCGCGGCGATTTCGACTGTCGAAACGGCCCGCATCGACATCGTGTATCGGCGTCGCGCGGCTCAACCTGCTGCGGGCCGCCCTGCGCGATCCCTCAGGACGTTTCAGCTATGTCGATCGACGCGCGACTATGATGAAGCAGACGCGCCTGATGCCAGGTTGTTGCGGCCACGCAAGCTGCGTTTCACGTATGCGAGGCAATGTCGTTGGGGGACCCAGGCGTGGGATCTCGACGCCAAGACCACTATCTATTCAATCTGGCCGCGAGCCGTCGTATTTGGCGGAGCAGCGAGTCCTTCAGGACAAGCGCGGCCGGAGACGGCGTCCTGCGTTCGAGTGAATAGATGAGCATCCGGCCCTGCTGGCGTTCCTCGTCTGGGCGCTGCAACTCCTGCAGCATGCCCTTCTCCAGTTCGTCCGCGACGGCGTAGGACGACGACAACCAGATCGCGTCCGAGACCTGCAACAGGCTTCGCAATGTCCAATAGTCTTCGACGACATGCACTGTGCCGGACATGTAATCCCGGAGATCGGCGGGCATCTCCCCCGCCAGGCCCCGCCGACTGGAAAGCAGGACAGGAAATCTTTGATCGGGGCAACTTCCCGATGTCAGTGGATGGCCGCTCCTGACGAGGAGGCTGATCGGAAAATAACCAAGCAGTTCGCTTCGTATGATCGGATTGTCCGGTAGCTGCCCTTCGGCGCTGACAAAAAACTCGATTTCGTCCGCCATGAGCATCGGCAGCAACGCATCGACATTGCGAACCACGACTTCGTTCGACACATTTGGCGATATCGCGAGCCTTTCCCCCAGTGTCGGCGAAAGCAGAGCGTGTGCGGTGAGCGGCGCCATCCCGATACGCACGATCCCGGCTTCGCCGCTCGCCGCAAGTTGGGCCTTGCGCACCATGTCATCGAGATCGGCGACGAGGATCGCTGCCTTCTCGATAAACATACGACCCTGAGGGGTCGGGCGCACCCCGGAACGATCCCGATCAAACAGGCGCAGGTTGAGCTGCCGCTCGAGGTTCTGAATGGTTCGGCTCAGGGCCGGCTGCGAGAGGCCAAGCTCATCCGCAGCGCGGGAATAGTTCAATCGCTTCGCGAGAACGATGAGGCAGCGAAGGCTGCGTATTTCCGTTGTCATGCGTCCAAGCTATCAAGATAAGATCGCTAATGCATGCCTCCAATTAGATCGACCGCGTGCAGTGCCTAGTCGTCCGGATAGCGCCGTGCGGGACCCGCTGATTTTGGCGGACCGTCGTCGCGCGTGATCACGACGGCAGCGGTGCGTATCACGGGATGAGCGTCGAGAATTGCGGGCTCTCAAGAGAGGGATACACCATTTGACGTTCATCGTCGGAGCAATCTGATGCGAACGATGTGGAGCCCGTCGTTGGGAAACATGAAGTACCGTTCGTCGCCGTTCAGCGTCCGCCCTGGAACCCAGCGGCCATTGTTGAACTGGCCTTCCTGCGCCCTGTCGATCTCCACTTTCGCACCGCCTGAGGTGAATCGAATGGAAATACCGCGACCGACGATCAGGAATTCATCCGTTCCGCTCGCGATGGCCAGGCCATATCCACCGGCCTTGGGCTGGGCGTCGGACCCCGTGCCCGCGCCAAAGGCGCCGACGGTTGATACCGGAACGGAAACGCCGAGTTCATATCCACCCAGTGTCTCCTTGGCCTGAGCGTCGGGCGCGACCTTGAACCCCCGAATGCGTCCCGCCGCCTGAGCAGCGGCAATCGCGTCGGTCATTTCGGTCAGGACGCCGTAAGCTTGGGACAGCTCGCCCTTGTCGGGCATGTCCTCAATGCCGAAAGGCGAATAGCCCACCGCACCGTACTGGCCGAGCGCGAGGAACAGATTGCCGGCATCGGCCTTCGCCTCCGGTATGAAGAGCGCATTGTCCGGCTGCTTGAAATCCGCCAATGTCCCGGCAAAATCGTCCACATAGATATCTGGCGCCAACAGCGCGAGCGACGGCGCCGCTGCTTTCCAAACATCCATCATCCGGGCTACAGGACCGCCGCTGGGATAGTCGCCAGGTTCAGGAGACCTGGCTTGCGGGCCGAGCCAGGCATTGGCATACATCGGTAGAGCATACGCCGCCGCTCCGGCCCGGGCGACCGCATCGACATAACGACCAAAACTCCATGCCATGAATATCTCGTCGGCGACTTTGTCCGTCCCGAACACCTGCGCCCAACTTCCGCTTTCGCGAGAGCCGTTCCGCGCCCACGCCTCGGCCAACCCGGGGCGGATCGAAGCGCGGTGCTCCTGCAGATACCCGATCAGCCTGTTGGGAACCTTCCCGTTCCATGCCGCGTCGGCTGAGGGCGAACGGTCACGACTGTCGCCGAGCAGACCGACCTCGTTCTCGACCTGCACCATGATCACCGTCCGGTGGAGATCGACTTGCTTGATGTGATGCATCAGCGCCGCAAAGGCTCGTGCGTCTGCCTGAAGAAGCTGATCGCCGAACACGCTGATCGCCGGGTTTGTGCCCGCAACAAACGCCGCAATTCCACGAGGCTTGGCAGCGGGGTCACGCTGGGCACGAGGAAACCGCGTTTCGTCACGGCGAACCCATGATGGAGCGTAGGTCGACGCAGCGTTCTTGAACGCGCCGAACCAGATCATCACCACCTTGATATTGTGCGCTCGGGCCTGGCGAATCTGGTCGTCAACCGCTGTGAAATCGAAATGGCCCTCTTCCGGCTCGACCAGCTCCCAGCTGGCAGCGCCGATCACCGTACGAACATGGTTGCGCGCAAGCTTGTCCCAGATTGGCGACATATAGGCCGGACTGGATGGACTTGAATTGTGCAGTTCTCCGGCAAGCGCCAGATAGGGGGCGCCGTCGACCATCAGCTGCGTCGCCTCGCCATTGCGTTGAAAGCGCGGCATTTCCTGCGCCGCCGCAAAGCCAGGGCCACCCATGATCGCCAGGGCCAGTCCCAGGAACCTTCCTATTTTCATTTGTCTTTTTCCATCCCCGCGTCGTCCTGAATCGTATTGAGAAATGGTCGACCAGGCCGTTGCGTCCCGCGAAGGTCGAGCCCGGCGGGCTAACCGGAACATTGAGATTTCATTGATCGCCTCGGACATGATCTTTTGATCTACGCATCAGCGGCATGCCGGATTTCCGGCAGCCCCTACGGCGATGAAGGCGACAGCCTTGCCGGGTATGGAAACAGTTCCCGAAACCACTCTCGCAGCTAACCCCGAAAGGACTCCATTATTTTCGAGTTGCGGGTGCCGGCCATTCACGGTCACGGCCTTGCTGTCGAGCGACTGGGCCTCGATCGTCCATATCCTCGATCCTTTCCCGACAGGAACGGTCAGCGCGACATCTCCAAGATTGATGACCGCGAGCCCGACACCGCCGCGCCTGCCCGCCAAGCAATGGGCGTAAATCCGCAAGTCGGCCGATGGCGAGGCTGGTGATGCTAACACGGTGGTGCCCATCGTGCGGCGCCACAGCACGGCCGCCCAATAGTTCGGCCGCGGCATGCGCGTCTCCTGATCAATCAGCGAATAGTCGGAAGCGGCGAGCGTGTTGTGAAAAACCACTTTGACACCTTTCTGCGCCAACAAGCCGAGCTGGTTGACGTAGCGAAAGGTGTCGACGAAGCTCGATGCCCATGGGCTGCCGCCACAAGCAGCCTGCGCGGTCTCGGTGACCCACATCGGATCGCCGGGTTCGTATTTGTCGCGCAGCGACGCGTAATAGCGCCAGTCGCGCAAGGTCAGGTCAAGCCAACCCGGTGTAAGCGCGTCGGCGCGGCTCGCCGTTTTCGGTCTCCTGTTGGCACATCGCTGCGACACGTCCCCGTAAAAATGATACGAAACCGCATCAACCGTTCCGGGATTCGCTTTCATCAGCGCGTCGGTGAGCAGCATTTTCGCCCGCGATGCGACAGGGATCTGACTCAAGTCCCCGCCCTCGCCCACCCCACCGGGACCAACGATCTTCATGCCTGGCGCGGCCCGCCTTGCCCATTCGCGGAACACGCGAAAATCGCGGGTGTAATCGGCGACCGAATAGTCTTTCGGCAGGCTGCCCAGTGAAGCGGCATTGGGCTCGTTGATGAACTCCGAATAGGCGATTTCACCGCCAGTCGCGCGTGTGAGGTCGAGGAGCCGCTGCGCCTGCTCGGTTCTCCACACGCCGTCCGGGCCGCGAGATCCTTCGCCGACAGCATAGCTGACGCCGATCCTGGCACCGACGGCTTTTGCGAAATCGACGGCGCCGCGCCACTGTGCGCGCGTCAGAATCTGATTATACCCCGGCGGCGGTGCAGTGAGGTGCTCTCCTGCTGCCTCGAGATACGTCGAGTTGGCCCATGTGCCGCTCACCCGCATGTAGCTTGGGCCGAGCTGCTTCGTCAGCGCCCGCAACCGCCAGTCGGTCAGATCCTCGGGCGGTCGCGTCCGATACATTTCGCCGGGAGGCCCACCGTAGGGTGCCCAAAACCGCCCCCCGGTGATCTCGACCATTTCGACATTGAACGACTGGAAGCGCTCGTCAACAGATGCGATCTTCGGCAGCGATGCAAGGTCCAGCGGCTTTTGCGCCTCCCTCGGCCTGGCGGCGGCGCCGCTAAGAAGGATCGCTGGCACGAAGAGGGAGAGTCTGAATAATTTCATGGTTTTTCAATATCCTGTTTCTTCGACACCACAGGCGCCGTGGCCGGGAATCCGTAGGGGGCAAACCGTCCTGGCTCCCACCCTGGTTCTCTGCGAAAGCCTGCGAACCGCCAATACGGGTGATCCAAGTCCGACATTCAGATGATAAAAGCCATCCGTCTAACGCCGCTACCGGCCAGATCATGGCGAGAGGGGCATCCTTGGGAACGTGCAGCGCTTCGAAAGTCCAATCGTAGATCCCCGCCAACCGATGGTACGAAGGCAGATGGCCCAGGGCGCCCTTGGCGCCGGGAAAAGCGAAGATGGTAAGCGCAATACCGATGGCCGTTCCTACCGACCTCACCCGCGTGCAGATACTGGGCCAGCCTGCCAAGGTGTCGGCCAGGAACATCACACCGGTCAAACGGAGCTCTCGTTGTTCCAAATCCTTCAATCTCTCCTCGGGCGAAAATCTCACACGCAAGTGACGTGGTCAAATGCATTGCGGTGCATGTTTTGATAACCTGCGCTGATGACCACATTTCGAGGGGTCGGCAGCTATATCCAAATTCGCCCTTCTGAATTGCTCGCCCTCAGTTGAGCGAGCCACCCGCTCGACGATCTCGCGCTCTATTTGAAGACGCGACATGTGCGCCCCGACAATTCCGCGAAATGGTCGTGGCCTGTCATGAGTTCCATGAGCTCGGGAGCCGGCTCCGATGGCGTCAAAGGCGCATTGGCCTTGCGAAACTGGCCCGGCTGGCGGGCCGCGGTTGTCGGTCTCAGCCGACGACCTCCTCGAGAAGCAGCAGGGACAGGAAGCCGACAAAGAACATCGCGCTGATCAGCGGGCTGTCCGGCTTCTCGTGGGCCTCTACCAACAGCTCTTCCGTAACCAGGTACAGGAGGGCTATCAGGCCGAAACTGAGAAAACCCGCGACTACGACTGGCGGAAACAGGGCTACCGGCGCCGCCAGCAATGCCCCTAAAGGCATCAAAAGCCCAAGTCCCGTCGTGATTGCCACGACCCTCGCCTTCGACCGGACCGCCTCACCGAGGCCTTCGGTGACGGTGACCCCGAGGAACAGCACTTCGAGGGTGAGCGCGATCGTGAGCAGCAGTCCGGCCTTGGCCCCGGCGATGAAGGCGAGACCAAGCACCAAGCCATCGATAAGGATATCGGTGCCGACCGCCCCGAGCATGCCGAGCGGCCCGCCGATCCGACCCTCAAGCGACTTGAGCGAGAGCATGGCGATGACGCCCATCGTGCCTCCGAGGAACGTTGCGAGGGGCGAACCGCCGTGCATTACCTGCGGCAGAATTTCGACGGCTGCAGCGGCGAACACGACCCCGGCAGCGAGGTGCTGGATCGCGCTGGTGAGCGCGGCCCCGGGCCTGCGCACCACCGCAACAATGGCGCCGATAAAGACTGCCATCACCGGCATGATCGTATAGGGGAGCGCGGTCATCATGGTTTGCTTTCAAATGCGTGACGCCGGCCATTGCGCGGCTGACGGATTCGGTGGGCGCGACCCTGCGCCAGCGAGACGTGCGCAGTACCGCAACCGCGGCTCGAGACAGGCTTAGAGA
>OUNM010458193.1_pt1 | contig 18428 bp, 17 predicted proteins | sample 1769961 | NCBI WGS metagenome assembly OUNM01 (sample SAMEA3914820, study PRJEB12502) | metagenome | biome: forest; material: soil | place: USA | collected 2012-03-12 | depth 0.3 m
GATGGCCTGAGTTGGAGGTACCGTCGGAGACCGTATACGAAGGAAGATGCGCTGCGCGCGTGTCTTGTCCGTGTGGCGCGTAAGCGCCCATCCGTGCCTTATCCGTGGCAAATATCTTCTTCCTTCCGAAACAAAGCCGTTTCCTGTATCAGCACCCCATGTCCAGCAGCCTCAACATCGGTGGTGTCGAAATTCCCGGCCGCGTCCTGATCGCGCCCATGACGGGTGTGTCAGATCTGCCGTTCCGCGAAATGGCGCACGCGCTGGGTGCCACCTACGCCGCCACCGAAATGGTCGCCTGCGCCGAACTTGAAACCGGCCGGCCGGACATCGTGCGCAAGGCGCAGCTGGGCGACCATGCCGGCCTGAAGATCGTGCAACTGGTGGGCCGCGACCCTGCCCATATCGCGCGCGGGGCCGAACTTGCCGAACGGTCCGGCGCGGATATTGTCGATCTCAACTTCGGGTGTCCGGCCAAGGAGGTCACCGGCGTATTGTGCGGCTCGGCGCTGATGCGCGACCTCGACCAGGCCGAACGCATCATCTCCGCGGCGCGCGCCGCGACGTCAAAGCCCGTCACCGTCAAGATGCGCCTGGGCTGGGACGAGGACAATCGCAACGCGCCGGACCTGGCCAGGCGCGCCGAGACCCTGGGTGTGGCCGCACTCACCGTTCACGGCCGCACGCGTCAGCAGTTCTACAAGGGCTGTGCCGACTGGCGCGCGGTCGCCACCGTCAAGGCGGCAGTGTCGATCCCGGTCATCGTCAACGGCGACATCACCGATCTCGACACGGCCCGCACGGCGCTGACGCAATCCGGTGCCGACGCCGTGATGATCGGACGCGGTATTTACGGCCGGCCGTGGCTGGCTCGCGATCTCGATCAGGCGCTCAACGACAACACGCCGATGACCGATATCCCGCTGGAAGATCGCGCCGGTATCCTGCTCGACCATATGTCGGCATCGATGCGCTTTTACGGTGATGCCCTTGGCCTGCGCATGTTCAAAAAGCACCTGGCGGCCTATGTCGAGCATTCGACGCACGACCCGGATCCGGCCGCCCGCCGCCAGGACAGGGCGCGTCTGTGCCGGATGGACGACGCCCGCGATATCGAGAGCGCGGTGCGTGGATGGCTGCGGGCCTAAGCCCTCAAAGTCTTAAAAAATTGACGTAAACACGCAACATTTCTGTTGATATTGGGCCACAGTAGTGCGCAAATGCAACGGCTTCTCCAATAGGTCATTTGCGTCTTGAAGGACACAGTTTCCCGACGTCATTCGTGGCAAGCGCTGATGCGCAGCCTGCGCAATGTCCGCTCCACGGGCGTGCAGCGTATCCTGCTGGGCGCGGGATATGGCGCGTCTCTGCTCACCACCGCCTTCGTCATCTGGCTGATCGTCTCTCCCGGCGGTACGGCGCCCATCGGACAGGCCAGTCAGTACGTGCTGATCCTGGTGTCGCTGAACCTGGTTCTGCTCCTGGGCCTGATCTGGTTCGTCATCCGCCGCGTCATCGCCATCGCCCGCAGCCGCGGCGCGGACGCCGGCGCGCGTCTGCACCTGCGTTTCGTCTTCCTGTTCTCGATGGCCGCCGTTCTGCCGGCCATTATCGTCGCCATGGCCTTCATGTTCCTCAACCGCGGGCTCGACACCTGGTTTTCGGACCGGGTGCGCGCCTCTGTCGAGAACGGCAACGCCATCGCCGGCATCGCCACCCGGGATGTTACCGAAAAAGTCGTCGGCAGCATGAACTACGTCTATCAGCTGCTGGAAGGCAACAATGCCAAGACCTTGTTCCAGGATCGCCTGGCCTTCTCGGTGGCGCTGAAGAAGACGCTGGACACGCAGCCTCAGCTCAACGCCATCTACATCATCGACAGGAGCGGGCAGATTCTGGCGCGCGCCGAACAGGCGGACGCCTTCCCATACTTCGCGCCCCCGCAGGCGGCGATCGACGAGGCGCGATCGACAGACCATTACATTCATATCGACGACCCTCAGGCCGTACGCGTGCTCTACAAGCTGCCGGACTACAACGCGCCTGACGGTGCCTTTGTGTACGGCGTCCGCCCCCTGCCGCCGCATCTGGTCGACCTGATGAACGGCGCCCGTTCCGCCATCGAGGCTTACTCTGCGTCGGCGCGCAAGAAGAGCCAGGTCCAGGGCGTCTTCTTCATGGCCTATCTCGAAGCCGTGCTGCTGGTACTGATCGGCGCGATCTGGGGGGGAACCTCGGCGGCGGAAAGCATCGCCTTGCCCGTGGCCCGACTTGTGCAGGCAGCCGACAAGGTGGCAGCCGGGGACCTCAACGTACGCGTCATGACCCACAAGCAATCCGAAGACATTGCCGTGCTGTCGCGCGCCTTCAACCGCATGACGTCGGACCTGCAAAGCCAACAGCTGGCGCTGAAATCGGCTGGGGAAGAGGCCGAGAGCCGGCGCCGCTTCATCGAAACCGTGCTGTCGGAAATCAGCGCGGGCATCGTCGGCATCGACGTTCTCGAACACGTGTCGGCGATCAACCGCCACGCCGCCAGCTTCCTGGGTGTGTCCGCGGAAGACGCCATCGGTGGTAAGATCCGCGATCTTGCGCCGGAAATCGTTGATCTTTTGGACAAGATCTCGGTCCAGCGCGTCGAGGAGCAGGAGGTCGATCTGGTGCGCAAGGGCGAAACGCGCCGCCTGCGTGTCCGCGTCTCCGGGCTTGAGACCGGCGGCGCCGTCCTGACCTTCGATGACATCACCCGCCTGGTCGCCGCGCAGCGCAACGCGGCGTGGAAAGACGTGGCGCGCCGCATCGCGCACGAGATCAAGAACCCGCTGACGCCGATCCAGCTGTCGGCCGAGCGGCTGCGCAAGAAGTACCGGGGTCAAATCGAGACGGACGGCGAAACCTTTGACCGCCTGACCGATACCATTGTGAGACAGGTCGGCGATATCGGCCGCATGGTCGACGAGTTTTCGTCCTTCGCGCGCATGCCGGCGCCGAACTTCGGCGAGGAGGAGGCCGCGGAACTGGTCCGCGCCGCCGTCTTCGCCCAGCGCGTGGCGCGCAACGACGTCGCCATCGAGATCGCCGAACCCCTGCCGGAGCTCAAGGTCGTGTGCGACGGGCGTATGCTCAGCCAGGCGCTCGGCAATGTGCTGAAGAACGGCGGCGAAGCCATTTCGTCGCGGCTGGTCCGCGATCAGGGCGATGAGACGGGCACCGGCGACGGACCCGTCGGGCATTTGCGCGTCGAAATGCTGGTCGACGACGATTTCGTCACCATCGCGGTCGAGGACGACGGCATCGGCCTGCCGGAAAAGGATCGCGACCGGCTGACCGAACCCTATGTGACGACGCGCGAAAAGGGCACCGGCCTCGGCCTGGCCATCGTCAAGCGCATTCTGGAAGATCATGGCGGCGACTTCGCGCTCAGCGACGCCGTCACATTAAGCGGCGCGCGCGCGACCATGCGCCTGCCGCGGCTGCAAGCGGGACGCGGCATCGCGTCCCAAGATGGCGCCTCTGCCGGCGCCAAACTGATGAGGGTCTGATGAAAGTATCGTCTGGCGTTGATATACTGGTCGTCGACGACGAAGCGGATATCCGGGAACTGATCGCCGGCATCCTCGAGGACGAGGGCTATGCCGTCCGCACCGCGGCCGATTCCAACACGGCCTTGCGCGCCATCAAGGCGCGCAAGCCCAGCCTGTGCGTCCTCGATATCTGGATGCAGGGCGGCGGCATGGACGGACTGGAGCTGCTGGGCGTGATCCAGGAGCTCGATCCCGACATCCCCTGCATCATGATTTCGGGCCACGGCACCATCGAAACGGCCGTTTCGGCGATCAAGAGGGGGGCCTTCGACTTTATCGAAAAACCCTTCAAAACCGAGCGCCTGATCATGGTCGTTCAGCGCGCCCTTGAAATCACCAACCTGCGCCGCGAAAACCGCCGCCTGCGTAACCAGGCGGTCGTACCCGACGGACTGATCGGCAATTCGCCGGCGGCGCAGCTCCTGCGCTCGACCATCGCCAAGGTCGCGCCAGCCAATTCGCGCATCATGATTTCCGGTCCCGCCGGCTCCGGCAAGGAACTGGTGGCGCGGATGATCCACGAAGCCAGCCCGCGCACGCGCTGCGAATTCGTGCCGATCTCGGCGGCCGGCATGACGCCGGAACGCCTCGACGTCGAGCTGTTCGGCGAGGAAGGCGAGGGCGGCAAGCCGCGCAAGATCGGCGTGTTCGAGCGCGCCCACGGCGGCACCCTGTTCCTCGACGAAGTGGCCGACATGCCACCCGAAAGCCAAAGCCGGATCCTGCGTGTGCTGGTCGAACAGCGCTTCCAGCGCGTCGGCGGCAACCAGGACGTCCAGGTCGACGTCCGCGTAATTTCCTCCACGTCGAAGGATCTGCAATCGGAAATCGGTGCCGGACGCTTCCGCGAGGACCTGTTCCACCGCCTCAACGTCGTGCCGGTACGCGTGCCGGGCCTGTCGGAGCGCCGCGGTGATATCGCCGAACTGGTGACCTACTTCATCGAACGCATCAGCGCCGCGCAGGGGCTGCCGCGCCGCATCCTGTCGGAAGACGCCATGGCGACGCTGCAGGTCCACGAATGGCCGGGCAATGTGCGCCAGCTGCGCAACAATATCGAACGCCTGCTGATCCTGGCGTCGGGCAACCCCAGCGAACCCATCACGGCGCAGATGCTGCCGTCGGAAGTGGTGGAATCGGCGGTCGCCGGCGCCATTCGTCCGGAACGCATTATCGCCCTGCCGCTGCGCGACGCCCGCGAGGTGTTCGAGCGCGAATACCTGTCGTCGCAGATCGTCCGTTTCGGCGGCAATATCTCGCGCACGGCCAACTTCATCGGCATGGAACGCTCGGCGCTGCACCGCAAGCTCAAGTCGCTGGGCCTGGCGCATATCCGCTCCGAGGAAGAAGACGCGTAAGCAAAAGGAAGAGGTCCACAGATTACACAGATTTCACAGATTACTTTCTTAGATTTCCAGGCTTCGTGACTTCACACGCTATTCGCGCGAAGCGCCTCGCTTCAGTGGAAATCCGTGTGAAGGCAGACGCATAAATCTCTGATTAATCTGCGAAATCTGTGTAATCTGTGGACCTCTTCGCTGCCTGGCGCTTTGCACGCTCAATCCCTTGCCAAATCGGGCTCCAGATGCGATTTGGACACACCGATCCAAGGACAAACCCATGCCCCGCATAGCCTATGTCAACGGCGCCTATACGCCGCTTCGCGATGCCGCCATCTCGATCGAGGACCGCGGGTTTCTGTTCGCCGATTCCGTGTACGAGGTCTGGTCGGTGTTCGGCGGACAACTGGCGGATCTCGACGGGCACCTCAACCGGCTTGAGCGGTCGCTGGGCGAGCTGCAGATCGCCATGCCGATGCCGCGCCACGCGCTTCTGGTCGTGCTGAACGAGGTCATCCGCCGCAACCGCATCCTTGAAGGCATGGTCTACCTCCAGGTCAGCCGCGGCGCCGCGCCGCGCGACCATGTCTTCCCGGCCGGTGTAAACCCCGGCATCGTGATCACGGCCCGCCCGGTCGATCGCGAGGCCGCGGCCGACAAGGCCGAGCGGGGGATCAAGACCATCAGCGTGCCGGATATCCGTTGGGGCCGCTGCGATATCAAGACGACAGGCTTGCTGCCCAACGTCCTGGCCAAGCAGGCGGCAAAGGAGCAGGGCGCCGCAGAGGTCATTTTCGTCGACCGCGACGGCTATGTCACCGAGGGTGGATCGACCAATGTTTACATGGTCGGCGACGACGGCGTTATCCGCACGCGCAACCTGAAGGCCAACATCCTGCCGGGCGTCACGCGGCTGAACCTTCTTTCGGTCATTGCCGAATCGGGCCTCGACGTCCGTGAGGAGGCCTTCACACTGGACGAGGCAAAGAACGCCCGCGAAGTCTTCGTCTCGGCGGCCACCAGCCTGGTCATGCCGGTGGTGGCGATAGACGGCAAGGTCATAGGTAACGGCGCGCCAGGCCTTATCGCGACGGCGCTGCGCGAGGCCTATATAGACCAGGCCCGTCGTACGGCCGGCGTCTGATCGCATTTAAAAGAGGTCTGGCCGGTTTTTTTCGCGGGCGCGGTTGAAAAATCCGGAAAGTTTCGCCTAATATGATCGCGTTCACCCTATCGGTGAGCTAACTGTCTCATGTCCGGTATTTGCCGGCATGTACCTGATGTCTGTGTCGGGGGCGTTGTGCCCCCAGAAATGAAACGAGAAGGGCCACCAATGTCCCACGACAAAAAACAAAACCTGCAGGACACGTTCCTCAACAGTGTCCGCAAAACCAAAACCCCGCTTACCATTTTCCTGATCAACGGCGTCAAGCTGCAGGGCATTGTCAGCTGGTTCGACAACTTCTGCGTGTTGCTGCGCCGCGACGGTCAGTCGCAGCTGGTATATAAGCACGCGATCTCGACCATCATGCCTGCCGCACCCGTCCAGCTCTACGAGCAGGAAGAAGACTCCGATGATTAAGTCCCTGAAAGGGGCTGTATTCATTGTCTGAACGTTATCATGACCACGCTCCGCTTGTGGAGCGTGCCGTCGTGGTCGACCCTGATTTGGGCCACCATGCCACCGGCACAGAGCGCCGGTACGAAGACTCGCGCCTGGAAGAGGCCTGCGGCCTGGCCCTGGCGCTCGACCTCGAGATCGTCGGCGAAACGACGGCGCGCGTTCGAAAGGTCAATCCAGCCACCCTGTTCGGTCAGGGAAAGGTTGAGGAAATCAAGGCCTTGAGCGACTCTGTTGACGCGACCCTGGTTGTCGTCAACGGCGTGCTGACGCCGATCCAGCAGCGCAATCTCGAAAAGGACCTGGGCCGCAAGGTCATCGACCGCACGGGCCTGATCCTCGAAATCTTCGGCCGGCGCGCCCGAACGCGTGAAGGCAAGCTGCAGGTCGAGCTGGCGCGCCTGGAATACGAGCGCTCGCGCCTAGTCCGCACCTGGACCCACCTGGAGCGCCAGCGCGCGTCGGGCACCACCGGCGGCCCCGGCGAAACGCAGATCGAACTCGACCGGCGGATGATCGCCGACCGCATCAAGCTGCTCAAGGACGAGCTTGACGAGGTAAGGCGCACGCGCGCCCTGCACCGTTCGGCCCGCAAGAAGGTCCCGTATCCGATCGTGGCGCTCGTCGGCTACACCAATGCCGGCAAGTCGACCCTGTTCAACCGTCTGACGCGCGCCGAGGTCTTCGCCAAGGACCTCCTGTTCGCCACGCTCGACACGACGCTGAGGTCGCTGAAGCTGCCCAATGGCCGCTCGGCCATCCTGTCGGACACGGTGGGCTTTATCTCGGACCTGCCGCACGAACTGGTCGCCGCGTTCCGCGCCACGCTGGAAGAGGTCGTCGAGGCCGACCTGATCCTGCACGTGCGCGACGTCGCCAATCCCGAGACAGAGGCCCAAAAGGCCGACGTCGAGGAGGTGCTGAAGACGATCCTGCCGGAGCTCGACCAGGGCCGGATGATCGAGGTGTGGAACAAGATCGACCTGATGGACGAAGAGGCGCGCGACGTGCTCTACGCCCGCGCCACGACCGCCCGCGAAGCCAACCGCCCGCTGCCGGTGTCGGCGGTGAGCGGCGAGGGGCTTGACGCGCTGCTCGCCCAGGTGGCGCAACTGGTCGATGCCGCCGGCGAAGAGATGGACATCGTGCTCGATCCGCGTCGCGGCGACGTTCTGGCCTTCCTGTATCAGAACGGCCGCGTGCTCGACCGCCACGACGACGAAGACGGCCGCGTCCATCTCCGCGTCAAGCTGTCGGACCAGGCGTACGGACGTTACGAGAAGCTGCTTTCTCAGGCTTGAAACAGGTTGTGTCTTGCCAACCCGGTGAGTCAGGACTAAATAGTTAGACACCTAACTATTAGCCGGCGAACCATGACTCCCGAAGAACGCTTTTCCCGCGCCCTGCATAGCACCGCCCGCCAGTGGCGCGTCGCGCTCGACGCGCGCCTCAAGGATCTGGGCGTGTCGCAGGCCGGCTGGATGACGATCGCCCTGGTCGCCAAGGCCGACACGCCGCCGTCGCAGGGCGAACTGGCGACGCAGCTGTCGGTCGAACCCGCGACCATGGTGGCGATGATCGACCGGCTGGTGAAAGCGGGGCTGATCGAGCGCGTCGCGTCGACCTCCGACCGCCGTATCAAGCACATCCATCTGACGGCGGCCGGCAAGGGCATTTCGGACGAGGTCCATGTCAAGGCCCAGGCTTTCCGCATGGACATCCTGCGCGGCATCGACACCGAAGCCATGGACCGGTTTTCCGAATTACTGGAGCAAATCCAAAAGCGTATCGAGACATCTTCATGAGTACCGATAACCCCGCATCGCCGCCGATCAACCGCACCATGGTCACGATTTCGATCATGCTGGCGACGATCATCGTGGCCATCGACGGTACGATCGCCAATGTCGCCCTGCCGCACATGCAGGGCTCGCTGAACGCGTCATCGGACCAGATCACCTGGGTCCTGACCTCGTTCATCGTGGCGACCGCCATCGCCACGCCGCTGACCGGCTGGGTGTCGGACCGGATCGGCGCCAAGAAGCTGTTCCTGCTGTCGATCGCCGGCTTCACCCTGGCGTCGGTCTTCTGCGGCGTCGCCGGCTCGCTTACCGAAATGGTCGTGGCGCGCCTGCTGCAGGGCGTGTTCGGCGCGGCTCTGGTGCCCTTGTCGCAATCGACCCTGCTCGATATCAATCCGCGCGAAAAGCACGGCTCGGCCATGGCGGTGTGGGGCATGGGCGTCATGGTCGGCCCGATCCTGGGCCCGACGCTCGGCGGCTGGCTGACCGATACTTACGACTGGCGCTGGTGCTTCTTCATCAACGTGCCGATCGGCGCCGCAGCCTTGTTCGGCATCTGGACCTATATTCCGGACAACGGCGTCCGCAAGCCGACCAGGTTCGACATCTTCGGCTTTGCCATGCTGAGCCTGTTTATCGGTTCGCTGCAGATGCTGCTCGACCGCGGGCAGCAGAACGACTGGTTCTCGTCGGGCGAGACCTGGATCGAAGGTGTCCTCGCTTTCGTCACCCTGGGCTTCTTCATCATCCATACGGCGACCAAGCCGGCGGGTGCGACCTTCTTCAACTATCGTCTGCTGATGAACCGCAACTTCCTGACCGGCCTCCTTTTCATCTTTATCGTCGGCCTGGTGCTGTTCGCCACGCGCGCGCTCATGCCGTCGATGCTGCAGGGCCTGATGGGCTATACGCCCTACTATGCCGGCATCATCACCGCGCCGGGCGGCCTCGGCACCATGCTGGCCATGATGATCGTGGGGCGCATGGTCGGCAAGGTAGACCTGCGCCTGATCCTCGGCGTCGGCTTTTTCCTCACCGGCCTGACCCTGTGGATGATGACCAAGTACACGGTCGAGACGTCGCAGATGGCGATCATCATCCCCGGCGTCATCCAGGGCTTCGGCCTGGGTCTGGTCTTCGTGCCGCTGTCGGCGGCGACGTTCGCCACACTGCCGGGGGAACTGCGGCCCGACGGCACGTCGATCTACAGCCTGGTGCGCAATATCGGTTCGTCGATCGGCATCGCCGCCGTGCAGGCCCTGCTGGTTTCCAACACCCAGACCGTCCATGCTGGGCTGGTCGCCAACGTCACCGCGCAATCGCCGGGGCTAATGGCCGATGCCCGGACGGCTATGTCGATCAATGGCGAAATTACGCGCCAGGCCAGCATGATCGCCTATATCGACGACTTCTGGCTGATGATGATCATGTGCTTTTTGGCCATGCCCCTGCTGCTCCTGATCAAGCAGCCCAAGCGCGCGGCCAAGCCAACGCAGGCGGAAGAGGAACATATCGAACTGGCGGCGATGGAATAGGCGGCGTATGTCGTAAGGCGATAGCCCAAGGACGACCGATGCCTGACCACGACCGCACGAAGATCATCGCAAGGCGTACGCCGGAATCGGCGGCCATGGTCGCCGCGGTCAAACGCGCCATGGCGATCACGCCGGTCCTCAACGGCCTGACCTTCGACGATGCGGAGCAGATCCGGGCGGTGTTCGGCGAGTTGATCGGCGCTCACGTCGACGAGAGCTTTTCGCTGATCCCGCCGTTCTACACCACCGGCGGCGACAATATCCGCATCGGGCGCAACGTCTTCATCAATCAGAACTGCACGATGTACGACCTCGGCGGGATCGATATCGGCGACGACGTGATGATCGGACCCAATGTCAGCCTGATCACGTCGAGCCATCCGATCGTACCGTCGCAACGCCGCGAGGCCGTCATCGCGAAGCCCATCGTCATCGGGAAAAACGTCTGGATCGCCGCCGGCGTCACGGTTATCGGCGGCGTGACGATCGGCGACAATTCGGTCGTCGCGGCAGGTTCGGTCGTCACCCGGGATGTGCCGGCGGACAGTCTGGCGGCGGGCAATCCGGCGCGGCTTGTGCGCTCGATCAAGGAATAATCAAAACAGGCTGAGCGTCTCGTCGCCCGGATCGAGGTCGGGTTCGCGGACCGACTTGACCCGGGTCCGCGGCGTGAAGTTGCGGATCAGCTTGCCGGCAAAGGTTTGCTTGTTTTTCTGCATCTCGGCCACGATCTCCTTGGGCATGTCGATGAGCCGTTCGTGCTTGAGGCTGAACAGGGTCATCTCGACGAGGAGAGGGGCCAGGTCCGCGCCCTTCGAGGTCAGGGCGTAGATATATTTGCGGGCGTCGGCGGGATCGGCGGCCTTGCTGATCAAACCGTTCTGCTCGAGCTTTTGCAGCCGATCGGCCAGGATGTTGGTGGCGATGCGTTCGTCCGAGCGCAGGAAGGCCTGGTAGCTGGTATGGCCGCGCAGCATCAGGTCGCGGATGATCAGCATCGACCAGCTGTCGCCCACGGCTTCCAGCACCAGGTTGATCGGGCACAGGGACCGGTTCTTCTGCGCGCGCGGCGGCAACGGCTTGACGGCCTTGACCTTGGGCGCATCGCCGCGGATCAGGCGCGAACGCGGGGGCGGCGGAGCGGGAGGCTGGGCGGGTGTCGACTTCTTCTGACGCGGCATGACAAAACTCAGTGGCGATTTACAAGTCTTAACGCCCACGCCTGACGATTCGCAATCCGCACCGACGGCTTACTTGTGGAGCGAAAGTGAAAATCGGGGACACTTGCGCGTTGCGGCAAGAGGTAAACGGCAAGCTATTTCAGCGCCTGCCGCAGTGCCGCCGAAGGCCTTGTCAAGACCGGCGAAGGATCGTCGCAAGCGTAGCGGATCGACACCTTGCGATGGTCCTGCGTCAGCCCCAGCCAACAGACCTCGGCCGCGCCGCCCGCCCGCCATTTCGTGACGTCCTGGTCGAGGAACCGCACGCCGCGAAACGCCACAAGGATATTGCGTAACGCGTAGGCCGAGATCGTACGCTGCGACGTTTGCCCGGCGCGCGTAATGTCCGTGCGACCATCGGCGCCGATCTTGACGCGCTCCAGCGGGCACGCGCCGCCGCACCCGGCTTTCGAAAAGACGATTTCCGTGTCCGGCGGCACGGGGCTCGACGATACGGCGGCATAGTAGGCGGCGATCAGACCGGCGCACAGGCCAAGGCTGAGCAGCGTATTGCGCAGGCCCTTTTGCAGCGCCATTACCCTGCCTGGTGCTCGGCCTGCTTCACGCGGGTCCAGATAGCGTCCATCTCCTCCAGCGTCGCATCGTCGGGGGTGCGGCCCTGCGACTTCAATTCGGCCTCGATGCGTGAGAAACGGCGGACGAACTTGCGGTTGGTGCCGCGCAGCGCGTCCTCGGGCTCGACGTCGAGCTTGCGCGCCAGGTTGGCCATGACGAATAGAAGGTCGCCCAGTTCCTCGCGTGCCTTCGTCAGGTCCCCGGCCGCGATCTCGGCCTTGAGCTCCTCGGTTTCCTCGTCGAGCTTGTCGAGTACCTCGACTAGCGTCGGCCAGTCGAAACCGACGCGCGCCGCGCGCTTGGTCAGCTTGGCCGCGCGCGTCAGCGCCGGCAGCCCCACGGGAACGTCATCGAGAATACCGGCCTTGTCCTTGGCCTTGCGCTCCTCGGCCTTGACGGCTTCCCAGGCCAGCGTCTGCTCATCGGCCGTGCGATGGCTGGCGTCGCCGAAAACGTGCGGGTGACGGCGGATCAGCTTTTCGGCCATGCCGTGCGCCACGTCGTTGAAGTCGAACAGCCCCTGTTCCTCGGCCATGCGCGCGTGGAAGACGACCTGGAACAGGAGGTCGCCCAGCTCTTCCTTGAGGTCGCGCATGTCGTTGCGCTCAATGGCGTCGGACACCTCGTACGATTCCTCGATCGTATAGGGCGCGATGGTGGCGAAGGTCTGCTCGCGGTCCCAGGGGCAGCCGGTTTCGGGATCGCGCAGGCGGCGCATGACCTCAAGCAAGTCTTCGATCGGATGGGTCACGTCAGCTCCCTGGCTTTCAGGCGCGCCATGATATCGGCGTGGCGCTGGGACGAAAGATCATAGTCTTTCATGGCCAATGCGCCAAGCAGCAGGAACAGCACCGGCAGGCCTATAAACAGGATTTGCAGCCAATGCAGCGCCTCGGGCGGGCTGGCGGCCGGGACCTTGACGTTGAAGTGCAGCAGGCCCACCACCGTGATGGTGAAGGCCGACAGCGCATAACCGATCTTGGTGGTGGCGGACAGGATGGCCATCAGCGTCCCCTTGTGGTCGTGGCCGGTATCCAGCATGACCTCGTCGCCGATATCGGCCATGCAGGCGCGCGTCAGCAGCAGCGAGGCGGCGTAGGGAATGCCGTTCAGGAAAGTCACCGCAGCGCACAGGATGAAATTGCCTTTGGGCACGAAATACATGGCGGAGTAGAACACGGCGAAAATGACGCTGGAGAGGATCAGGGTCGCATGCTTGCCCATGCGCTTCGAGACGAAGACCCAGATCGGCGCACCGACGATACCGGCGACGAAATAGAGCAGCATTGCGATATTGGTCTGTTCGCGCACCAGCCCCTTGGTCTGTTCGAAGAAGTAGAAGAAGAGGGCGCCCATGACACCCGGCGCCAGCCCCATGAACAGGTCGGCCCACAGGATGCAGCGCACGTTCCGGCGCTTCCACATATCGAAATAGTGGCTGAGCTTGATGTCGTGGGTGGCGGCGTTCGACACCTTTTCCGGCACAATCCACAGCGCAAGTCCGATCGTAACCGGCAACGCGATCATGATGAAATAGCCCATGATCTGTACGGCCAGCATGTAGGGAAGCTTCAGCCACGTGTTGACGATGACCGGGATCAGGACGACGCACAGAATGCCGAAGATATTGCCGACCTGCCACCAGGCGAAGACGCGCGAGCGCTCATTATAGTCCGACGACAAGACCGAGCCCCAACTGGCCTGGCTGAGCGCCGCGATCGAAAAGCCGACATAGAGGACGAACAGCCAGATCCCCAGATAGGTCACGCCGACGCCCTTTTGCGCCAGGAAGATAAAGCCGGTCGAAACGAACAGAATCGGCAGACAGACCAGCATCCACAGCTTGAAACGGCCGAGTTTGGTGCGCGTGCGGTCCATCCAGTAGCCGAGCGGCGGATCGACCAGAATATCGAAGCAACGCACGATCAGAAAAGCCCAGCCGACTATGTCGCCGACCTGAAGCTGCGTGCCATAATATTCCGGCAATGTTACAGCCAACGGCAAACCCAGAGCGGCGAAGGGAATGCACGGCCCGATGAAGGCCAGGAGATGGCCCAGCTTTACCTTGTCCGATGATGCGGTGCCCGACATGATTCCCCCGTCCGGTTATGTCTTTTCAAGGAGTACGCGAGGCGGCGGCGTTTGCCAACGGTACAACCGAATTCAACCGCAAGAACCGAAGCGAACCGCGGTCGCGGACACGGCAGGATAGGGCATCAACACCAAGGAGCTTGCCATGTCCTTCCGCATTACCGGTCTCGACGCCCAACCCTTTCGCCGCTTCTACGGTCTCAGCGACGAAGCCCTGGCCACGTACGGCGTGCGCCGCGTAACCGTCGACCAAAGCCCGGGCTACCCCGACCGCATTGAACTCCGGGATCTGGAGGTCGGTGAAAAGGCCTTGCTTTTGAACTATATGCACCAACCGGCTGACTCGCCGTTCCGGTCCAGCCACGCCGTTTTCGTCCGCGAGGGCGCCGAGGTCACGACGGATGTCGTGGACGACGTCCCGGATGTCATCCGTCGTCGCCTGATTTCGCTGCGCGCCTTCAGCTGGGATGGCAACATGCTTGACGCCGACGTTATGGACGGAAAGGAAATCGAAAACACAATCAACAAGTTCTTCGAAAATCCTGACGTCTCGTATCTGCACGCGCACTACGCCAAGTACGGCTGCTTTGCCGCCCGCGTCACCCGCGATTAAACGGTCCTGGACTGAAAATGCAACGACAGGAAATCGAGGAGGGCGCGCACCCGCCGCAAGGTGTTGCGCCCTGGTGGCGTCAGCAAGGTGATGGGTGAAACGCCCCAGTTCACGTCCGGCAGGCCCTCGACCGCCACGCCTTTGCTGACGGCGCCATGCGTCACATAGGACGGCAGGACGGTCAGGCCCTGGCCGGCGGCCACGGCCGCCATCAGGGTCGTGGCGCTGTTCGAGCGCAGCTGCGGCGTGACCCGCAACGGTATGGTCTCATCCCCCGCATGATAGCGCCAAAGTTCCTGCGGGTAGAGGCTGCTGTAGTGCAGGATACGGTGTTCACTCAGGTCCTCCGGGCGCCCGATCGGCGGCATGCGCTCGAGGTATGCCGGGCTGGCGACCAGCGTGCGGCGCGAATGACAGAGCAGGCGTCCGATCAGCGCGGAGTCGCCGAGGTGGCCGGTCCGCACGGCCATGTCGAAACCTTCACGAACAATATCAACCTTTTCATCGGAAATGTTGATGTCGAGCTCGATGCCGGGGTGCATTTCCATGAACTCTGCGAACAGCGAGGCCAGGTAGTTGACGCCGAAATAGATAGGGATGGTCACGCGAATGCGGCCCGAAATTTCCTTGACCGCGCCGCTGACCGATTCCGCCGCGCGATCGAGCTGCTGCATGGCCGCGCAGGCCTGCTCGTAATAGACATGGCCTTCCTCGGTCAGCACCGCCCCCGACGAGGTCCGCTGCAGAAGCGCGACCGACAGCGCCTGCTCCAGCCGCGCCACGCGGCGTGACACGATCGACTTGGCGGCCTCCAGGCGGTGCGCCGCGCGCGTGAAGCTGCCCGTCTCCGCGACGACAAAAAAAGCCTGCAGATCGGCAAATTCCAATGCATTTAGATCGGTACGCATAACTCTTCCCCTGCGCGCCGGTGTTTTGTGTCGCGCGTCCTTGTCCGGAACACCGTTACGCCGATTCGCGCCCGAACCGGCGTCATTGCAATCCGGCGAACACCGTGTTCCCCGTGGCGCATAAAAACTTAAGACAATCGAAAGGCAAAGCCATCAAGCTCGGGGCAATTATATAATCCGGGAGAGCGTTCCATGTTCAGCTATTTCGTTGTCGCCATGGACGAAAGCACGGCCTGAGCATGCGTTCGCGTCTTGTTTTCCAAACCCTGCCGGCCGAACGCGTGCTGATCATCCGCTATATCGGCGATATCGGCGGTGACCGCGTCGTGCCGGAAGTCATTCAGCACCTCGACGCGCTGGAGCAGCCCTGGGCCTGGGACATGATCTTCGATCTGCGCCGCCACGACGGCCTGGTCGAGGTGCGCCACTATGAAGCCGTCGCCGCGCATTGGAAATCCCTCGCCAAAGGCCTCGATGCCGGGCGCCGGTCGGTCGCCGTTTCATCCGATCCTCTGGTCGGCGCGCGTATGACGATCATGGACAGCCTGTTTCCCGGACGAATCATGACCAGCTTCCAGAGCATGGAGGCGGCAAGAGACTGGCTGCGCGAAGGCCGCGCCTCGGCCGCGGCCTAGTCGAAAGCCTCAGGCGCGAAGGTGGCGGGCAGGAGCTCGGCCAGGGTCAACGCCTTTTGCGGTCCCGACGCATCGCACAGCCAGATGCGTGTCTGGGGGCCGGCAAACTCCGACAGCTTCTGCCGGCAACCTCCGCACGGCGGGCACAGGGCCAGCTTTTCCGCGATCACGGCGACCTCGACAATCTCCTTCGCGCCGGCCATGACCATATGGCTGATCGCAGTCGTTTCGGCGCACCAGCCATCGGGAAAGGCGACGTTTTCGATGTTGCAGCCGCTGTAGATGCGGCCATCGTCCGCGCGGATGGCTGCGCCCACGGGAAAGTGCGAATAGGGGGAATGCGAAAAGTGCATGGCGGCGCGCGCCGCCTCGAAAAGATCCTGTGCCAAATCCTTGATCCTCAGGCAAATGGCAGGGCAGCGTGACACGGGAATGAAGATTTGACCAGCCTCTTTGAGCGTCGCCGGACCGCCGGATTTCCTGTCATCAAACATCACGGTCAGGAAGTAAGACATTATCAAATTTGAATTTTTTTGAAAATCAGGTCGTCACCCGACAGGTGACGCCAAGGTTCCGGAACACGAAGCCGCGATGCGAACGGCGCGACGAAGGGCGTGCGGGCGAACAAAATAGCCATTGATCCCCGGCGTTTCATATGAAACCGTCCTGCGCGAAAACGGGAGGTTCGCATGACATCCGCAGCCCTTGTCCTGGCGCTTGCATTCCTGGCGTCACCGGCCGCCGCACAATCGGCTTACGACAGCGTCAATCCCTTTATCGGTACAGGCGGGGAGGGGCATACCTTCCCCGGCGCGGTGGCGCCGTTCGGCATGGTGCAGTTGAGCCCCGACACCAATATCGCCTATTTCCGCCAAAGCTATAAATGGGCAGCGGGTTACCGCTTCGAGGACCACACCATCCTCGGCTTTTCGCATACCCACTTTTCCGGTGCTGGACATTCCGACTTGGGCGATATCCTGGTCATGCCTGTGGGCGGCGATGCTGTGCCGCTCGAGCCCGGCGACGAGGCAAAACCCCGCAGCGGCTATCGCTCGCGCTTCGACCACGCGTCCGAAATCGCCCAGCCCGGCTACTACGCTGTCACGCTCGACGACGCGCACGCGCGCGCCGAACTGACCGCCGGCACGCGCATCGGCGTCCATCGCTACAGTTTCGCCGCCGGACAGGCGGCGCACATCGTCGTCGACCTGCGCTCGGCCATCTACAACTACCCCGGCAAGGTACTGTGGTCGTCGTTGCGCATCCTGCCCGACGGCACGGTCACCGGCGCACGCCAGACGCGGGGCTGGGCGCCCGACCGCAAGCTGTTCTTCGCCATGCGCTTTTCGGCGCCGATGACCGGCCACGCCTTCGTCAATACCGAGACCGACGTCCCGTACAAGGGCTTCCAGGGCCCGGGCCGTGGATCGGACGATGTCGCCTTTCGCGAAGGCCGGGCGATCGTGGCGCGTCTCGATTTTGGGCAATTGTCGGCGCCCTTGACTGTCAAGGTGGCGATTTCAAGCGTCGACGAGGCCGGCGCGCTGCGCAACCTCGACAGCGAAGGCGGGCAGGGCGCGCCCGACGCCACGACCTTCGACACGGTGCGAGCGTCTACCAAAACCGCGTGGCAAAACGCCCTGGGCGCAGTCGATATCGACGCCGCTCCCGACATGAAGATGTCGCTCTATACCGCGCTTTATCATAGCCTTTTGGCGCCTTCCGTCGCCGGCGACGCCGACGGGCGTTACCGCGGGCCAGATAACGAGGTGCATCAGGCGAACTTCACCTTCCGCTCGACCTTTTCGCTGTGGGACACGTTCCGCGCGGAACATCCGCTCTTGACCCTGATCCGCCCCGACCAGGACAATGCCGATATCGTCAATTCACTGCTGGCCTCGGCACAAACCAGCCCCTTCGGCATACTGCCGGTCTGGCAATTCCAGGGTCGTGAGACCTGGTGCATGATCGGCTATCACGCCGTGCCGGTCATAGCGGACGCCTACCTGAAAGGAATCAAAGGCTTCGATGCAAATCTTGCACTTGAGTCCATGGTCAGAAGCGCGACCTACGGGCCGTACGGCGGCCTCGACCTCTATATGAAGAACGGCTATGCGGCGATCGACACCGAGCCCGAAGCCGCGTCGAAGACCGTCGAATACGCCTATGACGACTGGACGATCGCCCAGATGGCACGAAAGCTCGGCCGGACCGATATTGCGACGACGTTCGAGAAACGCGCCGCCTACTGGCGCAATACGTTCGATGTGAAGACCGGCTGGGTGCGGGCGCGCAAGTCCGACGGCACCTTCCGCGAGCCCTTCGATCCGACCGCCATCAATTACGGCAGCGACTATACCGAAGGCAATGCCTGGCAATATTCGTGGTTCGTGCCGCAGGACGAGGGCGGGCTGATCGCGCTGCTGGGCGGTGACAAAAAGACCGTCGCCAAGCTCGACGCCATGTTCGACTACGACAATTCCAAACTCGACTATAGCCACGC
>OUNM010897123.1_pt1 | contig 18428 bp, 18 predicted proteins | sample 1769961 | NCBI WGS metagenome assembly OUNM01 (sample SAMEA3914820, study PRJEB12502) | metagenome | biome: forest; material: soil | place: USA | collected 2012-03-12 | depth 0.3 m
AGCTATCTGTCGGCGGAGACCCTGCGCCACATGCTGCTGTTCAATACCCAAGACCGGGTCGAAGCGATGCGCGCCTTTGTGGAGAAGCGCGACCCGAGCTTCGTGGGCCGCTGAATGGGCTACGCAATCGATCTCACCGGCAAGGTCGCCATCGTCACCGGCGGTTCGCGCGGGCTCGGCCTGGCGATCGTCCAGGGACTGGCCGAAGCCGGCGCCCGCATCGCCGTGGTCAGCCGCAAGCTCGATGCATGCGAGGCGGTCGCCGCGGATTTGCGCGCGCGTGGCGTCGATGCCCGCGCCTATGCCTGCCATGTCGGTCGCTGGGACGCGATCGCGCCGTTCGTCGATCAGGTCTATGCCGATTTCGGCAGGGTCGATGTCCTGGTCAATAACGCCGGCATGTCCCCGCCCTACAGCGCACTCGACGAGATCGACGAGCGCTATTTCGACAGCGTGGTCGGCGTCAATTTCAAGGGCCCGTTCCGGCTGACCGCGCTCATCGGCACCCGGATGCGGCGTGACGGCGGCGGATCGGTGATCAACATCTCGTCGGTCGGCTCGCTGTTCCCCGCGCCCCATGCCCTGCCCTATGGCGCCGCCAAGGCAGCGCTCAACGCGATGGCGGAAAGCTTCGCCGCGGCGCTGGCGCCCAGTGTCCGCGTCAACACATTGTGCGTCGGCCCGTTCGCCACCGATGTCGCAACGCATTGGCCCGATCCCCCCGATCCCGACCGGCCGGGCTGGAGCAAGGGCGGCCAGCGCATCGGCCGCCCCACCGAAGTGGTCGGCGCCGCGCTCTATTTCGCGTCCGATCTCTCGTCCTTCACCAACGGCGCGCTGCTGCGCATCGACGGGGGCCCGCCCTGGACCTTCGTCCGCGCCGCGCGGACGCAAGAACCCTATCTCGACCGATCGCAGATTTCGGCGACCGACTGAATTGGAGGCCCGACGTGGCGATAGACTTTACCCTGCCGGAAGACGCCAAGGCCGTGCGTGAGCGCGTTCGTATCTGGGTCGAGGAGGAGTGCCTGCCGGCGGAGAAGACGCTGGGTGAGCGCGATGTGCATGCGGTGCTCGCCGAGTTGCGCGCCAAGGCCCGATCGCAAGGGCTATGGTGCCCGTTCATCCCGAAGGAATGGGGCGGCATGGGCCTGGGCCACCTCGCCAATGCGCTGGTGCAGATGGAGCTGGGGCGTTCGGTGCTCGGCCCCTTTTCGCTCAACACCCAGGCGCCCGACGACGCGACGATGCTGACGCTGCTCGAACGCGGCACCGAGATGCAGAAGGAGCGCTTCCTGAAGCCCTTGCTCAAGGGCGAAAAGCGCATCTGCTATTCGATGACCGAAAAGGCCGCGGGTGCCGACGCCACCGGCTTCGAGACGACCGCCGTGGCCGACGGCAACGGCAATTATGTACTGAACGGCGAGAAGTGGTTCTCGAGCTCGGCAACCGTCGCCGACATCGCCGTGGTGATGGCGAAGACCGATGCGGAAGCGCCCCGCCACAAGCGCTTCACGACGTTCATCGTCGAGCTCCCCAATCCGGGCTACCGCATCGTGCGCAACATCCCGACCATGGCCGTGCCCAACGCGCCCTACGACACGCTGACCGGCGGCCATTCGGAGGTCCGGATCGAGAATCTGGTGGTGCCGGCGGAAAACATCCTCGGCGGGCTCGGCGGCGGCTTCGATGTCGGGCAGCACCGGCTCGCCTATGGCCGCCTGCGCCACGGCATGAACAACATCGCGATGGCGCAGCGCGCGCTCGATCTGGCCGCCGCGCAGGTGCTGTCGCGCTCGACCTTCGGGCAGAAGCTCGGTGACCGCCAGGGCGTCCAGTGGATGCTCGCCGACTGCGCATCGGAGCTCTACATGGCGCGGCTGGTGCTGCTCCACATCGCCTACAAGGCGGAGAACGGCCTCGACCTGCGGCAGGAGAATTCGATGGCCAAGGTCTTCCTGGCCGGGATGGTGCACCGTGTCGTCGATACCGCGATCCAGCTGCACGGCGCGCTCGGCTACAGCCTCGATACCCCGCTCGCCGCCTGGTATGCGCGAGTCCGCTCGCAGCGGCTGGTCGACGGGCCGGACGAAGTGCATCGCTGGAACGTGGGCAAGCGCCTGCTCCGCGCATTCGAGACGCACGGCACCACCGCCTCGGCCGCGGGGGGCGATCTGCTATGAGCATCGAGACCAGGGCCGATACGCCGGTCGATATCGCCGCGCTCGAGGCCTGGATGGACGTCCAGCAGCTCGGTCGCGGCCCGATCGAGGATGTCGTCAGCCTGGGCGGCGGCACGCAGAACATCCTGCTGCGCTTTGGCCGCGCCGGGCGGAGCTACATCTTCCGCCGCCCGCCGCCGCACCCGCGCGCCAATTCGAACGAGACGATGCGCCGCGAAGCGCGGGTCCTCGCCGCGCTGGCGGACACTGCGGTACCGCACCCCCGGCTGATCGCCGCTTGCCCCGACGAAGCGGTGCTCGGCGTCGCCTTCTATCTGATGGAGCCGGTCGAGGGCTTCAATCCGATCGTCGGCTTTCCGCTGCTCCATGCCGGATCGGAAGAAGTGCGGCACCGCATGGGGCTGGCGCTGATCGAGGGGATCGCGACGCTGGGCGCCGTCGACTATCAGGCGGTGGGGCTCGAGGGCTTCGGCAAGCCGGAGAATTTCCTCGGCCGCCAGGTCGCCCGCTGGCAATCGCAGCTCGCCTCCTATTCGGCCTATCCCAAATGGCCCGGCCCCGATGCTTCGCTGGGGGTCGAGGAGATCGCCGCCTGGCTCGACGCCAACCGGCCTGCGACGTTCACGCCCGGCATTCTTCACGGCGACTATCATATCGGCAACGTGCTCTACCGGCTCGACAGTCCCGGCCTCGCCGCGATCGTCGACTGGGAGCTCGCGACGATCGGCGATCCGCTGCTCGATCTGGGATGGGTGCTGGCCAACTGGCCCGAGGAATCGGACGGCGAGGGCACCAACGACGCGATCGTCGTCGATGTCCAGCCGTGGAGCGGCTTCCCGACGCCGGCGGAACTCGTCGACCATTACCGCGCCCGTTCGACGCGCGATCTCTCCGCGATCCTCTGGTACGCGGTGCTTGCCTGCTACAAGCTCGGGATCATCCTGGAGGGCACGCATGCGCGCTCGTTCGAGGGTCAGGCCGGCCAGGCGATCGGCGAGCGCCATCATCGCAAGTCGATGGCGCTGTTCCGGCGCGCCCGGAGCTGGCTGAACACGGCGCCCGCCTGGCGTTGAGCGCACGGGTCGTCCTCGTCGCCGGAGGCGCGCGCAACATCGGCGCCGCCATCGCGCGACGCTTCGCCGCCGCTGGCGCGCGCGTGATCTTCACCGATATCGGCGACGAAGACGGCCCGCCCCTGGAGCAAGTGCTGCGCCGCGAGGGCGGCGACGCGCGTTTCGTGCGCTGCGACGCGACCGACGAGACGCAGGTCGCCGCGCTGCTCGCCTCGATCGCCGATGCGCACGGCCGGCTCGATGTCGCAATCAACAATGTCGGTGGCGTCCACCCCGACGAGGGCAAGCTGCAGCCGCTCCATCAGGTCTCGCTGGCCGGGTGGCGCGGCACCCTCGATTTGTCGCTGACCTCGGCCTTTATCGGCATGAAGCACCAGATCGCGACGATGCTGGCGCTCGGCGCCGGGGGCGCGATCGTCAACACCACCTCGCTCGCCGGGTTGCGCGTCTCACCCAACAGCTCGCCCGGCTATGCCGCGGCCAAGGCGGCGCTGATCCATCTCACCCGCAAGGCGGCGGTCACCTATGCGCCAAATCGGATACGGGTGAACGCAGTGGCGCCGGGCGTGGTCGCTCCGGATTTCGCCCATGGCGGAATCGCGGAGCCGCGCGAGCAAGCCGCCGAAGCGCTGCACCCGAGCGGCCGCTGGGTGACGCCCGAGGATATCGCCGCCGCCACCTTCTGGCTCGCGTCGGACGAGGCCGGAGCGGTGACCGGCCACATCCTCCCGGTCGATGGCGGCTGGGCCGCCTCCTAGCCTATTGCTCGACCCGCAAGTCGGCGGCGATCAGCTGGCCGTCGGTGGTGTAGACGTCGGCGACGTTCACGGGCTTCGGATCCGGCGTGAAGTAAGTGTTCTCCACGGTCTTGTCGCGCGCCTCGACCTGGAGCAGCTGGCACGGCTCGTCGCCGACCGCCTCGAACCAATAGAGAAAATCGCGCGGGATGAAGATCCCGTCATGCGCGTGGAGCGTCGCCAGCTCGACATCGCCTTCGCCATAGAATTTGGCGCAGCCGGCGAGCACGAACCACAAGCCGTCGAGCGCGCCATGGCTGTGCAGTTCCTGCTCGCCCTTCCCCGCCTTGAGGATCTGGACCTGCGCGATCATCGTCTCGCTGCGCACCATCGGCAGGAAGGCGCGGTTGCGCATCGGCTCGGCGGGTGGGCGATAGCTGAACACCTTCATCCGCGAGCTGGTCTTGGAATATTGATCGAGGTCGTAGATCCGCGGCCCGGTCTTCTGCGCGTCCATTCCACTCTCCGTCATGCGTAGCGGCGCCAAAGCAGCTCCTGCTGATAGACCGCGCCCGATTTGCTGGTGCTCGGCGGCGAGCGCAGGAAAACCTCGTCGTCGCCGCGCCATTCGAAATGCCGCACCAGGATGCGGCCGACCAGCGCGGCCCAGGAGCATATCTCGATATGGTGGCGCACGGCGTCGCCCTGGATGTCCCACGGGCCGGCATAGGCCATGAAAATCTCGGGACCTTTCAGCTGGGCCCCTTCCTCCAGCCAGCTCGGATCCATGATCGTCGCCGACATGCGGCCGTCCGGCGAATAGATGATCTGGCCCAGGGGATTCTCGCCGCGATGGTGCCGCTTGACGCCGTCGCGGGATTGCATCGCCCAGACCAGCTTCCACGATCCATGCAGCCGCTCGCTCATCTCAGTCGGCCTCGGCGAGCGCCAGCACGGGCGCAACCGGCACGCGCGAGCGGAGCCGCCCGACGCCGCCGAACAACATGCCGGCGACCACGAAGGCCGCAGCGGACAGCAACAGGGCGATGCGGTAGTCGCCATTGATGTCGTAGAGCTTGCCGAAGACGAGCGCGCCGATCCCGAACCCCAGCACCGTGCAGGTGCCGAACGTTCCGAAGATCGCCGAGAACGATTTCATCCCGAACATCCGCGCGATGAAATAGCCCTGGATCGAGCCCTCGCTTCCCATCGCGCTGCCGATCAATCCGACCGCGACCGTCGCCAAGGGAAGCGAGGCGCCGGGCGCGAGCAGCCCCAGCGCGCCGGCGGCTGCCGCGAGCATCACCAGGATCACGGTGAGTGAGGGGTTGAGGATATCGAGCAGGAAACCCACGCCGGCGCGGCCGACGAAGATCATCATGACATAGACCGACGCCAGCCACCCGACCTCGCCCACCGACATGCCCTTGTCCGACAGCAACGCCGAAAGCTGGTGGAGGAAGCCGCCCAGCGGCAATGTCGACAGCAAGCTGGCGCCGATCAGCATCCAATATTCGCTGGTGCGCAATGCCTCGCCCAGGGCGATGCCCTCACGAGCCTCGCTCCCGCCAAGCGGCGCGTGCGCGTCCGCCACTCCTGCCCTGGCCGGGCGGCCGCGCACCGCGAACAGGATGCTGGGCAGGCCGATCAGCAACGCGATCGCGCCGAGGATGACATAGCCGGCGCGCCAGCCGATCTCGTTGGTCGCCATCACCATCAGCGGCGCCACCGGCACCAGCAGGATGGCCGGACCGCTGATCGCGATGCCCAGGACGGTGCCCCGCCAGCGCTGGAAGCGCTCGGCCACCAATTGCACGAGCACCGCCGTGCTCGTCCCGGAGGAGGCGAGCGCGATCAGCACCAGCATGACGTAATAGACGGGCAAGGTGAGCGGCACGACGGCCATCAGCAGGCAGAGCACGCCATAGATGGCCGCGCTGGTCATGCCGACGCGCCGAATCCCCATCCGGTCCGCTGTCGCACCTACAATCGGCAGGATAAACGCGAGGCAGAATTGCGCCATCGTGGTCCCCAGCGCGATTTCGGCGCGCGACCAGCCTGTCACCGCCGCCAGGGGCTTCACGAAATAGGATGCCGTGATGGTCAACAGGCCGATGCCGGAAGCGATCGCGCCGGTGGTCCAGAACACCGTGGGCCAGCCCTGGCGCCACTCGCCGACCCTGGGCGATACATCCGATCCTGGCGACATTGGCGTCCCTCTCATATGCTGCGTGTCGGGGGCTCGCCGGAGCAGGTCTCGACCGCATTTTCCGCAGCCTAACGCAAATCGCGCTCACCTGTCACGTGTAGATTTACGTTGTGCGCATTCGAAGCGCTAGGGCATCCGTTCGATGATGATCGCGGGCGCCATGCCTCCCGCCGCGCACATCGTCACCAGCCCGCGCCGAAGATCGCGGCGCTCGAGCTCGTCGAGCAACGTACCGATCAGGATCGCGCCGGTCGCGCCGATCGGATGGCCCAGCGCGATCGCGCCGCCATTGACGTTCACCTTGTCGCGATCGAGCCGCAGGTCGCGGATGAACTTTTCCGTCACCACCGCGAAGGCTTCGTTGATCTCCCACAAATCGATGTCGTCGATGCCGAGCCCGGCGCGCGCAAGCACCTTGCGCGCCGCGGGCACCGGCGCGTTGAGCATCAGCGTGGGACTGTCGCCGATGTTCGCGCTGGCGACGATCCGCGCGCGCGGCTTCCAGCCCTGCGACCGGGCATAGGCAGGCGAGGCGAGCAGCAGCGCCGCCGCGCCATCGACCACGCCCGACGAATTGCCGGCGTGATGGACAAATTCAATGTCGAGCCCTTCGTGCACTCGGGTAATCAGGTTGCGATAGGTGGTGCCGGCGTCGTCGAGCTGGATATCGGCGACCGCCTCGAACGAGGGTTTGAGCGCAGCCAGCCCCTCGGCCGTCGTCTGGGGACGGGGATATTCCTCATGGTCGAGCGCGAGACTGCCGTCGCGGCGGTACACCGGCACGAGGCTGCGATCGAAATGACCGTTGGCAATCGCATGCGCCGCGCGCTTCTGGCTTTCGAGAGCGAGCGCGTCCAGCGCATCCCGGTCGATCCCTTCGATGGTGGCGATCGCATCCGCGCAAACCCCTTGGTGCGACTGGGGATGAAGATCGCGCAGATGGAGATTGCCCCGGTCCATCAGCACCGGCCCGTCCCCGCGCCGCCCCGGCATCGACATCATCTCGGTGCCGCCGGCGATGACCAGGTCTTCCATCCCCGCCATGATCGACGCGCCGCCCAGATTGACGACCGTCACGCCGGAACCGCAATAACGGTCGAGCGTGACCCCGCTCGCACGCACGTCGAACCCGGCGTCGAGCGCGGACATCCGGCCCAGGTCACCGCCCTGGCCATGCACTTGCCCCGAAGTGCCCCACAGGACGTCGTCCACCTCGGCGGTGTCGATGTCGTTGCGGTCGGCCAATGCGCGGAGCACCGTCGCGCCGAGATGCTGGGGATGGAGGTCCGCCAGCGCCCCCTTGCCGACCTTGCCGATGCCGCGCGGCGTCCTGCAGGCGTCGATGATCCAGGCTTCGGGCATGATCTTTCCTTCGAGACTTTCGGTGGGGCTGGGGGGTGGGAGCTGGATCAGTGGCCGGTGAAATTTGGCGGCCGCTTGTCGAGCATCGCCTGCACGCCCTCGCGGAAATCCGCCGTCGCGTGCAGCGCCGCCTGGGCGCTGGCGGCCATCTCCAGCGCCTGGGCAAAGCTGCTCGTCCGCCCCTCGCGGAGCAGCGCCTTGGTGAGCCGGAGCGCCTGCGCCGGCATCGCGGCTATCCGCTGCGCCAACGCCAGCGCTTCTTCGATCAGGGAATCGTGCGGGACGACCCGGCTTACCAGCCCCCACCTCTCCGCGGTTTCCGCGTCGATCAGGTCGCCGGTGAACAACAGCTCGGCGGCGCGCTCCATGCCGATGATCCGCGGCAGCAGCCACGCGCCCCCATCGCCGGGGGCGAGGCCGATCTTGAGGAAGGTCACGCCGAACTTCGCCTTGTCCGACGCGATCCGGATGTCGGCGGTGCCGGCCAGATCGCAGCCCAATCCGATCGCGGCCCCGTTCACGGCACAGATCACCGGCATGTCCAACTCGTAGAGCGAGCGGACGATGTCGTGGATGCCGTGGCGATAATGATCCCTGATCTGCACCGGCGATCCTGCGAACACGCCGTCGGGATCGTTCATCGCCTTGAGGTCGCCGCCGGCCGAAAAGGCGCGCCCCTCGCCGGTGAGGATCACGCAATGGATCGTCTTGTCCGCGTTGAGGCCGGCGCAGGCCTCGCGCATCGTCGCCCCGTCACCGGCCTGGCCGACCGCGTTCATCGCTTCCGGGCGGTTCAGCTTCAGCACCGCAACCGGTCCGTGCCTTTCGACGACAAGCATGCTCACAGCGCCTCGACGATCGTGACGTTGGCGATACCGCCCCCTTCGCACATGGTCTGCAGGCCCCAACGCTTGCCGCGTGCGCGCAGTCCATGGACCAGCGTCGCCATCAGCTTGGCCCCGGTCGCGCCGAGCGGATGGCCGAGCGCGATCGCGCCACCGTTGACGTTGAGGCCGGCAGGATCTGCACCGGTATGCTTGAGCCACGCCATCGGCACCGAGGCGAAGGCTTCGTTGACTTCGTACAAGTCGATATCGGCGATCGTCATGCCCGCGCGCTTGAGCGCGCGGTCGGTGGCGAAGAGCGGCTCCTCGAGCATGATCACCGGATCGCCCGCCGTGACGGTGAGATTATGGATGCGCGCGAGCGGGGTCAGCCCATGTGCCTTGAGCGCCGCTTCGGAAACGACGAGCACCGCGGAGGCGCCATCGGTGATCTGGCTCGAGGTGGCGGCGGTGAGCCGTCCCTCGTCGACCAGCAGGCGCACGCTCGCCATGCCCTCGGGCGAAGCGTCCCAGCGGATGCCTTCGTCGCGCTCGTGCAGCTCGCGCGTCCCATCGGGCAGCACGATCTCGACCGGCACGATCTCACGCGCGAACGCGCCCGACAGCGTTGCCGCCTGCGCCTTTTTGTGGCTGCCCAGCCCGAACAGGTCGAGCGCTTCGCGATCGAAGCCGTGCTTGCGCGCGATCATCTCGGCGCCGGCGAACTGGCTGAACGACGCCACGCCATAGCGATCGAGCACGGCCTTCGAGAAGGGCTCGGCACCCTCGGGCGAGCGCATCGCCGACCCCATCGGGACGCGGCTCATGCTCTCGACCCCGCCCGCGATCACCATATCCTGCGTTCCCGACATCACGGCCTGGGCGGCGAAATGGATCGATTGCTGCGACGAGCCGCATTGGCGGTCGATCGTCACCGCCGGCACGCTTTGCGGCAGCTTCGACGCGAGGACGCACTGGCGCCCGACATGCGACGATTGCTCGCCGGCCTGAGTCACGCACCCCCAGATGACATCGTCGATCGCCGCAGGATCGATGCCGGTGCGATCGATGATCGAGTCGAGCGCTTTCGCGCCGAGATCATTGGCATGGATGCCCGAGAGACGCCCGTTACGCCGCCCCCCCGCTGTGCGCACCGCTTCGACGATATAGGCTTCGGCCATTTCCACTCCGTCCGGGACGCAGTCCTACGTCCTCCTCGATGTTTGGGCCGATATAGGCGGCTTCCGGCGCCTCGCCAATTAAATCTTCACTCGACAGGTTTATGCGAAGCCGCCGCCACGCGCGCGAGCGCGGCATCGATCAGGACGCCACCGCCGTCCGCCATCGCGCGCATCGCTGCAGCGGCGCCCGCCATGCCGGTGAGCGGATCGGCAATGGCGTCGCCAAGGAAGCGCGGCGCGCCTCCCTGTGTCCAGCGCACAAGTCCTCCCGCCGCCGCCGCGTCGTCGCCGAACGCGACACGGTCGCTGGCCCAGCCATGTCCGGTGATCGCAACCCAGACCAGTCCCGGGTTGCGAGCGAACATCGCCTCGGGCGACAGACCGAGCGCGTCAAAGGCGCGTGCCCGGGCGCTGGTGATGACGATATCCGCACCCGCGATCGCTTCCGCCAGGATGGCGCGCCCGGCCGCGCTGCCGAAATCGACCGTCATGCGTGTCTTGGTGCCGTTGAGGCGATGGTAGAATCGCGGAGCGGCCTCGCGCGTGGGATCGGGGCGGTAAAGCGATTCGTAGCGGGTGACCTCCGCGCCGGCTTCGGCGAGCAGCGCCGCGCAGAGCGGTCCAGCCCACAGGCTGGTGAGATCGACAACGCGAACCGGTCCGCTGCGTGACCGCGGCACGCCGAACCGCTGGACGGGAACCGGCACCCGCGGCGCAGCTACCTCACCGACAGTAGAGATAGGCAGTCCCAGCAGCCGCGCCCGATCGCGTATCTCCGCACACGCATGCTCGCGCACCGCCAGGATCAGCGCGCGCCAGGGATCGCCGTCGATCGCGCGCTCGAGCAGGGCGGGGAGCATTTCGAGATCCTCGGCGCGCGGCAAGTTGACCGCGAGCCAGCCATCGGCCGCGCGCACCATCCGCGCGCTGCGATTGGCGGATCGCGATCCCGGCGAACCAAGCGCAAGCTCGCTGCCCCGGTCGAGGACCTGTGCGGCGTCGATTCGTATGCGGCGCCCAAACGCCTCGCCGGCTTCCTCGACCGCCCTCGCCCAGTATCGCGCCGCGGCCAGCACCGGCGTCATCCGCGCACCGCGTCGACCAGACCCCAATCGAGCGCCGTGGTGAGATCGATTTCGCTTCCGCCGATCGCCATCCAGCAGGCGCGATGCCGACCGATCCGGCGCGGCAGCGTTACGGTGCCGCCCGCGCCGGGAATGAGCCCCATGCTCACTTCGGGCAGCCGGAACCGCGTACCCGGCCGCGCCTCCACCCGCCCCGACGCGAGCGGAATCTCCAGCCCGCTGCCGATACAGGGCCCGTGCAGCACCGCCGTGCTGCGGTCCGCGATCCCGTGGAGCAGCCGCACCGCCGAGCGCAGCGTGCGGATCAAATGCGCGGCGCCCGCATCCTGCGCGCTGCCGAATTCGCCGAGATCGCCCCCCGTGCTGAAACTCGCACCCTTACCGCTCAATACCACCGGCGCGGCCTCGGGATCGGTGACCGCGAACTCTAGCGCTTCGCAAAGCGCATCGCGCATCGCCGCGGTCATCGCATTGCGCGCATTGGGATGGTTGAGCGTGACCGCAAGACGCCCCGCCTCGCGTTCGATCAGCACCGGCGGCCCCTCGTCATGACGCACGCGAGGTACCGGATGTTCAGCCCGCCATGCGCGGAAGCCACAGCTGGCGAGCAGCGTGGAATAAGCTAGGGATTCGACCAGCAACGCCGAGTCGAAATCGAGCATGGCCGTGACACGGAATATCTGCGCCGCCACGCTCGCGGCGATGGGCTGAGCCGCGAACGCCGCTTCGAGCCGCGCCGCCTCGGCATCGACATCCTCGACGCGAACCCAAGGCGCAGGTGCATCCGCCACGCCGGTCAATGCAATGTCGAAAGCATCGAGATTCGTCGGCAATGGCCCCGTTCGGTGCAGCACGACCCGCACCAGGCCGGCCCGCGCCACATCCACGGTCCCGCCGACCTCGAACACGCGAAAGCCGGTCGCCTCGGCTTCCAGCAACAGATCGGTCAAGCCCTGCACCCACGCTCTCTGCGCCATTATAGGCCCGCGCACCATCTTCAGGCGGAAGCCGCCTCCCGCGCGACCAGCCCGTCGCGGAGCACACGGCGGAGCAGTTTGCCCATGTCGTTATAGGGCAGCTCGGCGTGGAACTCCCAGACATCGGGCGTCTTGGTCGAGCGCAGCCGTGCCTTGACCCAGGCGGCCAGCTCCTCCGCCGCCGGGGGCACGCCTCGCGCCACGACGACGCAGGCGATGCGCTCGCCCCATTGATCGTCTGGTATGCCGAACACCGCGAGATCGGCAATCGCGGGGTGGGCGCGCAGCACATCCTCGATCTCGCCCGGCGAGATATTCTCGCCCCCGCGCACGATCACGTCGTCGAGCCGTCCTTCGACGAACAGGAACCCTTCGCTGTCGAGCCAGCCCGCGTCGTTGGTCGCGAACCAGCCATCGTCCTGGATCACCTTGCGCTCGAGATATTCGCCCGCGATCTGCTCGCCGCGGACATGGATTTCCCCGCTCTCCCCCGGCTGGACCACACGCCCCTCTGGATCGCGGATCTCGAGCTCGACCGCCGGGAGCGGCCGGCCGACCGATCCGATCCGGCGGCGCACCGCGGGATCGCCCGACGCAATGGCGATGCGGTGATCCTCGGGACCGAGCACCGACACGGTGGAACTCGTCTCGGTGAGGCCATAGGCGTTGACGAAATCGACCTGCGGCAATCGTGCCATCGCCCGCTCGATCACCGGCTGCGGCATGCGGCCGCCACCATAGGAGAGCAGTTTGAGGTGCGGCAGGCCGATCCCCCGCGCATCGAGTATGTCGAGGATTCGCGCCAGCATCGTCGGTACCACCATCGCATGCGTGACCGGCCCAGCCACCGCCGCGTCGACCCAGGCTTCGGGCGTGAATGTCGGCAGATAGACGATCCGCCGCCCCGAGTAGATGCCGGTCAGCACCGCAGAGATGCCGGCGATGTGATAGGGCGGCACCGCGACGAGCGATGCTTCGTCCTCTTCGGCTCCCAGGAAATCGACCGTCGAGATCACATAGCTGGTCAGATGATGGTGGCGCAGCACCGCCGCCTTGGGATCGCCCGTGGTGCCGCTGGTGAAGAGCAGCACCGCGATATCGGGATCGGCGGGCGGGAGCTCGGCCTGCTGGGCCTCGGGATCGCGATAGGCGGCTTCGAACGCGCTGCGAGCGAGATAGGCGATGCCTTCGATACCCACCACGCGCGGCAGCATATCGTCATCGACCACCGCCACTGCCGGCGCGCTACGCTCGATCAGGCGGCGCAGCGCATCGTCGGCAAGGCGATAGTTGAGCGGCACGAACGGCTTGCCGAGAAGCGAGCTCGCGAACAGCGCCACCGGCAGCGCCTCGCCATTGAGCCCGAGGAACACGACCCGTCCGCCGCCCAGCGCCTCCAGCGCCGCGGCGGCGCCCCGCGCGCATGCGGCCAGGCCTTGCAGGTCGAGCGTGCGGCCGCCCTCGACGATCGCCACACGATCGGGCGCGGCATCGGCGGTCATTTCGAGAAGCAGCGAAATCCGCATCGCGGCCCGATCAGTCGGACGAAGGAAGCTTCTTGGCTTCCTTGAGCTCGAACCTGCGGCCATCGAAGGTGAGCGTGCCGAGGCCGGCCTTGCTGGCCAGCACTTCGATCCCGCTGCCCGCTTCGGAATAGCGCTTGCCGATCAGCACGCCGTCCGAGAGCGCCGGGTCGGCGGCCAGCGGATCGGCCGCGGGTGCGTCGATCGCGCGAAGTGGCTGTCCGCCGCAGCGAAGCTCGCCGGGCATCTTCGGGGGCCGCACCACCACGAACTCGGCGCTGCACACCGCGCTGCGCCATCGCGAACCAGGCTTCAGCTCCATCTTACATCCTCACCCATATCGACCATTGCGCGGCCGCGACTATTTAATCTACCATTTGCAGGTTTTTCAACCCCGTGTCGAGCGGTAGACGGGGATGCCGTCAACGATCGTAGCTGCGACCGCGTCGCTCGACAGCAGCGACAATGCCTCGCCAAGCGGCACATGCAGCAGGCAGAGATCGGCTGGCGCGCCGACCTCAACACGCCGAGGAGCGCCGCCGGGATCGTCGGGCGCACCAAGATACAGGCCGAGCGCCGCATGCGGATCGATCGCCTCGCCTGGGCCGATCGGCTGGCCGGTCGCAGTCCGCCGCGCGACCGCGGCACGCATCGCCGCCCAGGGATCGGTGCCCGCATAAGGCGCGTCCGAGCTGCCGGCGACCGGAACGCCCGCGCGCCGGAGGCTGGCGCAACGATAGAGATCGCCAATCTCCTCCGGATCGACTTCGGCCAGATAACGATCGCCACGTTCGAACGGGAAGGCGCTCTGCGTCACCACGGTGAGTCCCAGCCGCGCGAGTTGCGGGACCGCCGCTTCGGGGATCACGCCGCCATGTTCGACGCGGTCGCCGGGCTCGCTACCCGCCATCTCGAACGCCGCCAGCGTCAGCGCCAGTTCGCCCGTCGTGACGCAGTGCACCGCGACGCGACGCCCCCAGCGCCGCGCATCGGCGATCTTCGCGGCCATGTCGTCGAGCGTCGGGAGGTTGTGATCGTCGGGCAGGATCTTGACCGGCCCGATCCGCACGCCCTGACGCGGGGCCAGTTCCCCGCCGCTCATCATCGTCACGCGCTCAGGCAATGTGCCATCCGCGACCGCCCGCGCCAGGATGGCCGCAGTCGCATGGTCATTCGTCACGCTCGCATCGGTGATCGAAGTCACGCCCACCGCCGCCAGCGCCTGCCCGACCGGCGCAAGATCGGGCACCTCGCCGCCGAGTTGCGCGCGCAGCCAGCCGTCCGCGCGCACCACCCGCCCGGTCTCCGCATCGACGCCTTCGGGCGCACCGCCGAGATCGAGCAACGCAAGCGCGGCGCTGTTGAGGAACCACACCGCACCTGTCTGGTGCTGCACGCGCAACGGACGGTCGGGCGCGATCCGGTCGAGCGCCGCGCGATCCAGTTCGCCGCAGCGATGCTCGTGGAAGCCGGTCGCGCGCAACCACCCCTGCCCCGGACGCCGCAGCCGTTCCGCCATCGCAGCAGGGCTCGCGGCATCGTCGAGCGCGACCGAAGCCCGCGCGGCCGCGGTTGCGAGCAAATGGATATGATGGTCGGCAAGGCCCGGGATCAGCGCGCCGCCGTCGCCTTCGATCACCTCGCAATCGGCCCGCAGTCCCGTGGCGATCTCGGCGATCCAGCCCTCAGCGATGCGAACATCGACACGCCGCCCGGCAAGCTCGACGTCACGGAGCAGCAATGCGCTCAAGCGTCCGCCCATTTCGGCGGGCGCTTCTCGGCAAAGGCGCGCGGACCCTCGATATTGTCCGGCGAAGCGCGCAGGGCGAGGAAGGCCGGATAGTCCTTCTGGTGCGCGATCGCCTCCGCAAGCGAGGCTTCCTCCAGCCCGCGCATCGCCGTCTGCTTCGCCGCAGCCACCGCGGCGGGCGAGCATTTGAGGATATCCGCCACCCAGCGCGCCACCGCCGCATCGAGCTCGCCCGCAGCTACGACCTCGTTGACCAGCCCCATTGCCGATGCCTCCCGCACGCCGACCATCCGCCCGGTCAGGATCAGCCCCATCGCCTGTTTGAGCCCGACCTGGCGGGCGAGGCGATGGACGCCGCCCGCGATGGCCATTGCGCCGACGCGGGGCTCGGTCAGTCCGAATCGCGATCCTTCGGTCGCGACGATCAGGTCACAGGCGAGCGCCAGTTCGAATCCTCCACCGACCGCGATGCCGTCCACCGCCGCGATCACTGGCTTGTCGAGATCGAACCGCCCGATCAACCCCGCATAGCCGGCCGCCGGATAGGTCAGCTCGTGCCGGCGGTTCGCCACGGTCATCTCACGGACATGCTTGAGGTCGCTGCCCGCGCAGAACGCACGCCCGCCGGCCCCTTTCAGCACGCAGACGCGCTGGCTGCGATCCCGCGCGAAATCGTCGAAAACATCGCCCAGCGCATGGTGCATCGCGGTGTCGATCGCGTTCATCACCTGCGGCCGATTGAGCGTGACGGTGGTGACGCCGCCCTGCTTCTCAACGATCACCGGCTGATCCATTCACCGCTCCTGGCATGACTTTAGGGCTTGCGCTCGCCCCGCGACTATGGCCGATATAATCTATACGTGTTAGGGAAACTGCAAATGAATAGCGACGTTGCGCCCGCCAGGATGCTCGAATCTCTGTTGCACGCGCGCCGCTCGGTGCGCGGCTTCCGGCCCGACCCCGCTCCTCGACCGCTGATCGCGCAAGCGCTCGCGATGGCGCAGCAGGCGCCGTCCAATTGCAACGCCCAGCCCTGGCTGGTGCATATCGTCGGCGGCGAAGCGATCGAACGCATGCGCGCCGCGCTGCTCGCTGCGGCCACCGGCGGCGCGGCCTCGCCCGATTTCCCGCCGACGCGCGACTATCCCGGAATCTATCGCGAACGCCGGATCGACGCCGCCAAGGCGCTGTTCGCCGCGACCGGCGTGACGCGCGGCGACGACGATTCCCGCCGCCGCTCGCTGCTGCGAAACTTCCATTTCTTCGACGCGCCGCACGTCGCCTTCGTTTTCATGCCGAGCTGGTGCGGCGTCCGCGAAGCCGCCGATTGCGGGATGTACGCCCAGTCGCTGATGCTCGCCTTCACCGCGCTGGGGCTCGCGTCCTGCGCGCAGGCGTCGCTCAGCCACTATGCCGCGCCGATCCGCGAGGCCCTAGGGATCGACGAGGCGCAGCGGCTGCTGTTCGGCATCGCCTTCGGCTTTGAGGATTGCGATCACCCCGCCAACGCGGCGCGGACCGACCGTGCGGCGGTCGACCAGGCGACTGTCTTCCATGGCTGATCGCGCACGATGATCCGCACCCGCATCACCGAGTTGCTCGGGATCGAGCACCCGATCGTTCAGGGCGGGATGCAATGGGTCGGCACTGCCGAGCTCGCCGCCGCGGTTTCGAACGCGGGTGGGCTCGGCATCCTCACCGCGCTGACCCAACCGACACCCGACGCGCTGCGCCGCGAGATCGATCGGTGCCGGACGATGACAAGCAAGCCGTTCGGCGTGAACCTCACCATCCTGCCGGCGATCACGCCGCCGCCCTATGCCGACTATCGCCGCGCGATCATCGACATGGAGGTGCCGGTGGTCGAGACCGCCGGCTATCGGCCCGAGGCGCATGTCGAGGATTTCAAGGCGCACGGCGTCAAGGTGATCCACAAATGCACCGCAGTGCGCCACGCGCTCTCGGCCGAGCGGTTCGGCGTGGATGCGGTCTCGATCGACGGCTTCGAATGCGCCGGCCATCCGGGCGAGGACGACATTCCCGGGCTGGTGCTGATCCCGGCGGCGGCCGACAAGGTGAAGGTTCCGCTGCTCGCCTCAGGCGGGTTCGGCGACGGCCGCGGCCTGGTCGCCGCGCTGGCGCTGGGCGCCGACGGGATCAACATGGGAACGCGGTTCTGCGCGACGCGCGAGGCGCCGATCCACGACAATATGAAGCAGGCGATCGTCGCCCAGGACGAGCGCGCGACGGCGCTGATCTTCCGCAGCTATCGAAACACCGCCCGCGTCGCGCGCAACGGCGTCGCCGCGCAAGTCATTGCCGCCGAAGCACAAGGCCTGCCTTTCGAGCATGTCGCACTGCTGGTGAAGGGCGTGCGCGGCCGCGAGGGGCTGATGGCGGGCGATCCCGAGCATGGCATCTGGAGCGCCGGGATCGTCCAGGGGCTGATCCACGACGTCCCGAGCTGCCAGGAACTGATCGACCGGATCATGGCCGATGCCGAAGCGATCATCCGCGAGCGACTGGGCAACGCGCTCGCCCGACTATGCTAAGCCTATAGATGATAGTTTTTTGATTGCACCCCGCGCCGCGCCTGTGCAATCGGGCGGCGAGCGAGATTGGGAGAGCGGAGATGGGCGAGATCTGCACGGTGTCTGTCGAGGGCCGAGTGGGGGTGGTCGTGATCGACTCGCCGCCGGTGAACGCGCTCGGCATCGATGTCCGCCGCGCGCTCGACAGTGCGTTCCGCGCCTTCGCCGACGATCCCAAGGTCGAGGCAATCGTGCTGACCTGCGGCGGCCGCACCTTCTTCGCGGGCGCCGACATCACCGAGTTCGGCAAGCCGCCGATCGAGCCGACGCTGCATGTCGTCGCAGCACTCATCGAGAATGGCGCCAAGCCCGTGATCGCCGCGATCCACGGCACCGCGCTGGGCGGCGGCTATGAGCTCGCGCTCAACTGCCACTACCGGATCGCGGTTCCCTCGGCCAAGGTCGGGCTGCCCGAAGTCAAGCTCGGCCTGCTGCCCGGCGCCGGCGGCACCCAGCGCCTGCCGCGCATGATCGGCGCTGCCGCCGCGCTCGACATCATCGTCGGCGGCGCGCCCGTCCCTGCTGCCCGCGCGCTCGAGCTCGGCATGATCGACGCGCTCGCCGCGGAAGGCCGGCTGCGCGAGGACGCGATCGCCTTCGCCGAACAGATATTGCGCGAGGACCGCCCACTCCAGCGCGTGCGCGACCGGCAGGACAAGGTCGATCCCGACAAGGGCAACCGCGCCTTGTTCGACGAGTTCCGCCGCAAGAATGCGCGCGCGACGCGCGGCTTCAGGGCGCCCGAGAATATCATCCGCGCCGTCGAGGCCGCAGTCGAGCTGCCCTTCGAAGCCGGCATGACGCGCGAGGCCGAGCTGTTCCAGGACCTGCACCATTCGAGCGAGTCGGCGGCGCAGCGCTATTATTTCTTCGCCGAACGCGAAGCCGCCAAAATCCCCGACGTGCCGGCGAGCACGGCGACTCTCCCCATCG
>OUNM010322804.1_pt1 | contig 18415 bp, 19 predicted proteins | sample 1769961 | NCBI WGS metagenome assembly OUNM01 (sample SAMEA3914820, study PRJEB12502) | metagenome | biome: forest; material: soil | place: USA | collected 2012-03-12 | depth 0.3 m
CTCATGCAGGGACCTTTTACAGCTTACTAAACCTGCAGCTGTATCTTTGGTTTGGGACTGATGAAGGTGGGACTGGCCAGTCCTGGAAGAATCTGTGCCCAAGTTTAGGTGAGTACAAAACTGAGTGCAAACCGAGACGGAAAATGGTGTCCGGGCAGGTAAGAGACACAGCTTCATGTGTCGGTGCCTTGAGTCTGTGGCTTGCCGGGTTTAACGAAAGTTGGCCATACGATGTGTATACTTGTATTCTAGACAGAAATATCTCGGTAGGGCTACATCGGAGTACCTGCCATTGGTTTCTAGGTTAGGGTTGGTCCAGCCTCCAGACGCGACACGAGGCCAGGTATATGTACATGCACAGAATACTTACGGCTGTACCGTTGTACATGAAGTGGGTGGTGACCCCTCTGAATGCCTACGAGTGTGCCTTGGCTGACACGCACAATGTAATAAATGCCGTGTCACCCAACGCCACAATGATGCATGGACAACACACTTCGGTCGGCCGCGTGCTCTCAAAGCCGGGTGGGCAGGGCTTGGCCATTCCGTTCGGCATCACCTCCAAGTCATCACATTCTCAGGGCAGTCCTTTAATTTCTGCCTCACCGTAGGCTGAGGCTCTGAGCGCGGCTCATGCGCGATTTTGCCCCCATGGTTGGACAGGTTTTCGCATTTCACAAACACGGAAAACTTCAGGAACTATTTCACACCCCAATTTGGATTCCTTGGTCTTGTGTACATTGCGTCCACGCACAGTCTCACTCAACTTCTCTAGCTGTCCAAGAGACAGTCCTCAGCATGGGTCGTCCTTTGATCGTCGGAGGGTACGAGAAATATGCAGCTTTCATCAACGATCACAGAGAATTGCAGCTTGTCCATCTACAATGGATCGATTATACATCAACCGTCCGCGTCCGGACTCTGACTCTAAAACACCTGGATTCGCTCATCAAAGCAAGCGCCAATCTTGCGCTCTGCAGACACTACCTCTGCCTCATTGATATTGGCCTGCCGCTGGTTGACCGTGACCCGGGCCGACCCGCTGGTCAATGCTTTCTCCTCCCCGACTTCAATACCATCCACCTCTATCCGGGCACCACCAACGACGAGCAGGCCGTCGTCTTCTGCTACTTTGGCTCAGGTATACCCCTGCAGGCTGGTGATCCAGGAAGCCCCATCACACTAGCCGGCCCCTTCTGCCCGCGGCGCGCCCTTCTCCAGGCTATTCAACAAGGCCACGACGACCTCGGCTTGTCGTTTCGAGTTGGCTTTGAGCTTGAGTTTAGCGCCGTGCAGACTGGCCCAAACCCCAAGCATGAAGTGCACGCCTCATCTGGCCTCCGCGCGATCGAGTCCTTCATGCTTCCCATCCTGAGCGCGGTCGTCCAGCGTCTCGACGCCGTTGGCGTCCCCATCGAGCAGTTTCACTGCGAGGGCAGCGAGAACGCCTACGAGCTTGTGACCGGCCATTTGCCCCCGCTCCAGGCCGTCGACGCGCTGATCACGGCAAAGGAGACGACGAGACGCACTTGCCGCGAGAATGATGTGCGGTTGACGTTCAACCCGGCGCCGCCTGAGATCAATGGGCTGCATACCAATCTCTCGGTGGAAAGTCGGAATCAGCCCGTGGAGGAGGTGGAGGAGCACTTCTTGGCAGGCGTGATCGAACACGTCGAGGCGCTGTGCGCGTTTGCGATGCCCCGGCCCGAAAGCTATGCTCGGACCGTCGCAGGGCAATGGTGCGCAGGCAGGTATGTCTCATGGGGCACGGAGAACAGGGAGGGGCCGATTCGAAAACGGGCGCCGGGGCTTTGGGAGATGAGACTGCCGGACGCGTCGGCGCAGATGTACCTGTTTGTGACCGGCGTGTTGATCGCCGGCATGGATGGAATAAGGAGAAAGACGAAGCTGACAATTCGGGATTGCCAAGGTGAGTTTGAACATTTCTCATATCAAGGGTGCGAAAGGGCAGTTGACGCTGACGCTGGTGAAGTTGATGTAGCTATGTTGACGGATCAAGAGCGTGCGGAACTGGGGGTGACCCGGGAGCTGCCTCGTACTCCCGATGAGGCATTCCGGGCGCTGCTTGAGGACGAGCTGCTCATGGGCGGTATTGGGAAGGATCTTCTCCGGACGTATGTCACCATTCAGGAGCTGTACAACGAGAAACTGGCTGAGGCTGGGCCTGAAGGTTCGCCTGAACGCAAGGCATGGTTAACGGCACGTATCTAGAGGGACTTCAAGCGGACGCCGTGGCTAAGCTCAAGATACGAGGTGTAGCGAGTCGCAGAGACCATGGATTGCCATTACTATGTGATTCCAAATTTGGCAGGAAGACAGAAAGTAGGCCTCGAGCTGGCCCGTACTTTTTGGCAGGCGTGAGCTTTCCGCCCGAGAGCCTCTCGAATACGAAACTCGGACAAGGACACTGGTTGGCGACCGCGAGTCGGCTCAATAAGTGCTGAGGGAACCGAGGGCCAAGGTGGAGTCCTCGTAGCAGGAGCCACTGGTGTAGTCCGCCGTAGCGATATACAAGCCCCAGTAGCAAGACATGAACTTAGTAAGGGCGATACCGGTCACCGTCTGACAGTTCAGCTGGCCATCTGTAGCCACGGTGCATGTGATCTGCTGGCAATCACTCGCCCGGTCATCCGTTTCAAACTCCACAGCCCTCCATTGAGGGTTGGTGCCATAGTAAGAACTTCCGTCGCAGGCAAACAGTTTGTGAGCCGGGTCACTAACTAGCCAAGGCTGACCGCCCGCTGTCACAAAGCCGATGACGTTGGGATCACCGTAGTTGCCGGCCCCAACAATGCCACCGTTCCAGCCGAGGCTATTGCCTTGGCCCCACGGGGACGTGACGTACACCGCAGACGACTGAGTCGGGGCAAGGTGGACGGTAACTGTCGTGGTGCCAGACAGGGACGAGGTTACTGTGGACGTCAACGTGGAAGTGGCCGTGGCGGTCACCGTCTCCGTCACTACCAGCTCGACTGTAGACACAGAGGTGAAGGGGATTTCGGCGGTGATCGTCTCGGGAATGACCGAGACGACAGTCGACGCGACGTCCGTGACGGTCTGTGTGGTCGCGACGGCCGATATGCACGCGCACGCTGAGGAGTACTCCTCCAGGCTGGGGCAGTTGGATGCGACGGGGAAGAGAGGCGCATCGGTGGATGATGAAGGCGCAGTTGGCTCGGAAGACGTTGTAGATCCGCGGCAACCCCTGCGCTGTGTCCTCTTCTTGAATTTCTCCGGGACCATGGTGCTGCTCAGGACTTCGAGGGGCGCGATGGTGGTGACAGTCGCGAGGACGGTGGAGTACGCCGTCACCGTTTCGTAGACATCGGCAGAAACAGTCACCGTCTCGTCGACGGTAGAAACCTTGGTGGTGAGTGAGACAATGATGTCGGTGTACGAGACGGTCGCCGTTGTGGTTTCAAGGACGACATCGGCCGACGGGGAGAGGGTCGTTACGACTGGCGAGCCAAACACGGACACGCATGCTGAGTACTGGGCCTGTGGGTTCTGGTCGGTATAGCCGATGACCTGTTGGAGACACGAGCTGACCGCGCACACAGGGTTGTAGGAATTGAGCAGCGGACCGCCAATTGACGACATCTTGGCTGAAAGTAGATGGTGAAACGAATGGAAACGGCCAACGAGAGCAGCGTCTTGGGGTTCTTGACAACGCGAACTGAATAAAGAACAGGCGAAAGGACAAGAACAAGCTCAGTCCGGCCCCGGGCTACACGAAAAGTTCTGTGATATATAGAGGGGGTTAATCTCCAAACGCCTTTTCAGGCGGCAGGCAGCGCGGCTCTAATCTCATTCCGGAAACCTTGGGCAATAGTCTCAATGCGTTCGTCTTGAAAACGAATAGAACGGGTATCTACAGGCTCCACAAGCTGGCCCGACCAGGCTTGGCCCAGCGAAATTGAGAAGGATCACCCAGGCACACAGTATCAACGACAAGACCACTGGAGAGTCCGCGGCGATACATGCATCTAAAGTCACTCCCGGTTGTGGCGTCTGGGCGCTAGATAGCACAGAGAGGGAGTGTTTGCCCCCGTGGGATGAAGCAGCGACGAGGGCATGGCGGATGTCGGATGGTATGGTACTCCTGTTCAGATTATCTTGACGTTGGAAAGCCTTGACAACCTTTGTTGGCCCTGGTTCGAAGCGGGCACCAATATTGACTGGACCCTCAAACGAGGCAAACGCAACGGAGCCACACATGGATTTGGGGCCTAGCTCATGCCTAGCACGTAATAACCCTGCAGATTACCGCCGGATTGGGGACAGTGGAGCGAGAGTCTTGGCAACGACGGTGCCGAGAGTTCCGGGCAGGAAACCTGAAGACTGAAGTCCTGAACTGAGGCGGCAGATCCATCTGGAAGAAGACAATACCTCGTTGTTGATCTTGGTCCCGAGTCATTATGCTTGCCCACTATCTACCTTACTTGCCATACGCGACCTACGGCCTTTTGTTAGAAATAAGCTAATACTCAAGACCCTTCCCCCTAAATAATAGTTCAGATGTCAGGGCGACCTGCTCTTGGAGCAATCTTCATTAGCTTGATCAAACCCGGATTCTAAACATTAGGAGGAGGATCAGTCTGGAACGAAAGGCATGAAGAATCCCTACCTGCAAAGGTTCAAAATGGGTTGAGAAACTCGCTCCATCCTTCTGAACTCGAAGGGTCACGGAAAATGATGGATCGTAGCAATAATAGACGCAAGGATAGTTACCTGTAGTAGGTACCCCAAAATCAACGTTCCTTGTTTATTAACGGTTGCATGCCCCTCCCGTCAAGTTGTCGAACGCCGGCAACGCAACAAAGCAAGCCACCTGGTTAACCGGAGGAAAAGGAGGGGGGGATTATTCACGGATCTCAAAGCGCTCTGGCTCAGCTCCTCACTCATCACATTGCCACGTGTCCAGCCTTTCCTTCAGCCAACCACTCGTGGTCCTCAGCGCTGTCTTTCTTTCTGACATAGCAGGAGCATAGCCCTGCCCCATAATGAGCTTGTCGACCATTCTGCACAGATCTTCGACATAACTCCATTGAGCGCAGGTGGCCCAAGACCTGCAAGCTGCCTCGCACGCCTCGACTGATTCCCACGCTTGGCGCCACAGCGCTGGATCATACAGCGTGTCAGGGCTTGGAGGGGCTGCTTTGTTTGCGGAAGTGACCCTGTACAAGCTGGAGAAGTTGTCCCACCACTCTGCCCGAGCTTGGAGGTTCGGAGCGATCATCCCCAAGAAGAAGTCGCGGTGAAGCAGCGGGTTCTAGCTCGGCATCAGTAGTTTGTGACAGTGAGAATGGAGTGTTCTGCAGCTTACCGAAAAGTCCCAGGCATTCTCGAAGGCAAAGTACCTAGCAACATCCCGACTATGGACTTTATGCCATGAGATTAGACGACTGCACCAGTTCCACCTGCTAAAGCCAAACCGCCAATGCACAACTGGGTTGAAACCCCAGGTGAACTTCTCATCCCCATCATTCTCTCCAAAGCGCACGCCGAACTTGTTCAGGGCATGGCCGAGCACTTGATCGCCGCAACAGTGCTCCGTCGTATACCGCTCGTGGTCCTCGGACATTGCTGGGTTGCGTCCAAAGGTCCGCTCCCAAGCGGCCCGCGACAGGGCAAATCCAGCCCCCCCGTGAGCAAAGACGGTGTCACACTTGGCAGCAAAGCTCCCCAGGTAATGAGGTCTTCGCCAGTCAAATTCCGAGAGATAGTCGAGGACGCTAGGGAGGAACAGATAGGTATCGTCCTCCATGTAAATGTACCATTTGGCCACCGGCCAGTTGTTTCCAGCGTGCTGGACCAACGGGATGAACTTGTATTTGTCGATAATCCATCCCCCTGGCGGGCCGTAATTATCGCCATCGACCCCTGCAGCCTCCACATACACATTGTGGCTTGCGTACTCGGGCTGCTGTCGGTATACGGCGAATTCTGGTGACGATTTGGTTGTCTCGGTGATGTTGGCGAGGGCATCGACAATATGCATGTTGCCAATCGTCTCTGCGTGGTCCGAGTAGATAACCGTGTTTGCTGGGGAGATCCGGTCGGGAGAAAGCGTCGTAGTAAGATGGATGAGCAGACGTTTCCAGATGGATGTGCTGCCTGTCTTCATGATGAGGAGAACATCATCTGTCGATAGGTTACCCCTGGTGTACTGGTGGGGGGTAGGAGCATTGGTTGGCCATGCCTTGGTGGATACTGGACTTTCGTCTGCCGACGTTGGGTGTGCTGTAGTAGCCGTCTTCCAGGCGGGTGTTTGGCCATGACCCTCGTCAACGCTCCATTGGGTGAGCACATCAGCCCAGTTGTTCACATTTGAGTCGATAAGGGAGTAAGACGCCCACAAACAGACGGTAATGATGGCTGCCGGCACAAGCCGATTATTTCTGTATGTAACAATCATCGCCAGCAACAAGGGGAAAATGAAAGGAGTTCTCGGGAACCTGAACAAGGAATGAGGATAGTTGTTTTTCTCAATGACATTGAATCTCGACGGAGGAAAAGGGGTGTTGGCGGCCATGTTTCAGTGGTTTCCTGGATGTAGGAAAGGGGCGGTGTTTCCTTCCAGCCGCAATTCAGCCCTGCCTTTCGGCGCTTTTTCCCCTTCATTTCGGGTCGGCCACTGACTCACGAGGTTCGTCATACGCATAGCACTGCCTAACTGTCGCACAAGATCCGTGCCGCCCGAGGCACCCATTCTCACCCAATCACCAGCTCTCGGGTGAGGCCAAGGCGGTCGCCCCGCGGACACTTTAACTAATACGACGAGACATCGCGGCCGAATCCTTCCCTGGCAAAAATTTCCCAGCCGTTGGAAAGGGGCAGTGCAAACCTTGCAGGCTTTCGCCGAATCCCACGAGGTCGGGTCGTTACATGTGAGCAGGGGTTAAGGCCATAATGCACGGTTCTAATTTACGTCGTTGCATTCAGGATCAGGGGCGAAGGGGCGAAGAGGAGAGCCTTGGAGCAGATGGGTGGAAAGCATGGACTCGTGGGAAATAAAATGTCGAGGGCGGCCAGGAAACAAGTCCATTGATCAGCCCACAGACTATCCACCGTCACCTACTAGCCCGCACCGTGCTATTTATTTTACCCAATGTTTCTAGACCTCAAGCATGGCCGAGATGCTGATCACCGGGTTGGCGGAACCACTCCACGAGTTCCGGCCCTGCGGCAGTTTCTCAATGTGATTGGCTGCGGGCTGGCTATTCTACTCTACTACCTAACCACGACACACAGCAGATTCCCAGTGACCCTGGACATCATTATCACAATCGTACTCACCGAGCTAAACCGCTATGTCATTGAAGGACGCCGAATGTCCTTCTTTGCCCGGGAGCGAAGGGCGGAACAATACACCCCCCAAGAGAAGGAAAAGGGGGAGGCCGTCCACCTCGAGGAGCAACCCGTTACCGCGAGACTGGAATGTTTAGCGGCAGTCGTTGGGTGGAGAGAGGACCCCTCGCTGTATTCTCGGGCCCTCGAGAGCTACAAGTCATCTCGGACATGTGCGTTTCTCATTGCGGGCATCGACGGGGATGGGACACAGGACCAGGACATGGTCAATGTTTTCAGCAAGGTACGTGTTTTGCCCTTCAGCGGAAAACGTGGGTCGGGAGGGGGTACTGAGAATATTGTGTATAGGTGTACCCCGAGCGATCGGCAATCATTCAGTTACCGGAGCCGCTTGGTGTTGTCGCCGAGCAAATCCGTTCCAAGATTATCACGCAAGCTCGCAACCACGCTCAACCCGTTGACGGGGCGGAGGTCGACGCCATGGTCATGCAGTATTGCCTTGAACTGGCCAAAAGCATATTACTCCAGCACAACCTCCGGATCGGAGCACCAGAGGGCGTGCGGCAGCTGTGTCTCAAGCAGCGCCACTTGCATAAGAAGGGCATCATGTTCACGACCTTCATTTTCTCGATCGTCATTGCCGACATCCTCGGAATAGAGTTTCTCTGGTCGTCGGATTCAGACACGGTCGTTTTCCCAGACTCGCTAGAGCGCACTATCAATACCATTGCGGCTGATCCTCATGCCGGGGGGGCAAGCTCGGGGCTTGTGGTGCACAACTCGCAAGAGACCACCGTCACCAAGCTTGCCTCGGCTGTCTACTGGGGCGAGTTGTACCTGACGCGATCGACCCCTGCTTGCACCGGGACCAGCGACTGCCAGAGCGGCCCTAGCAGCGCCTTCAGACTCACCGCTCTTCCCGATATATTGGTTCCTTGGTATCTCCAGCGGGCACTCGGAAAGAGAATGGTTGTGAACGAGGATCGTCATCTCACCACAAATCTGCTCCTCCGGGGTTGGAAGGTCATCTTTGCGTCAGACGTGCTGACGGCAACGGACACCCCGACGACTGTGGCGAGGTGGCTTAAGCAACAGGTCCGGTGGGCGAGAGCCACGCATATCGAGTCATTGCTTCACCCTCGGGTCTACGCCACGAGCCACCCTCTCCTCTTCTACGGCATGGCAAAGCGCGAGTTTGGCCCCGCCATTGGCGCTGTTGCGGTGATTTGGTACCTTTTCACCTCGCAGCAGCTCATAGTTTTCTCCGGCAAAGATATTCTGCTAAGAGTTCTAGTTGGCTCATCCTACAATCTCTTGCGGAATCCCGACCGACTGACTGGGAAGGGGTTGCTATGGGTTCTTCCTAGCATTTTGTTTTACTATGTCCCGTTGCCGGCCATTCACTTGTGGAGTATCATGACGATGGGAGCTGACGGATGGGGCACGAGCATGCGGGCAACGGGGGAGAGAGCTCGGAAAGAGAACCAGCAAAAGGCGTGGTTCGACATGGGTTTCTTTGTAGTGTGGATGGGAATACTGGGAGGCGTTTTGGCGAAGTTGCTTGGGTTGTATTTCTGCATGGTCTGGCATGAGAGAATGGCGGCGATACTAGTCGGCGCAGCTGGAGGAGCATTGGGGGCCTGGTGGGCAACTATGGGTGCATCATAGACGGAGGCATGGACTGCCACGTGTACGATACTGATCATCAGACTCGCACCACTGGACTAAGATCAGCGGTAGCTCTTCTCTTCATTACTCGGTGATTGACTAATTACAGCTACCAATAATTGCCTACCTCCCGTAGATTTCCTTGTAGTCTGATGCTGTACTGGAGCCAAGGTTTATTTGTTCACTTTGCCTCTCATTTCGAGCGAGAGCCACCAATCCCCACACCAAGACCTGGCGTTCTAAAATGAACAAGCCTTTTTAGGGGAAACTACCTTATCGACGTGTTGTCAAAGTCAATTGGTCGACTGCCTGGTTCACCAAGGTCACAATCATGCAAAAGAACAGAACACCATCACATGGATCCATGCTCCGAGAAATGTCGGTCAACGATCTCAAGCGATACTGGCAGTGGCGAGGCAGATGGATCACGATGCAGTCGGACTTCGGCAGCTCACGCACCTTGAGAGATGCCAGCGTCAATTTAATAAGTTCCACTGGGAAAGACATGGTAAAAGACAGAGCAGAACAGTAAACAAACAAGAAAGAGAAGCAGGAGGGGACGAAGATCGGATCAAAACAGGAGAGAGTAGACCCCGAAAACCGAAGCTTGGAAGTTGGAACGGATGGGACTGATGAAGATGGATGCAAGTCATCAGTCAGCTGGCCAGCTGACAGTCCGTATCGGTTTTGGCTGGCTGCAGGGCCAAGAGCTCGCGTGACGCGGGATCACGCGCGCATGCAGGCAGCCCTTCCGCAAAGACCCTGGTCCTCTGACTCTCCAACTGGGCGGTTCCAGGCTTCCAGCAACACAATGCCGACGACTGCTGCCCTGCCTGATCCAAGTTGACATGACACTCCAGCCTTCCATGGCAGTATGTTTTCGTTTCCCCTCAATCTAGGTACGGCTGCCCGCTGTTGCCACGGTTCGGATCGTGTTTATGGGTCGTGCAAGCGCGTGCTGTCGCGCTCCAGAACCCCCTCAAGTGAATAGGTAGACATCAGCAAGATCGGTCCTCAGCGACAAACCCCGGTTTCCCGCCATCCTGTGTGTTTGGGGTCGGCCGTGCTGCCGCTTGTCGTTCGCTGGTTGCTTCTCTGAGCCTGGCTTGTTCGGCCTCGACCTTGAAGGACAACGAGTGTTGGCGTTCAAGGCGGGTTCAATGTCCTCGAGTCTACTAGGCAATTACTTGAATGTTCGGTTTGGGGCAGCCGTTCCTCGTTTCACACATGCATCCATCCTCCAATCGTACACAAAACTCGCGCCCCATGGTTGGTCTCGAGTTTCCCAACGACACCTCCCCACCTTGCTCCATTCGGTGTTGATTTCCAGCCGCTGCTGATGCCCGCGGGTCGGGGATTTGGAAACGGATGAGGTACCTGTTGTTTCAACTTAGATCGATATCATTCTCGTTATCAGCCATATTTCTTTTCTTTGGATGGCTGTGTGGCGGCACCGACACCCCCGCCGCAGCCGAGAGACCCGCTGTGTCCCTGCAGTGGGGCGCCTCCTCGGTGGGCCCAGCTGCCCCTCAATCAGCCTTGCACGCGCAACTCGGGCCGCCCCTCCACTCCACTGACTGACCAAAATCTCTCGTTCTGCGCTGCGCGAAACCGGGAACACACCGTGCCCAACTCCTCTTCCGAAACCACTGGCAACGATGGCAACGTCCCACCCGAGCGAGCATCGCCATATGCGCAGCGGCAGCCTCAACATCCCCCCGCAGAGCGGCCGCCCTGGTGCCGTGGTCGGTGCAATGCCCGGTGCTCGCTTTGAGGGCCCCCGAAGCCCTCCGAGTAAGTCACTGTTCCCTTCCCGACGCTCCCCTCTTCGACACCGTAGCTTTCTGTTCGGGACGCTCTGCGTGTCGCGCCACTCCATCTCTGTTGGCTGCGCCTGGCCCACGGCTTGGTTCTTGTCTGCGTTTGTTGGTGAACGTGTGCTGACATGGCGCTTGCGGCCCGCAGATACATCACATGTCCCCTGCAAATTCTTCCGACAAGGCGCCTGCCAGGCAGGCAACGCATGCCCGTTCAGCCACGACTTGAGCTCCGCCTCCGAGACGGTGTGCAAATACTTCGCAAAGGTACGTCGCGCCGACTCCCCCTTCTCTGCGGCGCCCGGCGCATCTGCCAACAGTGGCGGACCACCTCACAGGAACGGGCTGCGCTGATACATCTTGCCACACGCGGTTCAGGGGAACTGCAAGTTTGGTCCGAAGTGCGCCAATATCCACGTCCTCCCCGATGGTCGCCGCATCAACTACGGCAAGAATGGCGTGACGATAGGGGCGCCGGCCGGTGTCGCCCTTGGTGTCCGCGTGAACCCGACGACGTACCACCAGCCGTCCAACAGCGCGCTAACCAACTCCTTTCTGCGTGCCGACCAACTATCCGCGTACCCCGCATCCACTCCATATGGCGTACAAGATGATCCCTATGGCCACCAGATGGGAACGCAGCCGGGCATGGACCAGGGCCTGCCGATAATCGACACCACGTACAGCTCGAACCCCGCCTCTGCCTATGGCTCCCCTCGTGACGATGACGCGAACCGTCTCGGGCTTGGACTCTCGCCGGTGAACGCCAAAGGTCTCTCGGTGCTGGACGCGCCGCTGCCCGCCTCGTTTGATAGTAACGGCATATCGCTTGCTGCCCGCTACGGGCCATGGCCGTCCTCCGTGCCGTCCAAATTCGGCCTCGAATCCCCGTCTCCATCGTTGCACTCGGCCAGAGACGCACGTACGTCGGAGACGCTCAAGTTGTTGCACACCTCGGCGTTTGGCAGCAGTGACCATCTGTCGCCCTCCGCCCTCGGCGGAAGCGACATCAACGGTTTTGGCAGCAGCCCGCCGATCGGTTCCGCCAACCTGGGTTCGGTGCTGGGCAACGACGAGTACTTTGGCAAACGGTTCATGCATAGCAGCTCGTTGCGCTATGCGAAGCCGCGCTTGATCAGCAGCAGCGTGCCCAAGATCGACCGGGATTGGGAAGCCGAGTTCATGTTTGAGGAGGACTACGTCCCGGGCGCTCTGGCAAACGAAGTCCTGACCCCGGCCGAGAAAGCGAGAAGGGGTTCCAACACAAACACGGTGCGCATGTCGGATCTGGAAGCGGGAGTTGAGTCGCTGCCGATCGGCGCGACTAAATTTGGTAGTCCCGTCATGGCCGCGAGCCCGAGCCGCTGGGGCCCCCTATTCCAGCGACAAAAAGATGACGAGTTTGACAATGGTGGGACTGGTCGGTCCTTGAAACACGTCTCGGCGTTTGGCCATGTCGGAAGCCCGCTGAGAAACTCGAGCCTGGCATCGGCCATCACAGCTGAACTCAACGGAGAATCAGCGTTAGGGAAAAAGGACTTGGCGAACGAGTCGGTGTCAGCCCTCACCCGCCAGCTTCGAGAGACTCGCCTCGCCGAGGGCGGCAGCTCGGGAAGCTCTAGTCCTCATCTCCATCCAACCACCCCGGGGCGGGGCCACAAGTCGACTGGGTCAGGCTCCACGAGCGCGGGTATTATCGGCAAGGAGCGAGAGAAGGAACGGTCGCTGGAGCGACACATCAGCAGTGGTTCCATCAGCTCCAGCGCGACAGGACGGTTCACCACTCCGATTGATGAGGAGGATTCGTCGTTCGTCTTTCGGATGGAGGAAGAAGACGATGCACAGACCCGGGCTCGGAAGCGGGTCTCCGGGGGCAATTTGGGTGTCACCAGCCCGCTCAGTACCGGGTGGAGCTACGCCAACGTCGTTGCAAGTAACCGGGGCGGCACTGGGGGTGCAAACGGTAATAAGGGTGCCACAGGAGACAGCGCGGAGTCGATCGGGGGGCGATGATTCGGCCAAGGGTATCTATCGGATGGCTGTGTGGTAATGGGCAACAAGACGAGGCAGAATACACGATAACGACTGCATTGGGGCATGGCAACGGACTGCATCGGCCGCGTGGCCGCCGTTTGGGGAGGCCGGTGACAGGATATATCCCGGCGGCGGCTCGGCCTGGCGTTGATATCAAAAAGGCAATGGCCCCGGGTCGGCAGGCGACATCAAGTTTCATTTTCTCATTTGGCAGGCGTGTTAGGATAATCTTGTATAGACGGATCGCACGGGTCACGGGCGTGGCGTGGAGGGCGTTAGTTTGGACGGACCAGCTGCATGTGTCTCCTCCCAGACAAAGAGCAGGCACTACCCCCCAATGCCCCGGCATCAGCGACAAGAGCCGGCGTTGCACAGCCGACAAACCAGCGGTTGCAGCTTAATTTGAGCATAGTAGATGTGTCTGTTCCTTCTCACTCCAACTGCGATGAAAAAACGTGGGAAGTGGGCAGGCATCACGACTCGGGAGAGAGGGCCCAAAAGGCGAGCTTCTGCCAAGGAACACAGCTGCGAGGGCGAGAGAAAAGGATGCAGCCACAGGGTCAACGCTGAGGCCGCCTCTTCCATTGAATGCGCGAATTCAACACTCACACGAAACAGTGGGCCGCGTGTGCAAGCCTGCCCCATGTAAATGCCTCCGACCCCAACACTGTCTAATCAACCAGGGAGCGGCGAGGCATGCTGCGCATTGGGATGGTCATGATATGGTACAGGGAAAGAAGGAGGAAGTTCTAGTTCGCATCTGGCTGGCTGAGAATGTACTCGACGGCCTTGTCAACTGTGGGAAGCACGCAGGTCAGTATCTCGGCAGCGGTTGGGGAAGCGAAACAAGGCGACGTACCGCTGTGAATCGTATCGGCATCTTTGTCCGGGATCTCGATGCTGAACTCCTGCAATGGAACCCCATCAGCACTGTCCTTTTCTCTTCAAAAGCGACAGGAAGAAGCCTCTCAAAAGGCAGCGGCTATGGCTGGTAATGGGGAGCAATAGCTCGCCCGGCAAGCCGATGGGTATTCGTACCTCCTCGATGGCCATCACAACCTCCACGGTGTCCAAGCTGTCCAAACCCAGGTCGTTCGCAAAGTGTGCGCTCTCGGTGATCTATCGGATCGAAGAACGTCAGGTCAGATTCTGGGGGTGCCGGTGGGGAAGGATGTCACCGAGCCGCCGGCAATCATAGTCGAGACTCACATTGCTGGGGTCGTTGACCTGGAGAAATCACGTCAGTTAGTCTCTCATTATCTTGTACACCCATCCAACGGCGCAGGCGGAGAGCCAGAGATCCGAACACGCCGAACCAGAGACCCCCGCCCGGTGTTGCAGCCAGAGTGCCGAAACCCACCTTGTCAAAGCCGGACAGAAGCTGCTTGATCCGCTCGTAGACCTCCACCTTGTCGAGAGAGCTGCCCGAGGCGTAGCACCGCACCGCTTGCCAGGCGACCGTCTTGGGCACGAAGGAGGCGACTCTGGGGACGGGGGCGACGGCGAATCTCCTGGCGGCGGCCGAGGTCGTGGGGCGAACGGCCGTCCGTGTCGCAACGGCGGCAGATCGGAGAATGGCGGAGCGGAACATGTTGGCGGTGGATTCGGGGGGGTTGGAAACGTGGCCGGCGTGGGGATCGCAATTGGGCCAACTTGATGCCGTAATGCGGGTGCAATTGAAGGGAATGTGGCTGCTGTCGTGGAGTGCAGGAAGCAAGTCAGGATGATGATAAATTTCTCGCCAGAGTCGGCATGCACTGGGAGCTCGGATCGCACGCGCCAAGCTTGAACTGAAGTGGACCGTGCCCACCACGTGACGCACCTTGGGTGTCTCGGAGGACGGATATCACACACGAAGTGCGCCTCTGGATGCAGCGCCGGAAGGCGACAAAGAAAATGGTTGCTTTTTGGGCTCGAATGGCACAGTATGTACAGCTCTGTCTACAAATTTACGGCTCGCAGCCCGACCTCAAAGAACCTGATCGCACCTCCTCCCAACCCCCGACGATCGGAGCCTATCTGTACGGGGCATCTGCGCGAATGGCGGCAGCCAGCTCCGGCTCCCACTTGTCTCCGTTGGACAGTAATTTCTCTGTGGCATAACGTCAGCTATCTCGCCGGTGACATGGCAACTTTGCTGTTGGACCATACCCTTGTTGTAGAGAAGCTCCTCGCGAGTCTCGGTGGCGTATTCGGCGTTGGGGGACTCGACGATGGCGTCGACGGGACATGATTCCTGGCAGAAGCCGCAGTAGATGCACTTGGTCATGTCGATGTCGTAGCGGGTCGTCCTCCTGGAGCCATCGGCACGCTCCTCGGCCTCGATCGTGATGGCCTGGGCTGGGCAGACAGCCTCGCACAGCTTGCAAGCAATGCATCTCTCTTCACCCGAAGGGTAGCGGCGCAAGGCATGCTCTCCACGGAAGCGGGGAGAAATGGGCCCCTAGGCAGCGGTCAGTTCTACGCCGACAGCAAAGATAAAACGCATCCCCCAGTCCCGTCAACCCGGATGACAACTCCCATCCAAGCTGTTTTCCTCTTCATCCACACGCTGGGCTCCAACGTACCTTCTCGAACGGGTAGAAAATCGTATAACTGGCGCCTGATTGTCAGTCCACATCCGCCTGCAAGACGCCCCACGACTTCTGGGAAAGTACTCACGGCGGCCTGAAGAATTGCTCCATGAGCACGTACATGCCCCGCAGCATCTCGGTCATGAGGAAGTATTTTCCAACCTTGTCGAACGTGCTCTCCTTCTCTTGATCCCACTCCGTCGGCGGCTTCAGGCGAAAGTTCTTGGGCGGTGGACCCGCCGGCGTCGCGTACGTTCTCCTCGCGACCAAGGCCTGCGAGGGAATTGTGCGGATGACCGCCGAGGGCATGCGGGCGAGCGGGATCTGCCGGGCGGCCATCGAGACGGCCGACTTCGCAATCATTGTGAAGCTTCCCCGTGTCGGCGGAGGCGGCAGGATGGAGAGACGGGGAGGGGTTTCGGGCGGGCGTCAACGGTGCCAACACTTTTCGCGCGCACCCGATCTGTGCGGAGCTGGTGAGTGCCGGGGAGAAGGGTCGAGCCGGCGGTTTCAAGGGGCAATTGGGTCGATTCGGCCACGCTTGGTCGAAGTGGGCAAGCGGGCGGAGAGCGGGGATTTCGAGGCGAGGTTCTGAGCTCCCCCAAAGGCTTGACGTCGTGATGCTGGGGCTGCGGCGAGCTGTCGGGATTTGGGACAGTCGCTTGGCGCGATGACATTTGACGGGCGCTGATTGGTGGCAGACACAAACGGGTCCAGTTAATGTTTCACGTGACCTGGCGGCTGTGGTGGACCGAGCAACCGCCACAAATCCCGGACGTCATTTCCGACGACCAACGCCCGCATCGACATGACTGATCTGGCTGCGACGAGCGTTTAGGAGTTAATTTTTTTTTGCACACAAAATCGTCATGTTGGATATCGAATCTACAATGTCGGGACGGCATCACAGCATCCGGCCCCACGTGGTCCACCACACGCCAACGTTTGCCGCGACGACCAAGTCGAGCATCATCAGGCCCTCGTCGTGGATGATGAGCTTTCCGAGCTTCGCCCGCCTACCCCTAGTCCCTCCGCCGGCGTGTTCTTTTCCCAAACTCAAGTCCATGGCCGCGCCGTCGCCCTCGCCGTACTCGTAGTCGCCGTCTGACTCCTCGTCGCTGCTTCGCGACCTGTGGTGCAAGAACTTGCTGAAGTGCCCCGATAGGTGGTTGGCGTCCCACCGCCCGGTCTTGGGCGCGCCGCTTCGGTCTGGTGCTTGCTGGGGGGTTCCGTTGGGCAGGTTGAAGCGCAGCTCACTGACTGGCTTGGCTCCAAGCAAGGCCGAGGACAGTTCGTCACCGCGCGAACGACCCATCGCTTGCGCCTCCCGAATGCTTTGGGCAAGCTCCCGGGGATCGATCCTTGCGCTCGCCGGGTCAAGGCTGTGCCGCAGTTTCAGGCTCCGCCCGTTGGGGCTTGTCCGGAATTCACACCTCCCGTCCCAGGGACTCAGGAAGACGTAGCCCTTGGGCTTCAATCCAGGCCCGGGGTGGGTAATCAGCGGCGGCGAAGCGCTGTCGTCAGCCGAGTCGGCAGAGCCGATGGTCGAGGCGCTGCCGTGTCGCGCGTGGAAAGGCTTTTGCGTCATCGGCTCCTCGGGCGACGTGCTGTTTGCATTGACAGGGCTTCCCGACCGGTCCCGTCTGTGAAACGCCTTCTTGAAGTTGGACGCCCAGCTGGCGCCGTAGGACATGATGACTTGCCGCGAGAAACCTTCCTCACCCGGCCTCGCCGCGGGCTTGAGTGACGAAGCCCGTTCTCGCCCCGGCCCCGTGAGTCCCTGCGACGCTTGCTGGGCGAAAGAAGGCCCCGAGAGCGGGCGGAAGGCATCCACGTCAGCGCGGCTCGGCATGTCGCGGTACTTGGCGTAGCCGGAGGTATCGAGGCGAATGCCGATCTTTTGCGCGTGGACGAGTAGCCCCCCCATGTTGTCGGGGTCGAGGCTGGGGTCCGCGGTGTCTGGTGTGGGCACGTTGGTCTGGAATGACGAGACCTTTCCGACGTTGCACTGCGTCCCCGAGGTTGGATCCCTTCGGATGATGGCGAGTGAGAATGCTACCGACGATGGGCGCCGGCGGCCGAGTTGTCCCGGCGATGGGAGCTTCCCCGAGTCCAACGAGTTACCGGGAGAAGTAACACGCACTACCCGGCTGCCCACCCCGGCGGCTAGTGTTCTCGGCTGAATCGGTGTCACAGGGCGTCCCTGGACCGCCGCGTCGGATGGTGCATGATTACCGCCGTTAGGGCCGATCGTTGATGCGCTTCGCGGCGCCGAACCCACCACCTTCCCCCGCATTGAGGCTTCCGAAGGGGCGGGCCGGTGGTATTCCGGTGCCTCTGATGTGCCTCCGGACCGCCGCTTCCGAAACACGGGATTTTCCCGGTATCCTTCGACAGCACCTTCAGAACTGAGAGGGGGCGCCAAGTCAGCAGAAGTCGGCGCCACCCAAGCAGCGCCCACACGCGGCGCCAGCGACGGTTCTACGCCGTTGTTCACGGCAACACCGGTGGTTTCTAGCTTCGGCACCTTGGCTGATGCAGGCAACGGCTTCCTCGGGATTGCGCTTCTGGTGCTCTCGCCGCTGGCTCGAGACGCGGCGGCCAGCAGACCATCTTCGGGCAGGTCGAGATGGACGTAGTACAGAGAGTTTGCGACGTCCTCGCCCGTAACGTTCTTTTTCTGCGGCCTAAAGGTGGAGAGGATGATATCTGGAACACTGGTCAGCGCCGTCGCGCTTCCAGGGACATGCAGGCCAACTCCGCACCTTGAGTGCCGGGCACTCGAGAGATGTACAGCGTGAGGGACTCGCGCAGCTCACGGTGATGCGGATACTGCGGCGGGTTTGCTGCCAGATAGTTGATGGTCGACAACGACCTTGCTTCCGGCTGCGGCTTCGCCGCCATCCTCGACTGTGTGGCCGTTGAGATACCCGGCAGCCAGCGGCGGCTGCGAAAAAGTGGAGTACCAGCTCGCGGAACGAAGGGCAGGGC
>OUNM010078580.1_pt1 | contig 18403 bp, 14 predicted proteins | sample 1769961 | NCBI WGS metagenome assembly OUNM01 (sample SAMEA3914820, study PRJEB12502) | metagenome | biome: forest; material: soil | place: USA | collected 2012-03-12 | depth 0.3 m
GCCTGGAAGCACTGCGGACCGGGCGATTTCCTTTGGAATAACGGCATCTTCACCACCACCACGCCGGTCGGTGCCAACCCCCATCACGGCGTGCACTGGTACTCCAGGCAGATGTTTGGCGACTTCGTGCTCAAGATCGAATTCAAGCTCGACGCGCGGGATTCCAACTCCGGCCTGCTGCTGCGCTTCACCGATACCAGCAATCCCGAAAGCGTGGACACCCAGTGCATCGAAGTGGACATCCACGATTACTTTCCCGACCGGCTGAACACCGGCAGCATCGACCATTCCCGGCTGCCGGTGCAACTGTCGATGAACCGCGATGACTGGAACGAATTCGAGATCACTGCCAAAGGCTTGCACTATGCGGTGAAGCTCAACGGCCAGCCCATCAATGAATACATCAGCAGCCGCCGCGCCGTGGGCTACATCGGGCTGCAAAACCTGCGCGCCGAGGGCGAGGTGCACTTCCGCCACTGCCGCATCCAGGCCGCCGAGCTGCCGCCCGCCCCGCCCGAATCCCCCGCTGTTTCCACTCCGGACCAGCGGCCCCCGCGCTATGTGCCTGGCTGGACGCATGCGGAGCAGGACGCCTTTGAAAAAACCTTGTTCGCCTACGAGTGGTTTATTCCCGACCGCAAGTGGAACCTGCAGTTCAGACCCGGCCACAAGGCCCATGTGCAGGAGGGCAATGCCGAGCGCATCTGGCATTGGTGGCTCATCGGCCCCCGCACCCTGCACATTCAGTTCGCCGCCATGCCTGCCAAGTATGACCCCGCCATCGGAGAAACCTACATTTTCGACGAAAAGATGACGAAGTACGACAGCGGCCCGCGCACCGCGCTGGGCATCCGCGGCCGCCCCATCACCCCGGTCGCGCCGTGATCACCAAGCTCCCAGGGCCAGTGAGGAGTTTTCAAAAGCCTTTATTTGCTTTTGAGACTCAATTGCATTAAAGACCGCAAACTCAGAAGCTCTCCCCAATGAATCACCTCCACAGGCACGAACCTTTGTTGGGCACCGCCGTCCACATTGATGTCCACGGTCCCCAGCCGGCAGCGCGGCTGGAAACGGAGGTGACCAAGGCGTTTGAGCTGGTGCGCGGCGTGGGCCGGCTGATGGATTTCAATGAAGCCGACAGCGATGTGGCGCGGCTAAACCGCTGCGCCCATGTGGCGCCGCTGCGCGTGCATCCCTGGACCTGGCAGGTGATCGAAAAGGCCCTGGGTCTGAGCGCGGACACCGAGGGCGCCTTTGACATCACCATCGCCCCTCGGCAGGTGCGCAACGGTCACCTGCCGCGCCACGGCTCCTTCCGCAGTATGGGCGAGGCGGCGCAGTGGGATCACATCGAGATGCTGGAGGGTTCGCGCATCCGCTTCCGTCAGCCGCTGATGATTGACCTGGCCGAGATCGCGCGCGGCTTCGCTGTGGACAAGGCCATCGACTGGCTGGCCACGCGCGGGCTGGCGGGTGCGATGGTCAAAGCTGGCGGCGACCTGCGCATCCACGGCAAGGGCTTGTCGGTTCCACGCGCTGAACTGCCGGCTGAGGAACGGCTGCCCGGCGTGATGCTGCGCCCCGCGGTGGCCACCAGCGCGGCCTATTTTGCGCGGCGTCCCGGCGGGCTCGCGAGGGTGCCCCCCATCGCGCATCCGCGTACGGGCAAGCCCCTGCGGTCCAATGTGAGTGTCTCCGTTTTTGCCGACACCTGCACCCAGGCGGAAGCGCTGACGAAAGCGGTGCTGCTGGCCCCGCAAAGCTTGTGGAACCGTGCCTTGCAGGAGGCCAACAGCCTGGCGCTGTTCATCACCCGCCAGGGCGAGCAGGTGCTGTATCCGGCCTGATTTTTTGCAACGACAAGGGCACTCTACTTGAATTTCTGATAGAATTCGCGTACGAGTTGAGGCTTCGCCCTAGACTCCCCGCACCGCTCATGCGTCTCATTTCAGCCCCCCTTGCGCTCGCCCTTGCCAGCCTGCTCTCCGCCTGCTCGCCCTTTCTAGACAAAGTCCTCGACGGCCCGCATCCCCCGCCCTCGCACGTGACCCGCACCGAATGCCTGGCCCTGGCCGAGGCCTACCGAGTGCATCGCTGGACCCCAGTTGCGGCGAACGTCAAGCATGGCGATGATTCCAAGGGCATCCGCATCGACACCCCCGACATCACCCACAACCCCGGCGGCAAAATCCCCGGCTGGTACGTGCCCGGCCAGGAAACCGAAGGCGTGCCCTACCAGTGGGGCGGCTTTTGCACGATCGAAGAGTTCGATGCCGGGGTGGCCGCGCACAAGGCCGCCGGCGATGTGTACACCGATGCCAAGCGGGCGAAGCTGGATGATGCCGTCTCCACCGAGGCGGTGGGCATCGACTGCTCCGGCTTCATCTCCCGCCTGTGGAAACTGCCGCGCTCCTACTCCACCCGCGAGCTGCCCGGCCTGTGCAAGCCCGTCAAATGGGAGGCGATGCAGCCCGGCGACATCCTCAACACCCACAACGCCCACTGCCTGCTCTTCGCCGGCTGGAACGATCCCCAGCATGAACGGATCATCGCCTATGAAACCGGCTGCCCGCCCTCCTGGCGCGTGCTCAGCCACAGCATTGATGTGAAATGGCTGCAAGGCCTGGGCTACCGGCCATGGAGGTATCGGGGGATGCGGGAGGGGAGCGGAAAGTGAGACCTAAGGAGTGGTGACAAACTCATGCGTTGATCGTGTGTGAAAAGCCCTTTGTGGCGGCGTGCGAAGCACCTTGGACTGCGGCAGCCCTGCTGCCGCTTTCGGTCATGGCAGCCCTGCTGCCGGCACAGAGGCCAGCCTTCAGTCGAGGGCTCTTCCCATCCACACTCGGCGCCACCCCGTCGTGCCGCAGCAGGCTGCGAGCACAAAGCGGCAGCAGGGCTGCACGCAGTCAAAGGTGCTTCGCACCCTCCACAAAGGGCTTTTCAAACACACGATCAGAGCAGGCGTCACTACTGACTCCTTACTCCTCACCCCGCTACTCGCTGGCAATCCCTTCCTCGAATTGAAGCTGATACAGCCGTGAATACAGCTCGCTCTTCTGCAGCAGCTCCTGGTGCGTGCCCACGCTTTCGATGCCGCCGTTCTGCATCACCACGATCTGGTCGGCGCCGAGGATGGTGGAGAGGCGGTGGGCGATGGCGATGACGGTCTTGCCCTTGGAGAGGTTATGAATGGCTTCCTGGATGATGCGCTCGGTCTCGGTGTCGAGGGCGGAGGTGGCTTCATCGAGCAGGAGGATCGGGGCGTTGCGCAGGATGGCGCGGGCGATGGTGACGCGCTGGCGCTGGCCGCCGCTGAGGTTGCTGCCGCCGTCGCCGACAACGGTTTCATAGCCGTCCTTTTTCTGCGCCACGAAGTCATCCACATGGGCCTGGGTGGAGGCGGCGATGATCTCGGAGGTGGAGGCATCGAGCCGGCCGTAGCGGATGTTTTCACGAATGGTGTCGTGGAACAGGAAGGCGTCCTGGCTCACCACGCCGATCTGGTTGCGCAGGGATTGCTGGGTGATCTGGCGGATGTCCTGGCCATCGATTTCCACCGAGCCGCCGTCCACGTCATAGAAGCGCTGGATGAGGGAAAAGATGGTGCTCTTGCCGGCGCCGGTGGGGCCGACGAGGGCGTAGAACTTGCCCGGCTGCATCTCCAGGCTGATGTTGTTCACCGCCAGGCGCGGGTTGGTGTGGCCGGTCTTGTAGGCAAAGCTAACGTTGCGGAAGGTGAGGCGGCCGGTGCTGCGCTTCAGCACGGTGGCGTTCGGCGCATCCATCACCTCGCAGGGCTCCTCGAGCGTGGCGAAGATGTTGGAGGTGGCCACGATGGTCTTTTGCATCACCAATTGGATGCGGCTGAGCGCCTTGGTGTGCGGGTAGATCTGGGTGAGACCGCCGACCAGGGTGATGAACTTGGCGGCGTTGATGCCGGAGTACCAGGCATAGAACAGGCCCACGCCGACGCCGAGGGAGGCGACGATTTCCACCAGCATCCCCACCAGCTCCAGGGCCTTGCCGTAGCGCATGAACAGCTTGTTCATCTTGGTGTTGCTGTCCATGAAGCGCTTCTGCTCGTACTCCTCGCGCGCATGGGATTTCACCACGCGGATGCCGTTGAAGCACTCGGTCATCTGCACCATCATCTGCCCCGCCTCCTGCTCCTCCTGGGCGCCGGCCTTGCGCACCTTGCGGCCGATGGCGACCACCGGCAGGATGCACAGGGGAAAGACGACGAGGGAGTACAGGGTGAAGCGCCAGTCCATGTGAATGAGGGCGGCGAGGATGGAGGCGATGGCCACGGGGCGCTGCACCACGTCCTGCGACAGCGTCATGAGGTTCTGCTGGGCCACGCGCGCCTGGTTGAACACGGTCTGCACCAGGTTGCCCACCTTGGCGCGGGAGTAGTAGCCCAGGGACTGGCCGAGCAGGGCCTTGTACGTGTCGTTGCGCAGGTCAAAGAGGATGCGGGTGCTCACCCACATCATGAGGTAGTTGGCCAGGTAGGTGAGGCCGCCGCGGACCATGAAGATGCAGGGCACCAGCAGGCAGGCGGCGATGACCAGGCCCACCGATCCGCGCCAGGCCGGGGGCAGCAGGTAGGCGGGATTCCACGGATGCTTTTTGGAGAAGCCCATGTTGAACTTCTGGATCTTCTCCGTGGTCTCCTCTTCCTTGGGCTTTTGCAGGGCGGCGGGCACCTTGCTGTTGGCGGGCATCTCGGTGATCCGGGCCATGAACTTCTTCAGGCCGGCATCGTGGTCCACCTTCTCGTTCTTCTCCAGCACCACGCCGAAAACGACGTTCATGCTCTGCACCAGCAGGAAATTGGAGAAGCCGGAGAGCACGCTGACGAGGATGCCCAGGACGAAGCGCGAGCGGTAGGGCTTGATGTAACGGAAGAGCTTGGCGTAGGTGTTCTTGGCGAGGGCCAGCGTCTCGGTGGTCGAGAGCTTCGCCATGTCCTTGCGGCTGACTTTGATGGGTTTTGACATCTATGAAAAAGAGAGGGCCTGACCCATAGCACCGAGCACCTGGGTCGTCGAGATGAGGTTCATGTCCGCGCCTTTCGCCCTGGGGGAGAACTCGGTGAGCGGGGTGCCGTGCCCGGCGGCGATGACCAGGGCATGGTCATGGCGCGGGCGCCAGTGGAAGGGGTTGGTGGGGCCAAAGAGGACCACCTGCGAGCGGCGGAACATGGCGGCGAGGTGCATGGCCATGCTGTCCACGCCCAGGGCGAGATCGCAGCGCGCGATGAGGGCGGCGAGCTCCTCCAGCGAAAGCTGGCCGGTGAGGTCGGTGTAAGGGACGCGGAGCAGGCTGCGCAGCTTGTCCAGGTGCGGCCGTTCGAGCCCGGCGTTGGTGCCGGTGAGCACGATGCCGTGGGTGCGGCTGAGGTGGCCGATCACTTCCGCCCAGCGTTCGACCCGCCAGAACTTTTCCTCGCGGGCGGTGCCGATGTGCACCACGGCAAAAGGTGCCAGCGGCAGTGATTCTGGGAACGGCGGGGGGGCCAGAAAGGGACTGTTCTGGGACGGCGGCGCGAGCGTTTTTTCCAGGGCGGCGGCGACCAGGGCAAGGTGGAAATCCACGGTATGGAGGTCGCGCACGGAGGCGTCGCACAGTTCCGTGTAGGCCCGCGCCCGCCAGCCCTCGCTGCCCCATTTGGCGTAGCCGAGGCTGCGCTTGGCGCGCGAAAGCCAGGCCATGAGGGCGCTGCGGTCGTTGCCGGTGAAATCGAGGCATAGGTCCCATTCGCCCACCAGCAGGCTGGCCCACACCGGCAGGTTCAGCGAGCCGGAGGCGTAGGGCAGCACGTTGTCCAGGCCCGGCATGCAGCGGGCAAGGCCGGCCACGCTCTCCGGCACCACGGTCACCAGCTCGGCCTCCGGCCAGGCCTCGCGCAGGGCAGCCACCGCCGGAGCGGTGAGGATGAAGTCGCCGATGCGCTTGAGCTGGAGAAGGAGGATGCGCAATGTCTTGGAGAAAAGGAGGAGAACCTCTATTCACCCGGGAAAGGGCAGGTTCAACCTGAAGTGCGCGGGGTGGCGATGGAGCGAGGCCCGGCAGCACGGGTGCGGAGCACCTTGGACAATCGAGGCCCGAAGGCGGGCCGAGATAGACTGGCGAAGCCAGCCCGCAGGGCGAGACGAGCGGGAGCGAGCGAGTCAACGCGCAGCCCTGCTGCCGCTTTGTGCTCGCAGCCTGCTGCGGCACGATGGGGTGGCGCAAAGTGTGGATGGGAGGAATCGTCGACTGAAGACTGGCCACCATGCCGGCAGCAGGGCTGCCATGACCGAAAGCGGCAGCAGGGCTGCACGCAGTCCAAGGTGCTCCGCACTCGCCACACGGAGCTTTTCAAACTCCGGTTTCCTCATTGGCGTGGGCAGGAAAATCGTCGCCCCCCACCCTCACCCCTGCTTTTCCTGCCGCTCAGCGATGAGGTGGTTGTGCATTTCCAGGGTCAGCACTTCAATGCGCTCGCTGAGCCGGTGGATCACCCGGCTGAGCTCGGTGTTCTGGTGCATCAGCTCCAGCAGCTGGGCGGTTTGCAGGGCGATGGCGGCCTGCTGCTGGCCGGAGGCGACGGAAACGGCCTCGCGGTGCTGGGCATCGGCGTCGGCATGGGCCTTGTCGCGGTCGGCCTGGCGTGTCTGGGCCAGCAGGATCAAGGGGGCGGCGTAGGCGGCCTGGAGGCTGAAAGCGAGATTTAGCAGGATGAAGGGATACACGTCGAAATGCGAAATCCCCAGGATGTTGAGGATGATCCAGCCGCCGACGATGATGCTCTGAATCACGAGGAACACCGGCGTGCCGAAGAACCGGGCGAAGGCTTCGGCCTTCAAGGCAAACCAGTCATTGCCGAACACCGAAGACAGGTGCAGGTGCGGCAGGTGGAAGCGGAAATGATGACGATGATGGTGAGGCTTGTCAGTCGCGGTCGATGAAGACGGGGCAGTGGACATAAGAGCGGACCCTTAGCCCCGGGAAAGCAGCGGGGCAAGCGTTGCCCTGTGCCGCGCCGGAAGCGTACGGCATGGACACCCATGAATGCCTCCACCTCTCCTTGTCTCTCTGGTAAAACCGCGATTGTCACCGGCGCTTCCCGCGGCATCGGCCGCTGCCTGGCCCTGCACCTGGCCCGCCTGGGGGCGCAGGTGCTGCTGGTGGCGCGCAACGGCGAGCAACTGGAGACCGCCACGGCAGAGATCATCGCCGCGGGCGGCAAGGCGGCGGCCATGGTGGCGGATCTGCGCCAGCCCGATGCGCCGGAGCGGGTGGTGAAGCGGGCCGTGGAGACCTTTGGCGGGGTGGACATCGTGATCAACAACGCCGGTGCCACCAAGCGCGGACTTTTTCTCAACCTGACGGATGAGGACTGGCAGGACGGCTATGCGCTGAAGTTCTTCGGCACCGTGCGGCTGACAAGAGCGGCCTGGCCGCAACTCAAACAACGCGGCGGCTCGGTGGTGATGATCGCCGGCGTGGGCGGCCGCACCCCCGGCGCGGAGTTCACCATCGGCGGGTCCGTCAATGCCGCCCTGCTGTCGCTGACCAAGGCGCTCTCGGATCAAGGCATCCAGGACGGCGTGCAGGTCAATGCTATCAACCCCGGGGCCGTGCGGACGGACCGCCTCACCGTCCGCCTGCAAAACGTCGCCACCCGCGATGGCATCGATGTGGCCGCAGCGGAGGCGGTGCTGAAGAAGGAGATGGACGTGGCGCGCATCGGCGAGCCTGAAGACATCGCAGGCCTGGTGGCCTTCATCGTGTCGGAACAGGGCCGGTTTTTCCAAGGCTCGCTGATCGACATGGACGGCGGGCAGACGAAGACGTTGTAGAGGCTGAGTGTCGGTTCTTTTAAAGTATGTCGTCACAAAAATCGTCAGCACGGTAGCACCTGCCCCCTTTCTTGCCTTGAACCTCAAAGAGTGTCTTCCAGCCTCTAAGCATGCCAAATTGCCCCCCTTAATCGCTTCACAAAAATTCTCTGGAGGCATTTAATTTTTCTTTGATTTCAGTAACCTAAGCTATCTTATTGATAGGCTCGGACAAGTTCTCTCCGTAAATCGTGTGCTTAAACGAATTAATAATACAATTAAAAGTAATATTTATGAGTCGCCGACAGATTGTTTATATCTTATTTTTTGTAATGATTGCATTTTTTGTATTTTTAGCTCACCAAAAAAACCCTGGCTTTAACGAACACGAGAGAGAAGTTGAAGAGACTGCAAATGTATACTTTGCAAAGACTCACCCAATTTTAACAGCCACTTTTTCTCTGATGGGAAGCCCAATGAAGGCTCATAATGTGTTGGATGAAACGCAGTTCAAAGATTACTACGTTTTTTCAGTCTCTTACGTCAAAAAAGTTGAAGCTTTAGGATTGCCGCTAACGCGACCAGGTATCGCTTCAATTGGAATTTTTGGTCGGGTATATGTGCTAATGGAGTTCCAGGATGGGCTCTACATGAAGTGATGGTCGCCAATAATTTTTTCGTTGATGAAATAGTCTATTGCGAGTGACAATTATCAATCCAAAGGTGGGAGAGCAATGATTCGCTGATCAGGTGGGAGCGTTTATGCGTTAAGTCAGCACCGGCCCGCAACGTTAGCACAAGCCTATGCATCCCGCCCTTCCCGACGGCATCCGTATCCGCACCTCGCAGCGCCAGGCCGAGGTGGCGTGGTTTTCCGCGCTGTGCTCCGATGACTACGAGTTCATGGGCGTGCCGGAGGGGCGGCTGCGCAGCAGTTTTGCGCACTGCGGCGGCATCGTGCGCAAGGCCGATGAGCTGGGGTACAACAACATCCTGCTGCCCTCCGGCTGGGCCGCCGGGCAGGATCCCATGGCCTTTGCGGCGGCCATGGCGGTGCAGACGCAGCAGATCAACCAGCTCATCGCCCTGCGCATGGGCGAGGTGTGGCCGCCGATGCTGGCGCGCGCGATTTCGACGGTGGACCACATGGCGCAGGGGCGGCTGTCGTTGAACATCATCTCCTCCGACATGCCGGGCGCGCGCGAGTCCAACGAGGACCGCTACGAGCGCAGCAGCGAGATCATTCAAATCCTGCAGGCGCTGTGGACCCAGGACTCGCTGGAATGGAAGGGCCGCTTCTACAACTTTACGCTGCCAGTCACGGAGCCGGCGAAAACCTTCCAGCAAAACGGCGGGCCGCTGCTCTACTTCGGCGGCATCTCGCCGGCCGCGCAGGAGCTGTGTGCGAAGCATTGCGATGTGTTCCTGATGTGGCCGGAAACATCCAGCCAGTTGTTAGACACCATGCGCGGCATGTCCCGTCTGGCGGAACGCCATGGCCGCACGCTGGACTACGGCCTGCGCATCCATGTGATCGTGCGCGAGACGGAGGCCGAAGCCCGCGAAGCCGCGCGCCGCCTGCTCTCCAGGCTGGACGACAAGGTGGGCGAGGCGATCAAGCACCGCGCCCAGGACAGCCGCAGCGCCGGCGTGCTGCGCCAGGATGCGCTGCGCGAGCAGGCGGATGACGAGGGCTTTATCGAAGACCATGTGTGGTCCGGCATCGGCAGGGCCAGGTCCGGTTGCGCCAGCGCCATCGTCGGTGATCCGGACCAGGTGGCGGCCAAGCTGAACCGCTACATGGACATGGGCATGCGCGCCTTCATCCTCAGCGGCTACCCGCACCAGGAGGAGTGCGAGCTCTTCGCCCGCCACGTGCTGCCACGCCTGCCGCGCTGCCGGCTCAATGAGGTGCAGGGGCGGCTGGTGGCGGACCCGGTGACACCGCTGACCACGGCACCGCGCCGGTAGGCGGACCACAAGCCCGCTTGTGAAGCCGCCGTGTTCATGCCTTTAATAGGCCTCCATCATGATGAACGCCCATCGCCGCCGGCTTTTGAAACTGCTCCCTGCCTCCGGGCTCGCCATGCTCAGCGGCTGCGGGGAGTCAGACGAAGAAAAGATCGCCAGCGTGCAACGGGCCATCGAACAGCAACAGGCGGAGGCCTTGAAGAAGCCGTTGCAGCCGGTCGCGGAGCAGCTCACACCGGAAGAAAAAGCGGCGCGCGACCCCAGTCGCAAGCTGGTCCTTCACTGCGCGGCGAACCTGGCCGATCCGTTTCAAAAGCTGCAGGCCAGCCTCATGCAGGCAGCGATGCCGCAGATCGGCGGCTGCCGGTTCAAGGTGATGGATGGCGCGGGCGATCCGGCGCTGCAGGTGGGCCAGCTCAATGAAGCCGCTGCCCAACACCCACTGTTTGTGATCGTGAGCCCGCTGGAAACGCACCTCACCACCGGCATCATGGAGTCCATGCGCAATGCCGGCAGCGTGGTGATCGGGCTGGACGAACGCTTCGGCGTGGGAGCCTGCACGGCGGTGGCCTTTGTGGACCAAAAGAAGCTGGGCCGCATGGCGGGCGAGCTGGTGGTGGATGCGCTGCGACGGAAGGCGAAGGATGAAAACCAGCCGCACGTGAGCGGTCGCGTGGTGCATCTGCAGGGCGACACCACCTCTTTTTCCACCAAGGCACGGAGCGAAGGTTTCCGCGAAGCACTGAAGGCGGAGCCCGGCGCGATCATCGTGCACGAAGCACCTGGCGGCTGGTCAGCGGAGGGCGGCAAGGCGCGCACGGAAGAGGCCCTGCGTTTGCAGCATGAGTTCGACGTGGTCTTTGCCCACAACGACGCCATGGCGGCAGGAGCCAGCGCCGCCCTCACCACCGCCCAGATGCGCGAACGGGTGCTCATCGTAGGAATTGACGGCGGCCTGGAACTGGTCCGCAACGGCACCATCGACGCCACCCTGCGCCAGCCCATGCCGATGGAGACGGCGTTTGACCTCATCAAGAGGTTCGTGGCCGACAAGCACTTCAATCCCCCACCCCGCACAGAGCTGGAGCCGGAGGCAGTGACGCCCGTGAACCTGGACGCAGTGCAGGCGCGGGTAATGAAGGCGGGGGGGTAGGTAAAAAACGGCCCATTTTTGCGGTCGTGCATTGCGCGTCCACGCCTTGAACCGCGGAGCGGTTCTCCGTGAGTAGCCCGTGGTCGAATGACCACGGGTAAGGCAGTGATGAGAGAACAACCACTGCGTGGTTGGCCAATGCGTAACGGGCTCGATCAAGCGCCGCGCTCACTGGGCAACCCATCCAGGGTTGAGAGCTATCCTTGGACAAAGCCCGTGGTCGTTCGACCAGGGGCTCCTCATGGGGAACCACTCCGTGGTTCGGATGACATGTTGGCCAACAAAACAACGGCCCCGGAGTCACCTCCGGGGCCGCATCAAGATACCAGGCTTAAACTGAACCGAAGTTACTTCTTCGTGTTCCAGCCCTGGGCCTTCACGATCTCTTCCAGCTCCTTGGCAGGGGCATAGCCATCAGGAATGTCCTTGGCTTTGGCCAGATACTGCAAGGCGTTGTTAAATGCCATGATCTCGCCTTTCTTGGACTCCAGCTTGTCAGCCGGCACAGCCTTCACGGAGGTGACGAAAGCATCGAGGCTGGCGGTGGCGGCCTTGAGGGTGGCTTCATCATTGGCGTACACCAGGGACTCAAGCTCGCGCAGCGTCTTGGCATTGCCTTCGAGCTTGGCCGCATCGTCGCGCACCATCTTGGCGATCTCCGCGCGCTTGGCCAGGGCGGCCTCGGGGCTCAGGGAGCCTTCGGTGGCGCCTTCCACGGTGCGCTTGGGCAGGGGGCGGTACCAGATGTTGCGGTACTTCACCGGGTTGCCGTGGTCCTGAAGCTTGAGCGGGCCTTTCTCAGGGAAGGGGCCAGTCTTGCTGCGGTTGTGATGGCCGCCGGGGCCTTCCAGCGGGGTGTGGTCCTGCACCAGCACGCCGTTGCAGATCACGGTCACATAGCCAGCGTCGAGCGCCTTGCCGTCCTTGTACACCGGCTTGCGGAAGACGATGTCGTACACCTGCCACTCGCCGGGCTTGTGCAGGGCGTTGGCCATGGGCGGATTGATGCCGTAGAGGGAGGCGGCGAAGCCGTCGGCATAGGTGGGGTTGTTGTAATTGTCGAGCACCTGCACTTCCAGGTGGCCTTCAAGAAACACGCCGCTGTTGCCGCGGCCCTGGCTTTCGCCGGAGATGTCGGCAGGCTCGGCCCATTCCACATGGAGCTGGCAGTCGCCCCACTCTTCCTTGGTGCGGATGTAGCCGGACTTGGGCACGCATTGCAGGATGCCGTCCTTCACCTCCCACTTGGTGGGCTCGGGCACCTTCTTGTCAGCCTCCCACTTGTCCAGGTCGCTGGCGGCGCCGCCGAAGAGCACGATGGCATCGGAGGGCGGCTTGCCGGGCTGCTCCTGGCTGCTGGGGGTGCCGGGCTCCACGCGCACGGGCTGCGGGCGGTTCTGGTCATGCACGGCCCAGGGATGGTGTTCATCCGGCGGATCACCATAGAAGGGGCTGCCAGTGTTGGCGGCCTGGAGGAGGCAGGGCAGCGCGCTGAGCGCGACAAGGGCGGTACGGGTGTTCATCGCGGCCTTTGTAGAATGAGGGCGGCCAGGGCGCAAGTGCGGAACGATGGCCTGAAGGCAAAGCTGAAACAGACTTCGCGCTTGCCTCCCCCGCCCTTCCAACCTTGAATGCGCGCCTACCCATGAGCATCCCCCTCGAAGACCAGTTCAATGATGTGATCGGCAAGGCCCGCCGCGGCCTGGGCATGACGGAAGAAGCGCTCTCGGCAAGGTCCGGCGTGCCCGTGGCGGACATCAAGGCGGCGATGCGCGGCGAAGTGGATGAGATCGTGCTGCTGAAGCTGGCCCCCGCGCTGGAGCTCGATGGTGCCGCGCTGGTGACCCTGGCGCAGAACACCTGGACGCCGGAAGGCGTGCAACTGGAGGGCCTGGCCCAGTTCAACACGGACTGGAATGACATGACGGTGAACTCCTACATCGTCTATGACCCTGCGACCAAGGAAGCGGCCGCCTTTGACACCGGCGCCTCGGCGCAGCCGATGGTGGACTTCATCAAGGAAAAGGGCCTGCACTTGAATGTCATCTTCCTCACCCACACCCATCCCGATCACATCGCCGACCTGAAGGGCCTGTGCGAAGCCGGTGCGCCCGCCGTGTTCATCAACGAGCGCGAACCCACGGAAGGCGCGAAGACCTTTGCCCCTGGCGATACCGAAGGCTGGAAAGTCGGCGGCCTGCATATCGAGCCGCGCAACACCCACGGTCATTCCAAGGGCGGCACCACTTACGTCATCACCGGCCTGGCCAAGCCTGTGGCAGTGGTCGGCGATGCGCTGTTCAGCAGCAGCATGGGCGGCGGCGTGGTGTCTTTTCTTGATGCCCTGGCCACCAACCGGAAGGAAATCTTCACCCTAGCGGATGAGACCATCGTCTGCCCCGGCCACGGCCCGCTGACCACGATCGCCGAAGAAAAGGCGCACAATCCTTTCTACCCCGAGTTCAAATCCGAACCCTCCTTCCTCCCAGCATGAGCAGCCAGAAAATCGCCTTCGTCGGAATCGGTCGCATGGGGGCCAACATGGCCCGCCGCGTGCAGGACTGCGGCTTTCAAGTGACGGCCGTGTACGATGTGAACCGCCATGCCGCGCAGGCGCTGGCGGATGAGCTGAGGTCCACCGCTTGTGAGACACTGTCCGCCGTCACCGCCGCCGCCGATGTGATCTTCACCGTGGTGACCAATGACGAGGCCATGCGCACCATCTTCTTCGGCGAGGGCGACAAACTTCTCCAGGGTGCCAGCGGCAAGATCTTCGTGAACTGCGCCACGCTCAGCCCGGCCATTCACCGCGAAGTGAGCGCCGCCGCGGCCAAGGCAGGCGCACGCACGCTGGAGGCCTGCATGGCCTCCTCCATCAGCCATGCGCGCGAGGGCAAGCTGTACCTGATGCTGGCAGGCGATGAACCGGCCTACAACGAACTGCTGCCGCTGATCGAGCAGATGAGCGTGAACCGCCGCTTCATCGGCGCCCCCGGCCGCGCCGCCGAGGTGAAGGCGCTGGTGAACATGGTGATGAACATCAACACCGCCGGCCTCGCCGAGGGCCTGGGCCTGGCCGATGCCCTGGGCCATGACCTGGGCATGATCCGCGAAGTCTTCAGCCAGACGGGGGCCAACTCCCGCGTGCTGGAAACCGATGGCGCCGACATGGTGGCACGCGAGCACGACTGCTGGTTCAGCGCCGAGCATGCGGCCAAGGACAGCGGCATCGCCGCCCAGCTGGCCAAGGAAGTGGAGCTCACCCTGCCGCTGAACGAGGCCACCGTGGGCCAGTACCAGCTCATGGTGGAGGAAGGCCTCGGCGCTCTGGACAAGTCCGGCGTGGCGGAGTTGACTTTCAAGGGCCGGCATGGGTAGGGCAAAGGAGTGGTGGCCTGAACATACCAGAGACGCCGTATAGTGCCGTGCGAGCACCTTCGACAAACCACAGCCTGGCAGCACGAGTGCGAAGCACCTTGGACTGCGTGCAGCCCTGCTGCCGCTTTGTGCCCGCAGCCTGCTGCGGCACGACGGGGTGGCGCAAGGTGTGGATGAGAAGTGCCCTCGACTGAAGACTAACCCTTATGCCGGCAGCAGGGCTGCCATGACCGAAAGCGGCAACAGGGCTGCACGCAGTCCAAAGTGCTTCGCACACCGCCACACCATGCCATTCACCTCGACGGAGGTTTCCAGCACACGATATTCAATTGATCCTGGTTTCCTCCCGGCTTGCTCCCCCCGCCCTCCTGCTCTATCCCTTGCCCCCATGAACAAGCTCCTTGTCTTTGCCATGAGTGTGATCACCGCCGCCACCACCCTTGCCGGTTCACTGGAAGAGATTCCCTTGAAGAACATTGATGGCAAGGCCACCTCGCTAAAGGCTTACACCGGCAAGGTGCGGCTGATTGTGAACGTGGCCAGCCAGTGCGGCTTCACCCCGCAGTATGCCGGGCTGGAGGCGCTGTACCAGAAGTACAAGGGCCAGGGCCTGGTGGTGCTGGGCTTCCCCTGCAACGACTTCGGCGGCCAGGAGCCGGGCAGCAACGAGGAGATCAAGACGTTCTGCTCCACGCAATACAACGTCACCTTCCCCATTTTCGACAAGGTCTCCATCAAAGGCGCCAGCCCGCACCCGCTCTACACGGCGCTCACTTCGGACCCCGCCGGCGCCGGCGGCGTGGGCTGGAATTTCACCAAGTTTCTTGTTAGCAGCGACGGCAAGGTCCTGGCCCGCTTTGATTCCGACGTGGAGCCCGATGCGCAGGTGCTGACGGAGGCGGTGGAGAAGGCGCTGAAATGAGGTGAAGGAGGCAGGGCTAGCCGCCGTTGTTCATGCCAGCCATTTTTGTCAGCCCTGAGGCATTCCGCAGCCTTTCTTCAGGCCAACGGCCTGGGACAACATAGCCCAGGGCACAGCGAGCTTGCGAGCGACGCCCTGGGTCCAAGGCGCGGAGCCAGGAAGCGAACCGCGTGCTAGTGAGGCCATGGCGCTTTTAGAGCGGTGGCAGCAAGCCTTGCCGGAGCCTCACCGGCATTGCGTGGCCCTGGCGCTTCTGGGCGGTCGCCAACCCAGCGATGTCTTCGGCTCGCGCCTCCGTACCTCTCCATCCAACCCAGGGCGTCGCTCGCCAAGCTCGCTGTGCCCTTAGATCAAACCAATGAATTAATCGTGTGTTTTGAAGGGCATGGTGTGGCGGCGTGCGGAGCACCTTGGACTGCGTGCAGCCCTGCTGCCGCTTTGTGCTCGCAGCCTGCTGCGGCACGACGGAGCGGCGCAGGGTATGGATGAGAAGAACCCAGGACTGAAGACTGGCCCCTGTGCCGGCAGCAGGGCTGCCATGACCGAAAGCGGCAGCAGGGCTGCACGCAGTCCAAGGTGCTTCGCACGCCGCCACACCATGCCCTTCACCGCGACTGAGGTTTCCAACACACGATTAATTCCGCAGTTTGGTATTACATGTTGTCCCAGGCCGTTGGCCTGGAGAAGGGCTGCTCCCCCCCCTGTCACGAAATCAACCGCCTTCTCCACCGGCGGACCGGCTCCACCAAGAGATGGGCGATGGCTGGCACCACAATGAAAACCAGTGAAGCGGGATGCGGAGGCATCTGGCTAAGGGCTGGCATCAACAGACTCAAAGGGATCGCAAGGGCATCCATGGAGACAATGAATCCGAACACGATTTCGCCAATCGACAGGGTCCGGAACAGCAGCCAGATCCAGAGATAAAAACCTGTCTGGAACAGCACGTGGGAGTACGTCCACCGCAAGTCCATGACCCGGGTTTGGAACAGCGGGAACACGAACCACGCTGCGATCACCGCCGCCACATAGACGACGGTCCACATCCTCGCCCCGAGAATCTGCCGGCGGGAGAACTGCGGCCGGCGCATCCACGCTGCCCAGAAGACAGGAAACACGGCCAGGCCCAGCCAGAAGAAAAGCCGACCACGGGTGGTTTGCAGTTCGGCGGACATCATAGGTGGCATGTTGTCAGGAAGTGTAGCGTGGAGGCGGGTGGATGTACACTTTTTTGGCTTGGGCCAGCGCAGATGGATGATACCAAACCGATCAATTAATCGAAGGTTTTGGTCATGAGTGTCGCGGCAGCGTTTTGGAGTGCGGTGGCAAGCGATAGCGCGACACCGCTTTTTACGAAGTACAAGGCTTTGAAGTCGTTTGAACTGCTGACCAGTCAGGGCCTTCGCAGATGCCTCGAACACTTTAAGGCCTCCAGGCCCCTCAGAGCGGTGTCGCGCTATCGCTTGCCACCGCACTCCAAAACGCTGCCGCGACACTCATGACCAAAACCTCCGATTATTTCAACTGCTCGTGGCATAACACGGCTGGATAGGCGTGCTCACCGCTGCGCATAGCGTGGTGCCTCAGGGTTCGTTGTGCGTCGCTTTAGCGCGTGGGGTGGCGCAGCTCCACGCGGTGTACTCAGTCTAATCCCACGCGCTAAAGCGACGCACAACGAGCAAGCTGCGCCGCGGGCCCTGCCGGCACCACAGGCGCAGTCACTCTCAGCTCCACACCACGCAGCGCGTTCTTCTGTGACAGCGTGCCGCACACGTGAAGCCCGATCACCCCGCCTTCGGCATCACCCGCACGACAAAGGCATCCTTGGCTCCAAAGAACTTCGCGGCCACGCGCTTCACTTCCTCCGGAGTCACGGCTTCGATGAGCTTGGGGAGCTGCTGGAAGTGCTCGTGGCCGAGGCCGTTGAGCTCATCCCAGGCCAGCGCGTCGGCCATGGCGCCGTTGCCTTGCTGGGCCTTGAGCCAGGAGGCGCGCCAGGTGGTCTTGGCACGGGCGAGCTCATCGGCTTTCAGGCCGTTTTTGACCAGGTCGGCGATCTGCTTTTTCATCTCCTTTTCCGCCAGGGCGACCTTTTGCGGATCGGTGCCGACGTAGAAGTAGAAGGCGCCGGCACCATAAGCGAGGAAGCTCTGGGTGCCCACGTAATACGCCAGGCCGAGGTCTTCGCGGATACGGTTGAAAAGGCGGCTGCCCATGTCGCTGCAGGCTTCATCCAGCAGCTCCAGCGCGGGCATGTCTTCATGGTGCAGGCCCACGGTGCGGAAGCCGATCACAAGCACGGCCTGCTCCTTGTCCAGCGCCAGGTCCCATTCTCCGGGCCGGCCATGGTGCGGCAGGTCGCGCAAATCGGTGAGGTGGCGATGACCCTTGGGCAGGCTGCCGAACTTCTGCTTCACCTGCTGGCGCAGTGCCTTGGGATCGATGTCGCCGAAGATGGAGATGATGCCGTTGGCGCCGGTAAAGTGGTTTTTGATGAGGTCGCGCGCCTGGGCCACGCTGAGGCTTTTCACGCTTTCCTCCGTGCCCAGCGCGGTGCGGTGGAAGGCGGTGCTGGTGAAGATCTCCTTACGCGCGCGGCGCATGGCGACGGTGAGCGGATCCTCCTGCTCCTCGCGGATGGCTGCCACCTGGCGCTTCTTCACCTGCTCGAGCTGGGCGGCGGGCAGGGTTGGGTGGCGGGCGAGATCGGCAATGACCTCCAGCGCGGTGATTTCATCGCCTTTCACCACGTCGGCAGCAAACCACAGGCGGTGGGCGTCGCCATGCACCTGGAGGCCGCCGCCGCGCTTTTCCAGCACGCTGGCCAGCTCCTCGGCGCTGCGGGTCTTGGTGCCTTTGAGAAGCATCTGCGCGGTCACCTGGGTGAGACCGGCGGTGGTTTCCGTTTCGCTCAGTACGCCGGCCAGGAAACTCATGCGAATGGACACAAGCGGCAGGCGCGGATTGCGGCCAAAGAGGACGGTGAGGCCATTGGGCAGCACCAGTTTCTCCACTTCATCAGCCTGGGTCACGGCAGTCTTGGAGGCGGCTGCGGCCTGGGCGGCGGCCTGCGGCTCCACGATCACCAGGTTCGAAGTCTTGTCCGTAAGGTAGCGCTGCGCCACCGCCTGGATGGAGGCGGGGGTGAGC
>OUNM010857022.1_pt1 | contig 18400 bp, 18 predicted proteins | sample 1769961 | NCBI WGS metagenome assembly OUNM01 (sample SAMEA3914820, study PRJEB12502) | metagenome | biome: forest; material: soil | place: USA | collected 2012-03-12 | depth 0.3 m
CGGTTGGCGCCGCGATCCAGGCCGGCATCATCAGCGGCGAGTTCGGCAAGGACATCGTCCTCGTGGACGTCACTCCGCTTTCGCTGGGTGTCGAGACTCAGGGCGGCATCTTCGACAAGCTGATCGAGCGCAACACGACGATTCCGACCAAGCGAAGCCGTGTGTACACCACCGCCGCCGACAACCAGCCGGAAGTGGAGATCCACATCCTGCAGGGCGAGCGACCGATGGCGCGGGACAACAAGTCGCTGGGCCGCTTCCACCTCGCGGGAATTCCGCCGGCTCCGGCGCGCGTTCCGCAGATCGAAGTCACGCTCGACATCGACAAGAACGGCATCCTTCAGGTGTCGGCTCAGGAGAAGGGAACGGGCGCCAAGCAGTCGATCACGATCTCCGGCTCGGGCAACCTCAGCCGCGATCAGATCGAGCAGATGGTGCGCGAAGCCGAACTCAACGCCGAATCGGACCGCAAGGCTCAGGAAGCGATTGAGCTCAAGAACAAGGCGGAAACCCTTGCTCTAAGCTCGGAGAAAGCCCTGAAGGATCTCGGCGAGTCCGTCGACTCGATGACCCGCGACAGCATCAATGACAAGATCGAGGCCGTTCGCAACGCCATCCGCGGTGACGATACGGAAGCGATCCAGTCGGCTCACGATGCGCTCGAGAAAGACTTCCACGAGCTCAGCGCGAAGCTCTATGAGAACGCTTCGAAGGCGGCGGACGCTAGCGAAGGCGGCGAAGGCACGACGCCTCCGAATCCCGATTCGGACGTCACCGACGCCGAGTTCAAGGAAGTCTAACCGGACACCTGAGGACGGTCACTCGCCAGAGTGGCATCCGGTCAAAGCCTCGGCGGTAACGCCGGGGCTTTTGTCATGACGGAGGGTGTCCGAGATGTCAGACTTCAGCGATGCTTCATGCGTGGGTGCAGGTTCGTGAAGACGGGATGCCGTTCAATGTAAACGCTTATGCCGCCTACGAAGGCTTTCGCGAGCGCGGAATTTTAACTGATTTCTTTGATCCGACCGACGATAGTTGGTGGGCAACTCTTGCGGACCGGGCGGGGCAAGAGGAGCTTGTCTTTTCGGCGGGCATCGGAGTGGTCATGAGAATTCTGAGCTCGCTCGGAATTCCTGCCTCCTCGATGATCGACTATCCAAAATCTCTTGAACCCTGGTTCGGTCGAAAGGTTTGGCTAACGACGTTGGGTGACGTACGTGACTCAGACGAGACCCTGTTTGTGAAGTCTGTCGACGGAAAACTGATCAACGGACACGTTGTAAGCGATTTTTCCGATCTCCTGAAATCAACGGGTCACTCCGACTCAACCCCGGTCTACGTTTCGGAGCCGATCGAGTTTAAAGCGGAGTGGCGTGTTTTCATCTTAGATGGAGAGATTCTCGATATTCGCCGTTACAAGGGAAGCGGATTTTTCGCGCCCAGCGAGGATACGGTTCTCAAGATGACAACGGCCGTTTCGGGTTCCGGCGAGTGTCCCGTCGCATTTGGGATGGATGTGGGTTGGGTGGAAAGCGGGCGGACTTGCTTGGTCGAAGTCAACGAAGGCTATTCCCTTGGCACCTATGGATTGGCACCGGCATTGGTAGCTAGGATGCTGGAGGCACGGTGGAAGCAATTCTTTGCCCACCGCTAGCGGACAAATAAGACCTTAGTACTGGTTTAGGTAATTTTATCAGCTATTCTCAATTGGTCCATTTGGACCTTTTGAGAGACTATGAGTTTTAACCGATCCTTTTTCATCGTGTCCGCGCTTTGCGCGGCGGCAGTTTCCCATGCCACGGAGGCATTCAGTTCCTTCGGAACGGGCAACAGTTTCGACCAGAACAACGGCTATAACGTCGCCTCCTCCATCAGTGGCTTGAGCCAGCAAAGCGTGGCTTTCCAGTTCACCTCGCTGGTGTCCGGCAATCTTTCCTCCATTGAGTTCGCGGCGCTCTACGGCTCTGGCTCCGGGGTGGTCCGGGTTGGGTTGTACGAGGACAATGGCGACTCGGTCGGCAATCTGATGGTTGTGGACAGCCCCACCGTCCAGCTTGGCCAAAAGTTGTATCAGATCAATATCCCTTCGTTCGTGCAGGTGCCCTTGACCGCGAACACAAAGTACTGGATTGGACTTCAGGCGCAGGACGACACCTTCCTCGCGTGGAACTTTTCGGACCCGACAATAACGGGGGTGGGCTCGTTCAACTTTGATACCGGTACTCCGAGTACGGGGACAGCGGATCTGTCGGCCTTCCGGGTGACGACACAGGCGGTTCCGGAGCCCGCGTCGATGGCGGCGCTGGCGCTCGGTGCGGGGTTTTTGCTTCGGCGGCGGAAGCGGGCCTGAATGGTTTCTGATTGCGCCGACCGGAATCGGCGCAGTCAGACCGGGTGCTAATTTTTATTGAATCTGGTTAACAAAAGCTTCTCGTTAACGCTCGCTTAAGGAGATGTGGCAATACTGCATCTATCATGCTTCGCCGTGCCTTCACTTTAATCGAACTCCTGGTGGTCATCGCCATCATCGCAATTCTTGCCGCCATCCTCTTTCCGGTCTTCGCCCAGGCGAAAGCCGCGGCCAAGAAGAGCGTGTCACTGAGCAACGTAAAGCAGATTGGGACCGGGATGCACCTCTATCTCGGGGATAGCGACGACATGACGCCGAGCACGTGGGTGGACGGACCAACCGGTAAATCCGTCGACATTTACCAGACCCTCCAGCCTTACTTGAAGAACATGGACGTGTTCTTTAGCCCGGTTTGGGAGCATCGGGTGGCGGGGAGCACCACCTGTGATAACACCAATACCATCCCCGGCAATTACGTCCCAACCGGCACGAATAAGGACCGTTGCCTCGGCTATGGATACAACTGGGGTTTCGGTGTTTGGGCCGGGGGCGCTTTGGTCGGCCCGAACGTTAAGACGCCGGACGGCGGCACCGTCCTCCCTGGCGTAAGCTCGACAGGGGCGGAAGACCCGGCCCGCCTTGCTGCGTTTGGCGACACCTATAACGGCCGCCGCTACACCATCAGCGCGGTCGGTTCTTTGCTGACTTATTACGATGGTGCGCAAAAGAATTCGGAACTGCGCCACGGAGGCAAGCTCAACTTCAACTACATGGACGGCCACGCGAAGTCGCTCAGCATGGCCGGCTTCACCTTCAATCCGGCCGCCAATCCGAAAGGAACCGGATACATTGCGATGCCCTCCGACTCCAGTCTTTGGGTTCCGATGTACTGCCTTACCGCCGGCGGAACCGTCGATGCGGGTCAGCTCTTGTCTCAGGGGAATGGCAACGCTCCGCAGGTTTTGATGAGCTGCCAGCAGTTGATTACCGCCGCTATGGGCGGCGCATTGACGGGTGGCGCGAAACCGGTTGCCTGGCCGAACTGAGACCCCTGGGCAGCGGCGTCGCCGCTACCCGTAACCCGCCTCTTACTTCTTTGGCTCGAATTGCAGGCTCTTCGAGTTGATGCAGTAGCGCATACCGCCGGGCATATGGGGCGCGTCTGCGAACACGTGGCCAAGGTGGCCGCCGCAGGACTGGCATAGGACCTCGGTGCGTCTCATGCCAAAAGAGTCGTCGACTTTCTCTTGGACCGTTCCTTCCTGTGACGGAGCGTAGAAGGCGGGCCAGCCGCAGCCGGAGTGGAACTTGGTGTCGTTCGTAAACAGCTCCTCGCCACACCCCGCGCAGCGGTAGACGCCTTCGTCCTCGAGGTCGGTGTATTCGCCGGTGTAGGGGCGCTCGGTTCCGGCCTGGCGCAGAATTCGGTACTGCTCAGGATCTAGCTGTTCTCGCCATTCGGCATCTGTCTTTTCAACCTTTCGCATAGGTCCTTCTTCCTACGTCATAGGTCCTTAGTCGTATGCTGATCGTCATGCTTATGCTAGCGGTGGCTCTGCTCGGACAACTCGGTGGGCAATCCGATATCCGGCGCACGATGGCGGCGGGGGATACGGATGCGATCTTTATGTTTCCCCCGGAAACCGTCTGCGGGGCAGAGACGACCGATTTGAACTGGTCGGGTGACGGCAAGCAACTTATTGTCACCCGCCGAATTACCGACCTTACGCCGCTGGATATCCAGACCATGGTTGGGCAAAAGCCGGGAGCGCGTCCCGTAGCGGTGCACAACGAAATCGTCGTTTGGGATCTCAAGACCCGAAAAGCGCGGACTGCGCTTTCGCTGCCTGCCAACGGATCGAACCTGGAAGTTTCGAGCATCGTCCCGGGTACAGATCGGGTCATTGTCGAATCGAACGAAGTCATTCGCGACCCAAACGGGGGACCTTCCAAGATGACCGAGATCTATTCGATGCTCTCAACAGGCACGATGAGCCTCGTTCGAATAAGCGTTCGCGGAGAGTCAGACAACTTTATCGATCAGATCCGGGTTTCGCCAAGCAAACCTATCATTGCGATCCAGCGCTACAACACTGCCGGCCAGAAGCTGCCGTCCACCGTCCGCTTTATTGGCGTCGATGGTCGGGTAAGTTCTCCGATGACGCTTCCGTACCGAACCATGCTCGACTTCGATGGTGCGGGGAACCCGGGCACGATCTTTCCCGGACTTCCGGTAAAAGGGAAGCCGACTTATAAATTTCGGAGATATAGCCCGGCGACCGGACAGGAAATTGGTGTGGTGGACTTTTTCCGTGCCACGGAGAAGAAACCCTACGACCGGGTCGTTGCCAGAAGCGTTCCTTCGGTAGCCCCTACCAACATCGCCAACGCCCCTGCCATCTTCCTTGACTTGAAAGGGGGGAAGAGCGAGGAGTCGGGGATCGTCTCGACCGACGGCATCCGCGCGTTGCTCTCGCCCGGTCATGACGCCATTGCGTACGTGAGCCAGGGCAGCACGATGGTTCGCCTTTTCGCCACCATGCCGCGATCCGCCTACGATCAGGCTCGCCTGGCGGCCGAAAAGATGGAAGCGATTAGCAACGGAAAGCAGATGGGTCTTGCGTTGATCATGTTTGCCTCGGACATGGACGACATGCTTCCGAGTCAGGACGTGGACATTCGTTCGAGGCTTGAGCCGTACACCAAGAATTCCAAGCTGTTTGAGAACTTCACTTACACGTTCGCTGGAGGGTCTATGGCCTCGATCGCTTCACCCGCGGAAACGCAAATCGGCTATGTCACCGGTCCCGGCGGCCGTGCGGTGATCTATGCTGATGGCCACGTGAAGTGGCAACCGGATGTCCCATGACCACGACCCTGACTCTTCTCATCCTGACGCAACTTCCCACCGCGGAAGATCCACACCGGATGTTTGCTGCCGGACCCACGGATGCCTACTACATGGAGCCGCCGGAGATGGTTTCTAAGCCGTACGTCCGGCGGCTCCAATGGATGGCGGACGACTCGACGTTGTTGGTGGAGCGGCTAGTACCGCCGCTTGGCATTTCTCCGCTTGCCTTGGCGAACGCCCGCCAGACGGACGGTCTATCCGGCATGATGCAGTTCCGGCCCCGAATTCAGGTTATCGGCTGGGGGGCCAGGACCAGGACGGCTCGTACGTTCCTGGATCTCGACTCTAAGCGTGCCAGGATCGAATGGATCGAAGCGATGCCGAAATCCGACCAGGCGCTGATCAGCATGGAGGAGAGGCCGGTTCGCCCGGACGGAACGGACGGTGAACCGGTTTACAGCTATAGCCTCCTGAGCGGGTCAACCGGCAACCTTCGCCGGCTGTGGTCCGGCGCATTCCCCATCAAGATCATGCTGTCGCCAAACCAGGCGGTAGGCGCTTTGTATATGGGGCCACGGCAAGGCCCCATGAAGATTGTTTTGTTTGGTTCGGACGCCAGGTTGGGCACACCGATAGCTCTGCCTCCCAAGGCCAATTTTGGGTTCACCAGCAAAGGGCAACCCGGGGTAGGAATTATTCTTACGAACCCCAAAGGGAAGAGGTACTGGGAGTTCCGCTTGATTAACCCGGCTACCGGCGCGTTGGGCGCCGTCGCGGAGGAGGCCGGTTTCGAGCCGGCTCCGAGCCTTTTCCGCGTGAGCGAGATTCGAGGAGAAGGCGAGATGAACGGCTTGTTGCTCGAAGTTGTTCAGGCTCAGAAGGAAGAGAGGGCAAGAAAGGAGTTCGGCATCCTTACGAGCGATGGGGTTTGCCCGGCCGTTTCCCCTCGAAACGATGTGGTGGCATTTATCTCCGGCCAAAGCGCCTTCGTTCGCGCCCTGCTCAAGATAAAGCGGAGCGACTACGACACGGCGATGATTGATGCCGACCGGCAGAAAGCGATGCGTAACGCCAAGCAAGTCGGTCTTGCGCTGGCCATGTATTCCGGCGACGCCGACGATGCGTTTCCTCCGGGGGGCGATATCCGCGAGTCGGTGATGCCTTATGTAAAGAACCGTTCGATGCTGGACGGCTTTACGTACACTTACGGCGGCGGAACGGTCTCCGGCAACCCTTCGACCACCGAGTTGGGTTATGTCGGGACGGTTGGGGGCCGCATGGTGGTGTATGCGGACGGCAGCGTTAAATTCGTTCCGGACGCGCCGTAGCCCGTCCGGCCTCGACCGCCAGCCAGGCCCAGCCCGTGAGATAGCAAAGGCCGCCGATGGGGGTGATGGCTCCGAGCCAGGTCTTACCGGTCAGGGCCATGAGGTAGAGCGAACCGGAGAAGACGATTGACCCGGCGATGAACAGCCAACCTGCCTTAGGGACCCGCAGAACCGCCGCCAATAGGGCGGCGACCGCGTGCAGTTGATGGTATTGAGAGGCCGTATGCCATCGGCTCAGCGCCGGCTCCGTGAGGTTTAGAGCGTGGGCTCCGAATGCCCCTAGCGCAACGCCAAGAAAGCCGAGGATTGCGGCGGCGACGAGGAGCGGACGGTTAGGCACTCATCTATTGTGGACACCTCGAAGCGGAAAACCTATTTCGCGCTCGCTGCATCCAGGTCGTAGTAGCGTGGTGCATCGAAGAGACCAAGATCGGTTCCGCCATTTCTCAATGCAATCGACTCTACGCTTGGTTCGTCGATTTCGCCTGGGGTAGCGACGATGCTAAGGACCGCGTGGCCGGAATGGAGGGCGATCAGAAGGTCATCGATTGCTGCCGTCGGCACCCCGTCGTCTTCCAGAAATGCATTGAGGCGCTGTTCAAAGGCCCCGTCACCAAGCGCCGCTGTTGCGAGTGCTCCGCTCCCCAGAACGGCGCCAAAGCCGGGCACCTCAAGCGCCTCAAGCCCTTCTTCATTCTGATCCTGCATCTCGCCGCCGTCCAGAAGGTCATCGATCTCCGGCATTGGGGTCGGTAGGCCGGTGGTGACGGTAAGAGCCAGGTCGTCCATCTCGTGCTCACTTTGGGAAATGTCCCTCCGGGGATAGAGGGTGTCCTCCGCCACGTCCTGCGAATCGTCCATCTGATCAGCGGTATCGCCCGTAAAGGCCGAGTCCGACGTATCGATTCCGCTGATCCGGCTCTCCTCCAGGGTGGTCATCTCGACAAGCGGGTCTTGTCGGAAGGCGGGCGCGGCCGGGTCGTCCTTCCGACCCACCAGATAGCTTGCGTCTCCGACCGTTCCACCGGCCGAGAGGTCAGCCGTGTCGGCGACCGAATCGCCCGGTAGAAGCAGACTCGCATCGTCGGGCCGGACACCTCCGCGAAGCAGTTCACGAAGGGCGTCTTTGGCCTGTTGGTGGTTGGCGAAAGTCGCGTAGTAAGTTGACATCTTGTCAAATGGGACCGAGGAAAACGAATGCGGGGTTCCGAGACGCCTGAGCTCCGGATATACGTCGCGGGCGATCATACGACGGTTTTGCCGAGGGGCGATGAATTCTTCAGAACGGGAAAGTACACATTCGTCGTCCACGACTCTGGTTCGGAGGGGACTTCCATCCTAAGGCCATCCCCTGCGGGGACGTGATCCGCAGAGTTAGCCTAGGACCATGGAACTGACTGGACTAGGCATCGCGTAAAATTGGCCGTGGTCGCTCTGTTGAAGAGGTTCTTTGTTCCCGTCGCGGTTGCCGTTCTTATCGGTTGCGGAGGGAACACGATCAAGAACCCGGCGCATTTCCGGTTCTTCAACGGTTTCACCGATCGCGGCGACGTTCGGGTCTACGTGGGGGGCCGCCTCTTCTCGACTCCCTCGGTCGGGCCGGACATCTCGTATGCGAACGATCTCTCTTACGGCGATGCCACTTCGGGGTCTGTGGATATCGTTACGAAATCCTTATGCCGACCCTACGACCACTTGGGCCTCACTAACTGCCCAGGCCATGATTAGCGGCGTGAACTATACGGTTATCGGCACGACGGTCTCCGGCACCCGCACCCTAATCAAATTCGAGGACGGGGTCGCCCCGTCTTCCGGATCGGCTTTTGTCCGAATCTTGGACGCTGCGGGAACGCTTACTCCGATCTACTACACCCTACGCCAGGCATCGGACAACACCATCGTCTATCAGACCTCTACGGGCCAGGCGGTAGGCACGAGCAGTGGCTACAAGTCCGTGGCGGTGAGCGGAGCGGGTGGCATCAACTACCTGCTGAACGTCTATTCCTCGAGCACTTTGCTCACCTCGATCAGCGGCGACATCCCCGTCACCCTTCAAGAGGGAACGCCGGTAACGGTGGTTCTTTATAACACGGCGGATGGCCGTGTCCACGCGAAGTCCGGCTCCGACGTCGTCGGGCTGTAGGGCCCCCGGTCCGCTCTCTTCATCGTGAAGGAGCGGACCGGCGTCCAGTTACTCGCCCTTGATCTTCAAGGTCTCGCCATCGCGTGAAATGGTGATCTCGATGGTGCCCTTGCCGTCTCCCGAGATGCCGGCCATCTTTCGCTGCTCGGGCGTGAGGTCGGAGATCTTCAGGAAGCCCTGCTTCTTCTGGAGCTCTTTCTGCGCCGGGGTGATGCTCTTGGTCAGATCGCCGAAGTTCTGACCATTCATGATGAATGCGCCCTTCGGCCAGCCTTTCCCGTCCAGAGACTTGAAGTCGAACTTCTGGTTGGCCATGGCCTTTCGGGCCTGCTCCATCGCCTTCTGCATCTGCTCGGACTGGGCCTTATCAAGTCCTTTGAACTCGAACTTTTGATCCGCCATGGATTTCCGGGCCTCTTCCATGGCTTTTTGGAATTCCTCCGACTGGGCCTTGTCAAAGCCCTTGAACTCAAACTTTTGGTCGGCCATGGCTTTTCGAACCTCGTCCATGGCCTTCTTCATCTCTTGGCTCTGCTCCTTGTCAAAACTCTTGAAGTCGAAGTTCTTGCCCTCAAGGCCTTTCAGCTCGAACGTCTTTCCATCGAAGCCCTTCGGCATGACAAAGGTGTTTCCGCCCGAGAACGTTGAGAAGCCAGCGCCTTTCTTGAGGACCTTTACGCCGCCAACGTTATCCCAGTGGGCGTTGAGAGCGGAGGCAATGGCGTTTAGGGCGACGCTGACCGGAACGTCGCTCAGACTCAGACTGACGCGGCGATCCTTAAACTGTTCGGGGTCGACGGCGAAATCGACCTTCTGTTTGTGGAGAAAATTCAAAACGTCTTTCAACGAGGCGTCGTTGAAGGACGTCGAGATTTTCTTCTCCTGAAAGCGAGTGATGATCCCGGTCGAAGCACCTTGTACGGGGACAAGGGTGGTGATGTTAACCGGTTCTTGGATAACGGCGAGCGCGGCGAATAGAGTAGTCAGCACCATCTCATTGATTACAACGGACAAAGGATTTACGGGGTTACGAAACTTTTCGTGGACTGGGGCCGTCCAAGAGCCGAAATGTTACCGGTACGACAGGCGGGACGCGAAGTCAATGCGACGGACGTCGAACACATCGGCGCGATGACGGTGGGAGGGCTTCTTCTGCTTAAGGGACTGCTAAAAGGTGGGCCTCTAGGTCTGATCTACAAGTTGGGAGGCGTCGCGCTGATCTACCGGGGCCAGCAGGGATACCGCCCCTTGTACGACGCGCTGGGGATCACGATGCCCGCCGGGCCGACCGGAGTAGGGAAGGTGAATGCCCGCGTCGAGCACGAGATTGTGATTGAGCGACCGCGTGAAGATCTGTACCGCATCTGGCGCAACCTTGAGAATCTGCCGATCTTCATGGAGAACCTTATTTCCGTCCACGAAGTGGACGATCTTCGGTCGATTTGGGTGGCGAAGGCACCCGTGGGCACCGTCATCAAGTGGGATGCCGAGATCATCAATGATGTGCCGAATGAGTTGATTGCCTGGCAGACCCTGGAGGGCTCTGGGGTCGATATCGCCGGTTCGGTTCACTTTGACGCTCTCGAAAACGGTTCAACCCGCATCCGGGTCATCTTCCGCTACGACCCGCCGGCCGATGCGCTGGGCATTTGGCTTGCGAAAGCCACGGGTCGCGATCCGCAACGCGAGATCGAAGACGACCTCGCCCGTTTCAAAGCGATCATGGAGATCGGCGGCGCGATTTCGAAGCCGAAGCCGAAGCGCGCAACAGTTCGATAGGTCTTGGGGGCATGGCGAGACCCGTCCCCTTGGCCCCTCTTCAACAGAGGGGTCAAGGGGAGATGGTCCTATAACCCTCCGACCGAACGCCAAAGCTTCTCATGAGAGGGTAAACCCGCAAACGTGCTCCTCGCTCCCGACCGCAAAATCGTCTTCGTCGGCGACTCAATCACCGACTGTGGCCGCACCCGACCCGTCGGCGAGGGCCTGTTCAATGCTCTGGGCAATGGCTACGTCTCTTTCATCGAGGCGTTTCTCGGGGCGACCAAGCCGGAGCTGAAGCTCCGGGTGGTTAACATGGGCTGCGGCGGCAACACGGTTCGAGATCTTGAGGCGCGATGGAAGACCGACGTCCTTGATCTCAAACCTCAATACGTCTCCTGCATGATCGGGATCAATGATGTGTGGCGCCAGTTCGACTCGCCCCTGCAGAAGGAGATTCATGTTGGCCCGGAAGAGTATCGCGATACGTTGAGCCGTCTGATCGCACAGACGACCCCGCACGTGGAAAACGTTCTCGTCGCTTCACCGTTCTACATCGAACCCAATAAGCACGACGCGATGCGGGCCCGCATGGACGAGTACGGCGCTTACGCTAGGGAAGTGGCCATTGAGCATGGGGCGATTTGGGTCGATGTGCAGGCGGCTTTCGACGCAGTGCTGAAGCACGTTCATCCCAACTCTTTGGCCTGGGACCGAGTGCATCCGAACGGCACTGGACACGCGATTATTACGAGGGCGTTCCTGAAGGCGGTCGGGGTCCAGTGGCCGGCGTAAGGAGCGCCGAGTAGCAATCGGCGGGGGATGGGTGCCGACGGGTACTCGACGCTCTAACTCGACCTAAAAACCTACGACTGCCAAACCTTAGATCGCTTCTTGGGGTCTTTCGAGTATGAATACTGCCTCCCTTGCCTTCACCGGCTCGGCTCTCATCTGCGCCGGATCGTTCTTCGCAATCGTCGCTCCCGGAGATGGTCAGACTGGCATGTTCACATTTCCCCTTTGGGGGCTTGGAGCTGCGGCCGGTATTTCGGCGTTTCGTCGAGGAGGCGACGAACGCCGGGCGGTTCTGATTCTTGCACTTATCGCCATCGCCTCAGTAGGTTGGAGCTTCGTGGCGTCAGCCAAATACTCGCGTGATTGGAAGCCTCCCGTTACGAAACAGGATATCGATCAATACAACCTTCCCGGCTAAGGGAAGTGCGTGCAAAAGAGTAGCGTTCGACGGCGCTCCTAGAGGTCGATGCCCCGTCGAACCCGAATGTTCGGCGCCGGGAGCAGGGTGTCGTCCCGCCGCAGGGGCATGCTCGGATTTGATAGCACCAAATTCGCGAGACGTCGCTCGATGTCTTCGACATACTCGCCCATCTGCTTTTCCAGGTCCCGCTTCATCTCTTCCATATCGTCGAGGAGTCGAAGGATCAGTTCGACACCCGCGAGGTTAACGCCCATCTCCTGCGTTAGGCGCTGAATCCGGCGCACTCGCCGGATATCCGCTTCGCTGTAGAGCCGGTTCTTGCTTCCGACGCGGCTGGGAGCGACGAGGCCCAATCGCTCGTATTGGCGCAGAGTTTGCGGGTGAATGTTGCAGAGACTTGCGGCCACGCCGATCATGTAGACGGGGTGGTTTTCGGAGGTCACTCTTCACCTCGAAGGGCGCGGATCTGATCCAAAAGCTTGGTTTCGGCTTCGCTCAGAGGCTTCGGCACCGTGATCTTGAGTTTTGCCATCAGATCGCCTCTTGAACCACCGAGTTTGGTGATGCCCTGGCCAGCCAGCCGGAACGACTGTCCGCTCTGCGCGCCCGCCGGGATCTTCATCGCGAGGTTGTTTCGGAGCGTCGGCACGTGGATCTCGCCACCCAAGGCCGCCTTTTCGTATGAAACCGGCACCTCGACCTCAAGGTTGTCGCCGACCCAGTGGAACTTCGGATGCTCGGCCCACTTGATGACCACGTAGAGATCGCCCGCCTTGCCGTTCGCCCCCGCCTGCCCCTTGCCGGGCACCCGCAGCTTCTTGCCGTCCTGGATCCCGGCCGGAATCGTGACCTCAACCTTTTTCGTCGTCGGCACGGTGGAGACCTCGCCCCGAACCCGTTGCGCGTCCATCGTCTGGTAGGTCAGCGTCCGCTTGCCGCCCTTATCGACTTCTTCCAGGCTCAGCTCGACCACCTTTTCGACATCCTTCGGCGTTGACTGCTCGAAGTCCCGAAAATCGACTCCGCCAGCTCGTCCGGCACGGCCGCCGGAGAACATGTGTTCGAAGATCGACTCGAAGCCGCCGCCTCCCGGAATATGGAACCCGCCGCCGCCCATGAAGTCGTCTGGGTTGACGCCCGGGCCGCCCTGGCTGACCTGCTCCCAGTTGGAGCCGTACTGGTCGTACAGCTTCTTTTTCTCGGAATCGCTGAGGACGTCGTAGGCCTCGCTGATCTCCTTAAACTTCGCCTCAGACGCCTTGTCGTTCGGATTGACATCGGGATGGTGCTTCCGGGCGAGTTTCCGGTAAGCACTCTTAATATCCTTCTCGTCCGCCCCTTTGGGCACTCCTAAAATCTTGTAGTAGTCCAACGCCATGATCGTTTAAGGCTCAACGCTATGAGTCTATAACGCTCAAGGGTGGCGAAAAGTTTCGGGAAAAGTTGGCGGTGGGTAGTTCGCGGTTAGCAGTTGGGAAGAACCATATCCCGTACTGCTAACCGCAAGCTGCTTACCGCCTAGTCGTCGTGCGCGCGATTCTTCGCGAACTCCTCCATGAGTCGCTGCTGCTCCTCGAACGGCGCCTCTTCGTAGTGAGACAGCCGCGCTCGGAATCGGCCGCGGCCCTTGGTGATCGAGCGGAGATCCAGCGCATATCGGGACATCGAGGCCATTGGCACACTTGCGTGGACCATCGACTTCCCAACCCCGCTCTGCTCCAAGTGTCCGATTCGTCCGCGACGGCCGTTAAGGTTGCCGACGACGTCGCCGATCGAATCGTCCGGTGCCTCGACCTCGACCTCCATCACGGGCTCGAGAACCGCGGGTTGGGCCTTCTCGACCGCGTTCCGCAGTGCCAAAGCTCCGGCCGTTTTGAAGGCGGCTTCGCTGGAGTCGACGTCATGGTAAGAGCCATCGTACACGACGACCTTGAGATCGACGGCCGGATAGCCTGCCACGAGCCCCTTTTCCATGGCCTCGCGAATGCCCTTCTCGATGGCCGGGATGAAGTTCTTGGGGATCGCTCCGCCGACCACCTTGTTCTCGAACACGAAGCCCTCGCCGCGTTCCAACGGAAGGAGCTCAATCCAGCAGTCGCCAAACTGGCCTTTGCCGCCCGTCTGCCGTTTGTGTCGCCCCTGCGCCTTCGAGGTCCCTCGAACCGTTTCGCGGTAGGGAACGCGGGCCTCTTCGGTGGTGACGGTCACACCGTAGCGTGATTTCAGCTTCTCGATGGCAGCATCGAGGTGAAGGTCGCCCATGCCCTCCAGGATCTCTTGGTGGGTGGCCCCGTCGCGATAGTAGTGGAGGGTTGGGTCTTCCTCAAGCAACTTCGCGATTGCGCTGCCCATCTTGTCCTCGTCCGACTTCGAGGCCGGCCGGATGGCCGCACGGTAGATCGGTTCGGGGAAGTCGATCCCGGGAAGGATTACCCCGTCTTTCACCGTCGAGATGGTGTCCCCCGTGCCGGTGTGGATCAGCTTGATAGCCTCACCGATGTCACCCGCACAGATCTCCGGCGTCCCTTCTTGGTTCTTGCCGTGAGGATAGGCGAGTCCGTGAACCCTCTCCTCGGCTTCCTTTCCAATATTCCGGTAGGCGGTGTCCGCTTTTAGGCAGCCGGAGAAGACGCGGAAGTAGTTGATCTTTCCGACGTACGGGTCGGCAGTCGTCTTGAAGCAGAAGGCGGCCAAGGGGCCGTCCACTGACAAGGGCGTTCCTTCGTGTTTCCCGCTGACCGCGGAGACGAGGGTTCCTTCTTCGATGAGCTTGGGTGCATCGATTGGGGAGGGTAGTTCGCCGATGATGCGGTCCAGTAGGGTGGCAACGCCGATGCCGCTGGCCGCCGAACCGAGGAGAACGGGGACGACGCGCCCTCGTTCGATACCCATCATCAATCCGTGCTCAATCTCTTCCTCGGTGAGGATTTCTCCTTCGAGGTACTTCAGCGCCAGATCGTCGTCGCCTTCCGCGGCGGCGTCCATCATCTTTTCGCGCCGCATATCGGCATCCGCCTGGTATCCAGTCGGGACGTCTTCCATCTCCACGCCCCGGTCCTTGCCCTTATAAACCTTCATGTTGAGAAGGTCGAGCACACCGGAGAAGGCGGCCTGGTGGCCAATAGGGATTTGGGTCGAGACGACCATGCGGCCGTACCGCTCGTGAAGGGTGTCCATGAGGCCGTCGAAATCGGCATTGTCCCTTTCGAGCTTGTTGACGAAGATGCAGCGGGCAAGCCCATGCCGCTCCGCCACTTCCCAGGCATTTTCGAAGCCGACGTCGAGGTCGCGCTTCGCCTCGCAGACGAGAATCATGGATTCCACCACTCGCGCCGCGCCGTGAAGGTCGCCGCTAAAGTCGGGGAAGCCAGGCACGTCGATCAGGTTGATCTTGCAGCCGTGCCACTCAAGTGGGACGACTCCCGCGCCGAGGCTCATCTTGCGCCGCACCTCCAAGGGATCGAAATCGCTCTGCGTACTGCCCGTCTCCACGCTGCCCACGCGATCGATCGCTCCGGCGGTGTAGAGGAGGTGCTCGACGAGCATCGTTTTACCCACACCGCCGTGGCCTACAATGGCCACGTTTCTGATTTGTTCCGCCGTATATTTTTTCACCGTTTTCATTCCCTCCTTTGGGACTGTCTGCGGCGTCGTCGCCCCGACCCGGTCAGGGCGGCGGCGTCAACGTTAATATACGACGGTTTCTCGATCTGGGATTGACGTCTTTGGAGTGAGCCGGTTTTAACCGCGCTTTACTTAAGACATTTATCGCCGTAGTGGCTGTTTGCTCTTACTAGGTGGCGAGGACAAGTGCTCCACCACTTCATTTCTCACTGATGCCTCGCCATCCGTTTTCGAGAGCCTTACACCATCTAGGATCGGAATCTATTGCGTCCATATAAATCAGGAACCGCTTAACCGCCAAAGCTTGACGAAGGGAAAACGCCATGATTGTCTCCTCGAAACGGTTCTCATGGTACGTATCTTTATTGGGCTGCGATAAGATGAAACCGACGTCCAGATCCCACCCCGTTTGAACCGTTCTAATGATGCCCGCGGGCAAGTAGTACGCCAGTCCATTGGGATCCAGAAAGCACCACTCAAAACCGTCGGACCTCCAATGAGGATCGGCAAGGAGTTCTTGCCATGTCTCTTTGTCAGCAACCCGCGCGGCCGCGCACTCCTCCGGAGTGGCAAAGTTATCCAGGAGTTGCGCCTCCGTCCATGACACGCCACCTTCGCGACTAATCCCATCGAAGGCCGCGAAGATCTCGTCAATCAGTGACTGTCGTTCCGCGAGAAGCTCCGGCGGTAGATGATCGTACGGCTCCTCCTCGAACATGCAGTATCTTGGCGCACTCGAGAGAGGCACCCGCCTCGACGTTCCTATTCCCAGTAACTTCGCAGAGTCTCCTCCCACCCCGCGTCCTCAGACTCATCGCCGGTCTCCTCGGCTACGGCGATCATGTAGCGAAGAAAGCGGCCAACCGTCTTCTTCTGCCTTGAATCCAGGGCGCTCCACTGTTCAAAGGAATCGCCTAGCTCGGGCCGGTAAGTAATGAAGAACCGCAGGCCGTTGTCGTAACCCTCGGAGATGATGCGAACCATTGCCGCCGGCAGATAGTAGCGAGCGCCGATGGCATCGAGAAACGCCCAGCCACCGATATGGGTTTCGGCGGACCATCGGTCAGGATCGACGAGCGCCTGCCAACTGCTTTCGAGATCTCTTTCACGGGCCAGTTTGCGTTCTTTGTCGGACCCATAGTCATCGATAACCCGAGATTCGCTCCAAGAGACGCCGTTTTGCCGATTGACGCCCTCGAAGGCGGCGTAGATCTCCTCGATCAGGGCGACCTTCTCTTCGGCAAGTTCGGGATCCACCCGGTTTTCGACCTGGTTCCAACCCACGGCCAGCGTGGTGTCCCAATCTTCTGCGAAAAGCGGGTGCCAACCACGATGGTGCTCCAGACTCGACATGTAGAGAAGAAATGTCTTAACCGCCTGAGCTTGGCGGAGGTTCAGCGCCGAAGGGGTGCCTTCCCGGTAGAGGGCCCGGTCCTTCATGGAAAGAACAAGCTGCACCCCTTGGTCGGCGGCGGCAAGCACCGTTCGGATCATCCCGGCCGGCAGGTAGAAAGCGAATCCAGTATCGTCCAGGAAGCACCATTCCGGGCCACCGGAGTTGTTCCAGTCAGGATCCGCGAGCCGATCTTGCCAACTGATCGTTCTGTCGGATTCCCGGGCCCGTTCTTCCGTGTTGACTTGCTTAGAGCGGAGTTGCGCTTCTGCCCAAGACACGCCTCCTTCGAGGCTGATCCCTGCAAAAGCGGCCTGAATCTCCCAGATGAGCTTGTCCCGCCTCTTTCGAAAGTGGGATGGAAGCTTATCCATAGGGAATTCACGGAACACGTAGGCAGATTATCTACTGCGCCAGGGAATCAGCGTTAAATCGTGGGTGTGATCACCAGACCGATATAAGCTCCTGACTTAGGTCTGGGCTGCTAGAAAGCGGTTGCCCGAAATTTAAGCTAAATCGGCTCAACGGATCTGTTAGCCGGCTCCGCGAATTGTCCCCAGTAGTGTACATAGGCTTCCTCCCAGTCTTCAAACTCGACTTTGTCGAAGGGTTCGGTACGGTCGGCCATGAACTGGATGTAGCGCGCGATGCAGGTGCATTGCTTGTCGTCGAGGGCAGACCACCGCTCAAGTTGGTAAGAACTCGGGCCGTTTTCCGGTGCAGATAGGAAAAATCTGAGGCTCTGGTCGCCGCCCCGTCGGATGGTGCGAATCATCGCGGCCGGGAGATAGTAGCGGGCTCCTTTGGCGTCGAGGAAGCACCATGCGAAAGAATCTTCGAAGTCCCAGTCGACGTCATCGACAAGACTTTGCCAATTCGCGTCGCGGTCGCGCTTGCGGGCTTCGCTTCTTTCTCGATCGCTGCCGTATCCATCGATGACGTCGGCCTCTCGCCACGAGATCCCACCCTTGCGACTCACGTTGCCGAAAACGTCGAAGATCTCGGCGATGAGCGATTCAGCCTCCAACGCTCTTGCGGTCTCGTCGTCAGGGATATGGTATTCGATACGGTCCCACCCGGCCGCGAGGGCCTCGTTCCAGTCTTCTTCTGTCCGCGTGTCGCCCCAGCAGCGACACAAATCCCGCATATAGAGAAGGAATCGCTTTACGGCGGTGGCTTGGCGTAGGTCGAGCAGGGATTCTCCGTTCTCTGCCTGACCCGAATGATAGAGACCCTGACTGGGATCCGAAAGGACGATCTGCACCCCTTGGTCTTGACCCGCGAGAATGGTTCGGATCATCCCGGCGGGAAGGTAGTAGGCGAATCCAGGTGTGTCCAGGTAGACCCACTCCGACCCGGGCGGATCGTTCCAGCTTTGATCTAGAAGCAACTCCTGCCAACTCGCTTCTTGGTTCTCCGGTGTCGGGGCAGAACCATGAGGATCGCGGGGCCGCGCCTGCTGCCATGACATTCCCCCTATCCGGCTCATTCCGTCGAATGCGCTTCGAATTTCCGCGACTAGCTTCCCACGTTCTTTTACGAGAGAGCGTGGGAGTCCGACGACCGAAAGCTCCTCGAACACTTCATGAGCATATCCCGCCAGTAACTTCCGGTTAGGTGGTATCAAAACTAGCCACGCGACAAATCGGAAAGTCACGTGGTCAATTGCCGCCGACGATTCGTCGCAAGTTCCGAAAATGGCGCGCTTTCTCAGCGGCTCGCCGTGCCGATGTC
>OUNM010465776.1_pt1 | contig 18373 bp, 16 predicted proteins | sample 1769961 | NCBI WGS metagenome assembly OUNM01 (sample SAMEA3914820, study PRJEB12502) | metagenome | biome: forest; material: soil | place: USA | collected 2012-03-12 | depth 0.3 m
GGCCGAGTCCAGCACGGTCCGCGAAACGGGGCCGATCTGGTCCAGCGACGACGCCATGGCAATGGCGCCGTAGCGGGAAACCGCACCGTACGTGGGCTTCATGCCCACCGTGCCGGTGACGGCGCCGGGCTGGCGGATGGATCCGCCCGTGTCCGTGCCGAGGGCCAGCGGAGCTTCGAAAGCTGCGACGGCGGCCGCGGAGCCACCGCCGGAGCCGCCGGGAATGCGGTCCAGGTCCCACGGGTTGCGGGTGGGGCCGTAAGCCGAGTGTTCCGTAGAAGAACCCATGGCGAATTCGTCCAGGTTGGTCTTGCCAAGGATGGGCATCTTCGCTGCGCGCAGCTTCTTGATGACGGTGGCGTCATAGGGGCTGTGCCAGCCCTCGAGGATCTTGGAACCGGCCGTGGTGGGCTGGCCAATGGTGACGATGAGGTCCTTGACGGCGATCGGTACGCCGGCGAGTTCGTGCAGCGCTTCAGCTTCAGCACCGCCGGCGGCGCGGATCGCGTCCACCTCGGCGGCGACGGCGAGCGCTTCTTCAGCGTTGACGTGCAGGAATGCGTTGACTTGCCCATCAACATCCGCGATGCGGTCCAGGTATGCCTGGGTGACCTCGACGGACGTGACCTCGCGCGCGGCCAGCTTGGCGGCCAGCTGTGCTGCGGACAGGCGGATGAGTTCGGAGTTGTTCAATTCAGTCATTCGCTTAGTCCTCATCCAGGATTGCCGGAACCTTGAAGCGGCCCTCGAAGGAATCCGGGGCCCCGGACAACGCCTGCTCGGCCGTGAAGGTGTGGCCCACGACGTCCTCACGGAACACGTTGCTCAACGGAATCGGGTGGGACGTAGCCGGGACATCGTCCCCGGCAGCTTCGCTGACGGACTTCACCGAGTCCACGATGACGGCAAGCTCGCCGGCCATCCTGTCCAGCTCTTCGGCACTCATTTCAATGTGAGCCAGACGCGCAAGATGCGCGACGTCGTCACGGTTGATCGCAGCCATGGATCTCCCCTGCAAAGTTCAAATGGTTTTCCGGACTAGTCTACGTTGGTTGGACGACGAACAACGCGGGGTCACTTACAGCCCATCCCGGGGTCCGGAATGGGCCGTAAGTGACCCCGCGTTGCTTGGTGCGGGTGATTGGTTCCCTACCCGATGCCGATGGCTCCCGTCAGCATGCCGACTGCGAGCATGACGACGGAGATGACCGCCGTGCGCCACAGGACCTTCTTGTGGTGGTCCCCCAGTTCCACCTTGGCCAGCGAGACGAGGAGCAGGATCGCGGGGACCAGCGGGCTCTGGAGGTGGAAGGGCTGGCCGGTGATGGAGGCGCGCGCCATTTCCGCGCCGCTGATGCCGTAATGCGCGGCGGTTTCGCTCAGGACCGGCAGGACGCCGAAGTAGAAGGCGTCGTTGCTCATGAAGAACGTCATCGGGATGCTGAGCAGGCCGGTGATGACGGCCATGAATGGACCCATCTCGGCGGGGATGATGTGGACCAGCCACGCGGACATTTCCTTGACCATGCCGGTGCCGTTGAGGACACCCGTGAGGACAGCTGCGGCCATGACCATGCTGACCACGGCAACAATGGACGGCGCGTGGGCCACCAACTGCGCGCCTTGTTCCTTGACCTTGGGGAAGTTCACCAAGAGGGCAATCGCGGAACCCACCATGAACACGTACGGCAGCGGCACAAGGTTGGCCACGAGCATGACCATGACCGCGACGGTCAGGCCAAGGTTGAACCAGAAGAGCTTCGGGCGCAGGGTCTTGCGGTTGGGGTCGAGTGCGGTGGCGGTCAGGCCGGAGTCGGCGAGGTCCACGAGGGTTTCGGTGCTTTCCAGGAGTCCGACGCCGGTGCCTCCGCCGGTGCCAGGCCTACCGGCGGTGCGGCCCGGGCCGAAACCGCGGTCCCGGGATCCGGCGCCGGCACCGCCGCGGTGCGTTCCGCCGTCGAACACGTCACCGGCGTCGGCGACGTCGCCCCAGATCTCGGGGGCCGTGGCACGGAGGCGGTTGCGTTCCTGCAGGCCCAAGAGCCAGGAGAACACGAACACGACGACGAGGCCCGCAATGAGGGACGGCACCATGGGAACAAACACGTCGTTGACATCGACCTTGAGGGCGGTGGCGGCGCGGGCCGTGGGGCCACCCCACGGCAGGATGTTCATGGTGCCGTTCGCCAGGCCGGCAACACAGGTCAGGACCACGGGGCTCATCTTCAAGCGGAGGTAGACGGGCAGCATCGCCGCGGTGGTGAGGATGAAGGTGGTGGAGCCGTCGCCGTCGAGCGATACCGCGGCAGCGAGGATGGCGGTGCCTAGGACCACCTTGGCGGGGTCGTTGCCCAGCTTGCGGAGGATGAACTTCACCAGGGGGTCAAACAGGCCGACGTCGATCATGAGTCCGAAATACACGATCGCGAACATCAGGAGGGCGGCCGTGGACGTCATGGACTTCATCGAGTCCATGACCATGCTTCCGATGCCGAGGCCGGCGCCGGCAAACAGGCCGAAGATGGTGGGAACGATGATCAGCGCCAGAACGGGCGTCAACTTCTTTGTCATGATCAGGACCATGAACACCGCAATCATTGCGAATCCAAGCAATACCAGCACAGCCGGCTCCTTACTACAGTGAACGGCATCACGTCGATGTGATGCGCGATACAGAACGTATAGTGGCGACGCTCACGGTGGGGCGTTTGTGGGATTTGATGGACATACTGCTGATTGAGAGCATTTTGCTCATTGTGCTCAATGCTTCAATGGAGAGGTAGACGTAGAAATACAGCGCCGCTGCTGCCCCGCTCCAGCCGGCCAATCCCAGCCGGAAGGAGGCAGGATGCCCAGGCTTGCCCTGCGGTTCTCGACCCAGACCCTGCTCCTCCAGCTCGGCGTCGTCCTCCTGGTAGTGCTGCTCAGCGGTACCGTCCATGCGTGGCTCGTCTATGGGCGGATCGGCACAGAGGCGGAGAACCAGGCGCTGACTTTGGCTCGAACAGTGGCCTCGGATCCGGTGATCCGTTCCCAGGTAGAAGCCATCAGCAAAGAATCGGGAACACCGCCCGCTGCCGTTCTCGCGGCCGGGCCCATCCAAGCCGCCGCCGAGGCTGCCCGGAGCCGCACTGGTGCTTTGTTCGTGGTGGTCACGGACGAGACGGGCCTGCGGCTGGCGCACCCGGACCAGGCCCGGCTCGGCGAACGGGTCAGCACCGACCCCTCGGATGCCCTCTCCGGGAAGGAAGTCACCACCCGGAACACCGGAACCTTGGGACCGTCCGCGGGTGCCAAGGTTCCGGTGTACGCGCCGGGTTCCGCAGCGGCTCCCGGTTCCTCGGCAACGGTGGTGGGCGAAATCAGCGTCGGCTACTCCATGGAGTCGCTGGGCCAAAGCCTTGCCGAGGACATCGGCCCGATTGCCCTGACCGCGGCGGGCTCCCTGATTGCAGGCGTCCTGGCGTCGTTCCTCCTGCGGCGTCGATTGCAACGCCTGACCCTGGGCCTCGAACCCGAAGAAATCAGCACCCTGGTACATGACCAGGTTGCCGTGCTTCAAGGCGTGGACGACGGCGTGATCGGCATTTCCGCCGATGGCCGCATCACAGTCTTCAATGCCGCGGCCCGGCGACTGCTGGGCATGCCGGAAGCATCGGGACATCCCGGCTCCCCTGCCACGGCCGGTACCGACTGGACAGGCTCGGAGTGGACCGGCACCGACTGGGCCGACGCCGCCGTCCCGGCGCAGCTGAAAGCCCTCACTCAACCCTCCGCTCACGACGCCGAAGCCGTGGAAATCGTGGCGGGCGGCCGGGTCTTGGTTGCCAATGCCCGCAAGGCGCTGCACCGCAAGGAGGATCTCGGCTGGGTGGTCATGCTCAGGGACCGGACCGAGCTGCAGCAGCTGACACGCCAGCTCGACGCCGTGGGCACCATGTCCGCCGCGCTCCGGGCCCAGCGCCACGAATTCGCGAACCAGCTCCACACGATCGCCGGCTTCATGAGCATCGGCCAACATGGCCAGGCCAAGGACTATCTCGCCAGGATCTCCGCCACCGGGCCGCTGAAGTTTCCCGTGCAGCAAGCCGAGCTCCTCCAGGATCCTTATCTGCAGGCGTTCGTCGGCGCGAAGAGCGTTGAAGCGGACGAGCGAGGGGTGGCGTTGCGGATCGGCCCGGAGACGCTGGTGCGGGAGCACGTCACCGAGCCGCAGGACGTCACCACAGTGCTCGGCAACCTGATCGACAACGCCGTCAACGCCGCCGTCGTGGGCTCTTCGGCGCAACGCTGGGTGGAGCTTGAGCTGCTCGACGAACCGGGGCCCGACGGCGGCACACTGCACATCGTCGTCGCGGACTCCGGCGACGGCCTCGGCGGCATCGAGCCCGAAAGGGTTTTCGTCGAAGGATTCACGACGGCGGAGGCCGCCGACGTCGGGATCGCCAGGGCCGGCGGGCAGGGACTTGGCCTCGCGCTGGTCCGGCAACTCGCCCGCCGTCGCGGTGGCGACGTGCGCGTCCTGGAACCGGGCTCGCCGGGCGGTCCAGGGGCCGTCTTCATGGCCACGCTGCCGAAGGTGACCGGCACACCGGAGGATGCCCGCCGAGCGGAACCCTCCGCAGCAGCCGAACGCTCCGCAACGGAACCCACGGAAGGACACGAGTGAGCGAAGACTTCAGGGTGTTGATTGTCGATGACGATTTCCACGTCGCCAAACTCCATGCCGCCTACGTGGACTCCGTGGCCGGTTTCCTTGCCTTGGCCCCGGTGGGATCCACGGCGCAGGCGCTGCAGTCCGTGCACAGCCTTCGGCCGGACCTCGTGTTGCTGGACGTTTATCTGCCGGACGGCTCGGGCCTGGATCTCCTGGGGCAACTCGATGTCGATGCCATGATGCTGACTGCAGCGTCCGACGCCGTGTCCATCAGGACAGCCCTGCGCCGCGGGGCTTTGGCGTATCTGCTAAAACCGTTCACCGCCGAATCGCTGTCGCAGCAACTGCGTTCCTATGCCAGGTACCGGCGGATCCTCGGCCGGCAGCATGCCGTGGACCAGGACACGATCGAACGGGCCAAGCGGGCGCTCGTCGCCGGTGACGTGGCGCCGTCGGGAAAGCCCCGTTCGGCGACCGAAGCATCGGTGCTGGAGTCCCTGGCACCGGGGGAACAATACTCGGCCACGGAAGTGGCGGAACGGGTGGGCGTCTCGCGCGCCACGGCGCAACGGTACCTGTCCTCGCTGGCCGACGACGGCGCCGTCGAGATCCAACTGCGTTACGGCACCACGGGCCGCCCGGAACACCGCTACGGCGTCCCCGCGCGGCTCTCCCCCAAGTAGCTCCCACCCAACTGACTCGCAGTAGATGTCGTTATGAGGCGTCAAAACGACATCTACTGCGAGTTAGTTGGGCTGTTTAGGCGCTCTTCTGGGCTACCAGTTCGATTTCGACCAGCATTTCCGGGTCGAGGAACGGCAGGACGTGGATCAGGGATAGGGTGGGACGGATCTCGCCGAAGACTTCGCCGTGCGCACGGCCGGCGTCTTCCCACTTGCTGATGTCGGTCAGGTAGAGCTTGGACTGCACGACGTCCTCGTAGGAGAACCCGGCGTCAGCCAGGACCGCTTCGAGCTTTTCGAGGATGTACTTGGTCTGCGAGTAGAAGTCATCGCCCACAATGCCATCGGGGCCGCTGGCCGCCGTGGCCGAAATGAAGAGCGTGTTGTCCACCTGGACCGCCCGGGAGTATCCAAGGGTCTGTTCCCAGACCGAACCCGTGCCGAATGTCTTGCGCATGCCGCGCCTTTCTCAGTTTCCGCACCCGGCCCGATGACCGGGGTTTACGAGGAAACTTTATGGCTGGCGGACATCCTGCCGGTAAACGAACAGCTTTATGTCGGTCCCGGGTACGAACCAGTCGCGCTCGGGCTCCCTCTCGAATCCGGTCTTGGCGTAGAGGGCATTGGCGCTTTCCCACGTGGCGCCGGTGGTGAGCGAAACGGCGTTGATGCCATCCATCGAGCGGGCTTGGTCGACTACCGCCTGAACGAGGGCTCGTCCCGCGCCCGAGCGCTGAACCTCCGGATCCACCACCAAGGTGCGCATTTCGAGTTCGTCCGGAAGGCCAATGTCGGAAAAGTCGCCTCCGGCCTTGGCTGACGTGACGGAGCCGATGACCTGGCCATCGCGCTCGGCGACGAAGACGTCGGCGTACCGGGCGCGGCCGGCTACATCGCGCAGCTTCTCCAGGTACGGGTGGTCCGGGCTGCCGTAGTAGCCAGCGGTCACGTAGGACGCCATCGTGATACGGGCTACGGCGTCGTAGTCTTCGGGCAGGGCGGGACGGACGGTAATCTGCGAATGCACTGATCCATGGTAGTCGCGTCCGCGGGGGCCGAGGCGCCAAAGCGCCGTTTCCGTGACCGAACTATCACCCCCACCCGACGCTCGCTCACGTACACACCCCCATCCCCCAGACGCTCGCTCACCTATATGCCCCAATCCTCTGACGCCCGCTCAGATACAGAACGAGCGTCGGCGGCGCCTCAAACATTGCTTTGCGTGGCGCCGGATTGAGTCGGGTTGCGGGCTGTGAAGCCCGGTTTCCTGCTGTTGCGGGAAGGTTTCGCGATGCTGGCGCAGGGCGGGTGCCGCGTGGTTGATTGGCGGCCAGGACACAACGAAAGGAACCCCCATGAGCCCGCAGCAACGCACACTCCACCTCAACGCTTTCCTCATGAGCACCGGCCACCACGAGGCTTCGTGGCGGCTGCCGGAAAGCAACCCGCGCGCCAGCACCGACATCCGGCACTACCAAAACCTCGCGCAAATCGCCGAGCGCGGCACGTTCGACTCGATCTTCTTCGCCGACTCCCCCGTGATCTTCGGCGACGTCGGACGCCGCCCCGCGGGGAAGCTGGAACCGACGGTGCTGCTCACCGCGATTGCGGCTGCGACCGAAAAGATTGGCCTCATCGCCACGGCGTCCACCACATACAACGATCCCTTCAACCTGGCCCGTCGCTTCGCTTCGGTTGACTTCGTGAGCGGCGGGAGGGCCGGCTGGAACGTGGTGACCACAGCCGGACCGGAAGCTGCGCGGAACTTCGGCATAGACGATCAGCCTGCCCATGCGACCCGCTATGAACGGGCAGCCGAGTTCCTGGAAGTGGCCGCGAAGCTCTGGGACAGCTGGGAGGACGACGCCGTGCTTGCGGACAAGGAGGCAGGCGTCTGGGCAGACTCCGCCAAGGTCCGGCCCATCAACCACGCGGGCAAGCATTTCCGGGTCCAAGGGCCGCTCAATGTGCCGCGCTCACCCCAGGGCCATCCCGTGATTGTCCAGGCGGGCTCCTCCGAGAACGGCAAGGGCCTGGCGGCGAGGTATGCGGAGGCCGTGTTCACCGCCCAGCAAACCCTGGAAGATGCACAGGCGTTCTACGCTGATCTCAAGGCTCGGACCGTCGCACTCGGCCGGGCAGCTGAGAGCCTCAAGATCCTGCCGGGAATTGTCCCCGTGATCGCCTCCACCCAAGCCGAAGCTCTTCACCTGGAACGCGAATTGGACGAGCTCATCCGGCCCGAATACGCGAGGGCCGAGCTTGCCAGGACCCTCCGCGTGGATCCTGAGGACCTGCCGCTGGACCGGCAGCTTCCCGCGGATCTCCCGGACGAGGATTCGATCGAAGGAGCGAAGAGCCGCTATACCCTCATTGTGGAGTTGGCCCGCCGCGAGAAACTCACGGTGCGGCAACTGATCGGCAGGCTGGGAGGAGGCCGCGGACACCTGACCTTCGCCGGAACGCCGGAGCAGGTCGCCGATGCGATCCAGCTATGGTTCGAAAACGGCGCGGCCGACGGCTTCAACATCATGCCGGCCGTTCTACCGTCAGGTCTCGAGACCTTTGTTGACCAGGTGGTACCGGTGCTGCGCCAGCGCGGGCTGTTCCGCAGCGAGTACAGCGGTAACACGTTGCGCGAACACTACGGCTTGGAACGCCCTGCGAACCGCTTCTCAGCGTTTGGGTCGCTCGCCAATGCCGGTGCCTGACGGGGCTCGGACCGAGCGTCGCCCAAAAAGCCACCATTAGCGAGCGAGCGCCCGCCGAAAACCCAACATAAGTGAGCGAGCGTCCCGGGGGGCTAGAGCGGGAACTTGCCCGAGAGCTCAAGGGTTCCCGCGCAGGTCCACGCTTCCAAACGGTCCGCGTCTGTGGGGCCGCCGTCCAGCGGGCTGGTCAGCCGTGGGCGCCGGACCCAGCATCCGGCTTCCTCGGCGATCAGGGCGCCCGCCGCGTAGTCGTGTTCGTTGAGCCCGCGCTCTCCGAAGGCGTCGTAGGTTCCATCGGCCACGAGGCAGAGGTCCAACGCTGCGGAGCCAAGCCGGCGGAGGTCGGCAAAGCCTTCCATGAGGTTCCCGAGCCCGGCGAACTGCTCGGCCCTCGTGGCGGGATCGTAGCTGAACCCGGAGGCAACGATCAGCCCGGTGCGGCCCAAAAGCGGTCCGCTCAGCTGGGTGCGCTGCCCGTTTTCTTCAAGCCACGCTCCGTGGCCGCGTGCCGCCGAGTAGATGCGCCCAAGCGCGGGGGCGTTGACGACGCCGGCCAGCCAGACGCCGTCGGCATCCGCAACGGCCACGGACGTGGCGTAGTAGACGATATTCCGGATGAAGTTGGTGGTGCCGTCCAGCGGATCGATGGACCATCGATAGCCACTGGGCTGCTCGGGCCGGGTGGTGCCGTGCTCTTCGCCCGTGATGGTGTCGTGCGGGCGGGCTGCCGTAATGGCGCCCCGCACAGCGTCCTCCGCCGCGACGTCGAAGGCCGTCACCCAGTCGCCGGCGTCGCCCTTGTTCACGACGCCGAGGTTCCCCGCCGAGTTGGGGCCGGCAGGCCTGGCTGCGAGCACCCCCGCGCCTGCCGCGGCCGCCGTGCGGGCGACGGCGAGAAGCTCCAAGACATCGGCCGTCATTCGGCGCTGTCCGCTTCCGTAGCGGCAGCGCCAGCCAGAGAAACAGCGGCGTCTTCATCATCCGGAGCGATGCCGCCGGCTGGTTCCAGAACGCCGTCGAGCAATGCCTTGAAGCCATCCTCGTCCAACACCCGGATGCCGAGCTGCTCAGCCTTGTCCAGCTTGGAGCCCGCGTTCTCTCCGGCCACGACGTAACTGGTGTTCTTGGAAACCGAGCCGGCTGCCTTGCCGCCCCGGATGATGATGGCTTCCTTGGCTTCGTCGCGGCTAAGCGTGGGCAAGGAACCCGTCACCACGATGGTGAGGCCTTCCAGGTTCCGCTCGATGCCGGCGTCGCGTTCGTCAACCATGCGCACCCCGGCGGCGGCCCAGCTATCAACGATTTCCTGGTGCCAGTCGACGGCAAACCATTCCTTGAGTGCCGCGGCGATGGTCGGTCCCACCCCGTCAACGTTGGCCAGTTCCTCCTCCGAGGCGGCCCGAATGGCGTCCATGCTCCCCAGGGCCGTAGCAAGCGCCCTGGACGCAGTCGGGCCGACGTGCCGGATGGACAGGGCAACGAGGACGCGCCAGAGGGGTTGCGTCTTGGCTTTCTCGAGTTCCTTGAACAGTTTGTCCGTGGTGGCCGTGGGTTTTGAAGGGGTCTTGGCGGTGGCCTTGGAATAGAAGTAGGGCACCAGTTCGAACGTTCCCGTGCCCACGCCTTTGGAGCGCTTTTCACGGCGGATGCGGACGTCGGCGAGATCCTCCGGTCTGAGGCTGAACAACGACGCCTCGCTGCGCAGGGGCGGAGTTTCCGGTTCGGCGGGCTGGGTGAGGGCGATGGCTGCTTCCCACCCCAAAGCTTCAATGTCGAAGGCTCCCCTGCTCGCGACGTGGAAGACACGCTCGCGCAGCTGCGACGGGCACGACTTCGCGTTGGGGCAGCGGATATCGACGTCGCCTTCCTTCGCCGGAGCCAGCGGCGTGTGGCAGGACGGGCATTCCGTGGGCATCACGAACTCACGCACGGGAGGATCCTGTTGATCGCGCAGCGCCAATACCGGACCGACGATCTCAGGAATGACATCGCCGGCCTTCCGCAGCACCACGATGTCGCCGATCATGACGCCCTTGGCCTTGACCACATCCTGGTTGTGCAGGGTGGCCATCTCCACGGTGGATCCGGCCACCTTGACCGGTTCCATCACCCCGTACGGGGTGACGCGGCCCGTGCGGCCAACGTTGACCTGGATGTCCAGCAGCTTGGTGTGGACTTCCTCCGGCGGATACTTGTAGGCAACGGCCCAACGAGGAACCCGCGAGGTGTAGCCGAGGGCGCGCTGCGTGGCGAAGTCGTCGATTTTGACCACGATGCCGTCGATCTCGTGCAGGAGGTCGTGCCGGTGCTCGCCGAAGTGCTTGATGAAGTCCAGGACCTCCTCGAAGGAGTCCAGGACCTTCAAGTAAGGGCTGACCGGCAAACCCCACTCTTCCAGCCGCTTGTACGTTTCCGACTGGCTGGTGGCATCCAGGCCTTCGCGAGCACCGATGCCGTGGACGAACATCCGCAACGGACGTTTGGCCGTTTCCGCAGGGTCCTTCTGGCGCAGGGAACCGGCCGCGGCGTTGCGGGGGTTGGCCAACGGCGCCTTGCCGGCCTCGATCAGCGCTTCGTTGAATTCGGCGAAAGCCTTGGACGGAATGAAGACTTCGCCCCTGATTTCCACCTCGGACGGATATCCGCTGCCGCTGAGCTGGCGCGGGATCTCCTTGATGGTGAGCACGTTGTGGGTGATGTCCTCGCCCGTGGTGCCGTCTCCGCGCGTGGCAGCACGGACCAGCTTGCCGTCGCGATAGAGCAGGTTCACCGCCAGGCCGTCGATCTTCAGCTCCGTGAGCCATGCAATGCGGGAAGCCGCCGTGCCCAGTCTTTCGACCGAAGCCTCGGCCTTGCGGACCCACGCTTCCAACTCGTCCAGCGAGAAAACATCCTCCAGGCTGTACATCCTCTGAAGGTGCTCGACGGCGGCGAAAGCAGCCGACACCTCTCCGCCCACTTCCTGAGTGGGCGAATCGTTCGACACGAGCTCCGGATGCAGGGCCTCGAGCTCCTCAAGGCGGCGGTAGAGGGAGTCGAACTCGGCGTCCGAAACCGTCGGCGCATCCTCCTGGTAGTACGCGTAGCGGTACTTGCGGACGAGGTCTGCGAGGTTTTCGTACTCTTCCCGTACGGCTTCCGTTGGAACTGCGGTTTCGCTCTCTGCTGTGCTCACGTACCTATCTTGCCGCAAAGCCGCGACAAAATAGGGGCCCCGCACGACAAGCAGGAATCAGTGCGTAAAGCGGTGGCGGCTCCACAAAGCGAAGGCAATGCCGCCGGCCGCGACCAAAAGCACGCCGCCCATGATGGCGATCACGGCGAACATGTCCGAACCCGGCCCTTTGGCAGTGCTCACCGAGGCAGCCTGGGTGGCCTTGAGCCCGTCTTGGATGGGGGTATTCCAATTGGACGACGCCGACGGCGAGGCGCTGCTCGTCGTCGGGCTGCCCGACGGGGTCGCCGGGCTGGAGGCCACCAGAGCCTCCGACGGCGCCACGCTGGGTTCCGGTTCCACCGTCACCTGTGTCATGGGGCCCTGGGCGGGCGCGGCAGGCGCGGGTGCCACCGGGGCGGGTTGAACCGGTACGACGACGGGCGGCTTGGAGGGCGCGGGATCCACGACTTTCGGTTGGGTCGGCGTGGGCTCGGTTGGTGCCGGGTCCGGGGCCGGGGAGGTGGGCGAAACTTGTCCCTGGCCGGGAGCCACGACGGTCTCGGCGTGGGCCGAAAGCAACGGGAAAGCGCACATCACCACAGCCATGGCAATGCCCGCGAGGGCAACGGAGAACGGGCGTCGCACAGCGGCACGGGTCGCGCCGCCTGAGCGCGCGGAGGAGCGTTGGGTCATGTTTACCTCTGCAGGACGGCACGGGCCGCCCGGAGTTGGGGTGGTATTGACCGGAATCTTCCTACATAGTCCGGGCGTGTCGCAAATCCCGTTCTCCAAAAACGCCATCGGCAGGATCGTGCGCCGGCCCCTTCGGCGTCGTGCTACCCGATTCTGGCATCCACCACAATCGCGGTGATATTGTCCCGTCCGCCGCTCAGCAACGCCTCCTGGATGAGGGTATCCACCGCGTCCTGGGGCTTGTCCACCGTGCTCAGGATCCGGAACAGGTGCTCGTCGCTCAGCTCCCCCGTGAGTCCGTCCGAGCAGATCAGCATCCGGTCCCCGTCCTGGATGGGCAGCAACCAGAAGTCCGCCTCGTTTGCGCCGCCGGTGCCAAGGGCACGGGTCACCACATGGCGGCGCGGATGCACCATGGCCTCGTCACGCGTGATGCTTCCGGCCTCCACGAGTTCCTGGACTTCCGAATGGTCCACGCTGATCTGCCGGAAATCGCCCCCGCTCACGCGATACGTCCGCGAATCGCCGATGTTCATGACCAGCCAATACGGGACGCCCATGTGCTCAGCGACGACGACGCCGGTGAGTGTGGTTCCGGCGCGGCCACCCGTGGCATTCCGGATCTGGAAGTCGGCCGCAAGGATGCACTCTTGCATGGCAACAGCGGTCGCCGAGCGCACCCCCGACGCCAATTGCGGCATGCTCCCGAGAGTCCGTACGCACAAAGCGCTGGCAATCTCGCCTGCCTCATGCCCACCCATGCCGTCAGCGACCGCGAAGACCGGATCCTCCGCAATGAGCGAATCTTCGTTGAGTTCCCGGCTGAGTCCGCGGTCCGTTCCGTAGCCATAGCTCAACGTGAATCCCGGCTCAGGGGCGGTCGCTGCGGAGGGTGAATTCATCAGTCGAGAACCAGTCCTTTGCCCAGGCCGCGGGCAAGCCGGACGGGAAGGATTTCCCCGAAGCCACGAACGTTCTCGGCCGTCTGCGGAACCAGGACGAAGCGTTCGTCCTGGCCCAGCGCTGCCGCCGTCATCTCGTCCACGAGGACCGTACCGGGTTCAGCCAAGGCCGTGAGACGGGCCGCCAGGTTGACCGTGGGGCCGTATATATCGCCGAGACGGGAAAGGATGCGCCCCCAGACCATGGCCACTCGGGCTTCCGGCAGGATTTCGTCTTCCGTGAAGGCCTGGGCGAGTGCCAAGGAGATCTCAGCGCCGGCAGCCGGCGTCTCGGCGATGTAGAGGACTTCGTCGCCGACGGTCTTGACGAGGCGTCCGCCGCCGATGGAGATGATTTCCGCGCACTTGTTCTCGAAGCGCTGGACCAACTGGGCCAGGGTCTTCTCGTTCATGCGGCGTGACAGGCTCGTGTAGGAGACGAGGTCGGCAAAGCCCACGGCGCGCGCCAAGGGCAACGGGGCATCGTCTTCGTCGCCTTCGCGGCCGGCCTCGCTGGCCTGCAAGCCGGCTTCGGCACGGACGGCCAGGCGCTGCACGCCGGCGTTCATCTGGCGCCGCCACGAGTACAGCAGGATCTCTTCCATGGCATCCACGAGGTTGGGCAGTTCGTTGACCAACTGTTTGCGGGCAACGGCATCGGGAATGCCTTGCTGCACCACCATGTCTTCAATGAGTGCCTCGACTTGCCACACCACCATGCGGTCTGTCATCTGCCCGATGGCGCGCGTCACGGAGATGGCAGCTTCCTCGGTGAGCTTTCCTGCGCGGACTAGGTCAAGGATGGTGGAAAGCGCGGCGAGGTCGCGCTCTGTGAATGCCACGTCCTGGTCGCCGAAATTGGGGAAACCCAGCGCTCGCCACAGTTTGCGGGCCGACAACAGCGAGACGCCTGCGCCCGCCGCCACTTCGCGTCGCCGAAGTTTGCGTTCGCCGCCGAGGAGCCTCGTTTCCAGGGCCTTGATGGCAAGCCGTTCTGCCGACAGGGCGCCGGTTGGCGGGGACACGACGGGGAGGACCCCCGTTGGTGCCTGGTCCACGGAAGGTTCGGGCACGGCGTCGGGCTCGTGGTCCATGTACTCAGGCTCCTGCTCGTCAACGCTCATCTCTTCCACCTTCTCTCATATCCCAGGGCAACGCCGCACCAGGGTAGTCACCCGGTCCGGCAAAACTGTCAAAATCGCCGGTCTCCGGCATGGCGCCGGGGCCGAACCTGACATTCGTCGGAAGCTCGGCCATGGCATCCAGGATGAAACTTCGAAACTTACCGACCTCGGGGACGTCCGCGAGGACGGCCGCGCCGGGGTGCCCGGTATCCAAGGATATATTCCCGGAGCGCAATATCCGTTGGAGGAGCGATTGTTTGATCCCCACGCTACGCACCGCAGCCAGCGGCACCTGCCAGTCGCCCCGGCGAAGCATTCCGAAACGGGCAACTATCCGGCCGCTTGTCAGGATGTACCGTATGCCGCGCCAGCGGATGAATCGCGGGAGGCTGTAGCCGAGCAGCACGATCGCCACTATCGCCAGGCACGCGGCCACCAACCATTGGGTCCAGTCGCTCGTGATGACCGGAAGCAACTTGCCCGGCCCGCCCTTGACTATCCATGCACAGGCGAACGCGGCCGCAGCGGGGACCAGGATGAATGCCAGGACGGGACCAAAGAGCATCCTGGGCTGCTGCCGCGTGATCACGATGACTTGCTCCCCACGCAGGAGCTCTTTACGCATAACCGCTTTCGGTAGCCCTCAGGTGGACGACGTCGCCGGCGGTCACGACGTGCTCGCGGCCGCCATGGTCCACCACCAAGAGGGAACCATATTCATCCAACCTGGACGCATGCCCCACCAATTCGTGGTCGCCGGGCAGATGCGCCTTCACTTCGCGTCCCAAGGTGACCATGACGGCTTCCACCCGCTTGTGCAGGGATGAGCCGCCGGCCAATCCTGCTGTCGGGTCGCCGTCGGCATTGCAGAAACTGCGGTACAGCGCCGCGAAGCGGGACAAATAGTTCCGCAGAAGCACAGTGCGGTCCGTGGTGGTGGCCCCTTCCAGCAGGAGGGAGGTCGCCGTGGGGACAGGCAGTTCATCCTCGCCGAGCGTCACGTTGAGGCCGGTGCCCAGGATCACTGCCGGAACCGATCCGTCACCCACCTGTCCCAACTGTCCCATCTGGGCCAGGATGCCGGCAATCTTCCTGCCTCGGACGAGGACATCGTTGGGCCACTTGATCTCGGCAGGAAGGCCGGCGGTTTCCACGAGGGTCTCGCGCAAGGCCAGCGCGCCGAGGAGGGACAGCCAGGAGTAGCTCTGGGTCGGGACGGGCAGGCCTTGGGAATTGACGGGCCGCAGGACGATCGAAACGGAAATCGCCGAACGCGCGGGAGATTCCCAGTGACGGTCGAGCCGGCCCCGGGCAGCCGTCTGGTGCTCGGCGGTGAGGACTGCGAGGTCGGACCATTCCTTGGGCTCGGTGGCGACGGCGCGCAGCAGGTCAGCGTTCGTGGAGCCGGTGGTCTCCACGACCTTCAATTGCGAAATACCGGTGGCCGCGAGGAAGTCGGGATGAAGCAGGGCATCACGGTCCAGGCCCGGGCGCGGGGCACGTGGTTCGCTGCTGGCAGGCTGTTCGACATCCATAGACAGAATCCTATCCAGCCAGGCTGGTCCCGGAAGAAGTTGTCCGCTTAGAGGAAGATATCCGGCACGAGCTTCTCCTCCGGGGCACCCAGGCTGTAGGGCCTGAAGTCCGAAACACCCGCAGCCCTCAACACCTGTTCGTCCGTGTAGAAGTTGCCTGTATTACTTGCTGAACCGCCGGACTCTGAGTTCAGGTTTGACCCGGTCAGGACGGCGTGGGCCGCATCGGCCATGATTTCCGGGCCCCTGGCGGCCTGGACGATCTGTGCCCCTCCGGGCATATTTCGGATGGCAGCCGTGTCGATCAGCGTGCAGGGCCACAATGAGTTGACCGACACGCCGTCATTCTTGAGTTCTTCGGCCAGGCCCAGGGTGGTGAGGCTCATGCCGTACTTGGCCATGGTGTAGGCCAAATGCATGCCGGCCCACTTCGGGTCAAGGTTCAACGGCGGGGAGAGAGTCAGGATGTGCGCGTTGCTCGATTTCCGCAGGGCCGGAAGCGAGAGCTTGGACAGCAGGAAGGTGCCGCGGACGTTGATGTCCTGCATGAGGTCATAGCGTTTCATGTCAATTGCGTCAGTGCGGGAGAGATCTATCGCCGAGGCGTTGTTGATCACGACGTCGATTCCGCCGAAGTGTTCGACGGCGGCGGCAACCGCCGCGGCAACGTCGCCGTCGTTGCGGACATCTCCCACGAGCGGTAGCGCCTGGCCGCCGGCTGCTTCCAGTTGCCCGGCGGCTGTGAAGACCGTTCCTTCCAGCTTGGGGTGGGGTTCTCCGGTCTTGGCCATGATGACGATGTTGGCGCCGTCGCGCGCCGCGCGGGTGGCGATTGCCAGGCCGATGCCGCGGCTGCCGCCGGACATGAGGATGGTGCGGCCCTTCAGTGATCCACGTGCCTGGTAGGGAAGGGCAGGGCTTGCAGAAGCGTCGTTGCTTGAGGTCATGAGGACACTGTAGCTCAACTATGTTACTGGCGAGTAACATCGTTCAATGCTCGACTTGAAGTCGGAAAATTGTAGGGTTTCTACAGCGGTCTGTGGCTTTTGCGTCATTAGACTAGCCAACAGGGCCCGCACTTTGTACGGATGCTACTTAAGAGCGCATGCCTACCGAAGCAGTGCCAGCGTAAATCAGCTACAGAGCCGGAGACATTTGATGAGCCACGATCTGACAACGACAGCGGGAAAGATTGCCGACTTCCGCGACCGCCAGGCCCGTGCAGAGCAACCCTCCGGCCCCGAAGCCATCGAGAAGCAGCATGCCCGCGGCAAGAACACCGCGCGCGAACGCATCGACATGCTCCTCGACGAAGACTCCTTTGTAGAGTTCGACGCCTTGGCCGTCCACCGCTCCACCGCATTCGGCATGGAGAAGAAGAAGCCCCTCGGCGACGGCGTCGTCTCAGGCTACGGCACCGTCGACGGCCGGCTCGTGGCCATCTACAGCCAGGAATTCAGCGTCTACGGCGGCTCGCTGAGCCAGGTCAACGGCGAAAAGATCGTCAAGGTCCAGGAATTCGCCCTCCGCAACGGCTGCCCGATGGTGGGCATCAACGACGGCGGCGGCGCGCGCATCCAGGAAGGCGTCGCCTCGCTGGCGATGTTCGCCGACATCTTCCGCAACAACGTCCATTCATCCGGCGTGGTCCCCCAGATTTCCCTCATCATGGGCCCGTGCGCCGGCGGCGCCGCCTACTCCCCCGCCCTCACCGACTACGTGGTGATGGTGGACAAGACCTCCCACATGTTCATCACCGGCCCCGACGTCATCAAGACCGTCACCGGCGAAGACGTGGACATGGAAACCCTCGGAGGCGCGCGCCAGCACAACGCCACCACCGGCACTGCAACGTACCTCGCCAGCGACGAAGCCGACGCGATCGAGTTCGTCCGCGAACTCCTGGACTTCCTGCCGTCCAACAACCTGTCCGAGGCCCCCGTCCTGGAGCACGAGCAGGAACTGGAGCTCGACGACGACGACCTCGCCCTGGACACGCTCATCCCGGACTCCGCCAATCAGCCGTACGACATGCGCAAGGTCATCGAGCAGATCGTCGATGACGCCCATTTCCTCGAAATGCAGTCGCTCTATGCCCCCAACGTCATCATCGGCTATGGCCGGGTTGAAGGCCACACCGTCGGGATCGTGGCCAACCAGCCGATGCAGTTCGCCGGCACCCTGGACATCTCCGCTTCGGAAAAGGCAGCCCGCTTTGTCCGCCACTGCGATGCCTTCAACGTTCCCATCATCACCTTGGTGGACGTCCCCGGCTTCCTGCCCGGCAAGGACCAGGAATTCCAGGGCATCATCCGCCGCGGCGCCAAGCTGCTTTACGCCTACGCCGAAGCCACCGTGCCCAAGCTGACGGTCATCACCCGCAAGGCCTACGGCGGAGCGTACATCGTGATGGGTTCCAAGAAGCTTGGGGCCGACCTCAACCTGGCCTGGCCGACGGCCCAGATCGGCGTCATGGGCGCTCAAGGTGCCGTCAACATTCTGTACCGCCGCGACCTTGCCGCCGTCGCCGAGGCCGGTGGCGACGTCGAAGCCAAGCGTGCCGAGATCATCCGCCAGTACGAGGAAGAACTCCTCAACCCCTACCAGGCAGCCGAGCTTGGCTACGTCGACGCCGTCATCGTGCCGTCGGAGACCCGCATCCAGATCATCAAGGGCCTCCGTGCCCTTCGCGACAAGCGCGCCAGCCTGCCCACCAAGAAGCACGGAAACATCCCCCTGTGAGCCTCGAACAGAACGTTCCCAACCCTGCGGACGCGGCACCGGCCGAGCCCTTGCTTTCGGTGGTCAAGGGAGACCCGACGCCCGAAGAGCTCGCGGCGCTTGCCGCCGTCGTCGCTTCCCTTGGATCGCC
>OUNM010117186.1_pt1 | contig 18365 bp, 18 predicted proteins | sample 1769961 | NCBI WGS metagenome assembly OUNM01 (sample SAMEA3914820, study PRJEB12502) | metagenome | biome: forest; material: soil | place: USA | collected 2012-03-12 | depth 0.3 m
CGGTGACGCGCCTGGCCGCCCTCCCGATCGGGCCGCAAGGCCGACTCAGCCAGCATCACTTTTTCGTGCACTTCGGCGGCTTGCCGCCGTTCTTCTTCACCGCCGCGTCGTACGCAGCGACGTTCTTTTCGAATTCTGCCTCCGTCTTCGAGAAGACCTGCTCGCCGCAGCCGTCCGCACCCGCCACGTAGTAGAGGTAAGGCGCATGGGCCGGGTGCGCTGCCGCATGGATCGACGCTTCGCCTGGGTTGGCGATCGGCGTCGGCGGCAGGCCTTTGTGCGTGCGCGTGTTGTACGGCGAGTCGATTTTGAGCATCGACTGCGTCAGTTCGCCCGTGTACGTCGCGATCCCTTTCTGCTGCTCCACCGCGTAGTAGATCGCCGCGTCGATGCCGATCGGGATTCCTTCGTGCAAGCGGTTGTAGATCACTGCCGCAATCAGCGGCCTGTCGTGTTCAGTCTGTGCCTCGCGCTCCACGAGCGATGCCACCGTCAGCATTTCGTACGGCGTCACTCCCAAATCATGTGCGCGCCGAATGTCAGCCGCGCCAAAGCGCCTGCGGAACGCCACCAGCTGTTCGTCGACCAAGCGCTGCACCGGTGCCCCTGCGCGTAGTTCATACGTAGCCGGGAAGAGGAAGCCCTCGAGGTTGCTCGTGCCCTTCGGCGCGCCGTAGTGGCGTGGGTTGAGCAGGCGCGAGTGCTCGCTCGCCTGCAGGTATTCGCCGCTCAGCGTGTCTTCGTGCACCAGCTCCGCGATCTGGCGCCGCGTGTAGCCCTCAGGGATGACGACCTTCACCGTGATCACCTTCGGCGGCGGCTTGCTCAGCGCTTCGATCGCCGCCGAGTAGCTCATCTCGTGCCGCAGCTGAAAGCGCCCTGAATGCAGCGCGCCGCGCTTGCCCTCGAGCGACGCCCTGAGGTTGAAGAAGAAGCCTGAGGAGACCACGCCGTCGTCAGCCAAGATCGAGCCGATCTTGCTCGCGCTCGAGCCCTTCGGGATCGACACGATCACCTTGCCGTGACCGCTGCCCGCAAACGGCTGGAACAGTGAGAGCAAAAACCAGACCAGCGCGATCGCCAACAGCAGCGCCACCAGCGCAGCGATGCGTGCGCGCGTGAAGCGACGCCTGCCCCCGCGATCGCCCACAGGAGCCGCCAGGCGCCCCCGCCTGCTCCCACCGCCGGCGCCGCGGCGACCGCGGCCGCCGCGGCGCTGCGAGGCAACAGGGACAGCGTCTTCCGCGCGCCGTGCGACAGGCGGCTGCAGTGGCTCGTACTCGTCGTACTCGTCGTGCTCTTCGTACAGCTCATCTTCATCGTGCAGCTCGTGCTCGTCATGTGACTCAGGCACAAACTGCTCGTCGTGCTGATCGTGCCGCTCAGGCTCGACCAGCTCGTGCTCGACCGGCCTCAGTGGCGGAAGCTCCTGCGATGAGGGCTCGACCGATGGCGGCGCGGGTGGCGCAGGCTCAGGCAGCGGCAGCTCAGGTGGCATCGGCTCCAGCTCCACTGGCTCCGGCAAGGGAGGCCCAGACGCTGGCGGCTCAGACGCTGGGGGCTCAGACGGCAGTGGCTGAGATGCCAGCGGTGCCGTCGCTCCCTCTCGCTCAGCGCGCTTTCGTTCGCGCTCCAAGCGGTCGCGCTCGCGCTCCTCAGCCGTACGCTCGTGCCCCTGCTCTGATCGATTGCCGCGCGACAAGAGCAGAGACCTTAGTGCGCTCAGTGCTGCTGGGCAGCCATCCAGCTCTCGAGCATGTGCGCAGCCGCGCGCGAGTCCTCGCTCGTGGCTGCATCGCCATCCAGGCGCTGGGCCATCCGCGTCGTGAAGCGCTCGTCGTGAAGCTCGACTGGCACCCCCTCACCCAGCCTGCCGGTGAGTCGCTGCGCGAACTCGCGCGTCTCGCGTGTCTGCTCAGTGTCCTCACCGCGCAACGACAGCGGCAGCCCGACGACGACGCGCTGCACCTCGCGCTCCTGCACGAGCGCGACGAGCGCTCCCATACCGCGCTTGGAGCCCGGACGCAGCACGGGCTCGATTGGCGTCACGATCGTCCCCGTCGGGTCACTCACCGCGCAGCCGCACCTTGCGCTGCCGTAGTCCAGCGCCAGCACGCGCATCAGTCCCCGACCCGCATCAACCTTCGAGCGCCGCGCCGATCGCCGCCTTGGCTGTCTCGATCGCCTCGCTGAGCTTCTCCGGCTCGCGTCCGCCTGCTTGGGCAAGCGTGTCGCGCCCGCCACCGCCGCCACCGACGACTGCTGCCGCCTGCTTGACGATCTGACCGGCCTTGACGCCGCGCGCAACGAGCTCCGACGGGATGCCCACGAGCAAGTTCGCGCGCCCGTCGACAGCCGTGCCAAGGACGATCGCTGCGTCGGCTAGCTTGCCACGCAAGCGGTCGGCCACATCGAGCAGAGCCTTGGCGTCGTCGAGCTCGATGACTGCCGCCAGCACTGGTGCTCCAGCGACGTCGGTGACGCCAGTGAGCAGTCGATCGAGGTCGAGCGCGCCGTTGCCGCTGCCAGCCCCGCCCGCGCCGCGCTTGAGCTTCTTCTCGAGCTCTTTGCGCTCTTGCTCGCGCGTCTTGACGACCTCAGCCGCCTGCTCAGGTCGCGTGCGCAGCGTCTGCGCGACTTCGCCGAGCACGCGGTCGTGCACGCGCAGCAGCTCGACCGCCGCCGGGCCTGTCAGCGCCTCGATACGACGAACGTTTGCAGCGCTCGAAGTCTCGCTCGTGATCCTGAACGGCCCGATCTCAGCCGTCGAGCGCACGTGCGTGCCACCGCACAGCTCGCGCGAGTGCTCGCCCTCGCCGACCTCGACCATCCGCACGACGTCACCGTACTTTTCGCCGAACAACGCCATCGCGCCGAGTCGCTTGGCCTCGTCGAGCGTCGTCGTGATCGGCCGCACAGGGTCGTTGCGCGAGATCCACTCGTTGACGCGATCCTCGATGTCGCGCAGCTCCTCCTCAGAAAGGCCCTGCCCGTGGCTGAAGTCGAAGCGCAGCTTGTCTGGGCCGACGTATGAGCCTGCCTGGCGCACGTGGCTGCCCAGGCGCTCGCGCAGCGCCGCCTGAAGCAGATGCGTCGCAGTGTGATTCGCCTCCGTCGCATGACGCGCTGCGTGGTCGACCTTCGCCAGCACCTGCTCGCCAGGCTGCAGCGTGCCCTGCTCGACAACGACTGAAAGCGCCTGGTCATCGCCCAGGCGGAACACCTCCTGCACACGTGCGCGACAGTCGCCATGCTCACACTCGATCGTGCCGATGTCCGCCACTTGGCCGCCCCCAGGCGCGTAGAACGGCGACTCAGCGAGCTTGACCAGGTAGCCACCGTTGTGCTGCTCAACAGCGCCGACAGTCGTGTGTTGGCGCTCGGTCTCATAGCCAGTGAACTGCGTCTGGAAGTCGGCCTGTGAGGCGAAGACGCCGGCCTGCGCACGCGGATCGGTCGCCGCCTCGCCACCGCTCGCCTGTGCGCCGCCGGCGCGGCTGCGGGCGCGCTGCTGCTCCATCAGCGAGTCGAAGTCGCCTTCGATCGTCAGGCTCTCCTCAGCGAGCAGCTCCTTCGTCATCTCATACGGAAAGCCGTACGTGTCGTGCAGGCGGAAGACCTCGTCGGCGGGCACGTTCGTACTCCCAGCCTCGCGCGCCTGCTCGATCAGCCCACGCAGCGTGGCGAGACCCTGGGTCAGCGTGCGACCGAAGCTTTCCTCCTCAGAGGTCAGCCACGTGCCGATCGCAGGCTGCTGCTCGCGCAGCTCTGGATATACGCCGCCCATCAGCTCCTGCACGCGCTCCGCGTAGCGCGTGAGAAAGCCCTGCTCGAGCTCGAGCGCGCGACCCTGCTGGATCGCGCGGCGCATCACGCGCCGCAGCACATAGCCACGATCCTCGTTGGAGGGCACGACGCCGTCAGCCACGAGGAAGGTCATCGCGCGCGAGTGGTCAGCGAGGATGCGCAGCGCGCGGTCTGCAGCGAAGTCCTCGCCGTAGTGGCGCCCTGAGAGCTGCTCGCCGAGCTCGATCAGCGGTTGGAACTGGTCGGTCTCGAACACCGACGGCTTGTCCTGCAGAATCGCCGCCATCCGGTTCAGGCCCATGCCCGTGTCGATGTTGCTCGCAGGCAGTGGTTTGAGCCGTTCGCCCTGCTGGTCGTACTGCATGAACACGAGGTTCCAGTACTCGAGGAAGCGCTCGTTCTCGCCACCTGGAAGATCGTCAGCCGAGCCATACTCGACGCCACGGTCGAAATACAGCTCCGAGCACGGCCCACACGGCCCGCTCGGACCTGCCTGCCAGAAGTTCTCAGAGCGCGGACACTGCACGATCCGCTCGCGGGGGACGCCGACGTCGAGCCAATGGGAGATCGCCTCCTCGTCGGGGCCGAGGTCGAGCCCCTCATCACCCTCGAACACCGTCACCCAGATGCGCTCAGGCGCGAAGGCGAAGACCTCGCGCGAGAGCTGCCACGCGAATTCGATCGCCTCGCGCTTGAAGTAGTCGCCGAAGCTGAAGTTGCCGAGCATCTCGAAGAACGTCAGGTGCCTCGCCGTGTTGCCGACGTTGTCGATGTCGACCGTGCGAAAGACCTTCTGGCAGTCGGTCAGGCGCGTTGCCGGCGGCGTCTCCTGGCCGAGGAAGTATGGCTTCAGCGGATGCATGCCTGCGACCGTGAGCAGCGCCGACGGGTCGTGCGCCGAGGGCACGAGCGAGGCCGAAGGAATGCGTTTGTGGCCGCGCTCCTCGAAGAATGCCTGGTAGCGCTCGCGGATTTCGTCGGAGGTCATCGTCATCGGGCTCGAAGCATCTCAGTTGGAGAGGGTGGGTGATTGCTAAATCTGGCTAGCGATAGCAATGGTATGTACGGGGCGTATATACGCCTGCTATCGCGAACCGAAAAATCGAACCACCCCGGCCCCCCTCCGACTCACCGGCCTCGCCTCGCCTCGCCTCGCCCCTCGCCCCGCCCCGCCCGGCGGCGGCGTTCACTGGCTGGACGCGATTGTGCCGTAACCGACGACGACGTCGCCGGCATAGAGACAGGCGACCTGTCCGGGCGCGGTGCGCTCGGCGGGCTCGGCAAGCTCGATGTTCGCGCGCGAGTGGCGCCCAGCCACCAGCCCGCGCTCGACGCGGCAGGGAAAGCGCCGGCCATGTGAGCGAACCCTGACGCCGTCGACACAGGCGCTGTCACGGTGCAGCGTCAACCCGTCGACCGGCAGGCTGGCGCAGAGCAGCGCCTCACGCGGACCGACGGTCACGGTGTTCGACAGCGCATCGGTGGCGAGCACGTAGAGCGGCTGCGGTGCGCCGATGCCGAGCCCGTGGCGCTGCCCGACGGTGTACGCATGCGCGCCGCGATGCTCACCGAGCACGGTTCCCTGCTGATCGACGATCGGTCCTGGCTCGACGCCGAGGCCGCCGTGGCGGGCGAGGAAGTCGCCGTGGCGCGTGCCGGCGAGGAAGCAGAGGTCCTGTGAGTCGGGCTTGCGCGCCACGCCGAGCCCAGCTTCAGCGGCGAGCTCGCGCACCTGCTCCTTGTGCATGCCGCCGAGCGGGAAGCGCATCCGCGCGAGCGATTCCGGCGTGAGTGCAGAGAGCACGTAGGACTGGTCCTTGGCGACGTCAGCAGCCATCCGCAGCATCGCGTGCTCGCTGTCTTCGACGCGTGCGTAGTGACCTGTGGCGAGCGTGCGCGAGCCGAGCCGCTCGCCGAGCTCGAGCATCGCGTCGAGACGCACGGCGCCGTTGCAGCGCACGCACGGGTTGGGTGTGAGCCCGGCCTCGTGGTCGGCGAGCCAATGGTCGACGACGCCGGCACGAAACTCGGCGCGCAGGTCGATCGAGAGGTGTGCCATGCCAAGGCTGTGAGCGAGCTCGCGCGCGCCACGTACAGCCTGCGCAGAGCAGCAGCTGGCCTCGCCGTCGTTCTCTGGGTCAGACCACAGCTCGAGCGTGACGCCAACAGCTTCAGCACCGTCGCGGTCGATCAGCAGCGCGGCGACTGCACTGTCGACGCCGCCGCTCATCGCGACGAGCGTGCGCGCGTCGTCGAATGCGAGCTGCGTCTGCTCGCGCGCAGCAGAGCCAAGCGCACGATGCAACGCGTCGGCGGCGAGCTCGACTGCGTGACGCTTGCTCGGGCTGAGCCCACCGAGCTCGGCTTCGATCCGCTCGGGGCCGATCCGCGCGACGTCGAGCAGCGGCCGGCGGCGAATCAGCTCGACGACGGCGCTGCCAGCTGCGATCACTGCACCACAACCGCTCGCGTCAAAGCCGGCATCGAGGATCTCGCCACTCGCGCTGGTCGAGTCGACAGCAAGCGAGATGCGGATCAAATCGCCACAGGCGGCGCCACCAGCAGCGCCAGTATGTGCGTCGACTGGGACATGACCGCGGCCGAGCGGTCGTTCGAGGTGCTGCTGCAGGCTTTCTGCAATCGTTTCCACGCGCCGAGTTTAAGCGCTGCTGGGAGCGTTGCTGGGTTCGGCCCCGAGCGGAGCCACGCGGCCTGCGAGTGGGCCTACTTGGAGGCCTTGACTTCCCTTACGGCCTGCTCGATCGAGAAGGCGTCGGTCAAGCCGGTGAGGCTCGACGTCGCGCCGGCCTTGTTGATCAGCAGGATGGTCGGCGTCGAGTAGACCTGCACAGTGCGGGTGAAGGAGCCGAAGGAGCCAACCTGCTTTGCGCTTGCGAGGTGGACTGCGAGCTTTCCGTGCGACGAGTTGCCTGCACGCTGCAGTTCGCGACGCACGACGGTGTCGACAGCGCCTTTGGGATTGAGGAAGAGGACGGCGACGACTTTGCCGTGGCGCAGCTCGCCTTCGACGGTTGCCTGCATTGCTGGGATGCTGTTGGCCGATTTGGAGCGAGCATGGCTGGAAGCACTCGGCGCAGGCTTCGCATTCTTGCTGCGCGCGTGCGTCGTGCTCTGCTTCTGCTGCGTGCTCTGTGTGTGGCTGTTTTGTGTCTGTCCGCTCTGGGTCTGGCTGCCGTTCTGCGCTTGCTCGCCGTTTTGCTGCTGGCTGCTCTGCGTCTGGCTCGACGCTTGCGCGGATTTCTGCTGCAGCTGGTTGGCGTTCTGCTGGGACTGGGCGACAGCGCCGCGCGCCCTCTGGATCGCACGGGAGAGGCCAGCGACGCCGGGTGCGGAGCCGTGGTAGGTAGAGCCACTCGAAGCGGGTGTGCCGCCACCGGGACTGCTCGCTGAAGCGGTGTGCTGGGCGCTGGCCGTCGGCGCAGGCGCGTTCGAGCTTTCGCCGCTCGAGGAATGCTTGCGCAGCGCGACAAACCACACGGCGACAAACAACACGAACACGGCGAGCATGATCTGAAAGGGGCGCGATAGCTGCGGCATTGCTCCCTCTTTCGGCATTTGCCGCGCAAGAGTTGAGAGGCGACCTTCGCGATGGACCGCTCAGGGCCCGTTTTGCAAGATCGCTCTCAGCAGAGAGCGGCAGAGCGCAACGCGCGGCTCAGAGGGTGCGCAGCCCGCGCAGAACGGCATGCACGATGGTGTCGCTCCTGATCGTCTGCTGACTGCCTTCCTGCATGTCCTTGAGCACGCTCTGGCCGTCTTCGACGATCGCGACGTAGCTCGCGCCGAGACCGTCAGCATGCTTGAGCTGGCCTTTGAGCGAGCGTCCTGCGAGCTCCATCTGCGCGTGCAGGCCAGCGGAGCGGGCGTCTTGCAGCAGTCGAAAGGCAGTGCGTCGAGCGTCAGGCCCGTCGAGTGCGAGGAACAGATCAACGGGGCTGGTCGTCAGGTGCGGGTGCTCGCCGGCAAGCAGGATCCGCTCGATGCCGGCAGCCCAGCCGATCCCAGGCGTAGGTCCGCCGCCGAGCAGCTCGACGAGACCGTCGTAGCGCCCACCACCACCAACGCCGCTCTGTGCGCCGAGCGCGTCGGAGGTGAACTCGAACACGGTGCGCGTGTAGTAATCGAGGCCACGCACGAGCGTCGAGTCGATCTCATAGCCGACGGATGCCTCGTCGAGCAGCGCGCGCACCTCAGCGAAGTGCGCAGCGTCGTCTTGGTCGAGCGCATCGAGCAGCCTTGGAGCGTCTTGCATGACGCGCTTCGTCCCGTCGTGATCTGAGTCGAACGCACGCAGCGGGTTGAGCTCGATACGGCTGCGCACGTCCTCGGAGAGGCTCTGCTCGTGCTCGCGCAAGTAGGCCTGCAGTTGCTCGCGATAGACGGCGCGCGCAGCGGGGCTGCCGAGGCTGGACAGGCGCAGCCTCACATCGCGCACGCCCATCTGCGAGAGCAGCGTGGCGAGCAGCGCGATCGACTCAGCATCGACAGCGGGGTCATCGGAGCCGATCGCCTCAGCGCCGACCTGCCAGAACTGGCGGTAGCGACCGGCCTGGGCGCGCTCGTGGCGGAAGAAGCTCGAGAGGTACCAGAGCTTTACGGGCTGGCGACGCTTGTGCATGCCGTGCTCGACATACGCACGGCAGACGGGAGCGGTCCCCTCTGGCCGCAGCGTGAGCGAGCGATCGCCTGAGTCGGTGAACGTGAACATCTCCTTGCGCACGATGTCTGTGGACTCGCCGACGCCACGGGCGAACAGCTCAGTCGCCTCGAACGTGGGCGTCTCGATCCGCTCGTAGCCTGCGCCTTCGAGCAGCGTGCGGGCGCGAGCCTCGAGCGTGACGCGCTCTTGCGCCTGCTCGCCGAGCACGTCGAACGTGCCACGCGGCGCTTTGAGCTTGGGGGCGCTCAACTTCCGGCTGCGGTCGCGTCCGGGCCGATCGCAGCAGCGCGTGGCACGCGCTCACGCAGCTCTGTGAGGAACGGGTTCGTGTCGCGCTCGCGCCCGAGCGTCGTGACGCCCATGTGACCTGGATAGACGACGGTCTCAGCAGGAAAGGAGCGAATCAGCTCGCCGATCGAGCGTTCGAGCGTCGGCCAGTCGCCGCCAGGGAGATCGACACGCCCGACGGAACCCTGGAAAAGCACGTCGCCTGAGAGCAGCGAGACGACCTCGTGGCCCTGGCTGCTCGAAGGGGCGATCGCGTACGTCACATGGCCAGGACTGTGACCTGGGGTGAAGATTATTTTGATATCGAGATCGGCAAGCGGGAGGCGCTCGCCGCCGGCGACCGTGTGCTCAGGCTCGTGGTTCTCGAACGGACCAAAGCCGGCCGGCACCCAGCTCATCACGTCAGTGAGCAAAGGCCGCTCGATCTCTGGGCAGTAGACAGGGGCGCCAGTGGCGCGGGCGATTGGCGCGACAGCGCCGATGTGGTCGAAGTGGCAATGCGTCAGCAGGATCGCGTCGATCTTGACGCCAAGCGCGTCGATCGCCTCGAGCAGTCGCTCTGGCTCATCGCCAGGATCAACGATCACGGCGGGACGGCGACCGTCGGCGTCGGGCTTTGCCCCTGGGTTGCTGACGATGTAGCAGTTCTCCTGCACTGGACCAACGGTGAAGGAGCGCACGTCGAGGGTGCTCATCGCGTCTTGGCCTGACCGCCTGCCTGCTTGCGCTGGCGGCGCTTGTAGAGCCAGCTGTCGCTGTAGTAGCTGATCGGCGTGTAAGCGATCAGGCCGACGAAGAAGTAGGCGACGGACTGCCCAGCGCTCGCTTTGAGGATCAAGCCGGAGAGCAGCACGAGCGCGGCGGCAGCGATCAGCGCGCGCAGGAAGGCGCCGCGCCAGGTGGGTGGGCGGTTGGCTTTGTCGAGGCGCTGCTGCTTGGTGCGCGCAGCCTCAGCCGCTTTACCGCTCTTCTCGGCTGCAGTGGGCTTGCGTCCAGTACGCCCGCGCGACTCGACGACGCCGGCTGCGTTGCCGCGGTGCTTCGTTTGCCGCTTGCGCTTGGTTTGTGCCATACCAGGAGCCTAGTGCGTTCTCGCCATCTGCGTTCTCGTTCTCAGAGCGTGCCGTTGCTCACTGAAGGATCTCGGCGAGCGCGTTCTCGATCAGGTGGCTCTGAGGGTCGAAGCCAGGCATCGGCAACTCGGCGGGAAAGCCGTCGAAGGCAGCACGGGGAGCGAGCCCGACGAGCTCAGCGCTGGCGAGCGGCGCGTGACGCTCGACGGCGTCGATCACTTCGAACAGCGCGAGCTCGAGCGGACGCTCGACGTTCATCGACACTTGCGCGACGCCGCCTGCGAGCTCGACGCCAATTGCACGCAGTCCAGGCAGCCCGTGTTCACCACCTTCGCGTACAAGCGAAGCGATGCGCTTGGCATCGTCGAGCGTGGCAGGCTGGGCGAGCTGCAGGTTGAAGGCGACGAGCGGCTCGCGTGCGGCGAGCAGCGTCGCACCAGCGCTCAGGTGCAGCTTGGCGGGGCCGAAATCGGGGCAAAGCCCACCAGCGCTAAGACGCTCTGCAAGACCCGTTATCCCACCGCGCCGAAGCTCGGCACGCGCTCGGCCGGGCAGGCCATCCGCAAGCTCCCCGTAGACGAAGACGGGCACGTCGAGCTCGTCAGCGATGCGGTCGCCGACGACGAGCGCTGTGGCGCAGGCGGGGCCGCGGGAGCGCTCGTCGAAGTAGACGAGCGGGACGACGTCGACGGCGCCGACGTGCGGGTGCGCGCCGCGCTCGGCAGGGTCTGCGCCGGCGCGAGCCACGACATCGACTGTGCGCACGGCCTCTGCCACGCCTGCGACAAGCGCATCGGCAAGCTTCCTCGGCGGGCCTGCGAGCGTGAACACAGAGCGGTGGTGGTCTGCGTCTGAATGGACGTCGAGCAGGCTGACATCGCTGGACGCTGGAGCGAAGGCAGTGCCGATCCGCTCGATCGTCGCAGCGTCACGCCCCTCTGAGACGTTTGGCACTGCGAGCAAGATTGCTGGCGTCATCGTCACGAGGCTAAACTGCGCCACCCCGCCGGAGTAGCTCAGCTGGTTAGAGCAGCGGAATCATAATCCGCGTGTCGGGGGTTCGAGTCCCTCCTCCGGCACTCTAAAGCGCCTGCAAAACGGCGCTTTGGGCAGTCCTCGATCGGGAGTCCTTGGGCAACTTTGTCCCAACTTTGTCCCGGACAATAGGCCGCCGTCGGAGTAGTCGGCATGGGAGCCTCTACTCATTCGATGCCCAGCGGCCACGTCTCGCGCAGGCGGGGAGCGCGGGGGGACGTTTGGTATGCGAAGTACCGACTACCCAACGGCCGCCAGGTGCAGAAGCGCATCGGCCCCGCCTGGACGAAGCGCGGTCGCCCTGCTCCCGGTTTCTTCACCAAGCGCACGGCCGAAGCCTGGCTCTCAGAAGTTCTGGAGCAAGCGCGCCGAGGCGAGCTGGCGGGCATGGTGCGCACGGGCGCGACATTCTCAGATGCGGTCGCGGAGTACATGCGTTGGCTGCGCGAGGACCGCCAGCGAAAGCCCTCGACGTTGCGGGACTACCGCTCGATCATCAACGCACATCTGCTGCCGGCGTTCGGCACAGATCGCCTAGAGGCCATAACGACAGAGCAAGTCGAAGCGTGGTCAGCGAAGCTCGCCGCCAGCGGGCAGATGAACAACCGCACGCGGCTGAAGATTCTCACGGTGCTGCATGGAGTGATGAAGCGAGCCGTGCGCGTCTGGAAGCTACCGCGCAACCCGATCAGCGACGTTGAGAAGCCGATCCAACGGCGAAGCGTCGAGATCGAGGTCTTCTCCCCCGAGGAGGTCATGGCATTGGTGCGCCATGCAGCCTCAGAGCAGGATGCGGTGATTTACCTCGTCGCGGCCTTCACCGGCCTTAGGCGCGGAGAGTTGGTCGCGCTGCGTTGGCGCGACGTTGACTTTCCCCGCAGCCATATTCGCGTGACCGCCTCCTACACCGAAGGCGGCCTGAGCACGCCGAAGTCGGGCAAGGCTCGGTCGGTGCCGATGGCTCCCATCGTCGCCGAAAACCTTGCCAGGCTCGCGGATGACAACGCCGAAGACGGTCTGGTGTTCCCCGGCACGCACGGCTCCCACCTTGACGCCTCAGCGCTGTATCGCCGCTACAAGGCAGCACTCGGCCGTGCTGGGTTGCGCGATCTGCGCTTTCACGATCTGCGCCATACCTTCGGCACGCAGGTCATCGGCAACCCGCAGGTATCGATCCTCCAACTCAAGGAGTGGATGGGCCACGCAGACATCGACACAACGATGAAGTATCTGCACTACGCGCCACGCCCGGGCGATGCGGAACTGATAGCCGAAGCCTTCGGCGACGCCGCTTCGACGACGTCTAGCGATCAATCTTCGCGGCGATCTTGCCTGCGATCTGCTCCGGCGTCTGACCCTCTGCCTGGATAGCGACCGTGTCTGCCAGTTGAGACGAAAAGCGACGAACGTCCCTCTCGCTCACACCAACCCAGACCGGCAAGAGGTCCGTCCTCCCCTCCCCGGCGAGCTCGCGAAGAATGCGAAACTCTTGACGAGGCCACGGCGCACGCATGAAGGCCGGGGATATCAGCAGAAGTCCATGTCGGGAGCGAGCCATGCCGTCTGCAACCCTCCCCACCAAGCTATCTCCAATCTGCAACTCGTTGTCTGCGTCCCAAACGCTGAAACCCTGCTCTCTAAGAGCTTCGGCCAACGCATGGGCAACCTTCGCGTCCTCGTGCGCGTGGGTAAGGAAGATGTCGAACGACTGCGGTTCGGGCGGAACATTCCTCACCGCAGCTTGAAGCTCTCCGAGACGCGCAGTTTGGCGAGAGATCTGACGAGTCGTAAAGGCAGCAACCGCGAGCGCACCAACGGTCGCAACGACTGAAAGAGCGACGGCAAGTGTGCTGTATACGGCTCCCAGGTGCGCGCTCACGGGGCGGCCTCAGAACTCTCGGCGACAACCACACAGCTGAGACCTGTCAGCAGGGCAAGGACGAACATTACGACCGAGCCGATAGCGATCGTGTGGTTGTCGAGCTTTGAGCCGTCTCGTATCCCTGTCGCTACATCTGCGAACCAAAGCGCAGCCACTAGAAGGACGACACCCGCCGTCCCTCCAACCCATAGCCTCGCGGTCGCCATCTGCTGTTGGCGACCTGAAAACAACTCAGCGAGTGCAGCGCCGATAACCGCCGTTGAGACCAAGAAAAGCTCGCCGTGCTTCAGAAGGTCATCGAAACTGAGAGGGTCTCCACGCGTCACAGTTCCCATTGCGCCGAGACCCACCGGCAGCAGCGAGAGCAGAACGGCAAAAAATATCCAGCGACCCACGCGATACGCCACTACATCGGCCCCCCACGCTCCGTCCTTTGCGGATGCAGTGTACGAGCATTCTGATTATTGGGCCTGAAGCCACTCCTCCAACATCGCTCTCGTGAACCGGATATGCCTTCCGATTCGCAAGCAGGGAAGTCGTCCGCTGCGCACTGCCTCGTAGATCCAGCTCGGCTTGACGGCTAGCAGATCGGCCGCCTGCTCGGGTCGGAGCAGCGCCTCGTCAAGACGGGGACAGTGTTGCGTTCGTGCCGATTCCATCAGCACCGATACCTCTCGGTATTGCTGCAGGCCAAACGAATACGATCTATGTCGATCAGCATGAGCGGTTTAGAGACCACGGCAATCATCAACGCGTTGGCGACGAGCGTGGGCGCTGGAGCCGCCGTGGCACGGCTTCTGCAAGAAAAAAAATGGTTTGGCGCTACTGATAGCTGTGCAAAGTGACCCATACGAGCGCTACCTATTTGCGCGCGTTAGGCGATAGATACGAGCAACTACTGCCCGCCCCGACCCTGGCGTGATCACCACAGCCCGCCCGGTCTGGAGCTTCTTGATCTGCGACGGGTGGATCTCGAACTCGTAGCCCCGCCTGCGCGAGCCGCGCCCGCTGTGCTCTGAGCCAAACAGCGCCAACTCGGTCTGCTGCGTAGTTATCCACTGCGGCGAAGTCCCGGCCATCGCCGCGATGAGCTCGGCCGACTCGGGCACGTTCTGGCGATGGGCGATCACGGTGGCGACGTTGCCGAGCGTCTGCTCTTTCAGCGCGCCTTCGTTGCCAGCCTTGAGGTCGGCCAGCTCCTGCGTGCCAAGGATGAGACTTATTCCAGCCGAGCGTGCGCGTCCAAACAGACGCGCGACGTGCTCGGCGGCAAGAGCCGAGAACTCATCGATCATCACGACCGTCGGCGTCGGCTCGGATTGCAAGCGCGCAACAAGCGCGACGAGATCACTGACGATCGACGCAGCGAGCATAGCCGTCAATAGCGGGCGACGGTCCGCATCGAGGCGAAAGTAGACGACTGCTCGATCGCGCACGGCGCGCTCGATGTCGAGCAGGCCCCTCCCCTCGCCAGGGTCAAGCCAAGCGCGAGCGTCTGACTCAGCGAGGATCGAGAGACGATCACGGACGCCACCGAGGTCGCGGCGCTGGCGCTCTGAGAGCGAGTCCAAATAGCGCTGCGTCTGCTCAGCCTGGTCTTGCGGGAGTCGGCGGCTCAACACCTCGAGCTGGTCGGGTTCCAGCGCCGCCATCAGCGAGACCGGCGTCACTTCTTCGCCCGCCGCCTGCATCGCCCTGACCGCATGGCCAAGATAGCGCTGCGCCTGGCGCAGGTAGTGGGGCTCGGTAAAAGTCTCACCGGAGAGCGCCTTGTCAGCTATCTCAGTCTCAGAACCAGAGGCGTAGGGGTTGTACGCAAGCGGGCCTTCCGGCGTCCATTCCATGAACCTCGCGCCGCGCGCCGCAGCCGAGCCGCGCAGCTCCTCTCGCAGCATCTGATCGCCCTTCGGGTCAATCACGACCGCGCCGTGCCCGACCTCGATCAAGCGACAGGCGATCCACGCCGCGCTCACGGTCTTTCCCGAGCCGGTAGCGCCGAGCAGCAACGTGTGCGATCCCGAGGCGTAGCCGACGGGTATCGACACCGGCATGCCGCGCGTATCCTCGCCGAGCACGAGCCGCCCTTTGCTCACCCAGCCCTCACGTCGGACACGACGCTTGCGAAGCGCGCGCACGAGCACGTCGCGCATGCGTAGACGAGCACGCGCCGCCTCTGCGTAGTCGGCGCCTTGATCGAGGTCTTGATGGTGCCATGAAGCACCGAGCGCACAGGCGAGCAGGCAGGCGGCGTAGAGCGGCAGCCCGAACAGGCGGCTACCAAGCGCGACATACGTGCACGGAAGACCGAGCAGTCCCCAGCTCCAGCGCAGACGCCGGCGGCGCAGCAGCCACGCGAGCAGATAACCGCCTGGCAGGATCACGAGCGCCGCGACTCCGAGCAGTTCAACGAAGTGCTCAGCTCTCGCCACGGCTTGCCCCTGCCCGCACCGCCGCAGCTGCGCCGTCGAGGTCGCGCAAGGGAACGACCGTGACAAGTTCCTCGACGTGCGTGGCAGAGACGGCGCGGCGCACCGCTCGTGTGACCTCTGGCGTTGTCAGGTAGTAGACGTGGGCCAGGTGGCGAGCACGACCCCAGCCGCGACAGATCATGCGCAGACGATCCGCCGCCTTGATCGACAACTCGACCTCGACCGCACAGACCCTGCGGCCCGGCCCGACGAGCGCGATGTCCGGGCGATGAAGCGCGCGATGTCCCGCCACGAGCTCGCCGAGTCGGGCCGAGGCAAGCAGCGCCCTCTCTTCGCGCTCGTAGGCGCGCAGCTCGCGCTCTGGCATCACCTGCCACTCGGGGAGACGAGCGTGCAAGCCGACAATGGCCGATGTCAGCTCCCAAGCGTGCATGAAGGAACCGGGGCCGAGCTTGAACACGCCGAAGCGCTGCTGCCCACTCCAGCGAAGGCCGTAGCGCGTAGCAATGAACATGCCCGGCGTCTGATGAAGGAGCGTCCTTCGTTCAAGCATGCCGTCGCTCGTGAGCGTGCGCAGCCGGGCATAGGCCCAGCTTCGGCCCATACCGAAGCGATCCATGACGTGCTCTGCCGAGGCAGCACCGACCTGGCCGATGAAGTGGACGATGTCGCGGTCGTTGGCGGTGTGCATCGAGGCCCCTTTCGCTTAGAGGGGCGCACTTGTCCCCTGCGAACTTGACCGACGACGGCGTACTGAACGGGACGGCTTCTAGGGAGCGTGCGGAGCACGCCTTGCCTCAAGAGCGTTCATTGATCGGCGCTCACAGCCATAAGGGCCAACGAGAGGCGTAGCGATGGGTCCACCTCAAGGGCTGCCACCCTCAGTGCGGTCGTAAGCGTTGGACCCTTACCTACACCGAGAGTCGCGGTAAGTTCGGCAACACGATCAGCGCGATCCAGGCGTTGCCTTCAAGGCCGGTTTTTAGGGTCTTAGCAGGGCTTTCCTTGTGCCAACCCTGAGACGATTCGCACCTATTGCGAGTCAAGACGCGCCGAAAGTCCGCAAATAGCGGTTCCAGCTGTACCCAGCGCGAGATATGCCTCCGCATATCGCCCTATGGTGTGAAGCGTCCTAGGACATGGCAACGGCCCGGCCCGGCAGCTTCCGTTGTAAGGAAGAACCGGGTCGGGCCGCCGTTTACTGCTGTCTGTAGCGTAGCTGGGTGCACGTAGACGTGTACCCGCGTTTCGCCTCTTTGCGTGGGATATCGACTAGAGAGCGCACTCGGCCGCCTCGCCGGGTTCTAAGGCCCGGCACAGGCATAAAGCCTTCTCGGCTTCGACTGCTTCGGCGATGCGTGCGATGGGGAGGTCGAGGGCCTTCGCGATGTGGCAGAAGTTGCTCCAGTGCGGAGCAGACCGTCCCAGCTCTATAAGCGAGAGCGTGCCGGTTGTCACCCCCGCCTCATACGCGAGCGTTTCGACGGTCATATCGCGCTCGGCTCGCAGCCGCCGCACAACGGCGGAAAGCGCGGGGTCGGGCTTTGGGCGAGACATTCCACACCTCAGATCGTGCCGCCGAGCAGCCCGTCGAAGTGGCGAGTCGCGCGCGAAGCGCTGACCAGCTCACCGCTGACGTTGACGAGGCCCGCCACGTAGAGGTTTTCGATCGCACTCTCGACGCCGAGCCGATCAGCGTCGGGGCCGCAGACCTCGCGCCGTAGCTCCTCGCGCGAGAACGGGCTGTAGTCGGTCGAGAGCAGCACAAGCACGACCCGCCATTCAGTCACGCTGTGGACGGCCGGGCAGCAGCACTCGTTAGGGTTCCTGCACATGGGAAGGTTCCGCCTTTCCGTGTCACGGCCCCGGGGCAGTTAGTGCTGTCGCCGGGGCCAACTTTTAGATGTTGGTCGCCCGACTAGGGCTTGCGCTCACTTCTCATCGCCTCACGCCAGGCGAGGATCGGCGGCGAGGAACAGTCCGGCCTGCGCTTGCTCGGCGCTGGCCTGCGTTTAGGCTGATGGTGCATTGGAGTTCAGGCTCCTTTGCCACGGCCCCGGGGCAGTTCGCGCTGTCGCCGGGGTCATTAGCTTCGTGGGTGGGTGTACGAACATGAATACAAAACGTTGCTTAAGCCGTCAAGGAAAGCGGGCGAACTTGTCGCGCAAACGCCATAGACATGCCGCAATGCAGGGCTTATGCCTCAGAGACATGTGGTAGCTAATTAGCTGTCAGCCAAAGCGCTAACAGCCAGACATCTGTAGGCAAGCCGTCTGACGGCCATCAGAGTGCGCGCCGATGGCGGGAAGCAACACGCGCGACGAGTTCAACGAAGAGCGAACAGCCTTCCTCGAAGGGTTCGCCGCAAACGTGCGTCGCGCTCGCGCAGAGCACAGAGATGAACCGCTGTCGCAGAGCGACCTCTTCAAGAAGGCCGATCTACATCGGACGGAGATCAGCCGAATCGAGACGGCCAAGAGCGAGCCGCGCCTACTGACTCTCGTCATCCTCGCTGATGCGCTCGGCGTAACGCTCGATGATCTGGTCGCAGACCTGCCGGTGCCCAAAACGCGCAAACCAGCGTCAGGCCGAGAAGAGCGGCCCTAGTCATCTGATCGGGTAGCCAGCCGCTGCACGGCTCGGCATCGTGGCCGCAACACAGGCACTCGCCACGCGCGCACCTTGTCGTCTCGCGCCTTCTGCTCCAGCTCTAACTCTCGTCTGATTCCCTCCCGCGCGGCGCGCTTTGCCGGGCCTTGTTGTTGTTTTTGTTTTTTCTCTCTCCCTCACCCTTCCTGAATCTCTTTTCTTTCTTCTCTTTGCTTCCACTTCTCTCTCACTCCACTCCCCCCCCTCTACCTTGGTTTGGTTCTTGACCTCGGACACCTGACGTTGGGGGTGCGAGGTCAAGAACCAAGCCAGGCCTCAACGCCGGTGGGGGCGGGCCATCGCTCAGACCCGGTCTCCATGGTCGCATCCGCCTCCTAGCTTCCGGCCAGGTGGAACGGGACCAGCGACCAGCCCGGGTCCGATCCGCTGCGTACTCTTCCTTGCGCGATGTTGATGGTCATCTTCGGGGCGGGCGCCTCTCATGGAAGCGCCCCCCGGCGCCGCGCCATCGACCCGACCGAGGAGTACCGACCGCCTCTAACCGCCCAGCTATTTGAGCC
>OUNM010493807.1_pt1 | contig 18342 bp, 10 predicted proteins | sample 1769961 | NCBI WGS metagenome assembly OUNM01 (sample SAMEA3914820, study PRJEB12502) | metagenome | biome: forest; material: soil | place: USA | collected 2012-03-12 | depth 0.3 m
CCCCCGGACAAATCCCCCCCGCTAAAAGCCGGCCTCGACCTCTACGATCTCACCGCCGATATCGGCGAAACCAAAAATCTCACCGAGGCCGAGCCCAAGGTCATCGCCGACCTCCAGGCCAAAGCCGACAAAATCCGCGTCGAACTCGGCGACAGCCTCCAAAAAATCCAAGGCACCGCCATCCGCCCCGCCGCCACCGCCAAACTTCCGTAGCCGCGGCCGGGAGGCCGCGGACGCTCGCAGGGTGGATCCTCGAGCTGCTGCGCCTCTGTTGAACGCACCTTTCCCGCTTCCAAAGCCCTCCCCAAGGTGGCATACTCGTCCGGGTAAGAGCAGATGAGAGAGGCACCGCACGACAAAGGCCGGTTCTGCCAGATCGCTGGCCGCTTCCTCACCATTTTCCTCCGCCGCGAAAACGCGAAAAATGTTGGCGAAAAGCGGTCTCTACCCCTGGAAACCCATAGCTCTCCATTCCCCCCACTTACTTGTAACTCAGCTCCATTCGACAAACCCGCCGGGCCGTGATCCTGTTCAAACCTCTGTCTCAGCCCAAGATATGCCGCCCGAGCCTGCTTCCGCACCCAGTCGACCTCGTTCGCCGCTTCCTGAAGCGGAATTCATCCGGGTTTCCAGCCAGGCGCTATTCGTCTCCGACACCTTGCCGGTGAACGATTTGCAAAGCACGTGGTCCAAGATGCCACATCTCCCGGGTCTCCAGCCGCCCGTGACCGGGCGCACCCTTTGCTCTCCTAATCCTCAACACTTGCAAAACGTTTTCCGAAACGTAGCGTCCCGCACCTTTTTCATGCGTCCTTTTCTCTTCGTCCTAGGCCTGCTGCTCCTCGTCATCGGCGGGCGTGCGGATGATTTCCCCACCGATTTCCCGCCGACTTTCAAGTTCCAGGAAACCTATGACGATGTCGTCGTGGCGGACCCTGATTTCCCCGGCGACTTTCTGCTTAGCCCGCGGGGCGACTTGTTTATCCAGGCCGTCGGCTCCCTGAGCGGGTACGACCAGAACGAAATCGACCCCTTCACCGGCTACAACATTTCCGTGGGCGATTTCGAATGGGAGGGCTTGCTCAGCGACGATTCCGACTACGACCCCGCCGATCCGAATCACAATCACATCTTCACGACCACGATGGATGGCCTCGATGCCAACGGCGACCCGATTACCGTATGGACCCTCACCATCCTGTGGCCGGCGAACCGGGTGACCATTACCCTCTCTTCCCATAATGCGCCCGATCAAGTGGACGTCGCCAGTGCCGACTATTACCCGGACGTCGATGAGCCGAATATCAATCGCGATGACTTGATCGCCGCCTTCGGATTCGGCCCCTTCAGCCTGGATTTCCGCACGGTCCACATGATCGGCAACGCCAGGACAACCACGGATGGCCGTGTCTCCGACAATCTTTCCCACGTTCAGTTGTGGGGCGCCATGGACAGCGTCCTTCCCACGGTGACCATCAGCAATCCCGCCGCGGGTGCGAAGTTGACCGTCAACGATTCGCCGGACGGGTTTTACAATATCACGGGCACGGTCAGCGACACCTATGCCGTCAACGGCATCACCTTCCCCGGGGTCATCAACGCTGTGGAGGTAAAACTCTCGGACAATGCGAACACGGGCGACTTCGTTCCGGCCCAGGTGGACAGCTTCGGCAACTGGGTTCTGCCCAACACTCCGCTCATTCTCGGGACGAACTTTCTCACCGTGCGGGCGTTTGATGAGGACGGCAACACCACCACGCTTCCGGCGCGCTCCTTCAAGTATTCCCTGCAAGGCGCGCTCACCGTCACAGCCAGTGCCACGGGATACTCGGGAGTTAATGGCCTCACCGCCGGCACCGTCACGGGAAGCTTTTTCAAAGTCGGCTCGAAGAAACTCACGATGGTCGTTGGGCAGACGGCGCCCAAGGACTCCACGACTCAAAATGCGGGCGACACGCTTACCGTCACCGCCGTGCCGGGTGTCGGCTCGGTGTTCAATGGATGGAAGGGCGTGGTCAGCGGCAACACGGTAATCAACGAGGTGACCGAGACGCTGCACTTCGACGCGCGTCCCGGCATGACGCTGACCGCCGATTTCGTGCCGAATCCGTTCAGCACCACCCTCGTGGGCAAATACCAGGGCCTGTTTACCGGCGCAAGCGCAGCCGAGCGCGGCACCCTCAAGCTCGCCCTCACCAAGACCGGCGCCTTCTCCGCCACCGTCAAGCTCGGGGCGCTGACTCTGCCGGTGAAAGGAAAGGTGCTGGGCAGCGGCTTTTGGAAAGGCAACGTCACCAAGGCGGGGAAAACTTATAGTATTACGCTCAATCTCAGCATCGCTCCCAACGGCGAGCGCCGCATCTCGGGGAATGTCTCCGGCAATGGCCTGAACTCCGATTTCATCGCGGACCTGAATTCCTGGAAAGGCAAGACCAACGAGGCCACCGCCTATGTCGGCAGCTACACCGTGCTGCTTCCGCCTTCGCCGGACAACATGGACACCAGCTTCCCCATCGGCGTGGGCTTTGGCCGCGTGGTCATCGGCAAGCTCGGTACCGTGGCGTTCACCGGGAAACTGGCCGATGGCTCGCCGGCGACGGCTGCTTCCACGCTGGTGAAATTGACCACCGGCGCCGTGAGCTTCCCGCTTTTCATCTCGCTCGATAAAGGCCTGGGCAATGTCTCTGGAGTCGTGACCTACGATAATACGCAGCCGACCAGCGATCTCAGCGGAACGCTGGACTGGGCGGAGCCCACGACCACGGGGAACGAGCCGCAAGCCTTCGAAGGGCAAATCGCCCTGAACGGCTCGCTCTACACCAAGCCGCCCGTCAACACGCGCGCCATCCTGGAAGCCAGCGCCGGGGTCGGCCACTTCACCATCGCTGCACCCGCTTTCAGCAAGCCGACGAAAATGATCCCGACGCCTCTCGGTCCGAGCAGCTTTGACGTGACGCTGAATACGCTAAATGCCACCGACCCGTTCGATCCGTCGGGCCTGAAACCGAAATTGAAAATCAACCCCACCACCGGCCTCGTCACCGGCACCTATTGGGACGCCGCTTTCAAGAAGAGCATCCCGTTCTCCGGTGCCGTGTCCCGCAAGGCCAACCAAGGCGGCGGCGTCTTCATCCGCGGCAACCGCGCCGGCGAAATCCTGCTCACGCCGTAAACGGAGCCGCCCGAAGCCATGTAGCTGCAACCGGAAGGTTGCAGAGAGTGGTGATCGAAAAGCAGATGGTGCTCTCGTGAAACATTCTCCCTCCCTTTCTGTACTGTGCGCGGTTATCGGCGCGCTAGCGCCCGCCATCGCCGCCGAAAATCCCGAAGCCGTTTTCAATGCCGCCCGCGGCTGCTGGCAAATCCAGTTGCCGTCCGAGCATCAGGCCGGCCCGGCGCGCGTGGAGATCCTCCGCCCGGATCGCCTCGAGCCCGGCAAATCCTACCCGGTGCTTTTCGTCCTGCCCGTGGAAGCGGGCGAGGGGACTCGCTTTGGCGATGGCCTGCTGGAGGCGAAGAAGGCCGACCTCGCGAACAAGTATGGCCTCATTTGCGTCTGCCCATCATTCACGGCTCTGCCGTGGTACGGCAATCACGCGAGCGACCCACACCTGCAGCAGGAAAAGTTCGTGCTGCAAACGCTCGTACCATACGTCGAAAGCCACGAACCGGTGCTTCGCGATAAAGAAGGGCGCTGGCTCCTCGGCTTCAGCAAATCCGGCTGGGGCGCCTTCACGCTTCTTCTCCGGCATCCGGACGTCTTCGGCTACGCTGCCGCTTGGGACACGCCCTTCATGCTGAATGGCGAGAACAGCGGGAAGGACTGGGGCCCCTTGGGAATCCATGCCGTCTTCGGCACCCAGGAGGCCTTTCAGCAATTTCTCCCCACTCGCCTCGCCGCTGAAAAGGCTGAGGCGTTCAAAGGACGGACCCGCCTGATCCTCGGCATCGGCGCGGATTGGAAAAAGCAGGTGGAGGAAATGCACGCGTTGCTGGACCAACTCGGCGTGCCACACGCGTACCGGACGGACTTGAATCTGCCGCATCGCTGGGACTCCGGTTGGTTTGCCCCGATGGCGGAAAATTTGGTGAACCTCGCCCGAGCCGGCGCCCGTTGAGGATTCTTCTTCGCGCGCTCTGCCATTGATTGCTCCGGCGCCGCGCTTCATCCTATCCTTCCACGTATGCAAACTCCCGCCCTTCATCGCCACGCCGCGGCTTTCGTCGCCGTGGCCATTCCCCGCGAATTGTGCGCCGGAGCGCGTCGGTGAGCGCGGCGGCACCCCATCAGGAAAGCCGCGCGCTTTTCGACTCCGCCTTTCTGGCCAAGCTCGAGCAATTGCATTTGCTCGCGCGCCGGCTCGCCCGCGGTGACCGCCGCGCCGAGCGCCGCAGCCGCCAGCAGGGGAGCAGCCTGGAATTTGCCGACTACCGCGAATACAGCGCCGGCGACGAATTGCGGCGCATCGACTGGCCCGCCTACGCGCGGCTGGAACGCCTGTTCGTCAAGCTCTACGAGCAGGAGCAGGATCTCCCCGTGAGCTTCCTGGTGGACGCGAGTGCTTCCATGCAATGGACGCCGGCCGCGGACACACGCCATTCCAAATTCGATGCCGCCCGCCGCCTCGCCGCGGCGCTCGCCTACATCGCGCTGGCGAATCTCGACGCGGTGAACGTCCATTTTTTCTCCACGCGTCTCGCCGGTGAACTCGGCGTCGCGCGCGGCAAGACGCAGTTTCACAGCGTGCTCGATTTCCTGCGCGAGGCCCCGGTGACCGATCGCGCGACAAACCTGCGCGAGTGCGTGCGCGCTTTTACGCAACGCGTGAAACGCCGCGGGCTCGTGGTGCTGCTCAGTGATTTCTTTGACGACGGCGGATGGGAGGAGCCGCTCAGCCTGCTGCGCCACAGCCAGTTTGACGTGCACGTCCTGCAAATCCTGCATCCCGCCGAACTCGCACCGTCCGAGCTCGGCGACTTGCGGCTCGTCGAAGCCGAAGGGGGCACGCCTCTCGAAATCACGGCTACCGAAGGTCTGCTGCGCCGTTATCGCGAAGAGGTCGATGCCTTCAACGAGGCACTGGAAAAATTCTGCCTTCAGCGCGGGGTCGCCCACGCGCGCGTGCTCTGCGACGTGCCGTTCGAGGACGTCGTGCTGAAGGTGCTGCGGGATGGAATCATGGTGAAATGAAACGCGCCGCATGAATTTTCTCCAGCCATGGGCCGTGTGGTTTCTCGCCGGGGTGCCGGTCATCGTGCTGCTCTATTTTCTGCGGCACAAGCGCCGCGCCGTGAGTGTGAGCACGCACTTGTTCTGGCAGCGCGCGCTCCAGGAAACCAGCCGTCGCGCGCTCTTTCGCCGGCTGCGTCACGTGCTTTCCCTGCTGCTGCACCTGCTCATTTACGGGCTGATCGTCGCGGCGCTGGCGCGGCCGTCGTTTCACCGTGAATTGCCCTCCGGCGCGAGCACCGTCATTTTGCTGGATGCCCGCGCGCGCATGCAAGCCACCGAGCCCGGCGGCGAAACTCGCTTCGCCAAGGCGGTCGCGCTCGCGCGGGCGCAGGCCGGGCTTGCCTCGGAACGGCGGCAGACGGCGCTGGTGGTCCTGGAGGCCAATGCTTCCGTCGCAGTGCCTTTCGTGGCGGACAGCAAACCGCTCCTCACCGCGCTGGAATCCATCGCCCCGTGCGATGCCACGGGCGATGCGGCGGCGGCCATTCATTTGGCGGAGGCACTGCTCTCCAGCCGGCGTGGGGAAAAGGAAATCCTGTGGCTCAGCGATCGCCCGGCTGCTCCCGGCTCCGCTCCCTCCGCAGCGCTCGTTTCCCGAGCCGTGGGAACTTCGCGCGACAATGTGGCCATCACGCGCTTCGCCACGCGGCCTCTTCCTTCGAGTCCGGAGACGAGCGAAATGCTGCTGGAGGTTCAAAATTTTGGTGTGAATGCGGTGAAGAGCGAAGTGGAACTCGCCTTTGATGGGCGGCCCGTGGAGGTGAAGCCCTTCGCGCTCGCGCCCGGAGAACGGCGGCAGGAAATCTTCGCCAGCGTCCCACGCCCCAGCCGCACCGCGCGTGGCTGGCTGACGGCCCACCTCACGGCGCCGGATGCGCTTGCGCTGGACAACACCGCCTACGCCGTGCTGCCGCCGGTCCGGCCGGCGCGCGTGCTGCTCGTGTCCGCAGGCAATCCGTTCCTGGAAAAATTCCTCGGCGTGGATCCCAGCGTGAAGTACCAGGTGCTGACGCTCGACGGATGGAAGGCGGACCTCTCGCCCAAATTCGAAGCCGTGATTTTTGACGGTGCGGTGCCCGCGGATTTCGATTTGGCCAAGGCCGCCGGCAATTATCTTTTTTTGAAAGCAACGCCGTTTTCCGGCGGCACGCCGCTGGAGCAACCGGTGGTCACGGAGGTGGACGCCACGCATCCCGCGACGCGGCAGGTCAGTTTGAAAAACGTGTCCATCCTGCGCGCCACCGGGCTGAAACTCCCCGCGCCGCATGATGGCTGGACCTTCGCCGCGCCGCTGCGCTCGTTTGACGACGCTCTGCTCATCACCGGCGAGCGCCAGGGGCAGCGTGTGGCGGCGCTGAGTTTCGACGTGCTGGAAAGCGATCTCCCGCTCCGCGTCGCGTTCCCGCTGCTGATGAGCAATACGCTGCATTGGCTGTCTGGCGAACCGGCCGAGCCGGTGACCTCGTGCCTGGCGGGGGAAACGCTCCCGCTGGCCGAAGGCGAACGGGCCGGTGCCGAGCCGCTCACGGCGCCGCCTCACGGCCCGCTGCCGGAGGGCACCATCACGCGGGCCTTTCAGCCGCTGCGCAATGGCTACTATCCCGTGACTGCGGGCGACGCCACGCGCTGGCTGGCGGTGAATACGTTCAGTGCGGCGGAATCCGATCTGCGTATCGCGGGCGGCGAATCCGCGGGCGCGGAGGCGGCGAGGGTGCCGGTCCTGGGTAGCGTGGCGCCGTGGCAATGGCTTTCGCTCGTCGCGCTCACGTTGTTCACGCTGGAATGGTGGCTCTTCCACCGAAGGAGGACGGAATAGTTTCCATGCACTTTGGTCTGGCTGGTCTTGAATTGGCGCGCCCGTGGTTCCTGCTGGCTTTGCTCGCGCTCCCGCTGCTGGCCATCGGTTCGCGGCGCTCGCTGGCGGCTTTCACGGCGACGCAGCGGCGCGTGTGCTTTATTCTGCGCTCCTCCATTCTGGTCCTGCTGGCACTCTCGCTGGCGGGGCTCAGTGCGCTGCTGCCGTCTTTGGAACTCGGGGTGCTGTTTGTCGTCGATGGCTCGGCGAGCGTGTCACCGGAGGCCGCGCGGCAGGCGCGAGAGTTTGTCGCTGCCGCGCTGCCCGCACAGCGGAGCGGCGACAGCGCCGGTGTGGTGGGTTTCGCGCGCTCGGCGGAGATCTGGCAGCCGCCCATCGAACATGCGGCGCTGGGGGAATGGCCCGCGCTTCGCGACAACCAGGCTTCCGATCTCGGCGCGGCGCTCGAACTTTCCAGTGCGCTGTTTCCGGCCGGACAGGCGCGCCGCGTGGTCTTGCTCAGCGATGGAAATGATACCGCCGGGCACGCCATGGAGACCGCGGCCAGAGTGGCCCGCACGGGTGTGGAAGTCTGGACGGTGCCGCTGCGCAATCCCCCCAAGCCGGAAGTGCTGGTGGAGCGTGTGGAAGTGCCCGCGCGCTTGAAACAGGGGGAGCCTTTCGACCTCACCGCGAACATTCGCAGCAATGTGGCGACGAAGGCCAAAGTGCGGCTCTACCAAAGCCAATTCCTGCTCTCGGAGCGCGATCTGGAATTGAAATCGGGTGACAATGTTTTCCGCGCGCCGTCGCTCCGGCCCGATGGTTCCTTCGTGCAGTACGAAGTGGAGGTGGTGCCGGAACAGGATACTTCGCTGGAAAACAATCGCGCCATGGCGGTGGCGAGCCTGCGCGGACAGCCGCGCGTACTGCTGGTGGACGGCGAAGCCGAGAAGGCGCGTCCGCTGGCGAACGCGTTGCAGACGGAGCGCATCCAGGTGGATCTGCGCGGACCGGATGGCGCGCCGCGCACGCTCGAGGATTTGCAGCAGTTCGATCTGTTCCTGCTCAGCGATCTTTCCGCCCTCACGCTGACCCGCGATCAGATGGAGCTCTACCGGCGCTGGGTGCAGGATTTCGGCGGCGGCTTTGTGCTGATCGGCGGGGAAAACAGTTTCGGTGTAGGCGGCTATTTTCGCACGCCCGTGGAGCAGATGCTGCCCGTGCGCATGGAGCACAATGACCGCCAGGAATTGCCCACCGTGGCCCTCCTCATCGTGCTGGATCGTTCGGGCTCCATGACGGCGCAGGTGGCCGGCCAGACGAAGATGGCGCTGGCGGACCAAGGCGCGGCGCTCGCGCTGAATGTGCTGAGTCCGCGCGACTATTTCGGCGTCTTCGCGGTGGACACCCGCACGCATGTGGTGGCTCCGCTCGCGAAGCACGGCGCGAAGGAGCCGATTGCGCAAAAGATCCTCGCGGTCACGGCGGGCGGCGGCGGCATCTACATCTACACGTCGCTCGCGGAAGCGCTGGCCGCCCTGCGCGACGTGAATGCGCGCATCAAGCACGTGATCCTTTTTTCCGACGCCGCCGACGCCGAGGAACAGCGCGCGGGCGAGCAGCCCGATGGCGCGCAGGGCACCGGCTCGGCGCTGGAACTGGCGAGCGCGATGGTGACCGCGAAGATCACCACCAGTGTGGTGGCGCTGGGCACCGAGCAGGACAAGGACACCGATTTTCTCCGGCAGCTCGCCGAGCGCGGGCAGGGCCGGTTTTATCTCACCAGCGACGCCACCACGCTGCCGCAGATCTTTTCCACCGAGACGATGAAGGTCGCGCAGTCGTCGCTCATCGAGGAGCCGACGCAAGCTGTGCCGGTGCAGCGCGGGCCGCTGATTGCGGGCATCGATTGGGCGCAGAGCCCGCTGCTGCTCGGCTACAACGCCACCAAGCCCAAGCCGACCGCCGAAGTGCTCCTCGCCACCGAGCGCGGCGAACCGCTGCTCGCCACCTGGCGCTACGGACTGGGGCAGGCCGCGGCCTTCACCAGCGATGCGAAGGCGCGCTGGGCGAGCGAGTGGATGGCGTGGCCGGGCTATGCGAAATTTTGGGCGCAGCTCGTGCGCGGTCTGTTGCGCAAAGGCGGACCGGCGGCCTTTGACGTGACGCGCACCGAGTCCGGCAACCATCTGGAACTCCGCGTCGATGCCGTGTCACCCGAGGGTGGCTTCCGCAATCGCCTGCCCATCACCGTAACCGCGCGCACGCCGGATGACGCTACGCAGAGCATCACGGCGGTGCAGGACGCCCCGGGCAGCTATCGCGCCACGGTGAATCTGCCGGAAGAAGGAACCACGGTGATCAACATCAGCTCGCCCGATCTGCCGGACGGTGGTCTCGCACTTGCGCACACCCGCAGCTACCCGCGCGAATTTCTCCGCACCGAAACGAACGAACCTGCGCTGCGTGAGATCGCCTCCGCCGCGGGAGGCCGGTACGCGCCTTCGCCCCAAGAGGTGTTCGAACACAGCACGCAGACCGCCGTGCATCCGCGCGACCTTTCCAACTGGCTCCTCATCGCCGCCCTCTGCCTGATGCCCATCGACATCTTCCTGCGCCGCCGCACGTGGCGGACCTGACGGCGCAACTATGCTGCCTTCTTCCGCCGCCTCGGCACCAGCGTCCGCTTCGCAAACGCCCGAAAAGCGGGGCTCCGCGTGGACGCCAAATAGGCATTCAGGACGAGTTGTTCCGTGGAAGGAACACTCGGAACAGTGAGCGCTTTCATTGCCCGGTCGGCTTTCATGGTTGGCAGATTAGGACTGACCATACATTAGCGGCGTTCACAGGAATGAGAGCAATTTTCGTGAAAACTTCATGGCGAAGTTTACGAGCCGGAAACCTTCTGTAACTCGCTTCTAATTATTCACTTGCAACATTCTCACTTGCTGGAAAACGTGCTCTTCCACCGCTTCTTTCCAATGGCGGGGTGCCTGACCGGCCAGTGTAGCCAGCCTGGAGGTATCCATAGCGGTAAAAGGAGGCCGTTTGGCGATAAAAGCCTTCAAATCCGCCATCTGCAGAGGCGCCACCGTGCGGGCTTTCAGGTTCGCCCCCGCCGCGGCTGCGCAGTCCAGCGCATGCTGCCCGTATGCCTGCCACGTGCATTGGCCGCTGTTGGAAAGATGGAGTAATCCGCGCGCGTCTTCGTTGAAGAGCAGGGGACGCAGCAGCTTGGCAGCGTCGAGCGTGTAGGTGGGCGTGGCGATCTTGTCCGCGACCGCCGACACCGTCTCTTCTTTCATCGCACGCTGGAGAATCTGGTCTACGAAACTCGGTTTGTCCGGCCCAAAGACCCAGCTCACGCGAACGACCAATCCCGCACCCTCCGTCACCGTGAGCACGCCCGCTTCGCCCGCACGTTTCGACGCCCCGTAGATGCTGATGGGCTGCGCGGGATCGTCCTCCGTGTAGGGCTCGGTCTTGGCGCCATCGAAGACGTAGTCGGTGCTGATGTGGATCATCCGCGCACCGCGATCGCGGCAGATGTCGCCGAGCACGGTGGGCGCTTCCGCATTGAGTTGGAACGCCTCGTCTTCGTTGGTCTCGCAACGATCGACATTCGTCTGCGCGGCGCAATTCACGAGCACGCCGAAATCGAACGCCCGGAGCGTGGCGCGCATCTTTGGCACCTCCCACGCCAGATCGAATTGCGCGCGGTTGAGCCCGATCACCTGTTCACCGGCGGCGCTCCATTCGCGCGCCAGCGCGGCGCCGAGCCGGCCGTGGGAGCCGATGATGAGGATGGGACGATGGGAAGAAGGATCGGTCATAGTTGCAAGACGACCAGCCGCCGGTTCTTGGTGTCGGCGATGAAGGCGCGCATTTGAGAGTCGACGGTGAGGCCCCAGGGCGTGGCGAATTCGCCGTTGCCGGAGCCGGTGCTGCCGTAGCGCCCCAGGAGCTGGCCGCTGGCGGATACTTTCGTGAGCCGGCCGGCGCCGTATTCGATGATATAGAACGCGCCGTCGGGCCCGAGCGAAATGTCGTACGGCAAATTGAACGTGAGCGCGCTGCCGCCATTCGCCGTTTCGCCGAGGAGACCGAGATACTCGCCGGTGTCCTTGAAAACCAGCACGCGATGGTTCACCGCATCCGCCACGTAGAGCTTGCCCGCACTCCACGTCATGCCGCTGGGACGCTGGAATTGTCCCGGCCCCGTGCCCGCGCTGCCGATTTGCCGCAGCCATTCGCCCTCGCGGGTGAAGACCTGCACGCGGTCGTGGCCGCCGTACTCGCACACGTAAAGATTCTCCGCGGCGTCCTTGGTGATGCCCACGGGGAAATCGAATTCGGCGTGGGCGGTGCCGCGCTGGCCAACCATCCGCAGCACCTTGCCTTCCTGGTCAAACCAAACGAGGCGGAAGTAATGCGTGTCGCACACGACGAGCCGCCCGTCCTTCAGCCACACAATGCCCTCCGGTTTTCCGAATTGCACGTCGAGCATCTTCCACTGGCGGAGCAGCGTGCCGTCGGGGTGATAGAGCAGCACGCGTCCGGCGGTGTCGAGAATGGCGAGATCGCCGTTGGCGCCGATGGCGATGGAGCGGGGCGTGGGCTGGGTGGGGCCGTCATTCGGCAGCACCCACGAGCGCCACTCTTTCACGGGAATCACCGGCTCGCTGTTGTGCGGAGAACAGCCGGTGAAAAAAGCGAGCAGCAGCGCAAGAAGCAGCGTGACGCGAAAGCGCGTGCCCGGTGCAGGAGCTTGCGCGGGCCGGTGCAGAAAGGTCCGGCGCTCGCCGTCACGGGCTTGCAATTCGGTTTCGCAATACGCCCCGCGGAAGCGGGACGTCCCCGCCACCGCGCCCTCGGCGGCCGTTTCCAGCCGGAGTTGCTCGGGCCGCACGCTGCGCGGTGCGGTCCAGTTGGCGCCGAGCCACCGCGCCGCCTCGGCAGGCAGGAGCCAATTGGTCGGACCCATCAGGGCGGCCAATTCTTCAGTGGCAGGGTTTTCGTAAAGCTCGCGGATGCCGCCGGCGTAAATCAGCTCGCCGGCCCGAAGGCAAATGGCGTGCGTCGCTTCGCCGAGCGCAATTTCCGGGGCATGCGTGGCAAAGACGAGCGAGACGCCTTTTTGCGCCACGTGCGCGCGCAGCACCGCCCAGTATTTTCCCATGCGCGCCGGGTCCACGTGAGCGAGCGGTTCGTCCATCACCAGCGTGCGCGGCGGCATGGCGAGCGCCCGTGCAACCGAGAGCCGGCTTTGCTCGCCGCGGCTCATGTGTCCCGGCCTTTGCGCCGAGAGGGCGTCGAGGTCGAAGGCGGCGAGCAAACGGGCGGCTTCTTCGCGGGTGGCGCCGCATTCGGTGAGATGCTGCGCCGCGGTGCAGTCGGGCCAGAGGCCGTCATTGGGAGGGACCCACGCGATCGGCTGCGCCGCGGAAATTTTTCCACGGCGAAACTGCTCGAAACCCGCGAGCACATTGAGCAGGGAAGTTTTTCCGGCGCCCGACCAGCCGAGCACCGCCGTCACCCCGCGCGGGATCGCCACGGAAACCTGGAGCAAGCGGGGACGCCGCACCGTTCCGAGCGAAACATTCTCCAGCACGAAGAGAGAGTCAGCGGACACGGCGACGTGCATAGAGGTGAGCTGCGATGGCGGTCAATCCCATGGCCAGCAAAGGCGCCAGGACGGCCGCGGCATACATTTGCACCAGAGCCTGACTAAAGCCGTAGTGCAGCAGGTTCAGCAGGCGCACTCCGGCGGAAACAAACTGCGGCGGTGCCAGCAGCGAGTTGATGCCGAAATCGGAGTATGCGAAAAAGAAGAGCAGCAACAACATCGCCAACTTTGGCCAGCGATCCATTTTCCACAGCGGCCAGCGGGCCTGCGCCTGGCGCGCGACAAACAGGGCGGAGGGGTTGCTCGTCTCCTGCAAGCCCAGGCGCATCAGCACGCCGTAAGGCAGCATCACCAGCACGAGGCCCAGCACCGGCGTGAAGACGGAATCGCGCATGGCGTCGAGGCCGGGAATCCGGCACACCGCGAGCAGCAGCAGGCCCGTCACCAGCGGACCGAGCAAACCCGGCACGAGAAGGAGAAGACGGAGTCCACGCCGGGCCGCGATCCAGCCGGCCACCGGCCACGCGAAAATCGTCGCCGCCAGGGCGAGGCCGGCGCCGTTGCCCATTTCCCGCCAGGGCGCCACGCGCGCGAGGGAAGCGATGCCGCCCGGAGAAAGCAGAAAGCCCAGTCCCATGGCGGACAGCATATAAAGAGGAATGCAGAAGATCAGCGCGCCGAATATCGGGAGCAGGGCGTAGTTAAAACCGCGGCTCGAGACGGTGGTCTGCGTGCCGTCTACGCGCCGCAGGCGAAAGACGATTGCTGCGAGGACCAAGACCTGGATGGCCACCGGAAAAATAGCGAGCCGCAGCGTTTCCGTCAGCGCCAGTCCTCCCACCTGCGCGTCGAATAGAGCGACCGTCCAGCTGCGGATATTCCAGGTCGTGGCCAGTTCGAATTCCTGGAACGCGAAAAGAAAAACCAGCGCGGCGCCCAGCCAGAGCGCTGGCCCCAGCGCTCGCATGCGCCAGCGCCACCGGCGCCACCAGTTGGAGGCCGTGCCGGTGCGAAAGCAGTGCAGCGCGTAATCCGAAAAGGGCGGCGGCATCAGCCAGAGCGGAATCAGCGCGAGCGGCCCGTAGCGCAGCCAGACGCGAAGTTCGTAAAAGAGAAAATAGGGAATATCTGCCCCCTGCTTTTGCAGCAATAGACCCATGCCGGGAAAGGCCGGCGCGAGCAGGGCCATGAGCGTGAGCCAAAAGACGGTCCGCGCCACGCCGCGATCCTGGCCGAGCCCGGGACCGGCCAGCACCAGCGCAACCATCGTGGCCAGGGCGATGGCCGCCGCCCGGGCCAGCGAAAGAAGGGTCGGCTCGACGAGAGTCATGCGGGCGAAAGCTGGCGGAATCTCATGCTTTCAATTTTCGCACGCGGAATCCCGCCTGTTTCACGAGTTTCGGCAGATTGCGCACGGTCTCGCGATCTTTGTCCTTTTCCGTTTCGGAAAGTTGCTCCCACGGAATCAGCGAAGGATGCAGCTTTCGTGCGTCGTCGCGCGAGGCGCCAAAGGTCCAGCCGTTTTGCTGGCGGTCGGACATCCAGCGGGCGTGCTCGCGAACGGAAAGTTTTTCCAGCGTCGCGTCGTCGACGAGAATTTCGGAAGGGTCCAGGCCATCATTGGGCGCCAGTTCGTAGCCCAGCAGCCGCAGCTTGGTGGAAATATCCGCCACCTGCGCGCGGTTCGCGTTGCGCAGGCTCTCCGGCAACTGTTCCCAAGGGCGCAGCGCAAAATTGGTCTCCAGCGTCTCTCCGCGGGCGCGCGCCTCGGCGCAATAGAGTTCGTGCACGGTCTTCGCCAGTTCCTCGATTTCCAGCGTGCGGTACGGGAGCAGGCGATAGATGCGATACCGGCCCGGATACCCCTTGGCCAGCGGCATGGTTCCGCCGTATTCGCAGACGAATTCCGGTGCCGGTTGTCCGCGGCCATGCTTGCGCAACTCCATGTCGAGTTGTGCCAGCGCCGCGAATTCCTCGCTCGCGTAGGCTTCGCCGGGACGCGCGATCGGTTCGATGCGCGCCGCCCGATTCACGTGCGCTCCGGTGAATCCCAGCCGCCGCACCACGGGATCGTAGTGCATGAAAACCGGTCCGGTATGCAGCCCGATGCGCACATTCAGCGGATGCTTCGTGAGCTTCCCATCGCGCATCTCCTCCCAATACAAACCCGCCCGCAGCCATTCCTCCTTTCCTTCCTGCACCATGCGGGTCAACTCGAGCGCAAACGCGCCGGCGTCGCGGGTGAAATCAAAAACCGCATAGATGGCGTCGCCCCATGTATTCAAGCTGCGCGGGCCGTGATTGCTGGAAGCGGCGAGACGCGAGACGCGGTCGAGAAAGAGACTGACAAAATCGGGAATCGCGTGCTCCGTGAGCCGGCTGTAGCCCACGATGTCGGCGAACAGCATGCTCTTGACCTCATGTTGCAGAATGGAGCGCTCGCACCGCCGCGTGCGATCTTCCGTTGCCGGAGGCGCGGTGGAATCCGCTGGACGCTGCAGCGACAGAATTTCGATTTCTCCGGCTTTGCCGAGTTGCGAGCGCCAGACGTTGACAAAGGACGCGGTGCCGCCGATGGGCCCGTCCATGCCGTCCCACAGGGCCATCGGTTTGACGTCGAGCCGCGAAACTCGCGCGATGTGCAGTGCGAGGCCCGCGGTGACTTCCATGGCGTATTCGAACCCCAAATCGCTCGCGGGCTCATAGGCCTGCCCGAGCTCGCGCAGCGTCGTGGCTTTTTCGAGGTTGCGCTGAAAGATCGGCTTCCACAGCGGCGGGGCTCCGGCGGGCTCGAAGGGCGCAACGTTGGTGCGATGAAATTCGTCGCGTGACCAGGGCAGCACCACATGCAGCGTGCCCCCTTGCTGCAGCAGCGCTTCGCCGAAAAGCAGGTCGGCGCCCGCGTCCGCGCCCACCAGCCCCACGCGCGCCTGCATGGCCTTCAGCCGCTCGCACAGCCTCGCGCGCACTTGCTCCACCGCTTCGATCGGAAAACGTCGCGGCCCACCGGGACGGTCGGTGCGGTGGCCGGAAAAAACCACGAGTTCGAGTGGCGGAAAAGCGGAACGGAAAAGGTCGCGCGGCTGGTTGAGCGCCTCCGCGATGAATTGCGTGCGGTAGCGCACCTCGGCCAATCGGCCCGTGGTGGCCTCCGGAAGTGCGGCCAGCTCCCCAAAGGCCCTGGCCGCCGCCTCGAAATTGCCGAGGAGCGCATGCCCGACCCCGCGGCTCGTCGTCGTATCAAAGCGCTGGCCTGCTTCATTCTCGAGCTTCGCCACCACTTCCAGGATGACCTTGGCCTTTCGCTCCGCCTCGGCGCGAAGAGCGGGCTCGGGGCCGCTGACCACCAGCGAAGCCGCCGCGCAATACACGAGCGGCCGCAAGTCGTCGGGCTTGGCGAGCGCGAGCGCCCGCTCGTAAAAGCCGAGAGCCTCCCGCGCTGTTTGCAGCCGGATTTCCCGCGCCGCGGCATATTGCGATTCCTCGCGCAAAATGTTCCCGAGCTGCAGCAGCAGATCGAGTTTCAGCCCCGGACTGAGCTGCGGCTGAAAATCGTCCGCGACGCATTCGTCCAGCTGCGCCCGCGCCGCCCGCGTCTGACCAAGCCGGGTCAGTGCCACGGCATAATGCATGCGCATCTTGATCAGAGTCGTCCGCTCGCCGGCGTCAGCCTCCGGCCATAATTTCAGCGCTTCCTGGGCCACATCGCTGACCAGCAGATACTCCTCCATCTCCAGCGCCCGCTGGGCGAAAAGCCGCGCCGTTTCCAAATCCTCCTCCACCCAGGCCACGTCCGCGGTCCGTTTTTTTCCGTCGCCGGAGGGTTGTCCCAATTCCCACAGCGCATGTAGTTCCCGCACCGTCAGGCCGGGAGTCTTCAATGCTTCTTCGATGCGCGCCGAATTCATGGGTGGGGAAGAATCCTACTCGGGACGGTGGCGCAAAAGCGAGTGCGCCCTTTTTTGGACTGCGGTGGCAGAGCGAAGCGGCGACACCGCTTTGGGAAAAGCCGAACCAGAGTGCAAATGGACATGCCAAGCCGTATGTGGCGAGGTCCCAGAAAGTGGAACGGCTTTTCAAGCCGTGGCCTTTAGTCCACCTGACTGCCGAGAGCCTCAAGAATTTCAGAGGCCAGCAGCCACGGCTTTAAAAAGCCGTTCCACTTTCTGGCCAACAGCGCGTGGCACCGCAGCTCTAAACTTCGGCAGCAAACTTGGCTGTCCGGAAAGCGGTGTCGTCGCTGCGTTTGCCAGGCGCCTCCGCGCCTGCCCTTCGGGCTGCCTTCGGCAGGCTCTCTCGTTCCACTCGAGTGCCACCGCAGTCCAAAAAGAGGCTACTCCGCGCCGACGATCTCTTTCGCGCTCGCGAGCGCGTACTCGCGATTAAGCCGCGCAATCACCGTCGCCGGAATTTCCGCAGGGCACACCGCTTCGCACTCGTAGTAATTGGAGCAATTGCCGAAGCCTTCCTTGTCCATCTGTACCACCATGGCGAGGGCGCGCTTTTTGCGCTCGGCCTGGCCTTGCGGCAGTTCGGCGAGGTGCGTGACTTTCGCACCGACGAAGAGCATCGCGCTGCTGTTGGGGCAGGCGGCCACGCAGGCGCCGCAGCCGATGCAGGCGGCCGCTTCCATCGCGGCGTCGGCATTCACTTTCGCAATCGGAACGGCGTTGCCGTCCACGGCGCTGCCGGCACGCGCGGTGATGAAGCCGCCGGCCTGCTGGATGCGCTCGAACGCCGCGCGGTCCACGCAGAGATCGCGGATTACCGGAAAAGCGCGCGAACGGAACGGCTCGATATAGATCGTTTCGCCGTCCTTGAATTTCCGCATGTAGAGCTGGCAGGTGGTCGTCTCGCTCGGGCCATGCGGGATGCCGTTGATGGTCAGCGAGCATGTCCCGCAGATGCCTTCGCGGCAGTCGTGGTCGAACGCGATCGGTTCCTCGCCCTTGCGCGTGAGTTCGTCGTTTACGATGTCGAGCATTTCGAGAAACGACGCCTCGGCCGGAATGTTGTTCGCGGCCACGTCGACCATTTGGCCGGGGCTCTTGCGGTCTTTCTGACGCCAGACTTTCAGTTTCAGATTCATGGGAAAGAAATGGTTGTCCACGAAAGGCCCGAAAATTCACGAAAACACTTCCATCCCGAGCGGACCGTCAACACCCCACTCGGGCTGGAGAGCTTTTGCTGGAAATGGTTTTCGTGCATTTCCTGTTTTTCGTGGACAAAAAATAGTGGTGAAATTTTAGCGGTAGCTGCGGACGGCCGGGTGGGCGACCTCGTAGACCAGCGGCTCGGTGTGGCGCAGCGGCTTGGTGTTGTCGCCGGTGTATTCCCACGCGGCCACATGGCAGAAGTTCTCGTCATCGCGTCGCACGTCGCCCGCGCAGACTTTGCCCGACTGCACCTCGGGGTCTTTCGCGGTGTATTGAAATTCCTCGCGGAAATGGCCGCCGCAGCTCTCGCGGCGTTCCAGCGCATCGAGGCACATCAGCTCGCCGAACTCGAGGAAGTCCGCCACGCGACCAGCCTTTTCCAGCTCTTGATTAAAGGCTTCGCCGGAGCCGGGGACGATGACGCCTTGGCCGGGCGCCCAGAATTCGGCGCGCAGTTTGGGAATCTTGGCCAGGGCGTCTTGCAGACCCTCGCGGGTGCGCGCCATGCCGCATTTGTCCCATACCAAAA
>OUNM010277617.1_pt1 | contig 18339 bp, 19 predicted proteins | sample 1769961 | NCBI WGS metagenome assembly OUNM01 (sample SAMEA3914820, study PRJEB12502) | metagenome | biome: forest; material: soil | place: USA | collected 2012-03-12 | depth 0.3 m
GATGTGTCCGTTGACGATCTGTAGCCCTTCGAAGGCGCCGTCGCCGTAGATGAAGCCATGATCGAAGACACTGACTTTCGCATCTTCCTTTCGAACGAACGAGCCATTCACGTAAACGATATCGGCGATCATCCCGGCCAAACTCCCTTTCAGTCGGGCCGATCTTTTCGCGACCTCTGTCATCAATCAAATACAAAAATTCGACGAGGTCATTCTGAAATGATATGGCCTAACCATGAATTTGCGCCAAATCGCCGCCTTCCGCGCGGTCATGGACTGCGGCTCGATGACGATTGCCGCCCGCACCATGGGCATTTCGCAGCCGAACGTCAGCCGGCTGATCGCCGAACTGGAGGCCTCCACCGAACTCAAGCTCTTCGAGCGACGCGCCGGACGCATCCTGGCGACCGCAGAAGGCAGTGCCTTTCATTCGGAGGTGGAGCGCCTATTCGGCGGATTGGAAAGCCTGAAGCAGGCCGCGACCGACATAAAGGTGTCCGGCCGAGGAAGCTTGCGGATAGCTGCGACGTTTTCCTTTACCGGAAGTTTCCTGCCGTCAGTCATCCGCCAATTGCGCGAGCGCTATCCCGCCGCCGCGGTGTCGCTGCAAGTCCGATCGAGCGCAACCATCCTGCAGTGGGCGGCAGCTCAGCAATGCGACGTGGGCCTTGCCTGGAACATCTCCGAGGTTTCGGAAGTCGACGTCGAGCCTCTCCTGTCGTTTCCCGGTGTTTGCGTCTTGCCGAAAGAACATCGACTGGCGGCCAGGACCGTCATCCATCCAGAGGATCTTCGCGACGAAGCTTTTATTTCCTTCACCGTGGACGACAGCATGCGCAAGCGCATCGATACCGTTTTTGAGGAACGGCGGATTCCGCGGCGCCTCTTGATGGAAACCCAATACAGCGCCACCATCTATGCGCTGGTGTCCGAAGGCGTCGGCGCGAGCATCGCCAATCCCATTCCGATTCGAGAATTTGCACACCGCGCGATTCACATCAGGCGCTTCGATCCTGCAATCATGCTGCAGAGCTTCATCTTGAAGCCGAGACAACGCCCGCAAAATAGGTTGGCCCAGGATTTCATCGAAATTCTCAAAGAGAGAATGGCGGACGAGCGGGCGTATTTCGAAGAGGTCTTGTCCCCGTCCCGGCCTTCGCGCAGAGGTACGGTGCCGAAATAAACGTCTACTGCGCCGGGTCGCGAGGGTTAGGGCTTGAAATTCAGCGTGGGCAAAACTTTGCCGAACTGATCACGGCTGTCGAGGATTTGAGCCCGAAACTTCTCGCCGAGCACGAGTTCCGGCACGAAGTTGTACGTCTCGAGCAGCTTCTTCCACTCGGCAGATCCCGAAAGCTTCTGAAGAAACTGTGTCCAGGCCTGGACGACCTCGCCGGGCAAGTCGGCAGGCCCGGCGAGGCCGTAGCCGGTGCGCACACTATAGGGATAGCCCAGTTCACCGAAGCACGGAATATTTTCCATGCCCGGCGCGCGAGTCGGGCCCTGTTCGGAGAGCAGGCGAACGCGTCCGGCGGAGAGCATCGGGCCGAAGTCTGCCGTGACGATCATGTCGATATGCCCGCCCATCATCGCCGTCAACGCCTCGGCACCGCCCTTGAAGGGCACGAAGAGGGTCTTCACGCCCATCATCTTGAAGGCCGCTTCGTTGGCCGCCTGCTGTGGCGAGAGGGGTGTCGCCGCCGCCCACCGAAGCGTGTCCGGCTTGCTCTTGGCAAACTCGAGCACGTCCGCCCAGGTCTTCATCGGGTTCTCTGACATGACGTAGTTCGGATAGAGCACCGTCGCGTACTGCCCGATGAAGGTGAAGTCCTTGTCGACGTTGTACGGGACCGTCTGGAAAAAGGGCACCGTCGTGTAGGGCGTGTAGGTCACGGCAACGAGCGTGTGACCGTCCTTGGCGCTGTGCGCCACGCGCGCGGGCGCGATGGTCTGGGCGCCGCCGGGGCGGTTCTCCACGATCACCTGGACACCGAAATGCTCGGTCGCCTCGCGGGCCATTAACCGGATGGTGGCGTCGGTCGATCCCCCCGGGGCAAGACCCACCACAATGGTGATCGTCGAATTCGGATAGGGCTTTTGTGCCCGCACGATGCTCGGCGCCGCAAGGCACGCTGAGAAAGCCAACAAGCCGCGACGTTTCATGTGTCTCTCCTAATTTGGAACCGGTGTGATGACTGGCTCACCACGCAGAAATCGATCGATATTCTGTCGGAACAGGACCACAGCCGCCTCGTGGACTTCAGGCGCCCATCCGGCAATGTGCGGTGTCAGCACGGCGTTGTTCAAATTGCCGAAGGCTGCCGGCACGTGCGGCTCGTCCTCATAAACGTCCAGTCCCGCACCGGCGATCGCAGACGCTTCGAGCGCGTGGATGAGCGCTTTGGTATCCACGACGCTGCCGCGGCCCACATTCACCAGGAAGCCACCCGGTCCCAGCGCCTCCAGCACGGCCGCGTCGATCATGTGGCGGGGAGAGGCACCGCCGGGCGCAGCCACGATCAGAATGTCGACAGTCTCGGCAAGCTCGCGCACTGATGGGAAATGACGCCACGGCAGATCCGGCCGCGGCCGGCGGGTGTGATAGGCGATAATCATCTCGAACGCTTCCGCCCGGCGCGCGATCTTCTCGCCGATGCGGCCCATGCCCACGATCCCGAGGCGCTTGCCCGTCGGAAGCGGTGGTGGCCGGACGCCCTTGCGCCAGTTGCCCTGCTTGGTGAGCGCCGACAGTTTTGGAATGTTGCGCATCGCCGCAAAGAGAAGAGCAAACGCATGGTCGGCAACGGAGACGGCGTTCGTACCCGCGTCGTAGGAAACCACGATTCCTTTATCCTGCGCAGCAGCGAGGTCGATCTTGTCGTACCCCGCGCCCCAGACATGGATCAGGCCGAGAGCGGGAAGCCCATCCATCTGCTCGCGCGACAGACCCGCCTGCCCCGTCACGATGATCCTTGCCGCAGCACGTACATCCTTGTCCGGCAACGGCCCCTGCGGCGGAAAGTCGACGAAAGTGAAATCGCCGCCCAGCCCGCGCCGCACCGGCGCGCCGTCAAAGTTGATCAGGATGTATGGCTTCATTCCGCCGACATCAGCTTTCGAACTCGCAACCACCCTTCTTGAGGGCCGCGAGGACCCACGAGCGATCGCTGGTGCCCTTGAGCACCGCGTCCATGCTGCGCTGCTCGACGTCGTTCTTGGCTTTCGCCGCCTTGTAGACGGCGTCGACCTGGTCGAACGGAATGCACAGCACGCCATCGTCGTCGCCGACGATGAGATCGCCCGGTTCCACCACCATGCCATCGAGCGCGATCGGCAGGTTGAGCTCGCCGGGACCATCCTTGTACGGGCCGCGATGCGTGACACCGCCGGCATAGACCGGGAATTCGTTCGAGTTGATCCAGTTATAGTCGCGGACCGCACCGTGGATGATGACGCCGGCCAGCTTCTGCACCCTGGCATGCGAAAGCATCAGCTCGCCCACGATGGCATTGGTGAGATCGCCGCCCGCATCGACCACGATCACGTCTCCCGGTGAGGCCGTGTTGAAGGCGTGATGCACCATCAGATTGTCGCCCGGCCGCGTCTTCACGGTGACGGCCGGCCCGGCCATGCCGCCGCGCTTGTGCATCGGCCGCAGCTTCGGGCCGCCGGCCGTGATCCTCGACATGACGTCGCTGATATTGGCGACAGGGATTTCCTTGAACTTGGCCACCATTTCCGCGGAGACCTGACGCTTCCGCGTTTTGACGCTGTAACCGATCATGTGAACGCTCCCTTACTTCCCTGTATCCAGGCTCTTGATGACGGGCTCCCAGCGCGCGTAATCCTCCGCGATCAACTTGCCCAATTCCTCGGAGGAGCCGGTCTTCGGCTCGAGCCCCAGCTTGACGTATTGCTCGCGCACGGCCTCGTCGGTCATCGATGCGCGGATGGCGTCGCCCAGGATTTTCACGATGTTCGCAGGCGTATTGGCAGGAGCGAGCACACCGAAATGGTTCACCGCCTCGAAGTTCGGGATCGTATCGGACAGGGGCGGAACGTCGGGCATGAGCGACGAGGCTTTCGCGGTGGTGACCGCGATCGCCCTCGCACCCTTCCCCATCCCGATGGCGACGCGTGCGTCGGGCAGGCTGTTGATCATCATCTTCACTTCGCCACTGGCCACCGCGAGGTCGGTCTGGCTGCCGGTGGCGTACGGGACCGTTTCCATCTTGGTGCCGGTCATCTTCTGGAAGAGTTCGCCGGCGAGATGACCGAACGATCCCACGCCGGCCGTACCATAGTTCACCTTGCCGGGGTTCGCCTTCACGTAGGCGAGGAACTCCGCGACGTTCCTGGCAGGCATGTCGCCGCTGACCACCATCACCATCGGCACGTCCGCCACTTGGGCGACCGGCACGAAGCTCGTCCGGTAATCGATGAAGGACTGCTTGTCCTGCATGAACGGCGCGAGGATGTTGCCCGTGTTCGGCACGAGGATCGCCGTACCATCGGGCGGTGCGTTGGCGACGTAACGCGCCGCGATCGATCCGGTCGCGCCGGCCTTGTTCTCGATAATCATGGTGCGCTGCAGCACCTTGCGCAGCGGCTCCTGCAAGGCGCGCGCGACGATGTCGCTCGTGCCGCCCGGGCCGTAGGGCACGACAATCCTGATCGGACGGTCGCTCAAGCCCTGCGCGTTCGCCACGCCCGCGCCGGCGCTCAACGCGGCCAGCGTCGAGGCGCCACCCATGAAAGACCTGCGATTCAGCTGCAACACACCCTCCCCAATCGACCCGTCACGATAGGATCATAATATCGTTATGAAATGCAAGACGATCTCATCCGCTGTGCAGTTGGCCCTCGAGAAAATGTATGCTCACCCCGCCCTCGTTGAACGCGGGCTGGTCGAGGACGAACCGATGGAGGTTCGCGTTGACGCTCACGCCTTCCACCCGCAATTCGGCCAGCGCGGCCTTCATCCGCGCGATGCACTCGGCCCGGTCGCGTCCTGACGAAATGATCTTGGCAATCAGGGAATCGTAGTGCGGCGGCACATCGGCGCCTGCTTGCATATGGCTGTCCACACGAATGCCCGGGCCGCCCGGCGCATGCCAGTGCGTGAGGCGGCCGGGACTGGGCCGTCCCTCGAAGCCCTGCTCGGCGTTGATCCGGCACTCGATGGCATGGCCTTCTGTGAGAACGTCCTGCTGCGCCAGCGTCAGCGGCTCGCCCAGGGCGACGCGAAGCTGCTCGCGGACGATGTCGATTCCCGTCACCTCCTCCGTGACCGTGTGCTCGACCTGGATGCGCGTGTTCATCTCGATGAAGGCGAAGGTTCCATTCTCGTAGAGGAACTCGAACGTGCCGACGCCTCGATAGCCGATCGCGCGGCAGGCCGCTGCGCAGCGCTCGCCCAGGGCCGCGACCGCCTCGCGGGCGATGCCCGGCGCCGGCGCTTCCTCGATCAGCTTCTGGTGCCTGCGCTGCACCGAGCAGTCGCGCTCGCCGAGCCAGAGCGCGTTTCCAAAGTTGTCGCACAGGACCTGGATCTCGATGTGCCGCGGCAATTCGAGGAATTTTTCCAGGTACAGCTCGGCGTTCCCGAACGCGCGAAACGCTTCCTCGCGTGTCGTGGCGATCGCGGTCGCAAGATCCTTTGAGTCACGGACAACGCGCATGCCGCGGCCGCCACCACCGCCTGCCGCCTTGACGATCACGGGATAGCCAACATCGCCCGCGATCTCCGCGCAGCGGGCCGGGTCCGCCGGCAAGGCGCCATCGCTGCCCGGAACGCACGGCACGCCGGCAGCACGCATCGCGGCTTTCGCACTGATCTTGTCGCCCATCAGCCGGATGACATCCGATGTCGGGCCGATGAACGTCAGCTCCGCCCGTTCGACCTTGGCCGCGAAGTCCGCATTCTCAGCCAGAAAGCCGTATCCGGGATGGATCGCGTCGGCCCCCGCCACTTCCGCCGCCAACAGCAGCGCGCCCGCATCGAGGTAGCTCTCAGAAGCCCGCCCCGGCCCGATACACACGCTGTCGTCGGCCGCGCGTAGCCAGGCACCGCCACGATCCGCTTCGGAGCAGACCGCAACGACGCGCAGGCCCAGCGTGCGACAGGCGCGGATGACGCGAACCGCGATCTCTCCGCGGTTCGCGACCAGGACGGTCTTGAAGGCCAAGGATCCCGCTCAGTCGACCAGTTCGGTGAAAGGCACGACCTGCCCGCCGCCCTTCAGCACCGCGTCGCGGACCGCCGTCGCGATATCGACGGCGCCAGGCGTATCGGAATGGATCAGGACGGTCTTGGCGTCGACCTTCACGATTTTGCCGGACTGCGCCGTCACCGTGCCGTCATGGAGGAACTGGGTGACGTTGCGCTTCACGGCGTCGAGATCGGTGATGACCGCGCCGGGCAGCTTGCGATTCACGAGCCGGCCTTCATCGTCATAGGCGCGGTCGGCGAACACCTTCCCGACGGTCCGCAGGCCGATCTTGCGCGCGTACTTGAAGCCATGCGCCGAGGGCGCGGCGGCATAGACGAGGTCCTTATCGAACTTCTTGAAGGCGTCGAGGATGAGCTCGATGTACTCGTGGTTCTCCGCCGCCATGTTGCCCATCACGCCATGGGTGCCGGCATGGGTGACCTTGTAGTCCGCGACCTTGGCGATCGCGTAGAGGGCGCCGAGCTGATAGAGCGCGTGCTTCTGCATGTCGCGCGGATCGATCTTCATCGCCACGCGGCCGAAACCGAGCAGATCGGGCAGGCCGCAATGGGCGCCGATCGCGACGCCGCGCTGCTTAGCGAGCTCGACCATGCGCGTCATGATGACGGCGTCGCCGCCATGGAAGCCGCAGGCGACGTTGGCCGACGAGATGATCTTCATCAGCCCCTCGTCGTCGCCCATCTTCCAGCGGCCGAAACCTTCACCGAGGTCGGAATTGATGTCGATTTTCATGACAGTCCTTTCGCTTCGAGGATTTCAAATAAAGGCGTCCCGTACTCAACGCGTTGATCTTGTCGACCGAGAATCCTTGTCAGCCGCCCGGCGACCGGCGACACGATCGGCCGCCGCAGAGGCCCCGCCGCCACGGTCGCGATGATGCCGCCCGCCTCGACGGAGGCTCCCACGTCTTCCTCCAGATGCAGAACACCGAAAGCCGTTGCCGAAATCGTCCGGGCGGACGGGCGGGGAGCGTGAGATGCGCCTTGTCGCGCGCCGGCCGCACCGACCAGGCGAAGCTCCTCCGAGTCATCGCGGAGGTCGAGCTCCGCCACGCCGTTGCGCTTCATGCAGGCGACCAGGAGCGCGATCTCGTCGGGCGTGAACATCATGCGGCCACCTTCCGGCAATAGCCGGCAAGCCGCCGAAGCGTCGCGAGGTAGGTGTCCGTCGCCTTCTCTGCCGCACGCGCCTCCGCCAGGGAACACCACACGAAGCGCAGCGTGGCGCCCGGCGGCAATTGCCCGATCCGCCAGAGATCCGCCTCGATCACCACCCCGATCTTGGGATAGCCCCCTGCGGAATTGGCTTCGGCGAGCTGAATGAGGGGCTGGCCCGACGGCGGCACCTGGATGACACCCGGCACGATGGCGTGCGAGCGCATCTCGAGCAGCGCGTTGCGCCGCAACGGTGTTCCCGAAAGCGCGTATCCCTGCCGATTGCTCCGTGCGGTCACTTTCCACGGCGTCTGGCAGAGCGCCTTCTGCGATGCCGCGTCGAAAGAGTCGAACTCCGCCGCCGGAATAGCGCGCACGACGGTTTCGCCATCGACGAGGCCCTCGCACGGGGCCGCGGGCACGGCATTCTCGGCCGGCGTCGCGCCGATGCCCGCGCTGTCCCAAAAGACGAACGGCTCATGTGCGCGGCTGCCCAGCACATCCCCGGCAGCAAGAGGGCGCCCGTGAAAGCCGCCGAAGCTGTCGCGTGCGTGTGTGCTGCGCGAGCCCAGGACCTCCGGCACGTCGAAACCGCCGGCAATCGTCAGATAGGCGCGCAGCCCCTTGCGCGGCGAAAGCAGGACGAGCTCGTCGCCTGCTTGCGCCCGTGTTGCCCACCACGACGGCAAACACCGGCCGGACAGCCGGGCTTCGCAGTGCGCCCCCGTCACCGCAAAGGCGGTCTCCCGGGTGAAACGCAGCCTTACGGGAAAGAGCTGGAATTCAAGACCGGCCTCGCCCTCGTCGTTGCCCAGCAGCGCATTGCCCGCCGCGAGCGCCAGGCGATCCATGACGCCACCACGACCGAGGCCAAGGCCCCGATAACCGACGCGCCCCAAATCCTGCATCGTGTTCAGCGGTGGCGTCTCGAGGATCTCGATCATGCCTCGACCCTGGCCACGCGAAACCGGATGCGATCTCCCAGCGACACCAGATTGGGCGGCGTCCTGTCGAAATCGAAGGGAGACGGCACGTCCGGCGCGCGCCCGATCATGTACCAGCCGGTCGGGGCGACTTTCGCGCTTCCCTCGACATAGGGCTTGCCGAGGTTGGATTGGACGCCGGCGATCGACACGCCGCCGCCCAGCGCCCGCATCACCGGCACCTGCCGTCGCGGCGTGAAGAGACGGGGATCCAGCCCGAACAGATAGCCGAAGCCCGGAGACACGCCGGGCGCGAAGATCGTGTACTCCGGCTCGGCATGCAGCTTCGCCACATCGGCCGGCGTGCATTTGTGGAATGCCGCTACCTCGGGGAGGTCCTGCCCACCTTCTCCCCCGTAGACCACGCCGACTTCGATCAGACGTCCGGCAATCCTCCCAGACGGCACGCTTGGCCATGTCTCGCGCAGGCGGGCGGCCAGCGCTTCGAGATCGGCTGTTTTTGAATCGACCACCACGAGCAGGCTGTTCATGCCCGGCTGGGTATCGACGACGCCTTCCCACTGCCGCGCTTTGTCGGACAGCCGCCAGATGCGTTCCTGCGTGGCGAGCGCAAGCGGACCTTCCGCATCGAGCAACACGGCCGCGCTGCCGCAAAAGCTCACTCTTGCTTCCTGCAGGACCGTGACGTCCCGATTCACGCTCACGCGCCGGCGCCCTCGATCGTGAAGAGAGGCTGCCCCGCCATGACGTCCGCCCCGTTCTCGGCGTGGATGGCGACGACCACGCCTGATTTCGGTGACGCGAACGCATTGAAGACCTTCATCGCCTCGAGAATGCAAAGCTGTTGCCCGGCCTGCACCTTGCTGCCCACGGAAACGAACGGCTCGGCACCCGGCGCGGGCGCGCGGTGAAAGACACCATGCATCGGCGCAGGAACGGCAGCCGACGCGACTTCCTGGATGGACTTCGCAGCCTCCATTGTTGTGTCGCCCGGCAAGGCATCGACCGGTCCGTTGCCGAAACGGCGCAGACGAATACGCAGGGTGCCTTCGACGATCTCGACCTCGTCGGCGCCGCTCTTGCCGAAGGCCTCGATGATTCTCGTTATTGCTTCCAACTTTGTTGAGTGCATCTCTCCCTCAACGCAAACTCTCGATCGCGCGACTCATCCTATCGCAGGCGGCATCCAGCCGCTCCATCGATGTCGCAATCGACATGCGGAAGTACGGAGAAATGCCGTACGCCGCGCCCGGAACGACCACGACCAGGGCGTCTTCGAGCAGGAAGTCGGCAACATCCTTGTCGTTGTCGAGCGTGGCGCCTTTCGGCGTCTTCTTGCCGATCATGCCCTTGCATTCCACGAAGAGGTAGAACGCGCCCGAAGGACGCTGGCACCGGATGTGGGGCACGTGCGCCAGCCTGCGCAGGACATTGTCGCGACGCTGCTGGAAGATGGACGACCTTTTTTCGAGGAAGTCCTGGGGGCCCGACAAGGCGGCCACTGCGCCAGCTTGGCCGATCGAGCTGATCGCTCCGACGGTCTGGGACTGCACCTTGCCCATCGCCTTGATCAGCTCGGATGGCCCGCCGGCGAAGCCGATGCGCCAACCGGTCATGGCGTAGCTTTTTGACACGCCGTTGATCGTCAGCGTCCGGTTCTTGAGGTCCGGCGCCACGTTGGCGAAGCTCAAGGCCCGCAGCCCGTCGAACACGATGTGCTCGTAGATCTCGTCCGTCATGACGAGCAGTCGCGGATGGCGGCGGACGACGGCCGCCAACGCCTCCAGTTCCTCGCGGCTGTAGATCGTGCCGATCGGATTGCTGGGCGAGTTCAACAACAGCCAGCGCGTGCGCGGCGTGATCGCGCCTTCCAGCAGGTCCGCATCGATCTTGAAGCCGTTGTTCTCCGGCCCCTTGATCACGACCGGTACGCCACCCACCAGCTTGGTCATCTCCGTGTAGGACACCCAATAGGGCGCCGGCACGATGACTTCATCGCCCGGGTTCACGGTCGCCATCAGCCCGAGGAAGACCATGTTCTTCGCGCCCGCGCTCGCGATCACCTCGGACAGGTCATAGTTCAATCCGTTGTCGCGCTTGAACTTCTCGATCACCGCCTTCTTCAGCTCGGGCGTGCCGCCCGGCCCGGTATACCTCGTCTGCCCCGCACGCATCGCCGCGTCAGCCGCATCGACGACATGACCTGGCGTGTCGAAGTCGGGCTCGCCCGACGCCAGGCTGATGACATCCACGCCACGCGCCACGAGCTCTCGGGCTTTCTGTGACGCACCTTCCGAGGCAGAGGAAGCAACGGACAACAACCGGTCGGCAGAGAAATTCATTCGTTTCCTCGATTGACGGGCGGCGCCTTGACGCCGTCTTTCATTTTCATAACGTCGTTATATTAATAATTGAACGATCAAAAGAAGCCGTCAAGACCCGAGGCCGCCTGCGTTCGAATGGGGTGAGGTACTAGGCTACCTTGCGTTTCGTCGCGCGAGCCGAGGGCGCCGGGCGGTAGCCGAGCTTGAACGACAGGCTGTCGGCAGCCGCCTTCAGCTTCTGGCGCATCCGGACATCCTGGCTGTCGAACCGGCCGATCGGCGCGGAGACGGTCAGCGCGCCCTTGAACTGCCCGGAGGCGCCAAAGACGGGAATTGAAACCGAGCACGTCAGGACGTCGACGACGCCGGATGTCGCCCGGAAAAGCTCGCGATCATCCAGTTCGTGTGCGTTCGCGTCGGAAAAGTCGGTCAGGACGAGACTGATCGACGTTTCGTCGAGGGCGTGAGTCGAGCCCGGCCGCACGCTGACCTTCAGCGAATGACTGGAATCGCGCCGGGCGATGCAAACCCGGTTCTCGCCTTCCCTGACGTAGAAGGAAACGGTCTCCCCGGTTTCCTCGGCGATCCGGTCCAGGGCCGGATTGACGATGCTCAGAATGTCGAAGGAGTCTTCACAGATGTGGCCCAGCTCCATGAGCTTTGGCCCGAGCCGGTAGCGGCCGTCATGCAGCTTTATGACGTAGTTCCGCCGCTCCAGCGAAATCATGTAGCGCAGGATGACGCTCTTGAAGAGGCCGGTCGCCTGTTCAAGATCGCCCAGAGACATGGAAGCGCCTGCGCCAACGAAGGCATCGAGAATCGCCAAGGTCCTCTCGGCCGCAGCGACCGATCGGTCGGGCAGTTGCCGCGCGCGTTTTGGGCTGGTCTTCATGCCAAATGCATTCAACGATGGTTCGACAAATGTCCAACGAATTGGATGGGCATCAGCGTCTAGGTGCTAATTGCAAAGCCGCGCTTTGGCAAGCAAGACGCTCGTTGAACTACAAGCCCAGGAAGGCGGATTGCACCCGCGCATCCTCGAGGAGGACCCGCGATGTGTCGTCGAAGAGCTTCTCGCCGAGCTGAAGGATGACGGTGCGGCGAGCCACGCGCATGGCCCAATTGGCATTCTGCTCGGCCAGCACGAAGGCCAGCCCCTCGCGCTGCTGGATCTCGAGCAGGATGTCGCCGATTCGCTCGACGACGATGGGCGCCAGTCCCAGCGACGGCTCGTCCAGCAGGAAGAGCTTCGGCCCGCTCATCAGCGCGCGGCCGATGGCCAGCATCTGCTGCTCGCCGCCCGACAGGCTGCCGGCGAGTTGCCGCGCACGTTCCTTGAGCCGTGGGAAATAGCCGAAGATCTGCTCCATGCGCTCCTTCAGGCGGTCGCCGCCGCGGCCGAAGGCGCCGATCCGCAGATTGTCCCGAACGGAGAGCGAAGGGAATACGCGCCGTCCCTCCGGCGAGAAGCCGATGCCGAGCTTCACGATTTCCGAGGCACGCTTGCCCTTGATGCTGCGACCCTCCCACAGGATGTCGCCGCCATAGTCGTGCACCAGCCCGGTGATCGCCTTCAGCGTGCTGCTCTTGCCCGCACCATTGGACCCAACGAGCGCGAGGGTTTCCGCCTCGCCGATGGCGAGGCTGATCTTGCGCGTGCCGACGACGCGGCCGTAGCGCACATCGAGCTCACGCAGTTCGAGCAGCGCCATGCCTCGTCCCCAGATAGGCCTCGATCACGCGCTCGTCGCGCAACACTTCCTCCGGCTTGCCGCGGGTCAGCTCCTGCCCCGCCGCCACCACCAGCAACCGGTCGCAGAGACCGGCGATGAATCGCATGTTGTGGTCGATGACCACGACCGTGACGCCTGATTCGCGAACGCGCAGAATCACGTCGCGCACCTGATCGGTCTCTTCTGAGCTGAGCCCCGCCACCGGCTCGTCGAGCATCAGCAAGGTCGGATGCGCCGCGAGCGCGATGGCAATCCCCAGGATCTTCTGCACGCCGTACGGCAGGCTGCCGGCCTGCGCGTCGGCAACGGCAGCGAGGCCCATGCGCGTGAGCAGCTCGTCCACCAGCGCGTCCGACTCCGCGCGGCGACGGCGCGCCTCCGCACTGTCCACCAAAGTGGCGAGGAAGCCGGGATAGCGCGTGAGGTACGATCCGCGCACGACGTTCTCGCGCACGGTACGCGCGGCATAGACCGCGGTGGCCTGGAACGTGCGCACCAGCCCCTTGGCGGCGAGCCGCGAGGGCAACATGCCGGTAACCTTTTCGTCCTTGAAGACCACCTGCCCCGCCGAAGGCTTGATGACGCCACTGATCAGGTTGACCAGCGTCGTCTTGCCCGCGCCGTTCGGTCCGATGACGCCCAGGATCTCGCCCGCAAAGACCTCGAAGCTGACATCGTCGACGGCCTTCAACCCGCCGAAGCTGCGTCCGATGCCGCGCACGTCGAGCAGCTGGTTCATGGCCGGTCCTTCCGGCGCGCCCACCAGGCCGACAGGAGCGCGGGCATGCCGGCGATGCCGCTCGGGAATGCCGCCATGACGACCACCAGCGCCACGCCGAACAGGATGCGCTGTATCTCGACATAGCCGCGCAAAAGTTCGGGCAGGGCGACCAGGAAGACCGCGCCGACCATCGGTCCCGCCACATGATACATGCCGCCCAGGACGTTCATGACCACGAGGTTGAGGGACTCATCGACGGCGTACGTCGTGGGGTCGATATAGCGATTGAAGAACGCCAGCAAACCGCCTTGCAGCCCGACCAGCGCGCAGCCGATCACGAAGATGCCGACCTTGAGCGGAAGTACCCGCACTCCCGAGCATTCGGTGACGCGCTCGGCTTCGCGCACGGCATCGATGGCCCGTCCGGTTTCCGACGTCAGCAACCGGATGCAGAAGCCGACACACAGCACGGCCGCGCCGAGTGCCACGTAGTATTGGCCGAATGGCGTGCGCAGCGCGGGATGCAAGTCCGGCAGGTTGGACAGGCCACTGGAGCCGCCGGTCACGCTGGACCACTCGACCAGGATCAGGCGAACGATCTCGCCCAGCAGGAACGTGACCAGCACGAAGTACTTGCCGGTGAGGCGCAGAAGAATAGGGCCCACGACCAAGGCGAGCAGACCGGCGGCGGCCATGCCGACGAACAGGCCAAGGACCGGCGGAACACCCAGCCGCATCACCGACAGCACGCAGGCATACCCGCCCACGCCCATGAAGGCGGCATGGGCAAGCGAAATATGCCCGGTCCGGATGATCAGATGGAGGCTGACGGCGCCGATCGTATTCAGAAGGATCAGCGCGCCGACCGTCAGCACGAACGAGTTGTCGAAGCACAGCGGCAGCGCGGCCAATGCCGCGACACCGGCGGCACCGGCGGCCAAGGCACCGACGGGAGAGCGCTGCCGGGACGGCGTGGCGATGTCGGTTGCCGCCACGATCAGCGCTCCGGCTTTCCGAGGAGGCCCCACGGGCGGACCACGAGCAGGGCGATCACCACCGTGAACGAGACGAATACGGAGGTGGAGGAGCCGTAGAAGGTCGACAGGAAGCTCTCGGCGAAGCCGAAGATGAGGCCGCCGAGCGCGGCGCCCGGGATGCTGCCCATGCCACCCAGGATCACCACCACGAAGGCGACCATCAGCGGGCGATCGCCCATGAAGGGAGACAGTGCGTAGGTCTGGGCGTAGATGGCGCCGGCGATCGCGGTCATGAAGATCGCGAGGAAGAAAGCGAGCTGGTAGATGCGGCGGGTGTTGATGCCCTGCGCCTCGGCGATGTCGATATCCTCGGCCGCGGCGCGCATCGCGAGGCCGTAGCGGCTGAGACTGATGAAGGCCCAGAACGCCAGCAGCACGACGATGGCGATGCCGATGACCATCAGCTTGTCTGCCGGGATGCTCACCGCACCGATCGGCACCATCGTGTCGAGCACGGACGGGATCGAGCGCTCGGAGACATCCCATATCAGCACGCTGCTGTAGACCATGGCGATGTCGAGCCCGAGCAGGCCGATCATGCTCTGGAACATCTTCTGGTAGAACCAGCGATAGACTGCCCACTCGAGCACCAGGGCGCAGCTGGCAACCGTCAGGCCGGCCAGCAGAATGGCCACAAAGTACGGCAGCTTGAATTCGCCGAAGTAATAGTGAAGCGCGTAGCCGCCCAGCATGGCGAAGCTGCCATGGGCGAAGTTGACGACCTTCATGATGCCGAACAGCAGCGTGAACCCCAGCGCGACCAGGATGTAGATCGCGCTGAGGCTCAGGCCGTTGACCAGCACCTGGGTCAGGACCGGGGCCGAAAACATCGGGGGCTCCGTTAGGCGGGCGTCTCGACCTATTCCTTGGTCGGCGTGAGCGACGCCACCGTCTGGGGCTTGCCGCCCTTGATCTGGGTGATCCAGAACTTGTTCAGCAGCTGGCGATTGACGCCGTAAGCCGCCTGACCACCCCACACGACCGGACCGTAGATGCCGGCATCGAAGCCCGAGAGGCCTTCCAGCGCCGTACGCACCTTGTCGGTGTCGGTCACCGTGCCGGCCGTCTCCAGCGCCTTGAACAGGATGCGCGCGGCGTTGTACCAGCCTGGCGCCTGCGCGTTGATAACGCCGCTCCAGTGCTTCTTGTAGGTGTCGACGAAGGCCTGCGCCTTGGGATCGCGGAAGTCGAACACGTCGTAGGACGTGAATCCTTCGGCATACTGACCGGCGATGTCGTTGACCTCGTCCAGCGCCGGGCCGCCGACCTGCCAGATCATGCCCTTGAAGCCGGCCTGCCGGGCCTGCTTGACCAGGAGTCCTGCTTCACCGGGAGCGTTGAGGTTGATGTCGAGGATATCCACGCCCTGCGCCATCATGCGCGTCAGCAGCGGCGTGAACTCCTTCGAGCCGCGCTCGTAGCTTTCCGACCACACCTGGAAGCCGTTGTCCTGATAGGTCTTGCCGAGCGTCGGCATCACGACCTGGCCGGTGGCGTCGTTGGTGACGATCAACGCCACCTTCTTGATCTCCGGATGGCTCTGCTTCAGCCACTTCACCATCGCCGGGCCGAACTCGACGTTGCTGTTCATGGCGCGGAAATTATAGCCGTCCTTGCCGCCGTTCTTCAGGATGTCCGGCGCGTAGCCGTTCGACAGGACGATGACCTTCGCCGGATTGGTGATCGGGATCGCCGCCATCACCGACGGCGTGCCGACCGAACCGATGATGAATTTGACCTTGTCGAAATTGACGAGTCGTTCCGCCGCCGTACGGCCGCCGGTCGCGGTGTACTTGTCGTCGTACATCACCAGCTCGGGCTTGTAGGTCTTGTCGCCGACCTTCAGGCCGCCTTTGGCATTGATCTCGTCGATCGCCATCTGCGTGCCGCGCTGGAGCGCCAGGCCCCAGGCCGTGCCGCCGCCCGACAGCGGACCGATGCCGCCGATCTTGAGCGCTTCCTGCGCCTGCGCGCCGAACGCCAGGCTGGTTGCAAGAACGAACGGCAACAGCAGCAACTTCGCTCGATTGAGCTTCATGTGATTCCCCCTTCGAATTCTTCCGCGCATGGTAACGCCGATTGGCGGCCCGCGCTTGGATTTTGATCGCTCACACAAATTGGAACAGCGTTTCTGCCCGCGAAACCCAACTCTCGCAGGCAAGTCGGCCGACAAGACCGTCTTCTATTCGATTATTCGATCTTGATCTCGGCCTGCTTCGCGAGTTGGTCGCCTGCTTTGCCGATGCCGTAGAAGGCTGCGCAGGTGTCCCCCAGGATCAGGTCCTTCTCGCGCGCGGTCAGGAACGGGCAGTACCGCCTCACATAGTCGAGCGACTGCCTGTACGTGCAGAACCGTTCCACGTTCGGCATGTCGGATCCCCACATCAGCCGGTGCGCGCCGAACTTGTTCTTCATGTCCTCGATCAGCGTTTGCGCCTCGAGATAGGGGTAGTCCCAGACGCCGCCATAGGTGATCGGGAACATGACCTCCAGCACCATCGGCTCGTGGCGCCAGACGGCGAGCGCCTCGTCGGGGAACTGGTAGCGGCCATTGCGGGCGAAGAACGCGACCGGCGGGCTCATCGCCATGTGTACGCGCAATGACGGATGGCGCTCGAGCACGCGGCCGAACGCGGTGAGGTTCGCCATGTAACCCGCCATGTCATAGCCCGGTCCCGAGCTCATCTCGAAGCAGAGCAGGATGCCCCGCCGCGCGAGCTTTTCCCAGAAGGGCTCCATCTCAGTCGCGTCCAGCCGCCAGGGCCAGCCGTGGCGGCTGAGCGAATCGACGTTGAAGTAGAGGCCGCGCAGCTTCAGCACATCGAAGGCATGATCGACCTGCGCAAGCTGCTCGAACTTGCCCGCCATCGCCTCATCGACATGCATCAGCCCGGTCATCCTCCCGGAATATTGCCGCCCGGCAAAGGCGTTCATCTCGGTCATCGCCCCGTACCCGCCGCCCGCCTGCAGCACACAGTGATCGACGCCGGCGTTCATCATCTGGGCCAGCATCAGCTCCGGCGGCGCCACCTGCTCCTGCATGCCCACGGGCATGTACTGGACGGCGTAGTCCTCGCCCTCATGCGTGAACTCGAGCTGACCGAAACGACCGACGCGGAAATCGACGTCCGCGAGGCCGGTCCATCCCTCGTCGCCGGCCCGGAACAGCGCCTTGGTGTCAGCGCGCTTGCCGTCGCGGAGGCGGAAGGTCGGCGCGACCGTGCGTGTGACGACGCGCTGCAGGTAGCGCTTGTGGACCTCGCGCGTCGGATGCCCGCAGGCGCCGATCCAGTGCGTGAACACGTGGGCGTGGCAATCGACGATCATGTTCCTCTCCCCGCCCCGAAAGTGAACGTAAGTGCGCCGGGCAGCAACGAGGTCCTGGCGAAGGGCCGTCGGCCAACCGAAAAGCCAAAGGCGTGCTGATTATCAGACGCTTTGAGCATCGAGGAGTGATGACGAGCAGAGCGGCATGGTGCCCCCGGTCGGAATCGAACCAACACTTCCGTGAGGAAACCTGATTTTGAGTCAGGCGCGTCTACCAGTTCCGCCACGGGGGCACGCCCAAGCGCGCGAGGGGAATAAAGCCGATGGGCGGAACCGGGTCAACGCTTGCGAGGGCCCTTTTCGTCCGGTTCTATGCGCCCGGCATGCATCCTTACATCCGCGCCCGGAAGAGCCCCGATAAGCCCGCCTACATCATGGCCGGCAGCGGCGAGACGGTGACTTACGGCCGGCTCGACCGCCAGTCGAACCGCATCGCGCAGCTTTTCCGCTCGCTTGGCCTGAGCGCCGGCGATCATGTCGCGATCTTCATGGAGAACAATGCACGGTTCTTCGAGTTCTGCTGGGGCGCCCAGCGCTCGGGCCTGATCTATACCGCGATCAGCTCGCGGCTGACCGCAGCCGAGGTCGACTACATCGTGACCGACTGCGGGGCGAAGCTCTTCCTCACCTCGAAGCATCTCTCGGAGCGGGCCGCCGAACTGGCGCCCCTGATGAAGGGCGTCGCCAACCGCTACATGGTCGACGGCACGATCGCGGGCTACCTGCCGTGGGAAGAAACAATCGCGCACCAGCCCGCGACGCCGATTGCCGACCAGATCATGGGCCGCGACATGCTCTATTCGTCGGGCACCACGGGCCGGCCCAAGGGCGTGCTGCCGGTCGGCGCGCCGCAGCCGATCGATGCC
>OUNM010503966.1_pt1 | contig 18339 bp, 21 predicted proteins | sample 1769961 | NCBI WGS metagenome assembly OUNM01 (sample SAMEA3914820, study PRJEB12502) | metagenome | biome: forest; material: soil | place: USA | collected 2012-03-12 | depth 0.3 m
ACTGACCTCGACTCCCTAGTCCAACTGGCGCTGGACTCACGTCACCAGCGGCTACACCAACTGCTACACGGGCAACGCCTGGAACGCGACGGCGTGCCCCGACGGCAAGACATGCGCGGCCAACTGCGCACTTGACGGCGCCGAGTATGACAAGACGTACGGCATCACGACGCCTTCATCAGGGGCGCTGAAGCTCAACTTTGTCACCAAGAACGACAACGGGGCCAACGTCGGCTCCCGCGTGTACCTGATGGCCAGCGAGGACAAGTACCGCTTGTTCAACCTGCTGAACAAGGAGTTCACCATGGACGTGGACGTGTCCAAGCTCCCCTGCGGCCTGAACGGCGCCGTCTACTTCAGCGAGATGGACGAGGACGGCGGCCTGTCACGGTACGAGGGCAACAAGGCCGGTGCCAAGTACGGCACGGGCTACTGCGACAGCCAGTGCCCGCAGGACATCAAGTTCATTAACGGCGAGGCCAACGTTGATGGCTGGGGTGGTACCGATGGGAGCTCTGGTGCCGGAAAGTACGGTACCTGCTGCGCCGAGATGGATATTTGGGAGGCCAACCTGGACGCTACCGCCTACACGCCGCATCCGTGCAAGGTCACCGAGCAGACCCGGTGCGACGGCGTCGACTGCGGCTCTGGCGACGACCGGTACTCTGGCCAGTGCGACAAGGGTGAGCGTCAATCCAAGACCAGGTGCCCCTGAACAAGATGTGCTGACACCTCACACAGATGGCTGTGATTTCAACAGCTTCCGCATGGGCAACCAAGACTTCTATGGTCCCGAGAAGACGGTGGACACGTCCAAGCCCTTCACCCTGGTGACGCAGTTCATCACCGAGGATGGCACCGACACAGGCGCGCTTAAGAGCATCAACCGCTTTTACGTGCAGGACGGCAAGGTTATCCCCAACTCGCAGACTGTCATTGAGGGCGTTGACCCCGTCAACGCCATCACCGACCAGTTCTGCGAGCAGCAAAAGACGGCCTTTGGCGACAACAACTACTTCAAGACCATCGGCGGGCTGGCGGCCATGGGCAAGTCGCTCGAGAAGATGGTGCTCGTGCTCAGCGTCTGGGACGACCAGTGAGTGTTTCCCAAACTCACGTCTGTGACCAAAAGAACTTGACTAACCAAAGCTCAGCGCCGTCTCCATGAACTGGCTCGACAGCAACTATCCCACCGACGCTGACGCCTCCAAGCCCGGCGTTGCCCGCGGCCGCTGCGACCCCGCGGCCGGCCTCCCCGAGACGGTCGAGGCGGCGCACCCGGATGCCTCTGTCATCTACTCCAACATCAAGCTCGGCGCCATCAACTCGACTTTTACCGCTGCTTAATCGGGATGGTTGTTGCTTGATTGTTGAACGGAGTAGGAGTTGAATTCAGCACATACTAGATGCGGGCATGTAAATATTGGGCTCAGGGAGTAGGCATTTTGCATCAGGATGGCGGGACCAAGAGAGATAGAGAATGAATCCAGTACTAGGAACCTTGCGAAATCAAGGAAACTGAGCGAAGTCGCGTTGGGTTCGACGAGGGATAATACTTGTATTGCACCGACGGAGACGGGAAGAACTGGTACCAGTATTCCACCGACGGAGCTTCCGGAGCTTCCGGGGCTGCCGGCCTTGCCGGCGTCTTGAGACTGGAGCACACCGCCCGTGGGCCCTCCCCCCACCCATCGTTCCTCGCACTCGCACTCGCAGTCTGTGGCATTGGTACCTAACCTGAATCCTTCCCAGAAAAACAAAATCAACTCGAGCTCAGCCTTCTCATTGGCCCGCAACCGAACCTTATTTGGTCACAACGGGGATATCCTGTACAACACATCATCCTCGAGGCATTCTCATGCGCCTGCGGCCCCCACTCCTTCCAATGGGCATGAAACCGATAAGCCACACAAGGCCAGAATCCCAAACACGGGTAGGAGGCTCTGCTGAGACGGTTAATTTCCTGTGGGGTGGTACGTAGGTGCTGACGCCGCTGGGGCTCAGCCCTGGACCAAATCAACGAAGTCTGGGCGACGCGTAAGATCAGGTGCATGGTCAGCAATCCGCCATGGGGGCTGTGAACGCCGTCTCCTCGCCGAGCCTGGTGCGCTTCCCGTTAGGCTCTTATTCGAGGTATCACTCCGGGTGCTGTTTTCCCCTTATTAATAAAGCCGAGACCGCAGTGGTCTAAACTTTATATCTCTTGACTCCAGTCTTAGTCACTCACTTACACACACACCAACCTAAACACCAAAGACCTACGACCCCCTGATCGAGAGTCAACAAAGTCAACCGTGATACATCACGACCAAAACAACTGGAGAGCTCCCCGTTTTTGGTATCTCAGCGCACAACACCACACCACCACAATGTCGTGCGCAACGGGAATGCCCGACTGGAGTAATGCCACGCTGGCAAACTTCAACCAGACCCTCCTGGCAAACCCCGAGCTCTGCACGACGTGCACATGTCCGCTCGAGATTGAGGGCAACATTCTCGGATACATGTCCTACTTTCCTTCGCTGGCCGGCAACGCCCTCTTCGCCGCCATCTTTGCCCTCTGCCTGCTGCCGCAGATCTTCCTGGGCATCCGCCACAAGACCTGGGGCTATCTGATTGCCATGTCGGGCGGCCTGATCCTCGAGTGCATCGGATACATCGGACGCATCCTCATGCGGGATGACATGTTCACAAACAGCTATTTTATCATGTAAGCCTCCCTCCCTACTAACCTTCTCATCTCCTCTCACCTCTAACCACCTCCCTCTCGACAGGTACCTCGTCTGCCTCACCATCGGCCCCGCCTTCCTCGCGGCCGCCATATACCTGTCCCTGTCCCGGCTCATCATCGTCTACGCCCCGCAGCGCGCCCGCTTCCGCCCGCAGGTGTACACGTACATCTTCATCACGTTTGACTTCGTCGCGCTGGTGCTGCAGGCGGCCGGCGGCGCCGTCGCATCCCTCGCGTCGCCCGGCGATCCCGCGCTGCAGGCCGGCATCAACACCATGGTGGCGGGTGTCGCGTGGCAGGTGTTCGCCCTGGCGCTCTTCTTCGCGCTGAGCCTGGACTTTTGGCTGCGCGTGCGGTCGCTGACGAGGGGGGGATACGCCGACCAGGCCGGGCTGAACCCGGCGTTTGCGCACCTGCGGGCCAAGCGCATGTTCCAGCCGTTTTTCATCGCCGCCATTTTCCTGGCGGGCACGTTCATCTTTGTGCGGTCCGTGTTCCGGTGTGCTGAGCTGTCTGGCGGGTTCAACGGGCCCCTGGCCAACGAGGAGGTCACTTTCATGGTGCTCGAGGGGACCATGATTGCGATTGCGTGCATTCTGCTGACGGTGTTCCACCCTGGCCTGGTGGTGGGCGCCGAGGGGTGGACGGCCGCTAGCTGGAAGGCGAAGAAGGCTGCGGGTGATGTGGAGATGAAGTCGGCGAGGGATACGGGGAGTGAGAGGGACTAAGAAAGGGCGAGGAAGTACTTTCAAGCCGCAGCGTACGTTGAGGTTAGGGCTTGGGGGCTTTAAGCATTGCGGTTAGCCTCATGGGTGTTGTCTGGTATTCATCATAGATTTACTGTCTAAACTTAGAACTGATATAATCAACTCTACTATCCTAAACCTGCAAGTCAATGCCCACATCCCCCGTCGCTTTTGCGCTACCCAGATATGGACTCGTCCCAATCTCTCAGCCCCATTTGCTCATCATGATCCCCCTAATATAGCAACCATGCCATGTCAGCTTTGGCCCCCCAGCATCTCATCTTCTCGTCTACTTCCCATAGATGCGGTGGCGATCTTAGCCACCAGAACAACCCCAAACAGCAAGCTATAGCCGGGATCAAACCCCCTGCGACAGCCACCCAAGCCCAGATTGACTGGGGGATGTAGCCGAAGTAGAGCCAATGCTCAGAGCTGGGTAGAGACATATACGGCCCAAATCCCGAATACCCTAAAGGGTGAGGGCATGCCCAACATTTGTCGTCCAAAGCAGCGGCCTGGATTGCCATCATGTTAGCACCTTCAGGCCAACACCAGAGGAATTCAGGACAAGAAACGTACCGCCGCATGGAGTGTAACCGCCATCAGCAAAGTCAACACCGCTAGGGCGTTCGGCAGATGGCACACCCGTCTTGCCAACCTTGAGCGCGGCTCCCAATAGAACTGTATGGCCCACGACACTGAGCTGAGCCCGCCGTAAAGAAGATACACCTGGCCGCCAAGTAGCCCGTAGCTACCAACCAGCCCGCAGGGCGACATTGTCACATCCACAGCAAATGCGGATATGACAGCCGCCCAAACAATCGTAGAGGCGGTTATAGCCGCAAGATACCACGCGCCCGGTCTCTTCTGTCGGTGTAGGTCTGTGGCGACTTTCCGAGTGCACTGTTCGAGGGCCTCTTTTGTTGTCGTGCGGGATCCAAACTCTCCCATGGTGGTGTGGACAAGACCGCAATACTGCAAGCTCCTGCCTTGACCGATGAACTCCCCGACTTTGAGAGTACGGGGCACGGTTGTGTCTGGTGTCCACCAGCGAATGCTCAGGTCCTCCGAGCCAAACTCGGCCCAGGTCTTGGTCGCCTCGACGTTGTACAGCCATCGAGATATGAGGGCCCTAATCACTCTCTCCGGTTAGCGATCTTCATCAGAGAAAGGGTTGGTTAAGTGAGAGAAAGTATCGGAGAAGAATGCCAAATGAAGAAAAGACGTACGAAGCTCGTGTTGTGGATATAGGATTCCAATCCAATGCCGTGAAAATTACCAGAACTGGGAGCCACAAAAACAACAATGCGATGACAAGACGTGAAGCGCCATGCCAGTCTTCGATGTCGATGAACATAGTGACGACAGAGCAGACGAAGCCTAAAAGAAAGGCGAAGATGGCGGATATAATAGGTACTATCGCGCGTCTTCTCTGCATACGCAGCTGAAAGGCGAGCTGCGGGAGCATCTGGCGCGTCAATTCCACATCCGGAACTTCAGTGTCATCCGAGAGCGGACGGAAGAGGCCATATAGCAGGGATCGGAGCATGTGCGATGGCTTCCCGTCGGCGTCGGTCAACGGCGGGGTGTCGAATTGGCTGAGGCAGGACAGAATATAGTATGCATCGATGGACAGACGGCTGTTGTCCTTTCCGTTGGCTCGGTCCTGGTGCCGAAGGAGTTGCCGACGCCTTGATAAATTGAATAGAACGGCGGTGAGCGCAGTCTGTGGCGATCCGATCCAGTGCAGGGTGGCGGAAAAGCGCTGAGAAAGTTTGGTCCCGTGAAAAGATTCATACGGGAGGCTCAGTATTATGGCCAGAGGCAGCAGCCAGGTAATGAAGGCGGCGAGAGCGTCGAATTTCACGTTGTCGAAGCTGCTTCCGCAGTGATTTGCACATCCTGTTGATAAGAAGCAGACACACAGTTAGTTAGTGATGAGTTATAAAGAAGGAGCTCAACTTGCCTGAATATGTGAGGGCCAAAAGACTGCTCCGATCTCCGAACTGATACCCGTACCCAGACAGCCCTTGAACAGCGCCAGTGTACAAGTACTTGAATGTGGTTTCGCCGCCCAGAGTTCCTAGGACAGAGCGTTCCCCGTTGAGGATCTGTTCCAGCCTGGAAGCACAGATATCGAATCTCAACGAGGAAGAAACTTGTGGTATGGAGTCATCCCTGTTGAAAATCCGTTCTATCCTTGCATTCCTGACTTCGGACGTATGCGGGACCTCTGGTTTGCGTCCGGCGTAGAATCCTCGGACTAAGGCTGCAAAAATTGCGATGAGGAGTACGAGCTTGAAGAAGCCCATGAGGGTGTACAAACCCCACCGCTTGGCGAATTCTGAGAAAAGGCTCGAAGGGTTAACCCTCCCAAGTTGAATGCACTCGGGGTGGCTGCTGTGCTGCCAAGGCCGGTCATGCCATGGACGATCGAGGCCATGATTCTGCCCGTCACCTGGCTTGTTCTCAGAAGACGTTGTTCCGGACAATGCCACACGGTTGGTGTTGAACACCGCCTTGACCTGCTCGACGGTCTCTTTGAGAGGGACGATGTAGGCGAAGCCAAGGTCTTCGTCGGCACCAACCAAGTGGCCGTACACCTGAAAGGTCGTCTGGTCGACAATGACGGATCCGCACTCCCCTCTCTCGATGATGCCTGATGTCGGTACCATCATCCAGACTGGGCAAAGCGCTTGGTTTCTCTGAGAGCCGATGTAGCTGACTCCCTGGAGAAGAATTCCAGACCTGACCCCGTTTACGCCAGAAATCATGTAAACTGCCGTTTCTTGGTGATGAAGTTCCGTAGCGATGCCTTGGAGTCTGATTGGCGAGGAGTTCGGCGTGAGTGAAATCTGATTATGTGACACAATGCCGAATCTCGCCGCGTCAGGCTCGATCAAAGCCCAATCGAGATACGCACTCGATCTTGGAAGGCTGGCGAGTGGCTGCACCCTATGCGCTGTGTCGAATCTCAACGGATTCGTGACCTCGTGAGTGCCCGAGCTTGCATTTTTGACGTCTGGCGGAAATGATGGATGGGTCTCGAAAAGATGCTCGACCGTGAGAAGTCGATCAACACCCCCGACTTGGAGCGATACCGCGACAGTCGCAGCACGTCCCTGTGGTGAGCGAACCAAACTCCCGCAGAATGCCGGCTGGCTGGCTTGACGTGTTATGGTAATCTCCTGGTCGTTGGCGGCCAACCTGGTAACGGGTTCTGCGTCCCGGGAAAATGTCACTACTTTGAAATGCGGTTGTGGTGTGGAGTTCGTTCTTTTCGCTCGGCGAGGGTGGTCTGAATCCACGGTGCAGTTGAGACGCTGGTGAGCACACTCATCGAACAAGGCGCGCAGAGCCCTCGCATCTTCCTTCTTGCACTTGACAACGATAGTCGGTGTTGCCGTCTCTGGCGACGTGCCGACCATGCGCAAGTCGTACGCGACCTGGTCCGCTCGATCGCACAGGGTCTCGTGAAAGTCAACGGCCTTGTGAAGTTCGCCAATAACAAACTTGGCTCGTTTTTGGTACTCTTCCCAGGTCCAATCCGTTGACTTGACGGCCACGGCGTACCAGATCTTCTGTTTGCTTCCCGGGATGGGCACGCCAGCCCCCAGCGAGCTTGAGCTTGAGCTCTCTAGACGGGCCGGGCAATCGCGTCGGTCCGTTGTCGGGCTGTGGAATGCAGTGTTGTCCTTCCCGGCTCCGCTAATGAACCCCAGCACGTCTTGAACCCAAAACTGGCTCAGCAGCCGTGATAGGGACCTTCCCGGTACTCTTGAGGCCATCGAAAAGATTCGGAGAGGTTGGTGACATTCAACCGATACATAAGGGGGGGTCAAATCCATCAATGTATTCCAAAATGTCGTGGTGTCCGGACTCTCGTGTGTTTTGTCCCAGGCAAGCCGTGGTTGCAACTCGTTAGGCTGGACGTGGCCGATGGCGGCGTGGGACCCAGGTGAGATATCAGCAGTTGTAAACCAACGGGCGAACCTGAAGATTCAGACAAACTGGATTTCCGAGGAGCGCCGGCGCTTTAACCCCATGCCGTATTCGGTGAGGCTGAGAGCACTCAGCTGAAACGCGGGCGTGAGATGGCCCCTGGGGTGGCCATTTTTTCGAATCCGCAACGTTTAAACTTGAACGATTGGGCAGCAAGGCAGAATTCTGCGCGGGGCACCGAAAAGGGGCGCCCGACAGCAGACAGACCTGACCGACGCCCGGTTTGTCGCTGGTCGCGGCCGCTTTGATCCCGTCTTTTCTCCTCATACTGCACCCCAACAACCTGGTGATGAACGTGCCGAGATGCTGTTCACAGCCATGCAGGACAACAAAATCGTCTCCCAGCAGCTCCTCGGAAAAGAAGGCAACTTCATTGCTTACATCAAATTCCTCGATGATCTCGTTCAGCGGGATAGTGACTACGCTCTTGCAATTGACTCCCCATCAACAAATGCCACTATTAGCAGCGACGGCATCCTCCTTGCCGCCAGTGTCGTCAAATCAAATGCTTCAACAACCAAAGCAGGAATGGAGAGACGCTTCAGAGAGGTTGCCGCATCAAATCCCATCCTCCGATACAGAGATAACGCGGTCAGGATGGCCATCCAGGCCATGTTCATGGTCGACCCAGCAGCAAAGGAGTGGCATTCAGCCGATTTCAAGCGTGGAGACTACCGTCCGTCATTGTGGATGCCGGAGGAGACACTCCTGGACTTCATCCAGCGCCTCTTCCCGCTAAGCCTACAAGGTTCCCAGGACGCGGCCCTGATGGCTGTCGAGGCCAGGGCCTTGAAGGCGCGCAAATTGCAGAAACGTCTCGGTGCACGTTTCCAGCTGACGAACAACCTTGCCGAGCATCTATTATTTGATGAGAGACGGAATTGTCTCTACATCTTCCATCAAGTCGCGTTCCTGAAGGCGCATCTAAGCCTCTACGAGGACAGGCAGGCGGCTTTGGGGATCAGTCTCAAGGAAAGTGTTGAAGGGTACGTCGTGTTTTAAGGCCGCTGAGTTCATCGCCCTCAAGTTGACGACGAGACATCACAGAGGCACCATGCCCCCGCAGCTTCTGGTCGAGACACTGTACTCCATTCAAGCTGTGCTCTTCCCATCCATCGACCCTGACTCTGCTCAAATCCTGGATGAGCTCATTGACAAGCGGGACTTCGACCCAGACTGTGCCGAGTACGAGGGATACAAGCTTTTCCGAGACCCTCCCCCAGATTTCAAGTTCGTGTATTGGGGCGAACGCATGGCCCACCTGCAAAACCTCATGACACGACGGCCGCCGCGGAACAAGCTTGAGCGTTGGTTCCATCGTCACGGCAACGAAGGGAACGCTTTTTTCATTGCACTACTTGCCCTCTCCATCTCGATCATAGTAGGGCTGATCAGCATCGGGTTCAATTGCGTCCAGATATGGATTATGTGGATGGCTTGGAAGTATCCTACTGTTCTAGAGTAATTACGATAGAGTACCTACCAAAAAAAAACGGATGCGCCTGCATGCCTTCTTAGGTACCTAGGTACCTATCATCATTTCGTTTTCTATGCCTCTTGTCCTGTACTAACCGTCCACGAACTCCAACTTGCCAGCAGTCAATGTGGATCCCATTAGAAGTATCACGCCCCTGCAACACGTTCGATTTCTGAGATAGATACTGCAACTGCTAACACCAGTAAATGACAAGCGCAGAAAACAAAAAGAAAAAATAAACATCAGGATGAAAGAACGACAACGACAACGACAACGACAACGGCTCACTCATCTTCCATCTCCATGTCCGAGTCGTCTCCCTCCCTATTGTACTCGCCTCCAGTTTGTTGTTCGAACTGCGCCGCCGTCTCACGCGCCCATTCCACCAGAGCAAGGAGGTGGCGCACAATCATCTTCCTGCCGTTCCTCTCCTTTATGTCGGACCATTCGGACGTGGATTCGACGAAAAGATAAGGGTCCGAGGCGACCATTGGCGAAAGAGACTCCGCCATTAAGCTCTCCTGGTATGGATCCGAGACCTCGAAGTGAAAAAACCTGATGAAGTGCCTTGTGGCCTGGATCGTAATGACGCTGCAGTTTCTATCAGCAGTGCCTCGAGCCAGGCCAAAGTGAGAGGGACATTACCTGTTGGGAGAGACGGTGTCGCGGCTCCCACTCAGGTCAAGGACTGAGGTGAGAGCTTGTCCGACCATCTGAGTTAAGAGACCGTCCGAAACAGTTGGCTTCCCGTCTTCGATAACCTGGAAGCGCCGCTTTGCCTCCAACAATGCCACGTTTGCAGCACTTCTGCCAGTGCCACCCTAAAACATTTGCACGCCGCCGTCATCAATGGCGCTCATTCCCCACGTCGGCCTAGACCCAAAAATGAATCCCACGGATGCTCTGTCGTTGCGAAACTCGGCAATAGGCACCGAGTCTGGGTTCTGGCCGTAATTCAGCACATATCGGACAAAGCAGCTGGCCAGGTGAACGCTCAGGTCCTCGACGGCAGGGGCTTTTATATTTTCCGTGTACCCGATACTGCCCTCGGAGCTTGACGAGGACGGCCGCTCTCCCGGGGGCGGAGAGCTGCCGATTTGAATGTTCTCAGAGCGGACAAGATTAGGATCGTGCTGGCTCTGCTGCGGGTTTGGACGGAGTTTTTGTCCCTGCCCAGAAACCTGGTTGTCCTCAGGCTCTGGCCGGGGCCGGAGCAGCGCGCCAAGCGCAGCCCAGACGCTCCCAAGGCTGTCGGGTTCGTAGGATCGGACGATTTGAGGCTCGGATAGATCAACCAGCTTCGAGAAGGCATGATGCGGGCCATCGATGAGATCGGTCAGGTGATTACTGAGTAGTTGATCACTCGGAAAATGAGGCTCGAGAATCGATAGGTTTGTAGTTGGTCTGTTGCAGAGTACTCGCAGGGCGAAGAGGTGCGCCCGGCCCCAATTACTGACGGCGTGGGGTGAACTCTTATCCTCGTCGCCCTTCTTAGTAAGCTTGCAAAGCTCACGGAAGACTCTCGCACCGTTTGCCTTTTGATTGAAGGTGCTTTGGTTTCGAATGGTGTCGAAGTAGGAGGGAGACATGGCTCTTGGGATAAAGTAGTAGTTACTGATGTTTTGACGTAGTGATTGGGTTTGGACGTCGGGTCAGATGTCCGGCCGAAGGTGGAAGCGAAGACAAAAGCGAAGGAGAAAGGAAAGTAGGCGGGGGGGAGGGATTTTGAAGGAGGACTTCACAGAGAAGTTGAGCGAGAGGTCGAGAGAGAAGCCAAGGAGACCGAGGAAGAAATCAACGAAGAATTCGAGGAAGAAGACGAGGAATAAGTCGGCGAAAAAGACGACGAGAAAATCAGCAAAGAAGACGGGGAAGAAAATGAGGCAAAAGTCAAAAGGGAGAGGTTGAAATAACAGAAGAAAGTGGAGAAAAGCGAAGATGTGAAGAGAGACAGATGCCAAGTCGTTGATTGGGAGGTCGAGGGAGAAGTCGCGGGAGAATTGGAGAGCAAAGCCGAGACAAAAGTCGAAAGAGATGGAAGTGAAGGAGGTGCTGCTGGAGAAGAACAAGAGGAAATGAAGGGACAACAGCCCCCCTCCTCGGGATCACTGGAACTTATAGGTCCTGCTTCGCCGCTGAGGACTCGGGAGCACACACAAACCCTTTGCATGCCTCGAAGTGTTCCTTCAATAGACCCAGCTGTTCCGTGATTCATTCTGGCTGCAGATGGGCCGCCTTGTTGCCAGCCCTGGTCTTGGTGAAACGATAGGCTGAGAGAAGCTGGAAGTGTGTGTGTTGGCGCTAGTTTGCCTCGGTGGTTGCCTTGAGCCGCCGGAATGGGGCGTCGGGCTCGAAGAGCGCGGGGAGATCTAGGTACCTATGTAGGCAGCATCACCAACCAATGGAACACAGCTGTGATTGGCTAGGGCGGGAGTCACTGATATACTGTGTAGGAGTTGGTGCTGGGCTGTTCTGCTCGTTCTCTTCCTTTCACAGACCAGACGGACAGATCCAACCGGCCAGAATATCGCTAATTCCCGAGCCCCTCGTGGAAGACGATGCGGAGCTGAAGGCGCACATGCGAACCCATCTCTTGATCGCATCAAAAATATTCCACATGGGACAAATCAGAATTGACGACACGCAAAACTGAACAACTTCGACGGAAGCAAACCATAGACGAACCAGCTGGGCTGCCAACTGCCAGCTGTGTTCTGGCAGCTGCCACACCCGGGACCACGGCCCACCTCGCTGCTGGAGCTCCATTTTGGTTTCGGACACCCATCTGTTGCAAGCTGCCAAAACGCGTCGCGTCGCTTGGTTTTCTCCGGCTGCGATGGGGCGGCCATCACCGTCGGCATCGCCTCCAATTTCCAGCCTCTCGGGTGCCTCTGCCTTACGGCCACTGTCACTGAACCAGATACTCCGTTTACATCCCCGCGAGCGGCTCCTTGTACCTCCCCTCCAATGGACCAGCCGCCAACTTGAGTTGCTGGAATGCTCATTCGAACCACCCTCTCCAGCGCCCATCAAGCCGGCCGGCGACAAGTTCCCATACAGCGAACGCAGAGGTGCTAGGGCGGCCCGGAATTGGGCCATACGGTTTGGTGAGCGACTTCGACGAGATGGCGTACAGAACCTGCTTGGGTATTCGAAAGGCCCCCTGGTGTTGATAGAGTCCGTCGTCCCGTCCCGTGATTGCAGCATCCGCTTCGGCCTGAGCGACTAACTTGTTCTGCGCGTTCTGCTAGGCACGGATTCTGGTTTGACTGCAACCAGCGTTCGATCAACCGTACGCACGCCCTCAGCTTCGGGCTTCGAGTCGGGCCAGATGGCTACGATTTCCCAGTCGCCGCGTGGACCGAATATAGGATCATTGACCGGCTTCGCTACGACTCATTCGGCCTCACATGGGACCCATGGGGGTTCCGGCGCCGAAACCCGCCAGTCAGGCGCACTGCGAAGCTCCGATACAAAGCTGTCACCCCTCCGGATCCCCGGCGCGATCCCTATATCGTGGCGCTACTAATCTCCATGGCACAAGAACAACAAATCGTCCTGCGGCGAAAGGGTCAAGCAGGCAGCTTTTTATCTCCGGTGCGCTACCCTCTGATCGCGAGCAGCTGGGCGTTCTCTAATGTCGCGTAGGTGCACGTCATCTTTACCGATCACGAAGACCACGACCAGGTTCACCTCTTCACCGCTGACGTCTCCTCTGCCTTCCTCGCTAGATTTGACTACCCTGGAATCGCGCCGCCGGCTCCGACAGGCCTCTCAATTCGACATACCACGGTGCCCTTCAAGCCATACAGCACACTCTATGCTCGGTTGTTGAGAATCATAATCCCCGAGTGGCACATTGATGTTCTCCGGCGGCGGCAGGAGAGGATAGATGAGGTCGTGCGGGCGATGCAAGGCTGGGTGCCCGTGAAGCAATGGCAAGACAATGACCCGCAGTGTCTCGACCAAACCCGACAGCCAGTTGCTTCATTCATTGAGGAGAGGGCGGACCCGGTCTGTGACATGGGTGGCAGTATCCCTGCAGGCTCAATCTGGCCAACAGCTCTGCACGATGCTGTGTGACGTGAAGTGATTAGCAGATTGGAAGCAAGAATGGAAGTCAGGTAGGCAGCCGAACGTGCAGAAAGCATGCTCGGACATGATCGGACTAGACAGGGCGATCATAAAGTTTTAGTGCTCGAACTTGACTGACTGTATGTACCGAGGACATCCTGACAAGAGGCCGAGCTGGGCATGGCGGGAACGGGAAAGGCCAATTCTCGTCGGTTGGCGGCTGACACGTGGAGACGCACCAGTCGAACGAGTCGGCTGCCAGACATGCAAGTCAAAACGGGATGCTGCCACGGCTGCTCATGTGTGGGCGAGAACCCTGGCGCGCAGCGATGCAGCAGGCCCGGGAGAAGTGGATCCTGGCAAGGCCAATGCTGTCCCGTTCGTCCAATGGATGCTCCGAGCTGGGCCGCGACAGGATCCACCCCAGCTGAGGGTGGCCATCAGGCTCGGCCCGGAGTGGGGGCAGTCAGCGGCTGTTGCTCTGTTCGGATGGATTGGTGGATGGCGGTCGCCCAGCTGCCATCCTTGCCAGAACCCCCTCCCCTCCCCTCCCCCCGGTCACCTTGGCGGGCTGAAGCCCAAACAACGGTGAGGAGAGCTCCAAGGGCCGGCAAGCAACCCTGGAAGCAGGGTGGCGCTGTGGGTACTGTATGTTACGGTGGACGGGTGCGGATCGAGAGCTGGATCCCAGCCTCCTTGAAGGACCCTAGTAATGCCAAACCAAACAACAAAACACCATCACCAGCCCGAAGAAAATTACGGCCAGTCCACGAGAAAAACGCGACGCGAAAGCGCATTCCGAACTGTTTTCGCGTGAATGCACCCAATACCGTAACCGCACCCACTACGACGCGAAACCGATGAATCGTGAAGGAGCCGTGAAGCCCGTTTCCCGCCGCCGAGAATGATGAGAGAGCCCCGTCGCCGGAGCCCGGAGAGCTCCCGACGGCGACGCGCCGAGCGCCGGCATTCCAGAGAACAGCTCGCCGCCGCCGCTGAGGCTGCTGTTTCTGCTGCCGCCTCTCCCTCGGCTGCCGTCGCCGAACGCGCCCCGATGTCGTCCCACGCCCAATCCCACACCCACTCCCAGTCCCAGTCCCAGCACCGCGCCCGTGCCGATTCGAGCTTTTCGTCGGGGTCGTCGTCGTCATCGACCTCGTCCTCGCTGCTGAACATCTCGCGCAAGAGCCGCTTCGGTATCCGTGCCTTCTTCGCCTCGTCGGCGGTCAAGAAGGTCAAGAAGCGCCGCTCCTTTCGCAACAAGAACAAGTCCTCGTCCTCCGTCGACAGCGACCTGGCTTATGGCGCGGGCTACGTGTCGAGGACCTCGTTCGAGAGGCAGCAGGCCGCGCAACCGCAATACCCACAGCACCCCCAGCACCACCCCCAGCAATACTCCCAGCAGCCTCTCCAGTATCCCCAACAACCGCAGTATGCGCAATCCCCCTATAACTCCCAACAACATCCGCAGGCCTCGCGGGATGATCCCTTGTTCGGGCCCGATGGACGGCCTGCGCTTCACAGGGCTCAGACCGACGAGGAGATCATCGCCCTTGGCCGCAAGCTCTCAGACCTTGCTCGTGCCGAGAACAACCGGGACCTCGAACGCGTAGGCAGGACGCGTCCCTCCCGCATGGCAGCCGCCGCCGTCGCCCTGTCGGAATTCCACCGCCACGGCTCCCACGGCCAGCAGTCCCGCGGCCTCGGCTCCTCCAGGCCCCAAGGCCACCACGACGACGCTGACTCCGACTGGGAATCCGCCTCGGACTCAGATTCCAGCGATGGCGACTCCGACTTGGCCTACGGCTCCGTACCCAAGTTCTCAGACCCCAACTTGCCCCTCTCAGACCCGTCGCAGGACCACCACCACCACCACGGAGCCAGCGTTGCATCCCCCGTCGTCTCTCACCGCCCGCCCGAAGCCATCCGCCCCCCCAACCGCAAGAGCTCCGCCGTCGACCCGGCCATGTTCGGCCCCGTCAACTCCCTCCGCGGCTTCGTCAACACCCCCTGCGGCTTCCGCCCCGGTGAGTATCATCGCCCCGCCGGCCCTTACGCGGAGCCGCCTCACCTCCCCGCCCTGCACGAGCACGGCCCCATCCCCCAGCCGAGCAGCGCCTCCGTCGAGGCTACCCCCATGCGCACCGTCTACCCCGTCCCGACCGCCGACGCCTCCCGCTTCGAAGCCGCCGCCGCGAGCTCCTCGGGCGTGTCTGTTCCGCTTGTCACAGCGGCAGCTGCTGCGGCGGTCGTGGCTGCGGCCGCCGTGCCGTCCACGCCGACGCGTCGGGACAGGGAGAGGGACAGGGACAGCGCCGTCTTTACGAACCGCCCCGACCCGGTCCCCATCCAGGCGCCCAAGCCTAGGGTGCCCGTGTCGCCGCGCGTGCTGGAGGACCAGCGCGTCGGCATCGAGCACCGCGAGCACCACCTCGCCCACCAGGGCAGTCCGCGCGACCGCCGGTCGAGGAGGAGCGCCGTCGAGGCTGTTGCTTCGGGCGCTCTGCCTGCTGTTGTTGGGGCTGCGGCCGGTGCTGCGCTGGTTGGTGCTGTGGATGAGAGGAGGGAATGGAGGGGAGAGGAGCGGGGCCATCATGAGAGGCGTGAGTATGACGATCGCCGGGCCCGGCCGACCCCTGACAGGCGGAGTGCTGTCGAGGCTGTTCCGGCTGGGTCGCCTTCTTCCGCGGTGCTTCCAAGTCATCACCGGGAGAGACGCGGGGAGAGGCGTGAGGATCGACCGTATGAGCAGGGCCATGACCGCCGTGAGGATCGACCTCATGAGCAGGGCCATGACCGGCGTGGCGATCGTCGCGATGAGAGACGTGAGGACCGGCCGTATGAGCAAGGCCATGACCGGCGTGGCGACCGTCGCGATGAGAGGCGCGATGTGGAAGACCGCCACCACGCCCGCCCTGCCCCGGATAGCAGGAGCATTGCCGAGATTGCGGCTGCGGGCATCGTACCTGCGGCGGCTGTTGCAGCAGGCGCTGCGATCTTGTCCGACTCTCACAGGAAGCGCGACCTCGATAAGCAACGCGAGGAAGACGAACGCCTGCGGTACGAGCGCGAGGCACAGCACCAACGCGACGCCCGCGAGCACCGCGATAAGGAGGAGCGCCGCCGTCGCGAGGAACAGGAGGCTGCCCGCGAGCACCGCGAAAAGGAGGAGCGCCGCCGCCGCGAGGAACAGGAGGCCGCCGACCAGTACGAACGCCGCGTGCGCGAGGAGCGCGAGGTCCGCTACAAGGAAGAGCGCAGGTCTCACGACGACCGCGTGCGGGCCGAACGTGACCGGGTCGCCAGGGACGCCGAGAAGAAGCGTGACCGCGACGAGAAGCGCCTGGTCGAGACTCGTGACGACGATCAGGAGCGCAGCCGCGAACGCGAGGAACGCCGCCGTGCCAAGGGCAAGGACATCGCCACCGTTGTTGACTCTCGCGAGGTGGAGAAGACGACGGGCGGCCTCGAGCCCACGGTGCGTAAGCCCACCCGCGAGGAGAGGCGTATCAAGCGCGAGGAGACCCGTCGTATGATGGAGGAGCTCCAGAGGCAGATTGAGGCAGAGAAGAAGCGGCTTGCGGAACTGGACGGCAACTACCAGCCTCGCGTGGCAGAGCCCGCCGAAGCTGGCCCTTCGAGCAGCAAGAAGGACGCGCCAACCGATTACTCCCAGGCGCCGCAAGTCAGCCCTCCAGAGAGATCCATCACGCCGCTTATTTACACCGTCGAGAGCGTGCCTGACTGGGTGCGTGCAGCGGCTCAACCCGCCGAGGAGCGCGAGGAGCGCCTGAGCCGCAAATGCTCGTTCGAGCGAGAGGTGCGGGATGCGCGGTCCATTGTCGAGGAAACCAATCACTCCACCATCCCGGCCGACCCAGTTGTGATTGCCGCTGCCATCTCGGCGGTCGACCGAGATCGTTCACGATCCCGTTCGCGCGAACCCCGGCGAGGCAGGGACCGCGAACCGGTGCGGGATCCGATTCAGGAGGAGGCCAACCGCGTCTACCGCGAGAAGAAGATCGCCGACAGGATCGCCGAGGACGAGGTCCGCTCCCGCAGCGCCTCCCCGTCACCGTCCGTGGTGGACAAGTACGACGAGGACGACGAACCTGTCGTTCGCATCGTGACCCCGCCCGAGATGAAGCGCGCCCCGAAGAAGAGCAAGTACGACAGCCCGAATGCTGACGTTCGTGTCGACAATTACATCCTGCCGCATGAGATCGTCAAATTCCAACCCCCGCCTCCCACTGTGTCCGGCCTCGGCCCGGCCATGATTCCTGTCTTCAAGTCGCGGGATCCGTCGTGCGAGCGTGAGAGGCCCCTGCTAAATATCGTGCGACCCACCCCGACGACGTCTCCTTCGCTGGAGAAGATGAAGGCGAAGCAGGCTGCTGCTGCCGCCGCTGCCGATGAGGACTCGTCTGAGGTCGAGAAGAAGAAGGGAGCGGAGCGCAAGCCTAAGGTTATCATCGACGCGCAAGGTCGGGCGGTTGAAGTCCCTGAGGACTATGCCACCGGGCGGGCTGCCGAGACTGACAGTGGCGAATCCTCGCAGGAGCCGCCTGCTCTGAAGTTCAAGTTCAAGAAAAAGAGTGCTTGGGGCATGATGGCGGCCCTTGCGGGTGCAGCTGTCAAAGCGAAGGAGCAGAAACGGCTTGAGGGCGAGAAAGCCGTTGAAGGGGAGGGCAGCGGTGTTGCAGAGGCGGAGGTTGAGCCGACAGCCCCTCAGGAAGTCTTGCCATCCATTGAAACCGCACCTGAGCCGCCCCGAGACGCAAGCCGGGAAGTTGTCCCGGAGCCTCAGGCTGAGCCAGCCCCCGTCGCCTCACGCGCGCCGTCCACTCCGCCTCGATGGTCTCGTGTTCCCTTCGACTTCGATGAAGAACCTCCCCAAGTCGGCCCGAAGCCGCCCAGTCCTCGAGCCGCTCAAATGCCGGGCGCCTTTGGCGATGATATCGACTTCCCTGCCACTCTTGCCGCGGGCCTCCAGAGCTCCGGGTTCGATCCCAATATCGTGATTGAAGACCCGATGTATCGAAGGCGAGACTCCCCGCCGGGATCGAACGACCCCGTCTATGTCCCTCCGTCTTGCGAAACCGTGGTTGATGAGCCTTCTGAACGGGCCGTCATCCCGGAGAGCCGTGATGTACCGGATTGGGAGACCGGTTCCACTCCGGGCAAAAAGTCTCGTCGGAAGCGTCAGAGCATTGACAGCGTCAAGCCTGTGCCCGAATATGAGGGCAAGGGCAAGTCCATTGCCCCAAGCACCTCTTGGGTCGATGCAGCTGAGAGCATACCGGCCACTG